>QMCD01000545.1_pt1 | contig 26005 bp, 18 predicted proteins | sample 1821841 | NCBI WGS metagenome assembly QMCD01 (sample SAMN01991225, study PRJNA193472) | Termite gut metagenome, whole genome shotgun sequencing project. | isolation source: worker | host: Macrotermes natalensis | reverse complement strand
CAGAATAAATGTAAGCATTTCGATATCTCCATATCAGTCAGCCACTTACTGATTTTCGCTTCGATATTTCCAACCAACCTTGCCTTCGGGCGGAAATAACGCATTCTCAGCCAACTTAAAATACAAAGTGACAAAGTGATAATCCCCTTAACTTCTACACTGCAACAAAGAATCTACTCTTTTAGTTTCACCAATTTCCGGTAGATTATCTTCTTATTAGCTACGTCGTATATCTCTACAATAGGTCCATCGCCCATATTGTGTGCCCGTGCATACTTCTCGATTGCCGGATACACCTTCATAAACCCCACAATGATGGAGAATTTTCCTTTAAACGGAAGTTCCGCGGTGACGACAGTATCCGTAGGGAGCGTTTGTATCCTATATTTGCACTTATCGGGATTCAACCGTTCAACGTCCCCGGCTTCAATGATACAGCCGGATTCTGACCTGAGCTGAGTTTCTTCCACTTCTTTGGGATTATCATAGAAGATGCCAATCCCTTTATAAGTTTCAATTTCAAGTTCATTGAGCAAATAGTAATATACTTCGTTCGTAATATCGGGTGTTTGCTTATAGCTTCCCTTTACCTCTTTGTACACAATGACCTCTCCGCCTGCAACTTCGGTTCTCACTTTGATGGTGCTGAAACCACCGGAATAGGCATAAATACCCAAAATAGCAATAACTATTATTGCTGCAATAATGATGTATATCATCTTCCTTTTCATTATATTTTCTGTGATTGAATGCTACAAATATAAGCCACCGAAGGGATTATTCCATTGTACAAAAACGACATTTATGCTTCTACATAGGTCAGTGTAGCTTCTTCTGCTGATGTGGGACGACTGATGAAGGAGTAGGGAGTACTTCCTGACAAGCTTTTTATCTCCCTTGAAAGATGAGGCACATCATAATATCCTGCGTGGATGGCGGTCGACAGCAAATTGTCGCAAGCATTGTTTCTCAGCAAGTCGACGGCATTCTTGAACTTCATAATTCTACTGTATATCTTGGGAGTATATCCGGTATCCATTTTGAATCTGCGTTCGAATTGCCGCTGGCACAAACAGATATCATTCATCAGCGACTGTACGGACAATTTGCCTTGATGGCGGTTAATCTGTTCTACGGCAAATGCAATCTGCGGATCTGCGGACATGTCTTGCTTGTATAAGGACTTGATGAAGAGTTCCTCTATAATCTTGATTCTGTCTCTGAAACAACTTTCTTCGCACAATCTTTCTGCAAATGAAGCATCGAAAAAGCCTGTAACTTCGTCGGCGCCGATTCTCAGGTTGGTAAGCTCGTGCAGAGGAAGCCGGATGAAACGGGATAATCCGCAAGGCAGGAAGCGTACGCCCAGCATGTGAACCGTTTCCGTATATGCCACCAGTTCCGAATAGGTATGCATCGGACCGATGAAATAGGCACGGTAAGGTTGCAGTCTTAAGGTGCTGTCCACTGCCTGGGTTGCTTCTCCAAGGGTGAAGATGAAGTCTGTGCAGCCGTCGGGCAGTATGTTGATGCGCATTCCGTATTCGGGATTGCCTTTGAACTCCCAATACTTGTCGATATAGGGGGAGAGCAGGTTGCAGGGCGAGTATTCTTTGTACATATATAATTTTAGCTGAAGACTTAGTACAGTATTAATCCTGCTATTCCGCACGCCACAATCATCGCAATCGGATTGATTTTATATTTCCTTGTCCCGATGAAAGCTATCAGAAAAATACTGCAACTGATAATGAACGAGTACATGTCTTCGTTGGGTGAACTGAAGTTTTCCGTATTCATCAATGTCAACGCCGCCGAGGCAAGCAAGCCGACTACCGCCGGGCGAAGCCCACTGAATACAGCTTCTACTACAGGATGTTTTTGATATTTCAGGAAGAACTTACTGATAGCCAGCATTAATATAAAAGAAGGAAGCATTACTGCAAAAGTTGCGATTACCGATCCCCACACACTTCCCGTACTTGTGAAACCAACATAAGTTGCCGAATTGATTCCAATAGGTCCGGGCGTCATCTGGCTGATAGCCACAATATCCGTAAACTCTTTCGGCGTGAGCCATCCGTAGCGGGTAACTACTTCACCTTGTATCATAGAAAGCATGGCGTATCCGCCACCAAATCCAAAAAGACCGATCTTGAAGAATGTATAGAACAACTGAAGATAAAGCATGAGGGAGGGCTTGAATTATGAATTATGAATTTTAAATTATGAGCAAACTTAACTTTCAACTCTCAACTTTCGGACGGCATAGCCGTCCGTACAACCATCCTCCCACTCCGGCAATAATAATTACCCAGACAGGTGAGAAATCCAATAACCAGATAAGCAAAGCTGAGACTACGGGTATCCATATATTGTAGCGGTTTATCTTGGCTGATTTCGCCATATTGAATGTGGGGACAGCAATCAAGGCAACCACTGCCGGGCGAATCCCCTTGAATATACGTTCTACTATGGCGTTATCTTTGAAGTTATGAAAGAACAATGCGATAGCAAGGATGATAATGAATGAAGGCAGTACGGTACCTGAAGTGGTAATAATACTTCCACGAAGTCCTCTTAACTTATATCCGATGAAAATGGATATATTGACGGCTAAAACACCTGGAGTTGATTGTGATATGGCAAGCAGGTCGATAAAATCATCTTTCGCTATCCATTTTCGTTTATCTACTACTTCCTGTTCTATCAGAGGTACCATAGCATAGCCACCTCCAATAGTGAAAACTCCTATTTTACAAAATAGTGAAAATGCTTCCAAGTAAAAATTCATAGTAAATATTCATATTATCACCTTAATTATATAATCGCTTACTCTACTGTCCTTCTACTTTATCATCTTCATTCTTTTGTTTCGCATATTGACTGGGGCTTACATTAAAATGTTTTTTGAATACCTCACGGAAGTATTTCGCATCACTGAATCCGGTCATATCTGCAATTTCCGTAACGCTGTGTTGTTGTTCTTTCAATAATTGTGCGGCACGTTTCAAACGGATGAGGCGGATATAGTCTGCCGGAGCCTGGTCGGTCAGCGCTTTGATTTTATTATAGAAGCTGGTACGGCTCATGTTCATTATTGCACAAAGCTGGTCGACATTGAAAGCCGGATTATCTATATTATCTTCCACATTCTTCTTGATGTTAGAGATAAACTTCCAGTCAATGTCTGTCGAACAATTGACGCAGCTTGTAGTACTACTGTCGTCTTCATTCTCATTCAACTCCAGATTGGCATATTTACGGCGCAGTATAGTACGGTTGGTAAGGATGTTAGCAATTGTTGCGCGCAAGATACCAATGTTGAACGGTTTTACAATATATTCATCTGCCCCTGTTCTCAGTCCTTCGATAATATTCCGGTCATTATTCAGCGCAGTAAGCAGTATGATAGGGATGTGCGACGTGTCGATGTCGTTTTTCAGAATATGGCATAGTTCATCACCTTGCATTTCGGGCATCATAATGTCTGAAATAATCATATTTGGCATGTACTCCTTAACTATTTCGAGCGCTTGCTTACCGTCATTGCAAACTTGTACAGTATAACTGTCGGACAGTGTATTGCGCAAGTATTCTCTCAATTCGTCATTATCTTCCACAATCATAAGTCTGGGCCGGTTATTATCCGAAAGATTTTGCTTGGTTGCATCATAAACAGATGTTGAGGATATAGTTTGCGGTACTCCTGATTCCTTATAGATAATCTTTTCGAGTCCCAATTTCGGGCTATGAATAGCTTTGTGATAATATCTTTTCTCTTTTGGGAATGTAATCTTGGCGCAGGAACCCTTACCCTCAATACTGCTGAAGTTGATTTTCCCTTTGTGCAAACGAATGAGTTTTCCTACAAGCAACAAACCGATTCCGCTACCTGTAACTTTGGAATTGATGGCATTGCTGCCCCGGAAATGAATTTTGAATAGTTTCTTTTGTTCGGAAGCCGGAATTCCTATACCCGTATCCTTTATTTCCACGCTCCATGTATTTTCACTTACACAGGCATAGATATATACGTTACCTCCTTCAGGAGTATATTTCAAGGCGTTCGAAATCAGATTCTTCAAAATAGAATCCATCTTTTCTTTGTCGAGCCAGACATTCATGTAACGGAAATTACTTTCGTAAGTCAAACTGACATGTTTCACCTCGGCATAAGACCGGAAAGTATTTACCATCTCCTCCATGTAAGTACTTAATTCATATTCGGATACATACAAGGCGCTGGAGTATGTGTCTGCACGCTCAAAGTTAATGAGGTTGGTAGTCAGACGCAATAACGCATTCACGTTTCGTATGGCAGTTTTCATATTGGCGTGTCCGTTTGGACTTAAGGACTCTTTCTCGCTAAGCTCTTCCAAAGGAGCTTTTATCAGTGTCAGCGGAGTACGGATATCATGTGCCGTATTGATAAAGAAACGTATCTTCTCGTTTGAAATCTTACGCTGCTTACGCAGGATAATGAAGCGTAAAAATATAATGGCGATGGCAACAACAATGGCTGCATATAACAACATTGCCCATATACTGAGCCAAAAAGGCCGGTCTATTATAATGTCCATGCTGCGCTCTTCAAGGACAACATGATTGTCTTCACTGGAAATTGCACGTACGCGTAAGGTGTATTTTCCGGAATTCAGATGAGAAAGACGGATCTGGCAATTTTCTTCAGGCTGGCTCCATGCTTCATAGAATCCGTCCAACTTCCATGAATACAGAAACAAAGAGGGATAATCATAGTTGATAGAGGCTACCCGTAAAGAGAATGTATTTTGATTGTACTCTAATTTGAGGGTTTTAGTATCGTCAAGATCCACCTCTAATGGGGAACCTTGGTCTCCCGGATAAACAGTTTGGTAGGATACCCGTAAATCACGGAATACCATTCTGAAATCATAGTCATGGGGAATTTCCAGGTTCTTATCAAACTCTACGGCTCCGTTAGCGCTGCCAAGGATGAAATTCCCGTTTTTACGAAGTGTACCCGATTCGGAGTTAAAGTGTTCGGTCATTAATCCTTGATCTTTCGTCCAGTTATGGAATTCCTTTTCATCTGTGTAAAAGTAACTCATACCGTTTTCCGTGCCAAATACCATTTTTTCATCCCTGTCGGAAAGAATAGCATATATGTTATTCGAAATGAGAGAACTGTTGTCCTTATGATAATGTTCGAATGTTTTCTTTTCATGATCATAAATGAGCAATCCGGAATTGCTGGTTCCTATATATAACAAACCGTTTTTATTCTGATAGAGTGAATTTATATAGAAAGAATAAGTAGGTAATGGAATATATTGAGATTTTCCGGTCTTCTTTTCCAATAAATACAGACCGGTGGCGGTACCTATCCACATGTACTTTTTATCTTTCTCAATGATATTTGTGATACCGCGCAAACCATGTTCCACACGTATTATTCTGCGGTGGTAGTCTATTTGCTTTAAGTTATAATAACCGCCTGACCATATTGTGCCGTCGGAGTCTTTCACAATGGAGCGTATATATTTGTCAGGCCGGAAAGCCGAACCGACAAACAAAGAAGGAGAAAGGAAACTTGCTGTGAGGGTCTTCTTGTCAATCTGGTAAATTCCGGAACTGTATCCACCTGACCATATTATGCCTGGTGCAACTTCACACAAAGAAACAAAAATCTGATTTCTTATTTTATTTGTAAGATCGTCTTCGCTGAGGAATGAGTGCCATCGGTCTGTTTTTGAAAGATAAAGACTGATGCCATTATTGGTGGCAAACCATAAATCACCTTCATTATCTTCAATAATAGCGTTTACCTGATCATTAATAAGTGATTGTTTATGACCGATGGAATGCTTGATCCATTTGTAATTGGTATATCGGTTGTTGCGGACAGTAATGCCGAGTGGATTATTAGCCAGCCAGATACGTTCGCCATCCACATATATATCATTGACACTGTTACCGTTCATTGCGTTATTCTTATTATGATCGGCAACAATATACGGTTGGCATTCGTAAGATTCCACGTTCATTTTGTACACACCGGCACCGTCCGTAGCAATCAATATTTCTTTGTCATTGAAAGCTTGGATGCGGTTGATGCTGACGTCTACCAAAGTAGTATCAAGTTTGATGGTTTGGTGATTGCTTAAATCATGGAGAAATACCCCTCGCTGAAATGTACCTATGAAGAGCTTGTGTGATGCTTTATGAAGAAACAACTCGCTTACTTGCATTTTTAATAAATCAAGTTGCTTACAAGGCAGGATATTGAGGATGGTATCTTTTAATTCGGCATGGTGTGTACCGGCATCCGTTGCAATAAAATAGCGTTGAGAGTCAATCTGTTCGATGTCGGTGATATTTTCACCGAGTTTATTTTTGATAACAGTTACTTTTTCAGTATCAACATTATAAAGGTATATTACTTTGTTATTGCATAACCACGCTACGTTGTTACTGTCGATAAAACCATAACTCACCGGAGACAGGCTTTCTTTTGCCACCTCATCCGGAATTCTATATACTACTTTGAATTGGTCGTGCTTGACGTCATAACGAAATATCTTTCCTCTCCAATCCATTTGCCAAAGAGTGTTATCCTTACCGACACAAAGCCAATTCAAATTTTGCATCGGATTAATCATTTCTTCGTCAATGAGTTGATATTGCCGGAACTCTTTTCCGTCATATCGGTCAATGCCGTTATGAGTAAGAAACCACATGTAACCTTTGGGTCCCTTTTGAATGGCATACACTCGCCGACTGCTCAAACCATCTTCCACGCCAATGTATTTGTATGTTTGGGCAATGCAGAAAGAAGAAACATATAAGAACAAAAAGGTTAGGGCACTTTTTCTCATGATAATTATCACTGTTTGTTATAGGGGCTATTGTGATATTGTTGCAAAAATATGTATTTCTTTTGATAAATGCAAGCTTAATGGCAGAATAATGTTATATTTTTTAAGGATTTTATATAAAAAAGGTGCAGTATATTATCAACTGCACCTCTCTATTTCATTTAAATGATATGGCTAAAATCACTTTGTTTTTTCTTCCACCCATTTTCGGGCATTGACAAAGGCTTCTATCCACGGAGTGATCTGGTCATTATGCTGACGGTCAGCAGGATAATAACCATTTTGCCAAGGGAAGATAGAGCGTTCCAAGTGAGGCATTATTGCCAGATGGCGTCCGTCGGCATTTACCAGTCCGGCAATGGAATAATCCGAACCGTTCGGGTTGGCGGGGTACTCATCGTAGCTATATTTAGCAACCACATTATATTTGTTTTCGTCGTAAGGCAAAGAGAACTTTCCTTCGCCATGAGCCATCCAAATACCGAGTTTGCTTCCGCTCAGAGATCCGAACATGACACTGCGATTGGTCGGAATGGTAAGCCCCAGGTATCTGGATTCAAATTTATGGGATTCGTTGTGCAACATCTTGCCTTTTTTCTTATGCTCAGGGGATATAAGGTTCAGTTCCATCATTAACTGGCAACCATTGCAGACGCCAAGTGAAAGCGTGTCTTTACGGGCGTAATATTTATCGAGCGCTTCTTTCGCTTTGGGGTTGAAGAGGAAAGCTCCCGCCCATCCTTTGGCAGACCCCAGTACGTCGGAGTTAGAGAAACCACCGCAGTAAACAATCATATTTACGTCTTCCAGTGTCTCGCGTCCGCTGATAAGGTCGGTCATGGTTACATCTTTCACGTCGAAACCTGCCAGATAGAGAGCGTAGGCCATTTCCCGGTCGCCATTTGTACCTTTTTCGCGGATGATAGCTGCACGGATACCTGTTGATGTGCGGCGGTCCGGATTGATATCGTATTGTGAATATTTGCCTTTGAAGCCCGGTACGAAAGCAAATTCCAACGGCTGCATCTTGTAATTCTCGAAGCGCTTCTTGGCGCAACCGTTCATAGATTGCTTGCGGTCGAGCAAGTAAGAAGTGGAATACCATACGTCCCGCATATAGTCGATACCGAATTGATAAGTGGCATCGTCTTTTGATACCAGGATATGGCGTTCATCGGTCGGCTTGCCAATCTTTATGTAACCTACGCCGGCTTCTTCGAGTATTCCTTTTACTTCATTTTTATGCTTGTCGCTCACTTGGATAACGATACCCGGATTTTCGGCAAACAGTATCTTGACGAGGTCATTCTCCTTCATTTTGTCGAGGCTGATTTCCATACCGCCTTCTACGTTAGAGAAACACATCTCCAGTAAAGTCGTGATAAGACCACCGGCGGAAATGTCGTGACCTGCAAGGATTAGTTCTTTGTTTACCAATTCCTGTACGGCAAGGAAAGCATCGCGGAAATATTCGGCATTCTGTACGCTGGGTACTTCGTCGCCTACCTTGCCCAATGACTGTGCGAAGGCGGAACCACCTAATTTCAACGTGTCGAAGCTGAAATCAATATGATATAAAGTTGTTTTCTCATTATTTACGAGTACCGGAGAAACTACTTTCTTCACGTCGGAAACTTCGCCGCCTGCTGAAACAATAACGGTTCCCGGAGCAATTACCTTGCTACCATCGGGGTATTTCTGTGTCATGGACAGAGAGTCTTTTCCGGTCGGCACATTGATTTGCAGGGAGCAGCAGAAGTCACTTAATGCTTTTACGGCAGTATAGAGACGCGCATCTTCACCTTCCTGTGAGCGACAAGGCCACATCCAGTTGGCAGAGAGGGATACACTGTCAAGACCTTCGGCAAGCGGAGCCCAAACCAGGTTAGTCAATGCTTCACTTACGGAAAGTACCGAACCGGCGGCCGGATCAGCAAGTGCAGCTTGCGGAGCATGCCCCAGTGAAGTAGCGATACCTTTTTCGCCACGATAGTCAAGGGCTACCACGCCGCAGTCGCTCAGCGGTAATTGCAGTTCACCCTGACATTGCTGCCGGGCTATTTTACCTGTTACCGAACGGTCTACCTTGTTCGTTAACCAATCCTTGCAGGCTACGGCTTCCAGTTGTAATACGTTTGTCAGGTATTCATGTAGCTTGGACTGTTCATATTCCGGCATTTCGTAATGACGTTCTACGGTTTTATCCACCATATATGTTTTGGGAGACGAACCGAACATTTGTTCTACGGCAAGATCGAACGGGCGTACGCCGTCGGCTTGTTGGAAGACGAAGCGGTGGTCGCCGGTAGTTTCACCTACTACATACATTGGGGCGCGTTCGCGCTCGGCTACTTTGCGTACATATTCAATGGCTTCTTCCTGAATCAGCAAGCCCATGCGTTCCTGACTTTCGTTGGCGATGATTTCTTTGGCGGACAAAGTTTTGTCGCCAATAGGCAACTTGCTCATATCAATCAGGCCGCCACACTCTTCCACCAGTTCCGACAAGCAGTTTACGTGTCCTGCCGAACCGTGGTCGTGGATAGAAACCACCGGATTGGTTTCTTCTTCGCAAAGGGCGCGTACCACATTGTAGGCGCGCTTCTGCATTTCTGCATTGGCGCGTTGCACGGCATTCAACTCAATACCGCTACTGTAACGTCCGGTATCTACGGAAGATACCGAGCCGCCGCCCAAACCGATGCGATAGTTATCACCACCGATAACAACTACCTTGTTTCCGGCTTCGGGCGTACCTTTCAGGCAATCGCGTTTCGTACCGTAACCTACACCGCCGGCAAGCATGATTACTTTGTCGTAACCATAAACTTCGTCGTTTTCTTTATGTTCAAAGGTCAGCACGGAACCGCAAATCAGCGGTTGGCCGAACTTATTGCCGAAATCGCTGGCGCCGTTGGATGCCTTGATTAATATTTGTTCCGGAGTCTGGTACAGCCATTTGCGTACAGGCAGTATTTCTTCCCAGGGACGTCCTTCGTCCGTGCGAGGATACGAAGTCATGTAAACGGCAGTTCCGGCAATGGGCCATGAACCTTTGCCGCCACCCATACGGTCGCGGATTTCACCGCCTGTACCGGTGGATGCGCCGTTGAAGGGTTCTACGGTTGTTGGAAAATTGTGAGTTTCAGCTTTCAGGGAGATAACGCTCTTGATGTCTTTCACCTGGAAATAGTCGGATGTAGAATGGTCGGCGGGAGCGAATTGCTCAACAACCGGACCTTCGGCAAAGGCTACATTATCTTTATAAGCTGAAATAATCTTGTTGGGGTTTTCCTGTGTGGTCTTCTTAATCATCTGGAAGAGGGAAGATTCCTGCTCTACACCGTCGATGACGAATGTTCCGCCGAAGATTTTGTGGCGGCAATGTTCGGAGTTAATCTGGGCGAAACCGAATACTTCGGAGTCGGTCAACTTACGTCCGAGGTCTTTCTCTACTTCTTTAAGATAGTCCATTTCCTCTTTGGAGAGCGCCAAGCCTTCTTTTTCGTTGTAAGCCTCTAAATCTTCGATGTGTACAATCGGTTCCGGCTTACGGTTGATAGTGAAGATTTCCTGGTTCAAACCTTTGTACATGCGTTGCAGCATGGGGTCGTAGTCGGCGTTTTCATCTTTTACGGGAAGATATTCCTCGATACGGACGATTCCGTTTAATCCCATATTCTGGGTGATTTCTACGGCATTTGTACTCCAGGGAGTAATCATTTCGCGACGCGGACCGACGAAATGTCCTTTCAGTTTGTCTTCACTTTCGGGGTTGGCTTCTTCGAAAAGCCAGCAGAGTTTATCAATGTCTGCCAAGGGGAGTGCGTGGTCGCATTCTACGGCTATCACGCTTTTGGATAAGGTTCTGAAAAAGAGAATCATACTTACTATTTATGATTTGTGATTTATATTTTGGGGCACTTCTGAAAAAGCAGGAGCGTATTTACGGGAAATGCCAATATTTTCTTCGTGGCGCAAAGATACATAAAATCGTTGGGGGAGAGAAGTAAAAGGAAACAAAAATCCTTCATGCAATAAATCCTTATCCGCAATAATAGCCATTCTTACCCTTCCTGATGCTTCTCTGTTGAAAAAACGTTAACACTATTGGCTTGTCTCATAAAAAAGTACGATATTTGCAGCCATGATTGAATTGAAGACCATATTTGATATATTATGGAAAGGGTTCATTATTGGGGTAGTTGTATCGGCACCACTGGGACCTGTAGGCGTATTGTGTATTCAGCGTACATTGAATAAAGGACGTTGGTACGGTTTTATAACGGGGCTGGGAGCCTCGTTGAGTGATATAGCTTATGCATTGTTGACGGGCTACGGAATGAGTTTTGTGTTCGACTACGTCAATAAAAATATTTTTTATTTGCAGTTACTCGGAAGTATTATGCTATTGGCTTTTGGTATTTATACGTTTCGTAGTAATCCTGTTCATTCCATTCGTCCTGTTTGTGCCAATAAAGGTTCCTACTTCCATAATTTCATTACCGCATTTGCCGTTACACTATCCAATCCGCTTATTATCTTCCTTTTTATCGGTCTGTTTGCCCGTTTCGCGTTTGTCAGTGAAGGGGTGCTGATCTTCGAAGCGGTGACCGGATACATTGCCATTGCGTTGGGAGCGTTGGTATGGTGGTTTGGTATTACCTTTTTCGTGAATAAAGTCCGCACGCAATTCAACCTGCGCGGTATTTGGATATTAAACCGTATTATCGGCAGTATTGTCATCATTGTATCTGTGTTCGGGCTGATATTTACATTGATGGGTGCGTCACTGTACTGAGGAAAAACATCGTTATGAAGACAGCCCAACAATTAAAAGCGCGGAATATCGCGGAATACCTTATATATATGTGGCAAGTAGAAGATCTGATTCGCGCCAACGGGTGCGATATGGATAAGATACGTTTGAATATCATTTCACGCTATCCGGAAGAAGAACGTCCGGCTCTGGATGAATGGTATGGCAATCTTGTCGACATGATGCGTATAGAAGGTGTGAAGGAGAAAGGACATTTGCAAATCAATCGTAATGTGATAATAGACCTGACCGGATTGCATGTCGAATTGCTGGCATCGCCTAAGTATCCTTACTATAGCGCCGCTTATTTTAAGGCATTGCCTTTCATTGTAGAACTTCGCCGGAAGAACGGAAAAACGGATGAACCCGAATTGGAAACATGCTTCGAAGCCTTATACGGGATTTTGTTGCTGCGTTTGCAGAAGAAAGAAATTACTCCGGGGACTGCGAAAGCGATGGAAACCATCAGCAGTTTTATTTCCTTGCTTGCCAATTATTACGAGAAGGATAAGAGGGGAGAAGTGGCGGTTGATGAATGACAGACAACAGGCGGGCAGATGATAGGGCAAGTTTAATTGTACGTAACAAATTCTATATATAAGATGAGAGTATTAATCACCGGGGCAAACGGGCAACTTGGCAACGAGATGCAAGTTCTTGCTAAAGAGAATCCGCAACATACGTATTTTTTTACCGACGTACAGGAATTGAACATCTGTGACGAACTGGCCGTATGGAGGTACATTACAGAGAATCAGATTGAGGTGGTAGTGAACTGTGCCGCCTATACCGCAGTTGATAAGGCGGAAGACAACGGTGAATTGAGTTATGAACTGAATCAGGAAGGTCCGGGAATTCTGGCAAACGCTGCGCAAATCAATGGCGCCGCCATGATACAAGTCTCCACGGATTATGTTTTCGACGGAACGGCGCATGTCCCTTACACGGAAGATTGCACGCCGTGTCCTAATTCGATTTATGGTCTTACAAAGCTGGGCGGGGAAACAAAAGTGTTGCGGCTTTGTGAGAAAGCGATGGTAATCCGTACGGCGTGGTTGTATTCTGCCTACGGAAATAATTTTGTGAAAACAATGATTCGTTTAGGGCATGAGCGTGATTCGTTAGGAGTTGTTTTCGACCAGATTGGTACGCCGACTTATGCCAATGATTTGGCACGAGCCATTTATGTAGCCATCAATAACGGCATCGTTCCCGGTGTTTATCATTTCAGCAACGAAGGCGTGTGTTCGTGGTATGATTTCGCAATTGCCATTCATCGCCTTGCCGGTATTACAACGTGTAAGGTAAGTCCGCTGCATACGGACGAATATCCGGCAAAAGCGCCGCGTCCGCACTATTCCGTGTTGGACAAGACAAAGATAAAGAAGACATTCAACATTGAAATCCCCCATTGGGAAGAAAGTTTGAAAGTATGTATTGAAAAACTGAATACCCAACAATAATATTACACCTATTAATATATATGGCGAATAATAACGAAATTGAGAGGAGAAGAACTTTTGCGATTATCGCGCATCCGGATGCCGGTAAGACTTCATTGACCGAGAAGTTGTTGCTTTTTGGCGGACAGATACAAGTGGCAGGCGCCGTAAAAAGCAATAAGATAAAGAAGACGGCAACGTCCGACTGGATGGATATAGAGAAGCAGCGTGGTATTTCCGTAACCACTTCCGTGATGGAATTTGATTACAGAGACTACAAGATCAATATCCTCGATACGCCCGGTCACCAGGATTTTGCCGAAGATACGTACCGTACGCTGACGGCTGTAGATAGCGTTATTATCGTGGTGGACGGTGCGAAAGGTGTGGAAACACAAACGCGCAAGTTGATGGAAGTATGCCGTATGCGTAATACTCCGGTGATAATCTTCGTCAACAAGATGGACCGCGAAGCCAAAGACCCGTTTGACCTGCTGGACGAATTGGAGGAAGAACTTTCCATTCATGTGCGTCCGTTGACTTGGCCTATCGAAAGCGGTATCCGCTTCAAAGGAGTTTATAATATCTACGAACAGAATCTGAACCTCTTCCAACCTTCCAAGCAAATAGTGACGGAGAAGGTAGAAGTGGACATCCATACCAAAGAACTGGATAACCAGATCGGTTCCCAACTGGCAGATAAACTGCGTGGCGAGTTGGAATTGATAGACGGAGTTTATCCTGAATTTGAAAAGGTGGATTATCTGAAAGGAGAACTGGCTCCCGTATTCTTCGGTTCGGCTTTGAACAACTTTGGTGTACAGGAATTGCTGGACTGCTTTGTTGAAATAGCCCCAAGCCCCCGTCCTGTCAGGGCGGAAGAACGTGAAGTAGAACCGGAAGAACCTAAATTCACCGGATTTGTCTTTAAGATAACGGCGAATATCGACCCGAACCACCGTTCCTGTATTGCGTTCTGCAAGATCTGTTCCGGTAAGTTCACGCGCAATGCCCCGTATCTGCATGTGCGTCATGGAAAAACAATGCGGTTCTCGTCGCCTACTCAGTTTATGGCGCAGCGCAAGACGACCGTTGATGAAGCCTGGGCAGGCGATATCATTGGTTTGCCTGATAACGGAACTTTTAAAATAGGCGATACGCTGACGGAAGGAGAGATGCTTCATTTCCGCGGTTTGCCCAGCTTCTCACCGGAGATGTTCAAGTATATAGAGAATGCCGACCCTATGAAGCAGAAACAACTCGCCAAAGGTATCGACCAGTTGATGGACGAAGGTGTGGCGCAGCTATTCGTCAACCAGTTCAACGGGCGGAAGATTATCGGTACGGTCGGGCAGTTGCAGTTCGAGGTTATACAATACCGGTTGGAGAATGAATATAGCGCCAAGTGCCGTTGGGAACCGTTGAGCCTTTACAAAGCTTGCTGGATTGAAAGTGATAATCTTGCCGAACTGGATGCTTTCAAGAAACGCAAGTATCAGTACATGGCGAAAGACCGTGAAGGCAGGGATGTATTCCTGGCGGATAGCGGCTATGTATTGCAGATGGCTCAAACGGATTTTAAACATATCAAGTTCCACTTCACGAGCGAGTTCTGATTCGTACGTTTGAAACGGACTTATCCATAAAACTCCCTCCCAGGGTTTTCGCGTATTCTACTCTCACCCCTCACTTTTTTCCCTGTATCCCTTTATTCATCGGCGTTTGAATAGGTGAGGGTAGGCGTGAGGGTAGAGTGAGGGTAACTTCTACCCTCACTCTGTGTATCATCCACATTTGTATCGTAATATTGTCTGTACCGGATAGGTTACCGTTGTTAGTTTCACAGTGAGAAACTTTTTGTTTCTACGCTCGGAAACAAAGAGTTTCATCGCATTGAAACTAAATGTTCCATCGTATTGAAACAAAGAGTTTCGTCGTATTGAAACAAAAAGTATTGCACGTCGGAACAAAGTGTATCACTTGGTGGAACAAAGTGTTTCACTTGGTGGAACAAAATATCTCTCCCTATGGAATTCTGACACTCCCCCTATGGAATTCTGACAGGATACTTATCCCGTGTTCACCGCCTACTGGTATTTATTGGGAAAAATGCTTGCATCCCGGAAAACAATGATATACCTTTGCGGGAATAAAACGATAAATATTAATTGTGAGTAAGCTATGTCATTCAATCATAAAAAGTTAAGTTATAGTCAAGGCATTGTTTACGCCTTGCTATGCTATATCGCTTGGGGACTTTTCCCTATTTTCTGGAAAGCGATTACGGGAATACCTGCTGTAAATGTGTTGGCTCATCGTATCGTATGGGCGTTTGCATTTCTCTCTATCTGGGTGCTTTTCATGAACCGGCAAACATTTATCGGCTATGTAAAGCAACCTAAACTGTTGTTCAGATTAGGTCTGGCTGGGATTGTTGTTAGCGCCAACTGGGGTATATACATCTATGCCGTAGCAAGCAATCATATTGTTGAGGCAGGCTTGGGTTACTATATCAATCCGTTGATAAACGTATTTCTGGGCTATGTGTTTTTGAAAGAACGTTTGGCCTCCATGCAAAAAATAGCTGTCGTACTGGCTCTGATTGGTGTTGTTTATTTTACTGTTAGTTACGGTAAGTTTCCTTGGATATCTTTACTTCTTGCTACCACTTTTGGGCTGTATGGACTGTTAAAGAAGAAAGCAAACCTTGAATCCATGCCTGCGCTTACGGTCGAAACGATGATGGTTTTTCCGTTTGCTTTGGCGTTTCTGTTTTATACTGCTGCGGGGAGTGATGTGACAACACCCTTTTTCCCCTCATCCGCAACAACTACTTTGTTACTGATTCTAAGCGGTCTAATTACAGCCATTCCGCTTTTCTGGTTCGGAAAGTCGGCACAGGTCATTCCTTTATCAACGCTGGGCTTTATCCAGTATTTATGCCCGACACTGCAACTGCTCCTTGGGATATTTGTGTATCATGAAACTTTCGGCATGGAATATCTTGTCTGTTTCGCTTTTGTATGGGCGGGACTGGTGTTTTATACGGTTAGTATTCTTAAAGGGAAGAAGGTGACGATAGCTGAATAACGTTTTTGCGACAAGTGATTTTGCCGTAGATGGTACAAAGATTCAGCCTTTCTTCGAAAACTGTCACAAGTTGTTTTTTAGCGTTTACTAAATTCATTCAACTCACAAAATTGGGGAAGTTATCATTGGTAAAATAATCAATATGAAGAATAAAATATTTACTATAAATAATTTTAAAATAAGATTTAAAACAGTCATTTTAGGATTACTGTCGTTGTTGCTGCTGGGAATTCCTTTTGTCATGAAAGATTTTATGGGAGCATCTTTTTTTATAATTTCAATTATTATGATGATTATTGTAGTATCATTTACTTTTATCCAATCTTGTATAATCCAATATCAATATAATCAATTTGACAAACAAACGAGAGTAATTATTGAGTGTGATTCTGGAAATATTAAATACATAAGAAATAACCACTTTGTGGAATTTCATATAAATGATATTACCAACTTCTATAGAGTACGATACGAAAATTCAAGAAGGTTACAAGAGTTCTTTTATCAAATCTATATAAAGGATAAAACAATTCCGCTAACTATAACCTGTGTTCTTGCTAATAATTTAGAAAAGTATATTAAGAAGAAGTGCCTTGTCCGAATTACAGATTCTTTATTCCTTGATAAAGATGAATATGACCTTGTTCTTGAGATGGATTATAAAATGAAATCGTTATAATGTTCTAATATCCTAAGTTATGCACAAAGCAATCAAGTCATCATCATAGAATATGATGCGAACGGTAATTATCACATGGAAGACATAAATAAAATATGAATTTGTAGAAGATAAAACTGGCGAAAACTAAGAAAATGAAAGGAAAACAAAACTTTTTGTGATAACTCTTTGGCAGTTTAAAACAGAAAGTTTACTTTTGTCGCACTAAAACAAAGAATTGTATGAAAACTGTAGTTGCACATCATCACCATCATCATTATTCTGGCGAGTAATCGGTAGGCGTATGGTTGTTGTGCATAAGATGATACATATAAATAACGAGGCTTGCCGGATAATGGTAAGCCTCGTTTGTTTTTAGCCGCAAATAGTTTAGCCGCAAATAGTTTAATCGCAAATAACAAATCGCAAATAACAAATCGCAAATAAGGAATCGTAAATAATCAAATCGTAAATAAAGTTATGTTGTTAAGAATTGCAGTACAAGCTAAAGGTCGTCTTTATGATGAGACGATGTCATTTCTTGAAGAATCGGATATTAAACTGAGTGCAATGAAACGTTCGTTGCTGGTACAGTCGTCTAATTTCCCAGTCGAAGTGCTGTTTTTGCGCGACGATGATATTCCCCAGTCGGTAGCGACGGGCGTAGCGGATATCGGTATCGTAGGTGAAAATGAATTCGTGGAGAAGAATGAAGATGCTGAAATCGTAAAGCGACTCGGGTTTAGCAAATGCCGTTTGTCGTTGGCAATGCCGAAGGATATTGAGTATCCGGGCGTGCAGTGGTTTGAGGGACGGAAAATAGCCACATCATATCCCGGAATCCTCTCCAATTTCCTGAAAGCGCAGAATGTAAATGCGGAAATACATGTAATTACAGGTTCGGTGGAAGTGGCGCCGGGTATCGGGTTGGCAGATGCAATTTTTGATATTGTAAGTTCCGGTTCCACATTGGTAAGCAACAGGCTGAAGGAAGTGGAAGTGGTGATGAAATCGGAAGCATTGCTGATTGGTAATAAACATCTGTGTGAGGAGAAGAAAGAGATTTTGAAAGAGTTGCTTTTCCGCATGGATGCTGTGAAGACGGCGGAAGATAAGAAATATGTTCTGATGAATGCGCCGAAGGATCATTTGGAAGAGATTATCCGGGTTTTGCCGGGTATGAAGAGTCCGACGGTGATGCCGCTGGCACAAGAAGGTTGGTGCTCGGTACATACGGTGCTGGATGAGAAGTGCTTCTGGGAAATTATCGGGAAACTGAAGTCGCTGGGAGCGGAAGGTATTTTGGTGTTACCGATTGAGAAGATGATAATATAGTGTACTCTATACGATAAAAATTATTTTTTACTCGCTTTGCGTGTATAATAATATACCAAATATTATGAGACTAATTAATAATCCGGATAGGTCGGAATGGGCAGAACTACTGAAACGCCCTGTAATGAATACCGAGAATCTGTTTGATACAGTGCAGGGAATTATAGACCGGGTGAAGTCGGAGGGAGATAGCGCCGTGCTTGAAATGGAAGCGAAGTTCGATAAAGTGGAATTGGCGTCGCTGGCGGTTACGGATGCTGAGATAGAGGAAGCGGAAGCGAAGGTAGATGAAAGACTGAAAGCTGCGATTCTTCTGGCGAAACGGAATATAGAAACGTTCCATACGGCACAACGCTTCGAGGGTAAAAAAGTGGAAACGATGCCCGGAGTAATGTGTTGGCAAAAGGCGGTGGCGATTGAGAAAGTAGGTTTGTACATTCCCGGCGGAACAGCGCCGTTGTTCTCCACTGTGTTGATGTTGGCTGTACCTGCAAGAATAGCCGGTTGCAGGGAAATAGTGCTTTGCACCCCGCCCGACAAGGAAGGACAGGTGCATCCGGCCATTCTTTTTGCAGCAAAAGCGGCAGGAGTGAGTAAGATTTTCAAAGCAGGTGGTGTGCAGGCTATTGCCGCTATGGCGTATGGCACGGAGAGTGTGCCGAAAGTCTATAAGATATTTGGTCCGGGAAACCAGTATGTGACGGCTGCCAAACAGTTGGTCAGCCTGCGTGATGTGGCGATAGATATGCCTGCGGGTCCTTCGGAAGTAGAAGTGCTAGCTGATGAAACGGCGGATCCGGCGTTTGTGGCTGCCGACCTGTTGAGCCAGGCCGAACATGGAGCGGATAGTCAGGCAATGCTGATTACGACTTCGGAAACTTTGCAGCAAGCTGTGAAACAAGAGGTGGAACGTCAATTGGCGCTATTGCCTCGCAAGGAGATTGCCGCGAAATCTCTGGAAAACAGTAAGTTGATTGTGGTAAGGAACATGGAAGAGGCTATAGAGTTGACAAATGAGTATGCACCCGAGCATTTGATTGTGGAAACTGCGGATTATGAACGGATAGCCGAACGTGTAGTAAACGCGGGATCTGTTTTCTTAGGCTCTTTTTCGCCGGAAAGCGCCGGCGATTATGCTTCGGGAACCAACCATACATTGCCTACGAACGGATATGCGAAAGCCTATAGCGGGGTGAGCCTTGATAGTTTTATCCGTAAAATCACCTTTCAGGAAATACATCCGGAGGGGATAAAGAATATAGGGTTCGCCATTGAAGAGATGGCGGCAAATGAACATTTGGATGCGCATAAGAATGCAGTAACCGTGAGACTTAATAAGTTGAATATATGAAAACATTACAAGAACTGACCCGTCCGAATATCTGGAGGTTAAAACCTTATTCTTCGGCACGTGATGAATATAAAGGTGTAACAGCATCGGTATTTCTCGATGCAAACGAGAATCCGTATAATCTACCGCATAACCGTTACCCTGACCCTATGCAGTGGGAGTTGAAAACAGAGCTTTCGAGGATAAAAGAAGTTACTTCCGACCAAATATTCCTGGGGAACGGGAGTGATGAAGCTATCGACCTGGTGTTTCGTGCTTTCTGTGAACCGGGAGTTGACAATGTGGTGGCTATTGACCCTACTTACGGCATGTATCAGGTGTGTGCCGATGTGAACAATGTGGAGTATGTGAAAGTATTACTGGATGATAAGTTTGGGTTCTCGGCAGAACAATTGCTGCTTCATGCAAATACCAATACTAAGGTCATTTTTCTGTGCTCTCCCAATAACCCTACCGGGAATGATTTAGACCGGAATGAGATAGCAAAGGTACTGCGCGAGTTTGACGGGTTGGTGGTGCTGGATGAGGCGTACATTGATTTCTCCGATGCTCCCTCATTCTTGAAAGACCTTGATAAATACCCGAATCTCATTGTGTTGCAAACATTCTCCAAAGCATGGGGATGTGCGGCTATCCGTTTAGGCATGGCGTTTGCCTCTAAAGAGATAATCGGTATCATGAATAAGATAAAGTATCCCTATAATGTGAATCAACTCACTCAGAAACAGGCGATAGAGATATTGCATAAGTATTATGAAATAAAACGTTGGGTGAAATGTTTGAAGGAAGAACGTGAAGAATTGGCGCAGCGTTTCGAGAAGTTACCTTGTACGGTGGAAGTCTTTCCGTCGGATGCCAACTTCTTTCTGGCGCGGGTAACGGATGCGGTAAGAATCTATAATTACCTGGTGCAAGCGGGGATTATTGTCCGTAACCGTAACTCCGTTTCGCTTTGTGGCAACTGTCTGCGTGTGACGGTGGGAACAAGGATGGAGAATGACAAGTTGATAGAAGCATTAGAGCAGTATAAATGATTATGAAGAAAGTATTGTTTATAGACCGTGACGGGACATTGGTGATGGAGCCGCCCGTAGACTATCAGTTGGACTCGTTGGAGAAACTGGAGTTTTATCCTAAAGTGATGCGCAATCTCGGTTTTATCCGCAGTAAGCTCGATTTTGAGTTTGCGATGGTAACCAATCAGGATGGGTTAGGTACGGTTTCCTTTCCGGAAGACACCTTTTGGCCTGCACACAATCTGATGATGAAAACCCTGGAAGGCGAGGGGATTACTTTCGACGAGATATTCATTGACCGTAGTATGCCCGAAGATAATGCGCCTACCCGGAAGCCACGTACCGGAATGCTGGCCAAATACCTGGATAATCCCGAATATGACCTTGCCGGTAGTTTCGTTATCGGCGACCGTGCTACGGATGTGGAGTTAGCCCGCAATCTGGGGTGTCGAGCCATCTTTCTGCAAGATGATACTACGTTGCTGAAACCGCAAGCCGAAGGAGGCGTTGCAGCCTGTGAGGGATTGGAAGCCGTGTGCGCTCTTGTCACGAAGGATTGGGATAAAGTGGCTGAGTTTCTCTTTGCCGGAGAGCGGAAAGCCGAAGTACGGCGTACTACAAAGGAAACGGATATTTTTGTTGCTTTGAATCTGGATGGTAATGGAGAGTGTGACATCCATACGGGGCTGGGCTTCTTCGACCACATGCTGGAGCAAATAGGCAAACATGGCGGGTTGGACTTAACTGTCCGTGTAAAGGGAGATTTGGAAGTAGACGAACATCACACGATAGAAGATACTGCCATTGCATTGGGCGATTGTATATACCGGGCATTGGGCAGCAAGCGGGGCATAGAACGTTATGGATATGCTTTGACTATGGATGATTGTTTGTGCCAGGTGTGCCTGGACTTTGGCGGACGCCCCTGGTTGGTTTGGGAAGCGGACTTCAAACGTGAGAAGATAGGAGAGATGCCTACGGAAATGTTCCTTCATTTCTTTAAATCACTGAGTGATGCCGCCAGGATGAACCTGAATGTGAAAGCAGAAGGACAGAATGAACACCATAAAATAGAAGGTATATTTAAAGCGCTGGCCCGCGCCATAAGAATGGCGGTGAAAAGAGATATATATCATTTTGAATTGCCCAGTTCTAAGGGGGTGCTGTAGTAAGAAGCTGCGTAATCTGTGTCATCTGCGGATGAAGGATAGTAAACTTGAACTTTTGTAATTTATCGTCCGTTTCTGAACATGCCTACTGTCCGATAATGAACACTTACCCCTCTCCGGAATCATTCTAAGGCTTTGGCATGTTCTTTGCTTTTCTGTTTACAACTATTTATAAGATAATTCGGATAAACATGAAAGGAAATATTCTACTTGCAGCTTGCATGCTGTTTTCGTTTGCAACTTTTGCGCAGAACGATACATTGACGGAAGAACATGAGCGTGTTATAACTTTGCCTGAAGCAATTGCCTTGGCACGTATTCAGTCGGTAGACGCTGCCGTAGCGTTGAATGAATTGAAAACCGCATATTGGGAATACCGTACTTTCCGTGCGGATCTCCTGCCGGAAATAAACCTGGCCGGTACATTGCCCAATTACAATAAGTCTTATAGCAGATATCAGAACTCGGACGGTTCATACTCGTTTGTGCGTAATAATACGCTGGGACTTGCCGGTACACTGTCCGTTGACCAGAACTTGTGGTTCACGGGAGGCAAGCTGTCGTTGGCATCTTCGCTTGAATATATCCAGCAGTTAGGCTCGGGTGGTGAGAAGCGGTTCATGTCCGTTCCTGTCAGCCTGGAATTGACACAGCCCATTTTCGGAGTGAATAACCTGAAGTGGAACCGTCGTATAGAACCTGTGAAGTATGCCGAAGCAAAAGCCCGTTTCATTACGGCTACGGAAGAAGTAACGATGAAGACAATTACTTACTTTTTCAACTTACTGTTGGCGAAGGAGGCTCTGAATACAGCCCGCCAGAATAAAATGAACTCCGACCGTCTTTATGAAGTGGCGATAGCCAAACGTAAGATGGGGCAGATTTCGGAAAATGATTTGCTACAGTTGAATCTGAACGCTTTGCAGGGTAAGGCGGATGTGACGGAAGCCGAGAGCAATCTGAATGCGAATATGTTCCGGTTGCGTTCGTTTCTTGGCTTGTCGGAAGATGAGAATCTGACGCCTGTGTTGCCGGAATCGGCTCCGGACATGAAGATGGAATATAACCTCGTGTTGAACAAGGCATTGGAACGCAACTCGTTTGCTCAGAATGTTCGTCGCCGCCAGTTGCAAGCGGATTATGATGTGGCTATAGCGCGTGGAAACTTGCGTAGCATCGACCTCTTCGCAAGTGTGGGTTATACGGGGCAGAATCGTAGTCTTTCCTCGGTCTATCAAGAATTACTTGATAACCAGATTGTGCAAGTGGGGGTAAAGATACCTATTCTGGATTGGGGAAAACGTCGTGGAAAGGTACGTGTAGCGGAGAGCAACCGTGAAGTGATACTCTCCAGAATCCGCCAGGAACAAATGGATTTTAACCAGAACATTTACCTGTTGGTGGCTAATTTCAATAATCAGTCACAGCAGTTGGGCATTGCCCAGGAAGCGGACGGTATTGCCGAAAAGCGCTATAAGACCAGTGTGGAAACATTTATGATTGGGCAAATCAGTACATTGGATTTGAATGATGCGCAGAACTCGAAAGATGAAGCGCGACAGAAACATATCTCTGAACTTTATTATTATTGGTACTACTTTTATCAAATCCGTAGCCTGACACTTTGGGATTTTGAGCGGAATAGTGAGTTAGAGGTAGATTTTGAAGATGTAGTGAGGGGATAACATCGCATATATCGTCCGTGAACCACATATATGTGGTTCGCGGACGTTAACAATATTCTTCGGGAGAACTCTACAACCTGCAATTACCGGTCAGTGAACAACCTTCATCATATAGATTACTGCAATCAGCAACCCTGCAAAGAGGAGGGCAAACAGTATAATCAGTAAGAAACTATAGAAGAACATAAGTATTGTCCTCCAGAAGATTTTCCACCAGGTATAACCATACAATTGCTTGTAATCCAACCAGAAAAGGGCGAATATAGCCATTTCGGGCACTTCATATAAATCGTCCACTGTTGCTGTTCCATTGAAAGGTAATGCGATGATACTGATAAAGAGTATCTGGCAGGCAATGTATGCCTGTACGAATACATGTTCCGTGAGATTGTAGCGCACTTTGTTCTTTTTACGACGACGGTGGAAAGCCATAAATGTAGCCAGAGCAAAGAGAGGCAGTGTAGCTATGATGCGGAAAGCCTTGTTTCCATGTCCCCAACTTTTCAGCAAATTCCATACTTTCTGTAGGAAAGGATTGCTTTGAAGGAAGTTTTGAAAGGATTTGTCGAACTTTGAACCTTCCGATATATCACCTTCGAGGATTTCGGTTACAATATCATCATCGTCATCGCTGTTAATCGAATAGCTACGCGCTTCTGACTCTTCTTTATCTTCCAATTTCTGATTCAGGATTTCGATAGTCTGATTCAGCGTTTCTTTCTTTTCCGAGTCTTTGGTTTCTTTCAATTGCTCTTGCAACTGTTCGCGCGCCGCAATGATTTCTTGCTTCCAAACCTTCGAAGAGTCTTTTTCTGCTTTACGCAGGGCATCAGGGTCTACCAATTGTACAACCATGATGTAGATAGCCGCCAGTATGAACAGAGTTTGAAAAGGGCGGAAATAGAGTATCCGTTTGCCGGCAATAAAATCTCTGATCATATATCCCGGACGGTAAAGCAAATCCAGGAGCGTACGGCCGAAACCATTATCAATATTGGTAAATCCCCCCAATATATTTTTGAGAGCATTGCTGAAACGGTAACGGGAAGTTTTACGGCTTTGTCCGCAACGGTAACAATAATCGCCCGTATAGTTGGTTCCGCAATTCAGGCAGGTATTACTTTCTTTGCAGGCGGGTGGTGTTACTTTGCCACGTATTATTTTAATATGAATCATGCGGAGACGTGCTTTCCAGGGATTCCACCAAGGAGCGATATAGTTGGATATTCGTTTGGGAATAATTCGTCGTTTGGTCAGAACATACCAAAGAATCAATATAAAAGTAATCAGAAAAACTCTGGTATTTCCATTTTCCCCCAAAGACAGGTATAGGAATGGTACCAGAAGGAGAATTTGCCAGATATTTATCATCTTTCTTCCGGACGGAGCAGAGGAGACCGGATCGGGAGGTGATTGAACGGTTAGTGGGGCAGGCTCAGCTTCCGCTTCTGCTCTCGGTTCCGCTTCTGCTCTCGGTTCCGCTTCTGCTCTTGGTTTTGCTTCCGGTTCCGGTTCTGCTTCCGGAAGTGCGGGTGGTGTATCAACAACGGCCGGTTGCTGTTCGTTTTCCAGTAATTCTTCCAGCGAACTCATTATTTTCCGGTGTGGATATTTACTTAGTTCTTCGGCTGTAGTAACTCCGTGGGTTATACCTGCAAAATCTAAGCCGGCGGCTTTGGCGGTGGCGGCGTCTACGGTACTGTCGCCCACATAAAGTGTTTCTGCTTTGGCGACTTTTAATTTCTTGATGGCAAGCAGCAGACCTTCGGGTGATGGCTTTGGCGTTTTTACATCTTCTCCTCCAATGATGATATTGAAAAAGTTAGCGGGGAAATGCAGGTCAAGCAATTCCTTAATCCGGAAGCGGTATTTGGTAGAGATGATTCCGATAAGTGCACCCGCATCTTTCAGAGCCAGTAGTACAGACTTTGTTTCCAGAAAGAGTATGGTGTTGACTGTCATGTGCGTATCCGCCTCTTTGCCGTATTCTCTTTTGAAGGATGCCAATTGTTCCGCATCCGTTACTCCTGTCAGTATGGAAAAGGATTCTTCCAGTGTTTTGCCGATGGTATGCTTGATAGCTTCGTCGGTTACGTTCGTATAACCGTGTCGGGTGAGTACATTTTGAAAACAAGTGATGATACCAAGTGAAGAATCTGCTAACGTATAATCGAAGTCGAAAAGAAAAGTTGTGTAATTCATTTAACCTTTTTGCGGCAAAGATAATGTAAATCAAAGATAGAAGCAAATTTATTAGTGTATTGCTTAGAAGCTGTATTGAATTTATTCCTAATGCGAATCAGGAATAAATTCAGAACAGCTTCTAACCTACATTATTCATAGTGTAAGTACTTCGTAATAATTATTTTTACGATAAATGAGAATTTAGCGGAGCGGAGCAGTGATTAGTGATTAGTGATAAGTGATAAGTGATTAGTGATTAGTGGTTAGTGATAAGTGATTAGTGATTAGTGATTAGTGATTAGTGATTAGTGGTTAGCAAGACTATCTCTATTCTCCTCCTCCTGGGAGGAGGAGTACCCGTAGGGGGAGGTGGTAGGTGAAAAGAATTCCTTAGAG
>QMCD01000544.1_pt1 | contig 26007 bp, 27 predicted proteins | sample 1821841 | NCBI WGS metagenome assembly QMCD01 (sample SAMN01991225, study PRJNA193472) | Termite gut metagenome, whole genome shotgun sequencing project. | isolation source: worker | host: Macrotermes natalensis | reverse complement strand
CTTACTACACTTACTACACTTACTACACTTACTACACTTACTACACTTACTACACTTACTACACTTACTACACTTACTTAGTGGATGGTTGGTAATAAAAATTTTCTAAAATATATTTTAGGATGGTAGTAATAAACTTTAATATACTACCTGGATTTACATAATTCATACTTCTAAGATATTATGAATTATGTATTTTATCTAAAGCGCCGCTTTAGTAATTTTTATTGATTACTCTGTTATTCCTTTAGATGAATAGTATGTGAGTATACCTTTAGATAGAATTAAATGCGGATATGGATAGTGTATGTATATATTGGTTTGAAGATAACCCTATATAATAGGAAGGAAAGTTTCAATTAAAGGGTTTATTTCGCGCGTTTTTTATGGTTTTTATGGCTTAGGAGGCTTATTTTTACCTGAAATATTCCTTAATTTAGGCGATTTTTATCCTTTATTTTACTGAAAATGAGGTGTTGGAGAGGAAATATCCACGAGGATTGACTGTATTGAGTTTGGATACTCTGTAGGGTGATTGGATTAGGAACATTGGTTTCGTTGAATACAGACGATTCTCGGAGGAGTTTTATTTCTATAGTCCAAAAAACCTATGTAAAAAGAGAAAATGACGCTCTAAACTAGAGCGTCATATTTACTTATAATTTTATCTAACCTCTATACCCCGTATACTTAGTGTAAAAATACTGTGTTGATCTACTGTCTTGACACTCTGTGATAGTGTAGTGAGTGCCTCCGAAGTGCTTTATCTTTGTGAGCGCGTCAAAAAGATTTTTAGATCCTTTACCCTTACCTTTAATGATCTCCTCTGGGAGCGGGATTAAACCTCCCTCTACTCCACTAGTCGCTGCTTTAACATATCCTCTCTGTAGTCCTGTCGTGTATGATGTAACTTCTGTCATAATTTTTACCTCCTTTATAGTAGAAGCTTTTATGTTTTGATACTTTAACTGCACTGCTTAGATCCACTATCCAAGCATAATGTCTTACTATCTATAGTATAAACTCTTTACTTGTCCATGTATATAGTCCATGAGTCCTAATTTTAGCATAAATCATAAAAATAAAAAAGTATGAAAATCATAAAAATAGCTAAAATACATAGCATGAAAGAGATACCTAAAGCTAAATAGCTGTAATCACTCTAAATCGCCCTAAATCAGATTTTACTTTACTTGTCCACTATGCGATAATATAAATGACAGAGAACAAAAACAACTTAAACCGCAGCTCCAGAAGAGCTACAGAAAGATGACACAGATCTTTGACAACTACATAAAACTCCTACTCCTAAAGCGCCAAAGCTATGACATGTCTAGCCAAGAGTTTAGCGCAAAAACGCCACCTCAGAGCTTTAGAGTAACGAGATAAACCCTCTGTCATAGATAGCTACGCTATGTTTGATAGAGTGCAGTACAACATTAAAATTTGAAAGCGAGTGTTGTAAAATGACAAAAACAACTAAACTAACTCAAAAATCCTTAGTTAAAATCTTAGCATCTGAGTATGAAATGATGCATTACATTTGCCACAGAGCTGAGTATATCTATCAACGTAAGTCAAAAGCATGTGAGCAAAAACGTATTTATGATGCTTTATCAGCCGCTCCTATAAGTGACTACGATAAAGTCCAACACGCTCAAGTCCTTATAGATGAGACTATTTGTTATTATCAGCTCCCATCCCCTGATCTCTGCAATATACCAAATGTGTGCTACATGCCTGATATTAAGTGTAAGACATGTACGTACATACTTAATGATATCGTGTCTACTTGTTTAGCTTCCAACCCCGACTTCGTTGATCTCAAGATTGCTAAAGAAGATCCCGAGTTATCATGCGACGCTCCTGAAACAGACGAAGAGCTTTACAAAGCTATCGACAAAAAACCCGCTCCTAAAGCTAAAAAAGCAGTCAAAAAGTCATCATCTAAGAGCAAAAAATCCGCAGAAGTGTCTCCTTTAGATGAGCTACTAAGCCTTTTAGATGATCCTTTTACTGCTCAAATCCCCACTGTAGATGAGACTGAGCAAAGATACTCCTACATGTACGACGTAGTCCTAAACTAAATAACCTAGCCTATAAAACTGAATAGAGACCACCTGTACTGCACTCTCTCAAGCATAGATATCTTATCTATGACTATAAAAAAGGGAGTGTTTTATCATGACATTAAAAAGTAAAAAATCAGACTCAGACACCTTAAAAGCTACTCAAATTAGCACTATCACTACTTATGTACAAAATGCTATCGACTTTAATCAACCATTATCCCGCAGCGTGATGACTCAGATCAAAGATATCCAGCAGTATCCCGATGAGTACACTTGTCAAGAGCTGCAAAGTTTCATCGACTCTTTACCTCCTATCGACACTACACCCAAAAAAGCACCTGTTGAATCGTCTTTAAAACCACGTAAAAAAGTCGCCCCAAAAGCGACTTTAGAACCTGTAAAAACAGACTCTAAAGTAGTAGAGTTACCTACTAAAGACTCTGCTCCTGCAGAGTCTGAAAAGAAAAAAGTTACCCCCAGAGAATACCTAGAAAAAGTCATGTCCTCTGCTAAAGTCGTTGACCAGATGCCTGATAAACTTAAAGCCGATATCAGCTATATCCTCGACGATTTTGACCATGCAGAGCGCGATTTTATCGCTAAAACAGTCAAAAGAGCACAAGACTTTGTAGCATCTTTAGCCTCAAAACCTGCTCCCAAAGCTCCAGCAGATCCATCTAAAGAGCAGTCTGTAGCTGCTACACAGCCAGCAGAAGCATCTTTAAAGCCTCAAAAAGCTCCTGAGAAAGCTTCTGCTCCTGCTGTAAATGCGCCTGTTAAGAGCCGGGGTAATGCTCCTGTAGCATCTAAAAAACCAGCTCAAAAGCCTCTTTTCCCCCCCACTTTAGACCATACAGATCTGGGTACTTTGATTAAAACTGCAGAGTATACCGATTTTGATAGCCTCAAAGCAGCTATAGCCGCAGATGCAGATATCTACTTTGTTTCGTACTGGGATAAGTCACAGCTAGTAGGGTTTGATTATGCGGGATTGTATTACTGCAAAGTACCAGCATCGGGATTTAAAGATGATCTTGACATCCTCCAAGCAATTGCTATAGACGATATCAACCGCCGCGTTTGGGCTATGAGTGTCTATACGGGCGCGATGTTTAGATTTGAGCAAGATCAGCTCGGGATTTTAACTCTACCAGATCCCCGCGATCCTGACATGACCATGCAGTGTCGCTTTAGCTTTGATTTAGAGTTTGATCTGTATACTGCACAAGCTTAGTTTGACGTTGTTAGAGTGCTTTAGAGACTATCTAGAGCACTCTATAGAGCGCCAAAAAAGCTCTAAATTTATGACAGAGGGAGTGTTTATCTATGTCTAAATGTTTATTTGATTGTATCCAAACATCCCATCACTACTGCACTTGTGCAGATTGCCCATATGTCAAATCGCCATGTACTTGTACCCGTGATTTCTGTAAGTATCTATACTTAGTATCCCCTCCGGGATACATTCCACAGTTCCAAAAAACCATTGAGGGGGAGATTGTTCATGACTGATACTCTACTTACGCGCCACCTAGATATCGTTTTCGCCAGGGAAATTCATCTTGTTAAGAGGGGATTACAAATCCCCTCTGAATCCTCTGCTAGGGTATCTGGGTTTTTAGCTGCTTTAGAGCTGCTAACTAAAAATCCGCATTTGATTCAAGATCTTTCTGATCTAGCCCCATCTGATTTTGATTCCTTATCCCAAAAGTTTCATCAAAAGATGTTTGACGAGTGTAAGGGGATGTAACAACATCCCCTCTCCTTTTTGATTTACCTTTTTTGTGTTGATAGGATGTTGGTAGTATTTAGAGGAGGGTTATTTAAAATGACTGATAAAGCTTTATCTTCGTTATTGCGCGATATTGAGTATCTTGGTAGGAGTATTCCTGTAGAAGAACTCTATGATTTGCGCAGGAAATTTAAAACTGAATATGCTATCAAAATACTGAAGGAAGAAGTGTTTGAAAAATGCCAGAAGCTTTAATTTCTATAGTGATCATATCTAGTATCCTAATCATCCCGGGATTTATGCTGGAACAAATGATTGCTTTCCATCTGAGAAGAAGGGGGAGATTGTAATATGCTTAAATTAAAGCGCAAGATCACTCAATGCCCTTGTAATGACTTAGTATCTATTCCGTCACCTAAACTTAATACAATCAATCCTCAGACCTCTAAGAAGCAAAAGAGGCATTACCAACAAGCTACAGAAGAGTATAGAGATATGTTCTCTACTACAGTCGCTTTAGATGATAACTCTTCTATCCAGATAGCAATTAAACGAGGGGGAGATTTAGGATTACCGATGGTGGATATTAGATTATTCTCCGACTTTAATTCTTCTTCAAAAGAACCTACTAAGAAGGGAGTTAGTATTCCGTTGGAGAATTTTCCGGAAGTGATTGATGGACTTAAAGCGGCTAATCTGGAGAGTATCAAAAAAGGATATTACGAGGAAGTGGAATAGGAAATAAGAAGGATGCCTTTTCAGAATTGAATTGGTATTCTTCTTTTTTTGCATAATTCATAAATAGGAGGTTGGTATGAAAAACATAAAATATCGAAAATACGGAGGTACTACCCATGCATAATTCATACTTTGGAGGTTTTATGTATTATGCAATATAAAGGTTATATGCGGTGGTTGGATAAATGTATTTCCGCTTTTTGTTTTCGAGATAAATTTAAACGATTTTATACCGTCTGAGATAAACGATTATTTCGCTCATAAATTATGCCGTTTCTATAGGGGTAAAGTATAAAAAGTATCGTTTTTTCATATAGCAGAAGTATAAAAGTATCCCTATTTCCTCTGCATATAGATAAAATAAATGCGCGAATTAGTCTAATAAATTGATGTATACAGAGCGCTTTAGAGCATCAAACATACTATTGCAATAGTATGATAATAATATTTATGTCACTTATATAAACATACATAACCCCTACAGCCATGATTCTATCAGTGTTTGCACAACATTTTTAAATACGCCCTCGTATATAAAAAACGATTGTAGGTAGGTGAGAATAAAATTTATAGAGTGAGTACCCACCCTTAAATGAATCCGGGAGAGTGGTTTTGATAGTACCCTAGTAGTGTATAATTTTTTTAAAAATTTTTGGTACTAACATATAATGTGATAATTTTTTTCAAAATTTTAATTTGGTTTTTATAGTACTATATATATATACTCTCATTTAATATTTCCTTACCCTCTTTTCTCCCTCCGCTCTGTGTCTTCTGAGACGCTCGAGGATGCCTTCAGCTTCGCTGAAACAGTCATTCAATAGCTTTGCTTACACACAGAGGGTCGGGAGAAAAGAGGGAGGGTTTAGTTGTTATAAGATTGGAATAGCAAAGCGGTAGGATTTAAGTCCTTTTAAAAAATTTCTGGTTAAAAATTTTTAGTGGTAGGAATGTTATTTAACTTGCGCGGTTTTATTTTTCCATTTTAATGTAAGATGCTTCGCATCACTTATCTAGGGTTAAGGTATTCGCGCAAGAATTTGAAAGCATTAAGAGTATTGTGGTAAGGTATTAATGTCTTTAGAGACTAAATAATTTGAAAGGAGTTCATTCCTTCCGCGAAATAAAATCACGGAAGCTGTAGGAAAGCTTTTCATCATTTAGACGATAAAGATATTACCATTTATCTCTGTGTTGATTCGCAGAGAAACCATCTCTTCTCCTTTTCTTCATTTCCTCTTGTTTTCTATAAAAATAGAAAACACTTAAACTCAGTCTTTTAGACTGAGTTCTTTTTTTGTTTATATGGTTTATAGGATTTAGAAAGATTAAAAAAGTATGAAACTTTTGTGAAACTTTAAAATTACCCCTTGACTGCACCATTTTTCACATGTATATTATAAGCATAGCGTAGCTATGCAGTAAGTAACCGATTCGTAAAAACTACTTCGTAGTTTTCACTCATAGGTTGGTTACTTTGTTTGTTAAATACTTACTCATTCATGAAATTACTTCGTAATTTCACTCATAGGAGTAATACATATAAATATATAAATTCATTGGTATATAATACATACATACCAAAAGGCACCCCTATTGCCTAATTGAAATTAGGCCACTTTTCCGGCTTGCCGGGACATTTAAAAAAACTAAATGAGGGCAATAGAGTATTAAAGACTTTAGAGATTAAATCTAGAGTCTTTAATGTTTATATATTTATGGTTTTTCCGTTAGTTGGGCAATCCTCACTCGCTATCGCTCGTTTCGGCTTACCCTGTATCGAAAAAAGACGCTACGCGCCTTTTTCCTCTCTCGCTGCTAATACCACGTTCCGTGGTATTGCATCGAGTTTACGCTGCGCGTGAGAGATAAAACCTAAAGACTTTAGTTTATATCCTTTAGTTCCTTTATAGGGTTTAGATATCTATTTAATAGCCGCGCGAATTTTACCATTTAACTATTCTGCTCCGCAGACTCTTTAGATTATTTTATTGACGCGGCTAGATAAATAGGTTAGTATAATAAATGTTAATGAGTTTTTGCATACCCATTAATAAAGAGTGGTGAACTTTGTTAATAGGTAAGATTCCTTCGTTCATTAGAAATAAGACTTTATCTGCGACATACTCTTTTTAAAAGAGCGTAGATAAAGTCTTATTTATTTATGCGGATATTTATCTTGGTATAAATTTGCGGACAATCGTTTAAGAGTTTATCATATCAATAGAGAGTATTATGAGTCATAATTAGAGAATAAGTAGGACACAATTGTATAGAATAAATAGTGTCCTTTAGAAGGAATAAAGAAATAGAGAAGGGGGCAATAATGAAGTGAAGATAGAAGCTACTAGAAATGAGATAAGGAGTTTCGAGATCAGAAATTTAGGTTGTAATTTTCATGATGATTGTTTATCATGCGTTTTAGCACGTGATTGCAAAGATATTAAGTTAAGCATTGTCTCAAACTTCAATGACGTGAAGAAAGAAGGGAAGTAAATGTCTTACGAAATTTTAAAGAATGTAGCAGTATTAACAGAAGAACCAGAAGCACGATGGGTTTTAGAATTGAATGTGGTTAAGTGGTTTGATAAGAGTCCGGTTCTCGATTTAAGACGTTGGAGTAGTGATCATAGTAGGATGCAGAAGGGTTTAACTCTAAGTTTAAAGGAACTTCATACATTGAAGAAGTCTTTAGATGAAAAACGTTTAGGAAAAGAATTATTAGGTATAAACATTGATTAAGTAAAGAGGGGATGAAGAAGAGATGAGAGAAATAATTACTACAAATGATTCTTTGTGGGGTTTGAAAGATTTAGCAGATACTATTCAAAATTCATGTGAGGATTATATTGTTGAAGACGCCGGGATTCATAACATCAAGTTTAATGCAGAAGAAAAGACACTATCGTTTAAAGACTCTAGGTTTAACGAGTGGTATGAGAGAAGTCTTACGGATTTCTCTTTATCTCAGCTTTGTACTAAGATTGGTGTTCCTTCAGGTTATATTTCTAAGTGTATTGAATCAGGACGGGAGAAGTTAGCTGAGAGGAACGTTAATGTTTGGTTGTTAACGTATGGGCGTGATTTAATGATTAGGGGTTATAATGATTCTGTTAGGGGAATTTTGAGCGGGAAGTTTACAGCTTTTGACGCGCCTGAAGTTTTAGAAGTCTTAGGGAACACTGTTAACGGAGAAGAGTTTGAAGTTAAGGGATCTATGCTTAATCCTGAACGACTTCATATACGAATAGGGTTGAGGGAAAGATTGACTCCTAAAGATGATCTATTTGCCGGGTTTAGTATAGACTCTTCTGATGTAGGGAGAAAGACTTTATCTGCTTCGTTCTTTATCTACAAGAAAGTATGTACTAATGGGTTAATCATAAGAAAGAAAGCCGATGATTTATTCTCTCACCGTCATATAGGGATTAGTAAAGATAAATTTGTTGAGGGATTTCAGAAGGGAATTGAGAGACTCCCACAAGTAGCTGCAGAATACAATGTACTTCTAAATAAAGCGCGTGATAAGAAAATTGAAGAAAGCGTCGCCAAAGAAATTTTAGAGAAAGAGTCTTTCAGTAAAGATGGATCAGAGAAAGTTATCCAGCTAATGCATGAAAACTATGGGAGCAGTTATCTAGGGTTCATAAATGCAATAACAGACGCCGCAAAAGTTTATACCTTAGAGAAGAGGGTTGAAATAGAGACTTTCGCAGGAAATCTCTTAAAGAAAGCCGCTTAAAAAAAAATCGTGTAAGTACCCCGATATCGGAATTCCGATATCGGGATTCTAGAATAATAGAAGGAGTGTAGGAAATGGAAAATTTAATGACAGTATCAAACGTGAGAGGGTATTTGGACGAAAACGGGAACGCTTATCTGAACGTCGAAGACGTAGCACGAGGTTTAGGTTTTACAGAAGTTAAAGAAGGTGAGGAGTATGTCATATGGAAGAGGGTTAATCTATATTTAAGTGATTTAGGGTTTTCGACACTAGTGTCGAAAGAAGATTTTATTCCAGAAAACATCTTTTACAAGCTCTGCTCTAAAGCGAATAATGAAACGGCGCAGAAATTTCAAGCTTTAGTGACAGATGAAGTTTTACCTTCAATCAGAAAAACGGGAGGGTATGTTTCTTCGTATAAACACGATAACGATACCCATTTAAATAAACGTATTACTGCACAGACCAATGCTACAGGTAAAAAGATGAGAACATTAGACACTTCTGCTAATGAAGAAATTTCTGATGTGGTGAAAATAATTTCCGCAATGTGTTCCAATAAGGATATTGATATTTCAGATATACTAACTAAGTATCTGAAGAAGTAAAAAGGCGGTGTTTAGATGCCTATAGATATTTTGGATATGAGTGTTCGGAAAAATTCTCCCCATAAGAAGAATGTTTATGATATTGTATTATCAAGCTCTCCACTAAAGTTTCCTGTGCGTTTAGATACAGATGATCTGGAATATAGGAAAGATGTTTATAGATACTGGTTTAATAAGAGCGTTAAAAACTCATCTAGGGTTATTAACTATATTAACAACTTGCTCTCTATTTACAGAATGTGCGGGGAACTGAGGTTATTTGTTGATCATGTTGACGAGAAGGGAGGAACTTATGCAGAGATAGTGAGAGATTATTTAGTACACGAGATAATAGCAAAACAAAAAGGAGAATGAAAGCATGAGCCTAACAATTGAAAAGTATCTACCGACGAAGCTTCAACAAGATATCTGGAATAACAAGTACCGAATGAATGAAGAATCTTTAGATGGGTTTTTTAAAAGAGTATCTTTGTGTGACAATAACGATAATACCCTATCAGATAATATAAATAGTGAGTGTATTGAAGTTTATCTTAAATCTAAAAAATTCGTCCCTGCAGGGAGAATAATGGCCGGTTTAGGTAGTGATAGAAAAGTAACCTTCTCTAATTGCTATGTTATACCAGGGCCGGGAGATAATATAGAGTCTATTTACGACAGACTAAAAGATTGCGCTAGAACTTACTCCTACGGTGGGGGTGTAGGGATAGATATTTCCAGACTTTCACCAAAGGGCGCGAGAATAAATAATGCTTCTTTAACATCTACTGGGGCAGTATCATTTATGGAATTATATTCCCAAACTACTGAGTTAATAGGGGCTAGTGGAAGACGTAAATAATTAAATACTCACCACTGAAATGAGTAAAAGTAGGGGGTGCTTATCCAAATGGATAAGAAGTTTTTAGAACAATGTTTGCTTAAAGGTATGTTAGTATCCGATATAGAAAAAATATGTGATAAAAAACGTTCTACAATATCTTATTGGATAGAGAAGTATGGTATAAGACATTTATCTAAGTATAGATCTTATGATTCTCTCACTCTTAATAAGATAGATTGTAGGGATAAAGCATACCTATTGGGATTTATTTTAGCAGACGCAGCTATAGAGCCTAGTAATATGGTTGATATTACAGTATCCATTAATGATAGGTGTATTGTAGATTATATTGAGGATACTTTCGGTGGAACAGTTAAGATAAACAATACTTTTCGAAAAGAAAGTAGAGTTTTTCCTAAAGCTAGATTATGTCTTAAAGTCCCAGATATTTTGAAGTTTACAGGGGGAAGGCTTAAGTCGGATAGACATTACCCAAGAATCAGAGAAGATTTAGAACGCTTTATGATTCAAGGGTTTTTTGATGGGGACGGGTGTTTAACCTTTGGTAGACGTAAGGATAGGGACAGAGTTTGGCAAAAAATATCTTTTACATCTGGTTTGAAAGTTCTTCAAGGAGTACAGCAGTATCTACTAAAGCATCTAGATATATCAACTGTAGTTAGACCTAAGGGTTTAGATAATTGCTTTGTTTTGGAGTTTGCTAATAAAGATAATGTGTTGAAGCTTTGTGAACACATTTATCCTGACAATGAGTTCATTGTTTTGAAACGAAAGTATTTAAAATATATCGCGCTGCGTCTTGAATTGGAAGAAAACGGTGAAGGTTGCAAGGGCAAATAATACCGTGCTGAGCCTGCAGAGCAGGAAGGTGTAGAGACTAGCGGAGGTGTAGCAATACTCCTTAATAACCGCACCAGCATCCAAGGCCATGTATAAACACGGTTAAGAGATAGTCCGATATGGGCGCGATGATGATATCTATAGATGATAGACACCCAGATCTTTTAGATTTTATTACCCGTAAATTAGATTTAGACGCAGTAACGAAAGCTAATATCTCAGTGAAGTTTTCAGACGCATTTTTTAAGGCGGTAGAGAACGATGATTTTTGGGAGATGTCGTTTACTCGAAAAAAGACTGGTGAAGTGATATCAAAAAAGGTTAAGGCTGTTCATATTCTCAGAACGTTTGCGGATTGTAATTGGAGAACAGGTGAACCTGGTATGCTATTTTGGGATAATATGAAGCGATATCATTTCCTTCAGTTTGATCCAACATTTGAGTTAGAGACGGTAAATCCATGTTTTACTGGGGATACTCTGGTTGCTGTAGCTGATGGTAGGGAAAGAGTTCCCTTTAGAGTCTTAGCAGAAGAGGGGAAAGATGTTCCTGTTTATACTATGGATGATGACGGAAATCCATGTGTAAGATTCATGAGACACCCTAGAAAAACGGGAAATAGTGTTGATATAGTTAAAGTAACATTGGACAATGGAAAATTCATAAGATGTACTCCGAACCATAAGTTTTATCTTTTGGACGGAAGGAAGGTAGAAGCAAAAGATTTAGTTTCTGGGGATAGCTTAAATATGTTGTTCCGTTCCAGAAGCAATCATACCGATGCTTTTTGGCATACTTCAGGAAAAGATACACATCAAGAGGACTACAACATTATAGGAACTTCTAGATCTAAAAAGACTAGTACGGGAAAGAGGTACCACGATTTCGAACACAGAATGATATATTATCACTATCACCCTGAATCTATTCCCGAAGTTAAAATGGTTATTCACCATAAAAACTTTAACGAGTTGGATAATTACCCAAGTAATTTAGAATGCATAACATCTTCTGAGCCAATAACAAAGGTAGGATTTAACAATTTAGTTTTAGAGTATTCAAAACCTTCTAATCATAAGATTGTTTCTGTTGAGCCTGCAGGTAAGGAAGACGTTTATAATGGAATGGTGGATGATTTCCACACTTATTTTGTAGGAGGTTTTGATGATTCTGATATCACAGGTAGCTATTGCGATTCTTACTGTCTAGTTTCAAATTGTGCTGAATTGCCATTGCCTAAATACGGAGCTTGCTTGCTTGGCAGTATAAATCTTTCCGAGTTTGTGAGGTTACCTTTTACATCAGATGCAGTTTTCATGGTTAATGAATTTAAAGAGTGTGTTAAGCAAGCAGTAATCTACCTTAACCGGGTTTTAGATATAAATACAGACTTACATCCATTGCAGCAGCAAAGAGATATGAGTAGAAATTACCGTCCAATAGGATTAGGGGTTACCGGGTATGCAGATATGCTCTTGAAGATGCTAAGTTCTTATTCAAAATCTAAAAAAATATCTGAAGACATTTCAGTAGCGTTTAGAGATGCTGGTATAAGCGCCTCTATAGATTTAGCAAAAGAGTATGGAGCTTACCCTAAGTACAATGCTTTTGCAGTAACTAAGTCAGATTATTTCAGTAACCTTCCAGCAAATTTGCGCGAAGGGATATCCAAACACGGGCTTAGGAATAGCCACCTATTTGCCATAGCTCCTACGGGCACTATCTCTTCTTTCTTGGGATGCTCCTATGGGATAGAGCCACATTATGCACTTTCTTACAGGATGAAAACTGAGTCTCTTCATAATGATCATCATGAATGGTATGACGTGGATTTAGATATCATTAAGGAGATGAAGAAAGTTAACCCTGAGTATCTCCTTTTAAACAGTGTTGATACAGCGTTGACCATGAATTATAAAGATCGCATAGAAATTCAATCTATTTGGCAGAAGGTTATAGATAGTGGGATATCCTCAACAATAAATTTGAATGAGAATGCCACGGTTGAAGATATTATGAATATCTATGTGGAGGCTAATAGATCCGGGCTAAAAGGTGTTACTGTTTTCCGTGAGAATTGTTTTCGGGAAGGGGTATTAGACGCAGGGAAAGAAAAACAGGAAGAATCTCAAGATAAGAAGACAAAGACACGAGAAGATTACGGAAAAATTTTGTCAGGAACTACTCAGTTAATGAATGCCGCATGCGGGAAACTTTATATCACATTAAACAAAGACGAAAGCGGGAATTTAGTAGAGTGCTTTATTACCTCATCTAAGAATAAAACCTGTAAGTCCAATTTAGATGCAGTAGCAAGATTAACTTCACTTTGTCTTAGAAGCGGGGTGAGTGTAGATGAAGTCTCAAAGCAGTTAAAATCTATAGTATGCTTAGCATGTACACGCAATGGAAAAGTGGTTGATGGATTAAGTTGCCCTGACTTAGTAGCTAAAGCTATGATAGAATCTGTACAGGGAGTTAATAAAGAAAATACGGTTTCTGTGAAAGAACTAGACAAAGTCAATGTTTTCTTAGGGGATGAAATTAGCTCTAAAACTGTTTGTCCCGAGTGTGATTCTGGAATGATAATGACAGGAGGTTGTTCTACTTGCTCAACTTGCGGGTATTCGAAGTGTAATTAAAAATTACAGCTATGCCGGAAAGCTGTTTAAATAGATGTTTATATAATATAGAGAGAAATGAAGAAATAGAGAAGAGTTTAAGATATAGGAGGAATAGACATGAGAAAGTTGATTTGTATCTTTGCAGGTATGGCATTATTTTTAGTAGGGTGTAGTAGTTCTACACCCGTTAATGAGCCTCCGCCATCCCCGCCCCCAATTAAAGACGCTAATCCAGAAGAACAAGGGTTAGTTAAAGAGATTTTGCCTGAAGAAAAGCAAGATTTAACTATTGATCAAGTTCCAATTAGTGTGGAGGATAGAATAGTTTTTGGTCAGAGAATGCTTTCAGCAAGTTTTATAAATAATTCTGATTACCCAATAACCTCAATAAGCATCTCCTATAGACTAAAAGCAGATGCAGTATTAGAGGAACTTCCTTTAGAGGAAGGCGAAACCTTAGACAAAGAACGTGCTGAAGTAGTATTCTTTATCTCAGAAATAGATGCTGTTGAGAATGGTGAATCTTCTGATTGGAAACCAGGATTTGCAAATGGGGGAGTTAAGATTGAAAATGTCGAAGACTTGAATAAGTTTTTTGAGCCGGATATTTTAACTATTCGCTATCCTTCCGCAACAAGCAGTTTACCTGAGCAGGTGTTTTATGATTACAATTCTCAAAAATACTTTGATTAAGGATATTAAAAAACTTGGTCTTCCTACAGACTTTGAACTCCTCTTGAAAAAGGGGAGTTCCCGCTACTATGGGAGATATTTTCCGGATGATAGGAGGATATTTATTTATACATTTGATAAAGATACGGGAATAGTTTATGATTACTACCACTTGCTAGAGCAATTGACACACGAAGCAATACACCATTATCAATGGGTACACTCACCATCTTGGGAGAGGAGAAAAGGAATAATGCATGATTTAGAGTTTAAAAGACTGCTTTCTAAATACATGCTTGAGATAAATATTTTGCGAGAAGGGAGGGAGAAACATTGCAAGCAAAGAGAAGGGAAGATACAACAGAGACACTAAGTGTTATTGAAACATTCGTATCCGGTGTTAGTGGGGCAATACAGAAAATGTTATTAATATTGAGTTTATTTGGGCTATTCTATTGCACGATAGGTATTTTTATAGAGTTGGTTTCATACCATTTTAGGGGAGTAATTCTTTACTTTGTAGCGGGAGCAGCGTTTCTTTATCTCAATAAGTCTTTGTGAAGGGGTGATTAAAATTAGCGATTTCGGGATTTTAGTAGATTCAGACCTAGAAAATTTTAAAATGTTTTGTGTTGATAAAACAGTCGGGTATCTTTCTACCTTAAAAGTTCTTTTTAGTAATGCTTATGAATCTTCCTATAAGCTCCGTCAGCAATGCCGGGACATGATTAAAGATGCGGATAAAGTGGATGAAGCAAAAAGACTTTTAGTTGAAATACATGTTAAGATGATGAAGATAGAAGAGAAAGTTATCTATCTAACTCAAGAAATAGAAAATCGCCGAGAACAAGTTAAAGGAGAGATTAACAATGACAAGAAATGAAGTATTAGAAAAGATCCAAGAACATTTAGCTGGGTTATCCAACATGATCGAATGCCTGAAGATGATTCCAACAGAATTTACGAATGAAGATACTTCTTTACTCAAGGGAGATGTTTTGGAGGAGGAAGTTGAATCAGGAGAAGGTGAAGGGTTAGTTTCCAAAGAAGAATTGTATGAAGAGTTTTCTAAAATGGGCATTAAGCAAATTCGTGCTCGTGCAGAAGAACTGGGCATAAATCATTTGGGGAAAACAAAACCAAAAATCATTGTCGAGATCATAGAATCTTTAGCTACTAAAGAAACTGTTGAAGGAGAAGGGCCAGAGGAAAAAGATATTGAAGAAGAGAACATTGACGAAGAAGCCGAATCCAAAGTGGAAGAAGTAACACTTTACGATCGAATAGTTAAAGAGACTGCAGACATGAGTACTGAAGATATCAAAGAGCTATTAGTTGAAAACGGGGTTAAGAAAACAAAGGGTAAGAGGGAGAGTCTAATACAATCTCTTGTTGAAGCAGTAGAAGCCGGTATAATCGTTTTAGAAGACGATGGGGAAGAACAAGACTCTGAAGAAGAAGCCAAAGAAGATAGTGAAGTCAAAGAAGATTCAGAAATTACTCCTGAACGCGCGGAAGGGTTAAAGAATCTTGAAGAGAAGATAAAAGAAGAGTTCGGGGATAAACTTAAAAAATCTGATAGGAAAGAGCTAATAGAGATTTTGAAAGAATTTTACGGGGAAGTAGCTTCAGAGGATTACTCTGCTATGTCGGATGAAGATATATTACAAAGCTACTACAATGTTCTAGCTAACTTCATAGGGGATGACGGAGAGAACTATGCCTGTGAGGAAGAAGAAGACCAACCAGAAGTTTATACCATTAACTCAGCCCCTTATTGCTGCGGATATCCTCTTAAGTATGTAGAAGAAGATAACACTTTAGTATGTAAGGTTTGCGGAGCAGAATATGAAGCCGGGGAAGAAGACGAATAGTAAAAAGAAAAAGACCGGGCAATTTACCCGGTCTTATTTTGATAGAGGGGAGTAAAAATAAAATGAGATTTCCAGTAGAAGATATTACACATAAGCCAAGAAGAAGACAGGGAGATAATATCAAAACAAATTCAGTAACCTATGCAGGAGATTATAGTCCATCACATCAAGATCCTTCCTTCGCAGACGTACCAGAAACTTTAACACCAGAAAGACTAGTAAAGTTTTACGAAGAGAATGTAGATGGTTCAAAGTTAGGGGAAGTTTATTCAGTCACTGCAAAGTATCTAAGACAGTTTATAGATAGATCTATGAAGAAGGGGGATCATGTAGAAGATGGAGCAGCACAATCTAGTAGCAGGTTGGGTGAAGGAGGATTATCTGAAAGCGGGAATACCGTTTCTTTCTCCGATGTTGGCTGGGGAAATAAAGACAGAGAATAGAGAAGAGTTCTTTAAGAGTAAGAATTATTTTATAGAAGAAAAGCTAGACGGATTGAGGCTGCAGGTATTCTGCTATCCCAGCAACATGATAAGGACGTTTAGTAGAAGAATAAGTAAAGTTACGGGATGGTTTGCCGAGGATACAGATTTAGTGCCACACATTAGAGACTATAAAGATACTACAATGGAGCAAACAATAGTAGGAGAAGTTGATGGGAGATTGATTGATTACGACTTATCATATTTAACAATATTGGATGGGGAAGCTTATATTCCAAATAAGCCTTTTAAAGCAGTGTCTTCAACTTTAAATTGTTTACCAGAAGAAGCAGTAAAGCGCCAAGAAGAACTAGGGGAAGTTTGTGTGCGGGTATTTGATATTCGCATGTATAAGGGGGTAAACATTGAAAAAGTTCCTCTACATCGACGCAAATACTTTCTAGAAAAATATCTTAAAGAGCTTAATTCTCCATACCTGAAGATGCATCCTTACTATGATCTAGCAACACCAGGATTCAATGCAGAAGCCTTTTATATGAAAATCATAAAAGATGGTGGGGAAGGAATAATTCTTAAAGATAAGTCAGGGAGATATAGAGACGGACACAGGGGGAAAGAGTATCTTAAAGTAAAAGGCATACTAACAAGAGAGTGTATTCTTTTAGATTACAAAGAACCTACTAAAGAGTACAACGGTAAATTTCCTAATAATCGTTGGGATTACTGGGTTGATGATTCAGGAAAAAAGTTAAGCCATAACTATTCCGCAGACAAACTTTTAAAGGATGGATGTAAACCTGTATCTAAACATTGGTTTAAAGATTGGGTAGGAAATCTTGTTTTTGGTGTTTTTATAACTGAAGAGGAAATTTCTAAGTTACCTTTAAAAGAAAAATCATTTGATTTTCATGTAAGCCCCTTTGATAAGTCTAAACTTATTCTTGAAGTCGGGGAATGTTCAGGAATGAGTGAAGAAGATCGAGAGTATATTACAGACAATTGGGAAGCATTAAGATATTCTGTTGTTGAAATAGAAGCTAATGAGATATTTAAAGATACGGGAAGATTTAGGCATCCGAGATTTTTAAGATTGCGCGAAGATAAGTCTATAGATGAATGCACATGGAAAAATCATATAGGTGAGATCAGTAAAGAATACACTTTATGTTAATAATTTGTGGACGTAAAAACTAAAAATTGATATTATTAAACCGGGAAGTAAAATTCCCGGTTATTTTTATAGGAGGAAAGGGCATGAATAGTAGAATAAAGAAAAAGCAAGAAAAACGCATACTAAAATTCGTAGAAAGAGTAAAGAGTATTTTCACTTCTTTAGTCAATGCAACAATGTTAGATGACAGAAAATCAGATGTAAGAATGACTACAACAGACTTAGTAAAAATGATCTTTAGATTCTGTGAAGTTTATTCTGGAAAGTCGTTATATCCTTATCAAGAGCAGTTTAGCAAGAGGGTTATTCGTTCCGCTCTTGTAAATGACGGTGCAGAAATTACAGCTTTATTTTCCCGTCAGTGTATACCTAAAGGGGAGTTAATACATACAAGAGGTGGGGGAATAATTCCGATTGAAAAACATTCTGAAGCGTGGAAAACAAGAGATGAAGCACCCTTAATTGAAGTACATGATTCAAGGGGTAATATATTACCCTGCACGGAAAATCACCCCCTATTCTCTAAAGAACGCGGTTGGGTTAATGCAGGAGATTTAGAAATAGGGGAAAAGATAGCTGTCCTTAAAGAGTGGGATAAATTCGGTAATGGTTTTGTAGAAGGAGTTATTAAAGAGCATATAGGGAGCACTATTTACCATCCAACATATTTTTCCCAAGAAATAAACGATGGCATAGCTGAAATTACTGCCTGGATGACTGCAAAAGGTCAGTTCATGAAGGGGCGCTCAATGAAGTTTAGAACACTAAATTTTGATCATGCATGTCATGTAGAAGATTTAGTAGCAGATTGTTTTCCAGGAGTTAAGACTACATGGTTTGAGTCGGGAAGATTTTACGAGCTAGTTTTTACTAAGAGCGATAATAGAAATCATATGAGATATTACTTCTATATCATGAATCTAATAGATGGGTTGCCATTTGGGGTAAATAATTTTACGAAAGAACAGTCTGTTATTTTCTTGAAAACTTTTTTAGATGCGTCTGGAACAATTGATAAAAATGAGTTTGGGGAAGTAACTAAAATTTCTATAGCAGCCAGAACGAGAACTATAGCTTCATATCTCAAAGAGCTTTTAAATAAATTCGGGGTAAAATCATCTATAGAATTTACTCAGTATAAAAAATCTAGATCATATAGAACGTCAATTAATCAGTCAGATGCAATAGTTAGATTAGTGTTTATTTTGTCAGGTGATATGAAAATCATAAAAAGAGAAAAGTATGAAAATAATATTTTTCGAGGAGAAGACGGGGAAGTATTAACTTGGTCAGAAGTAACTCACATTAATAAAGATGCCGGAGTAGCGGAAGTATGGGACATTACAGTCCCCGATAAGGGATGGTTTATATGTAATGGACTAAAAGTTTCCAATTCTGGAAAATCTGAGGCTGTAGCTGTAACTATGGGAGGGCTTATGGTACTACTCCCCAAGTTAGCTAATATGCCTATGTTCGCTACTGATGACAGAATACAGATGTATAAAGATGGGTTTACTGCAGGGATCTTTGCACCGGGACAGAGACAGGCACAGATAACGTTTGGAAGAATGAAAGCACGCCTACAAAGTAAAGAAGCTTTAGCAGTATTAGCAGATCCAGAATTCAATTTAGTATTTACTACGTCTAATGGGCAAACAGTTTCTTTGTCTAACGGATCATTCGCTACTGCTATTTCTGCTTCTGAGAATTCACACATTGAAGGGGAGAGTTTTCGCCTTCTTGTTTTAGAAGAAGCGCAAGATATTTCTGACTTTGTAGTAGAAAAGTGTCTTACGGGAGACATGATGATCCTATTAGCGGACGGAACAGAAAAGCGCCTAGACGAGGTGGTACGAGATAAGAAAGATAGTTTAGCTTGCTATGAAAATTTGAAGGATTTTAAAGGGTTCTCCAGTAGGGTTCCTTATGAATTTTATGCTAATGGAAAGTGTGAAGTATATGAGATAAGTTTAGGAGAATTTAGAGAAAAAATTTCTGCGACACTAAACCATAAGTTTTGGGTTTTTGAAAAAATTTCAGGTGTTTCATGTTTTAAATCTGTTAGAGATATGTTGAAGGATTACTCAGTTAGAGTAGTAGACTATCACCTATATGTTAGAGAAAAATTTTTTGGTAATGTCAGCTCCTGTAGAATATCTTCTATTTCATATAGAGGAATATTAGAAACATACTGCGTTAATATGGATGAAGATCCTGATGGTATACACAATTTTATAGCAAACGGAATCATCTCTTCTAATAGTATTCTTCCAATGGGAGCCGCATATAACGCACCAACAGTTAAGATAGGAACTTCAACTACTTTTACGGGGAACTTTTTTAATTCAATTCAGCGCAATAAAAAAGATGATGAGAGATTAGGGCATCATGAGTATGTGAGAGCTAGAAACCATTTTCAGTATGATTGCACTATAGCATCTAAATTTAATCCTAAGTACGCTAAGTACGTAGAGAAAATGAAAGTCCGTTTAGGGGAAAATTCAGATACCTTTAGAATGAGTTTTATGTTAGAGTGGATTGTGGAAAGATCTATGTTTTTAGATTTAGAGAAATTCGTTAGAGACAATTCTGATCCAATTCTTGAACTAGTTCAGAGAGATAAACTATCTAATCATGTTGTAGGTATAGATGTTGGTGGAAAGGGGGATGCGACAGTAGTAAGCATAGGGGAAGTAGATTGGAATATGCCGTCTGTAATGGAGATAGAACGTGATGATGAAACCGGGGAAGATATTGTTTATAGCGCGTATAACGTCTATTTAAAAGCCATAAAGATTATTAGAAATATGCCTAATTATGAAGAACAGCTTCCAACAATCTTAGATTTTCTTTCGTGCTTTAGAATAGGTAGGGGGGCAATTGACGCAACAAGAGAAGCTTCTTTTGCTCAAAGAATAGCCGCGAATGTTAAATTCGAGTTAATACCCTATGTCTTCAGCACTAAATCAAAATCAGAACTGTATAAACACTTAGAAAGCGAAATAGAGACAGGGAGATTTAGATTTCCTTCGGGGGAAAAGACAGTCAGTACATGGGAGTATCAAGAGCTTTTAAAGCAGTTTGGAGGCCTACAACGTTCCTATAGTGGGCCATATCTAAAAGTTAATCATGGGCCAGAAAGAGATTCTCATGATGATATTCCTGATAGTGTTGCTTTAATGACATGGGCAGCTAAAACTCCTGGGCAGGTAGACAATACTGAGACTGAGGATAATTCTTTTATGGGTAAGGGATATTCAGAGAAATCTTTAATATCGCGAAGGAATTCTTATACAGCTAGAAGAAGGGGTAGGTAGTAAAATGGCTATAGGTTTTGAGAGATCTAGAAATATTACATCTTCACGCTATGACATGACAATAGCTAATAGAAAAGGGTTTTTGGATCAAGAGGAAGTTGAACGATTAAGAAGAATTAAAGACGCGTGGAATTTTTATGAGGGTTACCATTGGGAGTTGATGCCTGAAGCGGATGGGCCGGAATTAACTATCAATTATTGCAGAGCCTTTGTAGATAAATTTGTAGCCTTTGAATTGGGCAAAGCTTTTACTGTCTCTGCTCTCCCTAAACTCGATAGAACACCGGTAGATGAAGATGGGAGAACTTTAGAAGAGTTTTTACAATATGTGTGGGAAGACAACGATCAGTTTATTTTCTGTAATGAGATGGGACAGATGAAGTCAGTTACTGGGGATGCATGGGTTCAAGTTAGATATTTTCCAATAGAAGAATTGAACGATCCTTTTTTAGAATATCCAAAAGGACGTATAGGGATAAAACTTCATTCTTCTCACTACATTTTTCCTAAGTATGATCCCCATGTAAAAGGAAAACTTTTAATGCTAACTTTGATGTATGAGTATAAAGCATACGATACAAATATCCTAGGGAATACTAAAGAGTATAAGTATCTGTTTAAACAAGATTGGACTCCGGATACTGTTGTTACCGACTACGGAAATGGAACACCGGTTGAAACAATTCCTAATGAGTTAGGGTTTATTCCGTTTGTTCATATTAGAAATCTTGTTCAAGCTGGTAGGGAAGATGGGCGTGGAGATTTAGATGATATTATCCCTTTAAATATTGAGTATAATACAAAATCCTCTAATATCTCTGAGATAATAGATTATCACTCTGCTCCTGTTACCGTTGTTTATGGGGCAAAGATAGGTAATTTAGAAAAGGGCGCAAATAAGGTTTGGGGAGGTTTGCCTAAAGACTCTAAGATAGAAAACTTAACTATGGCGACGGATTTATCTGCATCTAAAAATTATGTTGAAGGATTAAAGCTTTCTATGTGTGAAGTAGCCGGAATACCAGAAACCTGTTTAGGTGGAGCACAAGCAGTATCTAATACATCAGGAGTAGCACTTCAATATATTAATCTCCCTCTAATTGAAAAAACGCGCATGAAGAGAATGAATACTGAAAACGGTTTAGAAACTCTTTGTAAGTATATAGCATACATCGCTTTAGAAGAGGGGTTAATTTTTATTCCCGAAAAAACAGTTCCTGTTTCTGATGAAGATGAATCAACAACAGTATTGAGAAAAGATTTTTTCTGGTTTGAAGTAGACATTCCTGATACTTTACCTAAAGATACTCTTCTTGAAATGCAACAGATACAACAAGAAATGATATTAGGGTTAGAATCACGCTATGGGGCTATGTCGCGGTTGGGTAAAGAAAATATTGAAAGACAGATTGAAGAGATAGACACTGACATGAGTAAAAATCCTGAACTGTATGGGAAAAAGCCAAAAGAAGATATGTTTAATCAAATTAATTCAGGTATGACTAACGGGCAAACAACTTTAGAAACAGTTAGGAAGGAAACTACGGGACAGAATGGAATAACTCGTAGATAGTTTAATGTTAGTAAACGCATGTATGCAAAACATACAATTGCTCTACTATACAATCATACTAAATAACAATAAATTTTGAGAGGAAGAATTTTAATGCAAACAAAAAGTCTTTTGGAAGCAGAATTTTTTAAGAAAGTATTCCCCCTAGTTTTAATGAAAGCTCATGCGGAGGAAAATGGCCCTGAGGAAAACGATCCCGTAGAGAAAGTAACTTCTTCAAAGAAAGATCCTACAATTAATTTTGAGCAGCTTATTTCAGCTGCTAGAAAAGAGGAGAAGGATAAACTTTATCCAACAATAAAATCTTTGAAGACAGAACTTGCGGAGAGTACTAAAAATTTAAATCGTTCACTTTTAGCAGAGACAGCAGCTAAGCTTGAAACAGAAAACATTAAGAAAGAGCTAGAAGCTGTAAAAACGGGTAAATCTGATCCTGAGGAAGTAGCTAAGTTGAACAACCAAATCGAAGCCTTAAATGCAGAAATAAAAGCATTAAAAGAATCTACTCCCCCAGACGAAGAAGCTTTAAGAAAACAAATTGAATCAGAATATGAAGTTCGTTATTATCGTGATTCGCAACTTACGGAAAATAAAGACTCCATCCTAGAAGTCTTTGAAGATTTAGTAACCGGTAGTACTAAAGAAGAAGTAGACGCAGCAATTAAAGCAGCTATTGAGAAATCAAAAAGCGTAAAAAAGCAGTTAGGGATTGTGGAGAGTACAGAAGAAGATCCCGAAGAAACGAAAAAGTCAGAAACAAAACCAGTTCAAAAACAAAGACCTCCTTTTTCGAATCCGTCAGGAAAATCTTCAAATACTTCTGATCTAACCGCTGCCGATATTGCTAAGATGGATGTTAGATCTGATGAGTACAAAGAGTTGCGGAAAAAGTTAGGACTTAAATAGTCCAAAATAAATATTTTCACAGGAGGAATTCATTAAAAATGAGAAAGTTAAAAATTCGCGAGAGAGTATTTAATAAGTTAACCATGAAAGCATTTGCTGCACCAAGGGGGCCAATTAATACAGATGCTCCGACCTATACACCACTAGTAAATGTCGCGACAACAGAAGGACAGACAAACGGTGGGATTTTATTCTCTGATTTAGTCAGAGAAGTTTACTCTAAAGAAATAGAATTCAAGGCTTTGCCACTAATGCGTTTCATGCAGTTCGCGCAAGTTAGAACTGAACTCGGGGTTGATCCTGGGTTAACAATTTCTATGCTTACCTATGATAACCTTGAACTTGGGGGTGCTCTAGAAGAGCATAAGAATCTTAAGACTCAAGCTTTGTCGGGAAGTATGAGACAGTTAACTGTTACTGAGTTCGGTAATGCTGTCTCTATGACTGAAAAGCTTATTCAATCCTCTTTTGATGATGTTATGTCACGAGCAACTACTTTATTAGGAAGAGACTATGCATTAGTTGTAGATATGGAACTAAGAGATGCCGCAATGAACGGGACTAATGTAGTCTATGCAAGAAAAGCGGATGGAACTAAAAATGCTTCTAGGGATGCAATCGACGCAGGAAGTGTTTTAGATGTAGCCGCAATTAAAGACGCACTAGAAATTTTAGCTGTAAACAATGCTCCTAAACAGGGTGCATATTGGATATGTTTATTACATCCTCATCAATCCAGAACTTTGCGTGATTCAGCAGCGTGGATTAACTCATCTGATTACGGTGCTCCCGGTCAGTTTTTTACGGGTGAAATTGGGCGCATCGACGACGTGGTGTTAGCGGCTTAAGCGTTACACGACTTAACAATAAGCACTGTCTTCCAGTAATGGAGGTTAGCGTCGTTAAATAATAAAAGTTGGTGAAATCAGGGGATGCTTAGGGTAAGGATTAGTTCCTACCTTAAGTTAATCGTGAGAGAAGGTCACTACGTTATATAATTATTGCACTTCTACGAACACTGTGTCATACTAATGATTAATAAAATTGTTAGGAGGCACATTATGAAAACTAATGTTAATAAAGAGCAGTTAGAGTTATTACTTCTTTCCAATACTATATCCAAGTCTGCAGAGATCCTTGGGGTAAGTAGGTCAACGGTTGATAGAGCCATAAAAATTTATGGGATAAAGCATTCTTTGCGGGATAAGCTAAATAGTATTCAATTTCCAGATAGAGCGTTTGAGATAATTTATGGTACTCTGTTAGGAGATGGGAACTTACAGTATAACCCTCAAAACAATAACATGAGGGAAGCTTATATGAGATTAGAGCATGGAAATAAGCAAAAGGATTATCTGTTCTGGAAGTATGAAGAATTGAAGTTTGTATGTTTTTCTGAGCCAAAGCTTAGTAATACCAAGTATCCTTCGTGGTATTTTAATACTAGAACACATGCAGTGTTTACAGCTATGTACCAGGAATTCTATCCTAACGGTGAAAAGGTATTACCTAAGAATTTTGAGCAAACAATATCTCCCTTATCCCTAATGGTGTGGTTTTTAGATGATGGGACTAATCAAAAAAATCAAGTGTCTAGTGAGCTAACTGTACAGGGATTTTTACCTATTGAAATAGGTAGGATATTGTCAACACTTAGGATTAAATTTGGTTTGGAATGTAATACAGTAGTTAGATATGACAGGAGATATCAGAAACGCGAGACAAACATTAGGTTTTCTAAAGAAGGTACTTTAAGGCTATTTGAAATAATTAGACCTTTAGTAGAAGTAGAGTGCATGAGATATAAGGTATACCCTTGCAACGACTATGTACCAAACCCGCATTAGTCACTAGATATGCGGTGAAGAGATAGTCTGATCCCTAAAGCGATTTAGGAGCGGGTATTAATAGTCCCGCCACAAGAAATAAGTTTCTTGGAGTAACAAAAGTGTTATTGAGTCTACTTTGTGTGCAAACGGCGCTGATGTTAATGGGTACGGGTATGTTGAAGAGTTAGCAACTGGGCAAGGTACCCCAGCTAATGTAACGAACATTTATCAAGCAATCGTTTTTGGGGACGCTTTCTATGGGTTCGCAGAATCTTTACCTGTTGAACTTCGCGATAACGGGGTAGAAGATTTTGGGCGTAAACGTTCTTTGGGATGGTATTCAATTTTTGGGACAGGAATTCTCCATGATGCTTATGGAGTAAGGATTGAGTCTGCGTAAAATAAAAAGGTGGTATAGATTATGGCGAGAGGCCCAATTAAAAAGTCTATTATGGTAGGGGATGAAATTCCTTCGGGCATTGAGTTTGAAGAAGACGGGTCAGAGGGTTTATATGATCCTGAAGATCCAGTTAGACCTATGCCAGAAGCTTTAGCTACCGAGATAGTGGCTCCAATGTCTTCTGTTAGAGGGAGAAAACTTAAATCTGAGGGTAAAGAAAAAATCCGGGTAAATGTAAATCATTTTTGCAATATAGGAGGAGAGAGATACGACTTCAAGAAGAATGAAATATATGAAGTTCCTATCCAAGTAAAACTAATCCTCCAACGCGCAAATTTATTAGCACCTCTTTAATGTGAGGTAGGTGATTCTATAAATGACGTTATCACAAATGATTCAATATCTTAGGTTGAATGTTAATGTTCAAGATCCAGAAAATCCATCTGTAATTGATCCAAAGTTTTTAGCAATGACAGATGCTGATTTAGAGCTTTTCGTTAACGTAGCACTGGCACAAAACTATTTTCGGCCTTTGTAAATAGTTGTCAGATAAAGGTGCTTGCCCTAAAGCGTTTTAAGCAAGTATTTGGAAAGCGTTCAGCCGAGGCGCGTCGACCGGCAGGCTCATTTTCGCGTTGGT
>QMCD01000543.1_pt2 | contig 26012 bp, 21 predicted proteins | sample 1821841 | NCBI WGS metagenome assembly QMCD01 (sample SAMN01991225, study PRJNA193472) | Termite gut metagenome, whole genome shotgun sequencing project. | isolation source: worker | host: Macrotermes natalensis | reverse complement strand
ACATACTCCCGAAAACCTGTAGGCTTTCGGGAGTATGTTGATGGTGCGCCGTGAGGGATTCGAACCCCCGACGTACTGATTCGTAGTCAGTCCCTCTATCCAGCTGAGGTAACGGCGCACATTCAAGGTGTCTCAAAAATTGAGCTTGAACATAATAACACAACATTCGAAGATGCAAACAAGTTTGTTATACTATTACGGATGAAAGAAGGAAGTCAATAATACATGGACTATATTTTTAGCATCCTGATAACCATCCTGCTTATTTTGGTTAACGGCTATTTTTCCATGTCCGAGATGGCACTTATCAGCGCTCGTCGCTCTATACTGCAACAAACGATAGATGAGGGCACTAAGGACAAGTCAAAGAAAGCTGAACGAGCGGTAGAGCTTGCCCAGCGAAGTGACCGCCTGCTCGCAACTATTCAGATCGCAATAACCTTGCTGAGTTTTGGCACCTCGGCTGTTGCAGCGACTACTTTTTCCGATCCTTTGGCGGCGTGGTTCCAGAGCTTTAATCTTGCATGGCTGTCTGCCATTTCTGTTGGACTATCGGTTGTGCTGATTACATTGGTTATCAGCTATATCAGCCTTGTCATTGGTGAGCTTGTGCCTAAGCGCATTGCACTGTCTAACGCCGAGAACGTTGCGATGTCGGTGTCAGGCTCAATTTCGGTCTTTGAACGCTTAACAGGTCCATTTGTGACCATGTTGTCGGCAACTACAAACGGCATAGCAAGGCTGTTTGGCATCAAAAACGCTGAAGATCGTCACACTGTAAGTGAAGACGAGATCAAATACCTTGTAAACGAGCATGACGATCTGCTCGACGAAGAAAAGCGTATGATCCAAGAGATCTTTGACCTTGGTGACACTGTGGCTCGCATGGTGATGACACCCAGAGTAGACATGATATGTATCGAAGCCGAAGCTACAGTTAAGCAAACGATCGGTCGTATGCGCGGTACAGGATTTTCGCGCGTACCGGTGTTTCAAGACACCACCGACAGGATCGTTGGCGTGGCTATGGTCAAAGACTTAATAGACCCGCTGATGGATAACAAGGAAGACGAACCGATCACAACTTACATGCGTGAGCCGGTGTTTGTTCCTGAAACTAAAGATATCTTACCCTTGCTTGGCGAACTTCAGACGCTTCATCAGCAGATTGCGGTAGTGGTTGATGAATATGGAGGAACTGCGGGGATTGTAACCATCGAAGATATTGTAGAAGAGATCGTGGGTGACATCTCGGATGAATACGACTCCGTTAAGAAATTTGTGACTCAGCTCTCAGAAAACGAGTGGTTGGTTGATGGGCGCATGTCGGCTGATGACGCACGCGAAATCGGTTTCCCGGTAGAAGATGCCGAGGATTACGAGACTATTGCCGGTTGGTTGTTTGACACAATAGACAGCGTTCCGCAAGCCGGTGACATCTATGAGATCGATGGATTTTCGTTTAAAGTACAAAAAATGCGCAGAAACCGCATAGCTATGCTTCGAGTAAGCAAGTTAGAGCAATCGGAAGATTTAGAAAATAGTAGTCATGGTGGGGAGCAGATTCAAAGCGCTTAGCAAAAAATTGTAATGGGAGAAAGGAAAATCATGATCGACAGAAAAGCACTTCACACTCTCACGTACGGACTTTATATCATTTCTTCAAAAGACAGCCAAGGAAACTTTGTGGGTTGCACGGTTGACGCGTTTCAACAAGTTACCAGCGAGCCTGCACGCGTAAGCTTGGCAGTAAACAAAGAGAACTACACCACCCAAACAATCCAAGAATCCGGCGTATTTGCGGTATCGGTCTTAGCTCAAGATGCTCCAATGGAATTAATAGGTCTATTTGGCTTTCAGTCCAGCAAAGACGTAGATAAGTTTGCCGAAGTCTCTTACAAGTTAGATGAACAGGGATTGCCCTATATTGACAAGGACATAGTTGCTCGCATTTCGGCAAAAGTTATAAACACTGTAGATGTGGGAACGCATTTGATATTTATTGGTGATGTGGTCGAGTCTGAAAAGATCTCTCCGGTAGATCCAATGACTTATACATACTATCGCCAAGCAAAAGGTGGAAAAGTGCCCCCCAAAGCTCCAAGCTATCAGGTGGATGGCGACATCGAGACTATAGTTGTAGAAACTGTAAGCGTAATAAAGACCGAAGCCAAAGTTGCATGGCGCTGCTCAGTATGCGGACATGTGGAGATCGCCGACGAACTACCCGATGACTTTAAGTGCCCTCTCTGCAAACAACCCAAAGAGAAGTTCGTAAAGATAGAGTTGTAAGACACAAAATAATTAGGCAGCAAAGTCATGCTCTCTGTCATTCCCGCCTTCGCGGGAATGACAGAGGAGTGCGGGAATGACAGAGGGTGGTTTTAATACTTACATCCCTTTAAAGTACGGCATGTACTCTATGGTTGCGTCGTCCGGAAAATACAGGTTGTGTAGATCGACAAAATAATCGTCGGTCATGCTGGCAATGTAATCTACAACGATCTGATTTGGATCTTCATCAACACCATGCGGTGTATTTTTGTATCGCACGCGTAGGTTCTTGATGAAGTTTAGGTGGTGACGATAGACGTACAGCAATCCACCGTCTTTTTCTTTGAGTTCCGAGTCGCCATTTTCCAGGTCATGTAAAAGTCGCTCATATAATCGCTCAAACATCGCCCTGACTAGATCAGACTGTAAGCGATTGACTGCTTCATTGCCATATATAAGTTCGTAGTTTTCGCGCTTTACGCCACTCAAGAAGTCAAAGGCCTTATCGCTAAACTTAAGATAGTCTTTGCCGTAGCTGTTTTCAATTAAGTCAATGCTCACATTGTTTATAATCTCTGCGTTGTTGGATCCCATAGTGGTTATCGAATACTTTGGCGCTCTATCTCTATCGGCAGCACGCTCTGCATCTTGTCTGTCTCGCCCAACATAAGCAAGCATGTCACTGATGCGCACAACACAGCCTTCAAGTGTGGAGGGAACCAGGCTTTTTATCGACACATCATGTCTTCGGCAGCTAGCGACCAGACCATCAAAGTCCTCAAAACATGTAAGCTTGCTTGGGCGATATTCTTGCTGTTCAAACTCGCCGTTATGGCACAAAATGCCGCTGAGTGTTTGCAAGGTTAGATTGTGGCGAAAGATGCCGTCCAAAACACGCACGCTGTGCACGTTGTGATCAAAATACAAACCGGTCTGTTGGTGAAATAGCTCGCTCAAAAAGCGCTCGCCCATATGTCCGAAAGGAGTGTGTCCAATATCATGCCCCAGAGCAACAGCCTCAATCAGATCGGTATTAAGCCCAAGTGCTGCACCAATACTGCGAGCGGTGCGCGACACAAGTTGAACATGCAACGACCGCCGCGTCAGATCATCGTTTTTGTAAAGTGAGAACACTTGCGTTTTATCGGATAGCCTGTTGAAGTAAGGAGAGTGCAAGATCTTCTCGGCATCTCTTACATATGCCGGGCGCCATAAAGTAGCTTTATCGTGTGTTGGGTCACGTCTGATGGCGTTATCATCCAAAGCGCGGTAAGGATTTTGCCATCCCTTGGCACGGTTTGATGCAATTTGTGCCTCTATTACTTTGGACAAGGCGTTGTATGCCATGTATTGCTCACTCTCTAAGATATCTTGGTGGCTAACAAAGCGTGAGCAAACTCCACCCATCCGTCAGCCGTATAATCATTAGTATATAGCGTAACAAGACCATTTTTGGCACGATCCGTGATGGCCTTTTGTACAATTGGTGATTTAAGCGCGTTTCCCATCATTACCGTCGTACCTGTAAAATCACCCATCTCCAAATCTCCTATCGCATCTCCAATCGCTAAGGTCTGCGCACGCGAAATGCCACGCTGCTTGATGTCCTTGCCAACTGTTAACGCTTTTGAAGTTCCTCGGGGCACAAGGTGATAAATATGTATTTCCGGGCAATCGGTCAAAGTGTGTTTTTGCGGATGAATCTGTCCGTTGTCTGCAAGCTCCAAAGGCAAAGATTGAGATTCAAGAATTGCTGCCACCTTATCGAGATCGACAAATCCACGCAGTGCATGGGTTATTTGGCGCTCATTTGGATAAGGCTCGTGCACTTCCAGTTTTCCGGGAAAAGCATCGAACAAGCGCTCTAAGATGCCGCTTGCTAAAATCAGCCTGAAAGGTGTCATGCCCTCGGGCAGTTCTCCCGCTTCAAGACCGGGTTGATCAGCTAAAACTGTGTGCTTCCAGTCGCCAAGCTCATATCGGATGTGCGCATTTACTCCAAAGCCCTCCATTACCATGCAACCAAGCTCGCCAATAAATGTTTGCAAGTTGAGAATGCGTAGCAGCTCATGACCTTGCTGGCCGTTGCGACCGGTGACAATAATAACCTCAAAGCCTGCCTGCTTAAGAGCAACTATAGCCTCTGCTGTGGCAGTGGAAGGCTCACCGACGTGGTTTGCCAAAAGCTTGCCTCCCGGAGCAAACAGGGTACCATCAAGATCGGTATATACGTGTGTAATTGCACTTAGATACGTGCGCGCTTTATCCTCAGATACGCACAGCAACATGTTGGGATCAACACTATTCATCCACTCGGTTACACGATCATCAGGCAAACGAGTACTTGACGTATTAATAACAGGGCTGTTCATTTTATCCTCTCAAGTATAGAATAATCTCCGGCAAACGGGGGGTAGAGCAATATGGGTCAGCTATTAAGGAAGTAGTAATTAATCGACACTTTCTACAATAGCAAGTATAGCAAAGGATATGAATGCTCTCGGAACGTATGCAGTCTAAAATTATGCGAGTTTTAAACCATCGCTATCTTAGGCTCAGCCCCACGGATGCAAAAAAGCTTCCTGATCCTCACAAAGATCAAAAATACATGCTATATGCGCATATTCCGTTTTGCGAGCAACTATGCCCTTATTGTTCATTCAATCGTTATCCGTTCTCTGAAGAGCGTGCTGTTCCATACTTTGCAAATCTTAAAAAAGAAATGCATATGCTTAAAGATATGGGTTACGATTTTAGTTCGCTATACATTGGTGGCGGAACTCCAACGGTAATGATCGATGAGCTTTGCTCAACGATAGATCTGGCTCGCGATATATTTTCATTAAAGGAAGTGTCAACTGAGACAAATCCAAATCATCTTATTCCCGAGGTGATAGATAAGTTGTCCGGTCGTGTGCAGCGTTTGAGCGTGGGTGTTCAGAGCTTTAACGACAACTTGCTTAAGCAAATGGAGCGATACGGAAAGTATGGCTCGGGCATTCAAACCTTGGAGCGCTTGATAGAGGTAAAGAACAGTTTTGATAGCTTAAATGTAGATATGATCTTTAACTTCCCGGGACAAAGCGAGGAGATGCTGGTAGCTGATCTTGCTTGCATCTTAGAAAGTCATGCCAGCCAAGTAACCTTTTATCCACTGATGGCTTCTCCTGCTGTTGCCAGATCGCTGGCGAGGACTTTGGGAACGGTGGATTACAGGCGGGAAGAGCATTACTACAGCATGATCTGTGAAGCATTAGCCGGCGGTAACAATCCGCCATATTCATTTGCTAACGCTTGGGCTTTTAACGCAACAGGTAATGGCAACACAATGATCGATGAGTATATTATCGATTACGAGGAGTATCCGGCCATCGGCTCCGGGGGTCTTAGTTATCTTGATGGCAGTCTGTATGTGAATACTTTCTCCGTAAAAGACTATAACGCCATGATCGAGAGCGGTAATATGAGTTTGGTGGGCAAGACACCGTTCACTAAGTGGGATCGCATGCGCTACCGCCTGATGATGCAGCTTTTTGGGCTGCGTCTTGACAAGATTCAATGGCAGCAAGATTTTAATTGTTCCGTAGCTCAGGGGTTGCCTATGGAATATACGTTTTTTAAATCCATAGGCGCTTTTTCATATGAGGATGATGAGCAGATACTGCTGTCTCCTAAGGGCAGATACCTGCTCGTGTCACTGATGCGAGAGTTTTTTATCGGCGTAAACAAAGTTCGCGATCAGGCACGAGCCAACTTAGATCCTGAGGAACGCGAATTGCTGTTTGGCTCGTAGACTCACTGTCGTTTTCGCAACTGTCTTGATGATCGCATTAGCCTTCCAGCAGTTTTTGCAAGCTCTTATAAAGTACGAACACCAGCACAGAGTTCAAAATTGCCTTAATAATATTAAACGGCAGCAAAATCGGTATGATCATTTCTATGACCGCATTCATTGGTACGCCCATGTAAAAGGGAGTAATAAGCAGGTTCATAGCTATCATCGTGATAATGGATAAGAGTGACCCAATTGCCAGACCAATTATCAGTCGAGGATTACTCTTAACGCTCCTGCACAGTATTGCTACAGGCAACATGAATGCCAGCAAACCGGCAATATTCATGATCGAACCAATGGGGTTAGCTGCGATAATGCCGCGGATTCCTTGCATGGCTATGCCTATCAATGCACCGGGTCCCGGACCAAAAGCGATTCCGCCAAGCATTGCCGGTATGTTTGCCGGATCGTACTTTAGAAAAGACGTTCCTCCTAAGAGTGGTAACTCAATAAAGGAAAGAATTACACCAATTGCAGTAAATAGCCCCATTATTGCAATCTTTTTTGTACTCCACCTGGTTTTACGCCCTGCGCCGGCAGATTTCTTTTCACTTTTTTGCTCTGTCATTTCAGTTCCTCTCAAATTATCGACATAAAAAAACCCACATCTGTTGTGGGCGAGGAAGTGCAGAAATGTATAAAAGGCAAAACAAAGCCAAAAAACTATACACTTGTAAGCACCGTTCTTTCATCCGGACTATACCGTCGGCTCTAGATTTTAACTAGATCTGCCATGTTTGGCTCGTGGGCTTATGACTTGTTGGTCAATCACCACCGGTGAGGAATTGCACCTCGCCCTGAACAGTAAAATGAAGTATATCAAATAATCTGCGTTAGTATAGGTATAATTAATCATTCATCTTTTTAGTGTTTTAAGGAGAATTATGTCTGCGCCACTGGTTGGAATTATCATGGGGTCAAAATCGGATCTCGCTATTATGGAAGATGTGACAAAGCAACTTGAAGAATTTGGTGTTTTATCTGAGTTGATCGTTGCCAGTGCGCATAGAAACCCAACGCAGGTTCATGAATGGGCAAGTTCGGCTGTTGCACGTGGGATAAAAGTCATTGTTGCCGGTGCAGGTAAAGCAGCACATCTGGCAGGTGTGGTTGCCGCATACACGCCGCTTCCGGTTATTGCAGTGCCTATGAAGACAAGCGATCTGGGTGGGTTGGACTCGCTGCTTTCAATGGTTCAGATGCCAACAGGCGTTCCTGTTGCTACGGTTGCCATCAATGGGGCAAAGAATGCGGCAATTCTTGCTACGCAAATACTAGGTACGGGAGACGAAAAATATCGTCGAGTAATTGAAGAATACAAAGTAAGAATGTCTGAAAGTTAGGCTCAAGCGATGCGGTAAGGGAAGGGGATGAGCATTATTACTCTTAGAAAAAAGTCAGAGACGTTTAATTACATTGAAAAAAGTAACTAGCGAAAGGATCTAAAATGCGAGCTTTACCTAACAGGAAACTTGACAAGCGCATTACTCGTGTTTGGCGGTTGAGTGCGCTTATTAACGTTATTGTATGGTCGGCGATTGCGATATTACCAATAGCGATCACATCGTTTGCGCTCAAGCCAGATCGCTCCGCCGGCGTACAAGACGCAGTTGTAGTATTGGATATTATCACCATTGCATTATTAATAGTAATGGCGGTGCTGCTTGTATTGTGCGTAGTGATTTTGCCAAAGATTCGCTGGATACAGTGGAGTTTCGAAGTGCACGAAGAAGAAATAGACATCCACAAAGGCATATTTTGGAAAAAACGCATCATTATCCCGCTCATCAGAGTGCAAAATGTTGATACCAAGCAAGGCCCGGTAATGAGAGCTAACGGTCTGGCATCTTTTACTGTTGCCACTGCTGCCGGAGAGCACGAGATTCCCGGTCTTGAGGTGGAGGAGGCGGACAAGCTGCGCGACCAGGTAGCTGTCCTTGCAAGGATTGCGCAAGAAGATGTCTAAAGAAAATAATGTTATCGCACCCGGTGGCGGAATTACACCGGGACCTCATCGTATTCATCCTGCTTACGTGGTAATGGCAGCTTTGCAAGCACTTGTCGGAATAATTATTGCCATTGCTGCGGGTTTGTTGGGGTCTCTTGGAGAGATCATGAACCAAGGGCTTGGAGGCACCGACATTGTTGTCATAGTTGCTATTACCGGGGCTGTTTTGGTTTTAGGCCTTGCAATCACCTTGACGGCAGCCTACATTTACTACAAACGCTTTACTTGGGAAATCACAGAAAGTGACATAATTATTCGTTCCGGATTGTTTTTTAAGAAGCAAGTTCACGTTCCGTTTCAGCGTGTTCAATCTATTGATTTTAGCGCCAGTATTATCCAGCGAATAATTGGCATAGTTAAGCTCAAAATTGATACTGCCGGTGGGTCAACAAACCGAGGCGTACTTATCCCCGGCATTAAACTTGCCGAGGCTGAGGCACTTAGGGCAGAAGTCTTTAGGAGAAAGAAGATCTCTGAGATTACGCAAGATGAAGCGATGCAGCAAAAGATGCAAGAAGCCAGAGCTCAGATGGGCGAGGGTACAGCCATCGCCACCTCTGCGGCTGTGCCACTTAATGCAGCGGACAAGCTTGTTGATGATGTGGGTTCAGAAATCGGTGGTCTCAGAGGTGTATTTGCCGACAACTACTACGAAGAAGCACCAGTAGAATATGAGCACGGGCTTAAAGCAAAAGAGCTGGTCTTGTCGGCGCTTTCGGGAGACCATAACTTGGTGATTTTCGCGGCTTTGGTTGGTCTCGCCACGCAGGTACCGCAACTTGCAGGATTTCTTGGGCTAGATGGCATGCTTGAGACTGCGGTGGAATCTGTGCTCAGATCCTCTGTTGTACCGCTCATCATCGGCATTATTGTTTTTGTGTTTTTAATTACACTTGTCTTAGGCATACTCAATAGCGCTCTTTCCTATGGCGGTTTTAAAGCGCGTAGGCGAGGAGGGCGCATCGAAGTTGAGCGTGGTCTGCTTTCCAGGCAATCTAGAGGTGTGGCAATTCCACGCGTACAATCTGTTCAAATATCGCAGGGTTTCATTCGTAGAATTATGGGTTATGCGGAGCTTAAGTTATTAACGATAGATTCGATGACCGCCGAAGAAAGCCAGCAAGGAACCCAACAACTGCAATCCGGTCTGGTTATCCATCCGTTTGTAAAACTTGATCGTGTTGACAGTATTTTGGCAGGAATAATTCCGGAGTTTGACCAACGTCCACAACCGGCGGAGTATAAGACACTACCTAAAGTTGCGTTTAGACGAGTAGTCAATCGACACACAATTCTAACCGCGCTTCCGTATGCAGCGTTTGCATTAATTGCAACACTGCTGTTGTCCAATCTGCCAATACCGGCACAAATAGAGGATTTTATAGTTTGGATAATAGGCGCACTTTGGGGAATCTTAGTGCTGATTATTATCGGGCGCACGATAGGCTCGATACTTTGGTATAAAAATGCTGCTTACAGCTACAATAAGACAATGTTGCTGATAAGGCAGGGCTTTTACGGTCGAATTACCACTATTATCCCCAGGAATAAGATTCAGTGGGCACAAACTAAGCAAAACCCAATCCAAAAAATGTCCAATGTCGCAAATATTGTGGCAGTGACTGCCGCAGGAGTAAGCGGCACGAAAACCAGCCTACGAGACTTGGATGCAGAAGAAGCATCGGCTTACTTGGACTGGATAAGGCCACATGGTAATCGTGTAATCCGGGAGACAAAAGAAGAGGGTATATAGGAAAAACCGTCTAAAAGAGCAATAATAAGCAATACAGAAAATCCCGGTTTTGCTGGGGTTTTCTGTTTCTAGCAGCTTACAGTCGGATGACAAATGGCAGATTATGCTAAAACAATCATAAAGTGACCTATACTCTTACCAGTGTTAATTGATAGTTTGCACTAACTTTAATGGTGCGATGTAGGGAGCCTAATTAGTTTGCATGGCGAAGGGTAGGAGAATGCTTCAGCTCCATGAACTAAAGAAAACGTACAAGACAGCCAGCTTAGAGCAAGTTGCATTAGATGGAGTAAGTCTGGCGTTTCGCGATAACGAGTTTGTCGCCATTCTGGGTCCTTCCGGTTCCGGCAAAACCACCATGTTAAATATCATCGGTGGTCTTGATCACTACGACGATGGTGATCTGATAATCGACGGCATCTCTACCACTCGCTACAAAGATCGCGACTGGGACACATACCGCAACAACCGTATCGGTTTCGTGTTTCAAAACTATTACCTAATTCCTCACCAAAGCGTTCTTGCGAATGTTGAGCTATCGCTAACGCTTTCCGGCGTTTCTAAGGCTGAGCGCGAAGAACGAGCTATCAAGGCTCTTGAAGACGTTGGACTAAAAGATCACATCCACAAAAAGCCTACGCAGCTTTCCGGCGGTCAGATGCAACGCGTTGCTATCGCGCGCGCGCTTATCAATGATCCGGATATCGTATTAGCAGACGAACCAACAGGCGCTCTGGATTCCAAGACCAGCGTTCAGATCATGAATCTTCTCACCGAGATAGCCGAGACACGCTTGGTTGTAATGGTCACACACAACCCCGAATTGGCTGATGAGTATGCCAACAGGATTGTAAAGCTGCAAGACGGTCAGCTCGTCTCGGACACAAATCCATTTTTTCCAAGCGAAGAAGATCTGCCCGGGGCGGATAGGACAATCAGAAAAACCGCTATGAGCTTTCTTACCGCGCTGGCATTGTCTTTTACAAACCTGCTCACCAAAAAGGGGCGCACTTTCATGACCGCTTTTGCCGGTTCTATCGGAATCATCGGTATTGCGGCAATTCTGGCGCTGGCAAACGGTGTTAACAACTACATTAAAAATGTGGAGGAAAATACGCTTTCGGTCTATCCGCTGGAGATCCAGAGCAGTGGCGTAGATCTTGGCTCCATGATAACCATGTCAATTGGCGGCAGCGGTGACAGCGGCAGCGATAGCGGAAGTGGGGAAGACGGCGAGACCAGCGATACGGTTATCGATGAGAACTTTACGATCAACGAGACTAAGCTGGTGGCAAACACATTTTCTAGTATTCAACAAAATGACCTTGCGGCATTAAAGACCTATTTTGATGGTGATGGCGGAGGCGTAAATCAATATGTCAACAGCATTGAATATACGTATGATATTACTCCGCAAATATTTGCTTCGGATACTTCCGAAAAGACTTGGCAGGTAAACCCGGACTTTCTTACTTCTTCTATGGGAATGTCTTCTACGGTAATGAGTAGCTATAGTTCATTTGGCATAAACATGACTATGTTTTCGCCTATGATTGAGAATCAAGAGCTATTAAAAGGGCAGTACGATCTTGTCGCCGGGAAATGGCCGGAAGGTCCAAGCGAGATGGTCTTGGTTTTAAACTACCGAGATGGCGTAAGCGATTATTTGCTCTACTTGATGGGGCTTCGTGATCCTGCCGAGTTAGACGAGATGATGAAGAAGTTTCAAAACGAAGAGCAAGTTGTAGCACCGGAAGATACGATGACGCTTTCCAATGAGCAGCTGCTGGATGTTACATTTAAGGTGGTTCCGGCTCACAAGTTTTATACCTACGATTCTGATTATAAAGTGTGGACTGATCGCAGTAACGATGAGGATTATGTAAAACAACAGGTAGACGAGGGTATGACCTTAAACATTGCCGGAATAGTAAGAGCCAATCCGGATGCCAGTGCTACCTCCATGTCCGCCGGTATATATTACACTGCCGGTCTAACCTATTACCTGATGGAGCAGGCAAAAGAATCGCAAATGGTAAAAGAGCAGCTTGCAGATCGCAATTTAAATGTGATTTCTGGAAAGACTTTTGAAGAAGAGAAAGTGTCAAACGACTTTAATGCTTTTAGCATGGAAAACCTCATGACCATCGATGAGAACGCCATGTCAACAGCAATTCAGTTTGATACCGCCGGGTTGTCCAATTTAGATCTCAGTAGTTTCTTAAACCCCTCAGCATTGGCTGCAAATCTACCTGCATTACCTGAGTTTGACGCCGAAGAAATGTTTAAGGATGTCGAAACACCGGTACCAAGCTCCGATGCTGTGCAAAAAGTTGCTGAAACAATGATCCAAGAATATATCGCGTATTGCGCAAAAGAGGGATTGATAACCCCGGATCAGGCTATCAACGGCATCGAAAAATGGATAGCTCTGCCGGAGGTGCAAAAGAAGTTCAACACTGAACTTGGCACATTAAAGCTCGATGTGTTAGCAGCAGACATGCAAGACAGCATGGTCAAATACATCGAAAAGACAATGTCGGGTTATGTGGAGAAAGCCATCGCCTCAATATCCAAGCAGCTCCAAGGCTCTATGGCAGGAGCAATGTCGGGGTTAAGCGCCAATTTGGCAAACGCTATAAAGTTTGATCAAGAAGCGTTCATGAATGCTTTCCAGTTTAATATGGACGAAGAGCAGTTATCGCAGTTGTTGATGACGGTTATGTCCGGTGAGACTAACACCTATGACGGCAACCTGCGCAAAATGGGTTATGCCGATGCCAATAAGCCATCCGGCATAAGTGTCTATCCAATAGATTTTGCCAGCAAGCAAAGCGTGATAGACATTCTGGATAACTACAACAATGAGAGAAAATCCGCTGAGGAAGAAGATAAGGTCATCTCCTACACCGATTTTGTTGGCGTATTGATGTCTTCAGTAACTGAGATTATCGACATGATCAGCTATGTGCTTATTGCGTTTGTGGCTATCTCACTGGTAGTCTCGTCGATCATGATCGGCATTATTACCTACATATCGGTTTTGGAGCGCAAAAAGGAGATCGGTATTTTGCGTGCTATCGGTGCACGAAAAGGTGACATTGGTAACGTGTTTAACGCTGAGACCTTGATTGTTGGTCTTATTGCCGGCTTGTTGGGTATTGGCATCACGATGCTTTTAACTATTCCCGCAAACTTGATTGTTGAGGCATCAATGGGTATTTCCGGCATAGCGGTGCTGCCGGTTGTACCTGCGATTGCCTTGGTGGTCATATCGTGCGTGCTGACCTTTGTGTCGGGGTTGATTCCGTCGTCTGCGGCCTCGAGGCGTGATCCGGTTGAGGCGCTTAGGAGCGAGTAGAGATAGTTCTTGCGCCGGGAGCACCAGTGGTGACAATTGGGTGACAATATGTTACCCTAGGGAAGCATTAAATCGATGCTTCCCAACCAAGAGGTGATTGTTATGGAATTCATACCGGTACGCGATCTTAGGACATCGCCAAAAGCAGTTTGGTCAGCTCTGGCAAGCGAAGGCGAGATAGTTTTAACCAATAATGGCAGACCAATGGCAATAATGATTGACGTGGATAGTTCAACTTTGGAAGAGAAGTTGGCCATGATACGTCAAGCTGAGGCTATGAGACTATTCAATAACATGAGAGCGAAAGCTGCGGAAAATGGATTCATGACTGATGAGCAAATTCAGGCAGAAATTGAAGCGGCACGGGCAGAATTATCAAAAGTAGGCAGCTCTAATGACTCAACGTGTCGTTATTGATACAAATATCTTAGTTTCGTCACTTTGGTCGCCATCTGGAACTCCGGCTAGGATTATATCCCTAATATGGTCAGGCCAGCTAATACCTTGTTACGACAGTAATATTATGGACGAATACTTTGCTGTGCTACATCGCCCACATTTCAAATTTTCAAATGCAGAAGTATCCACATTATTGCGGTTCTTTAGAAACGCAGGGCTTTCTGTAGTAGTGCAACCAAGCACGATTAACTTACTCGATGAAAGCGACAGAAAGTTTTACGACGTCGCGAAAGCCTGCGATGCACTTCTGATAACCGGAAACACCAGGCATTATCCTGACGACCCGGCAATAGTTACGGCAGCAGAGCTACTGAAATCACACGTAGGCCAAGGATAGCTTATCAATAGTGAATAAATCGGTAGGCTGATCGCAAATCAGAAAGCAAAAGCGCTTTAGTTGTTTAGTAACCTATCAGCCTATTAGCCTAAAAGTCGGCGCTTTGAAAATATAAGCACTTATTGGTTTCAGCGCATGCTATACTTTCGCACATACTCAATCTGAGTGTGCAAACTGGGTAGGGACATTGGAGTCAATTATGATGCAAGATGGTACCTTTGTTTCGCGGGGGTTTCAGACGAAGATGAATATTGTTAGAGCTCTTCAAGAGCTGTCCGAGTCTAAAAGCTTTTCTAGGATTTCTGTAGATGATATTGCCGGTTTAGCAAAGATCAGCCGTTCAAGTTTCTATCACCATTTTTCGGACAAGAATGCTGTTGTGCAGTGGCATTCTTTTCTGCTTTACGGAATTGGATTGGATCAGATAGGCAGAACGCTGTCATGGTTTGAAGGTCACCTCATTACAACCAAAGGATTTGAGCGATACAGTACCCTATACACAAATGCAGCTCAATCAGGAGAATATAGCGGCGGTTTGCCAACATATATTCGTCATCGACAAGAGAACCTGCAAGAGACCATTGTTAAGTATAAGAAAATCGAATTAACCCCGCAGCTTAAGTTTCAGATTGAGGCTTTGGCTAATGCAGAGGGAACCATATCGTTTCAGTGGTTGAATAAAGCCTATACATTTTCAATACGCGAATACAGTTCGTTGATGACCAATATTGTGCCCAAAGAATTATTTGACCTTTTGGATAAACCGGTAGATCCAAATAAAAAGAAGGGTGACTTCTTGCTGCACGAAGAGTTGTTTATGTAGAAAGCGCAGGTGTGTGGTAGACACACTTATCTATCACACCGTTTTTAGGTTCTTGCGTACCTTGTCTACAAGGTTTGGCACAAACTCTATCGATCAGCAAGCAGTGGATCGGCTCAGGTAGCTGACGCGGCGGCAGCTCTGTTCCACATTTTTTACACGTCTCATATTCGCCCCGCTCCGGGTCATTTAAGCAACTGCAATTTGGGCATGTTAAAAATGGCTCTCTGGGTGGGCGGCATAATCCACAGCGATAACATACATGCATTGATGTTGACATTTCTTATCCTTTCGATAAATCCATTATCATATTTTTCTGACCACCTTTAACGGTACAAAGGTTGAACAATTTGCCAATAATGTCTAACACACTTGTTCATATGTTTAAGACATTAGACTCAACTGATAAAAATCAGCAAAGTGTTTATTTCGCAATCAAAAGTCACTTCCTACTATGGAGGCAGCTTATTAACCCGTCGGTTCAAACAGGCGCAAACCAAAACTTAGTGATATGTGCCAACGACGAATAATTGAACTGCTATGGAAAGGAAGTGAATGTATGAGTAAGCCATGGAAAAGAGAAGAAAACGGCGAAACTATCGTTCGTAGTTGTGCATGGTCGCCTCCCGGATGTCATCCGGTAGGTTGTGGTGTACAGCTTCACATCAAAGATGGCGAGTTGGTGCAGATTGAGGGTGACCCCGAGCATCCGGTCACTCGTGGAGCGTTGTGTCCACGCTGTTTGGCAATGAAAGATGTTATCTACCATAAAGATCGCATTAAGTACCCCATGAAGCGCGCTTTTGAGGATCGTGGAAAAGATAAGTGGGAGCGCATCACGCTGGATGAGGCTTTTGACATTCTTGAGGAGAAGACTCGCTATTTCACCGATACATATGGTCCGGAGTCAATTGTAGTTTTTTGTGGTACCGGTCGCGAAGCTACTGTTTATCACAACGAACTAACATTCATGGGCTTTGGTTCTCCCAATGCTTGTTATGCACAAAGCGGTTGGTCATGTTATGCACCTCGCGTTTCTTCCATGGCTTATCTAATGGGTGGCGGTTATCCCGAGATCGATTATGCTGCACGTTACCCGGATCGTTATGAGCATCCCGGTTGGGAAGCACCAAAGTACATCATGCTTTGGGGTAAAGACCCGCTAAAATCCAATGCTGACGGTCTTTGGGGTCACGCAATTGTCGACCTGATGAAAGATTACGGCACCAAACTGATCACAGTTGACCCTCGTGTTACTTGGATCGGCACAAAAGCTGAATACAATCTTCAATTGCGTCCGGGAACCGATGCTGCAATGGCTCTGGGAATACTCAACGTCATCATCAATGAGGATCTCTATGATCATGATGCCGTAGAAAAATGGACTTACGGCTTTGACGAGCTCAAAGAGCGTGTGCAAGAGTACCCTACAGATAAAGTTGCCGAGATAACTTGGGTAGATGAGGATTTGATTATTGGTGCTGCACGTGCTTTTGCTACCAGCAAGCACAGTGCTATCGGCTGGGGTCTTTCCGTAGACCAAAACCCAAATGGTATCCAAGTTGGGCACGCGCTTCTTTCCATTATGGCCATCACCGACAATATCGATGTTCCCGGTGGTTGTACACTTGGTCTACCTATTGATGACGACACAAACGTAGATATGATTCGTCGCGCACTTGAAGCCGAAACTATCGATGAGGCAACATTCAGCAAGCGTATCGGTGCTGAAGAATACCCATTTGTTTGCCAGCTGATGAGCACTAACCATCCTGATAGCGTACTTGATACGCTCGAGACCCAAGAGCCATATCGTCTGCGCATGGGCGTATTCCAGAGTTCAAACGTTGTTGGTGGAGCTATCTCTGCTGCTCAAGAGCGCTGGCTTGAGGCCATGAAGACCAGCTTTGAGTTTGTTGCCGCTACCGAGCTGTTCCAAAATCCAACCACAATGGCACTGGCCGATCTGATTTTCCCGCTAAAGACTTGGGTTGAGCATGATACTTTGGTTGAGTCACACTACGGGTTTAACGTTGCCTTTAATGGAGCATGCAACAAAGCCATCGATGTTGTAGAGGGCGTAGACGATCTTGAGTTTATGATGAAGATCGGCGAGAGAATGTTCCCGGAATACTGGAAGCAATTTGACGGTGTAGATGATTACTTGGCAAAAGTACGTCTCCCCAGCGGTTATACATGGGAAAGCTTCCGTGAAGAAGGTATCGTGCAACCGGAAGAAATATATCGCAAAGCTGAAAAAGGTCTGATGCGTTTTGATGGTGAACCCGGGTACATGAGTCAAAGTGGTCGTATTGAGCTTTGGTCACACGCTTATTCTCAGTTTGGTGATGACCCACTGCCGTACTTTATTGAGCCGCCTCGTTCTCCGGTAAGCACACCTGAGTTGTTTAAGAAATATCCTTTCGTGCTCACCACCGGTGGTCGCCGTTACACATCCTTCCATTCCGAGCATCGTCAGATCGAGCGCTTGCGCGAAATAGATGCTCAGCCGATCGTAGAGATCAATCCAAACGCAGCCAAACGTCTTGGCATTGAAAATGGCGACTGGGTATGGATTGAGAATGAATTTGGTCGTGTAAAGCAAGTTGCAGAACTTACCGAAGGTATTGACGAGCGTGTAGTTCATGCCCATCACGGTTGGTGGTTCCCTGAACAAGATGGCGAAGAGCCTAATCTTTTTGGTTTCCGTCAGTCCAACATTAATGTGATTATGCCGCATAAGGAAATTGGCAAGCTTGGCTTTGGCGATACCTTTAAGTGTGAGATTTGCAACATCTACAAGGTCACCGACTAAGAATAAGGAGCAAAAATGAACGGTCTTTTAATAGATTATAACTGGTGCTCAGGGTGCCACTCATGTGAAATAGCCTGTAAAAATGAGCATGATATTCCGCTGGGGAAATGGGGTATTAAGGTAACCGAAGACGGTCCTTGGAAGCTTCCAAATGGCGAGTGGCACTGGACAAATGTGCCAATTCCAACCGAGATATGCGATCTATGTTCCAAGCGTGTCTCCGAAGGTAAAGAGCCTTCATGCGTACAACACTGCCAAGCCAAGTGCATGCAATTTGGTCCACTTGAAGATCTGGTAAAGAAGGCTGAGAAGATAGGCAAAAAAGCGGTCATCTTCATGCCGTAAGCAAAACTAATTCTCTGCGCCTGAAGCGCAATCGCAACAGGCGCAGAGATCGTCTTTTAGGGAAGGAATCTAAAATGACCAAGTCAGCTAGAGCAGGGATTGTAGGTGTAATGGCGTGTGTCGTTGTCTTGGCTTTCTTGCAGCAGACCAACGTTATCGCCATACCTGTAATCGCTGATATTATCGGCACATTTGCACCCTTAGGGTATGACCCCACAACGGTACTTTGGTACATCACTATTTGTAATGTTGGTTGTGTTTTTGGCCCGATCATTTACTCTGCAATCGCTAATAAAGTACCAACCAAGCTCGTCATCATTGTTTCTGCAGCTATAGTAGTAGTTTTTGGTTCAGCGCCGGCATTGTTGGGTACAAATTTAGAGATCATGTTGCTAACACGTTTTATTCTAGGATTTGGCGTGGGCATCATCTTTTCAGCTTCTCCGGTTTTAATTAACGCAAACATGGATGAGAAGACCGGTGCTAAATGGATGGGGTTTGTACAAGTGTTTGCCAGTATTGGTATGGTTTTGTATCAAACTGCCACCGGCTTCATCGGCGTTATTGATTGGCATTTATCCATGTATCTACATGCAATCTCTGTAGTTATCATCTTGGTGTTTCTTTTTGCACTCAAATCAGAAAATGATCCCGGCAGCAAAAATTTTGTTGCTCCCGAGGGTGCAGTAGATGCGCAATCAGCAATCAAAGAAGGCGCTGCAAAGCTTAGCTTTGGCGAGCGTTTTCCAATGCAAGTTGTCATTTATTGGATATTTATATTCATATCAGTGAGTGGAATCTTCTTGTTTCAGTCCAACCTTTCTGTAATTGTTGCAACGCCTGATATCGGTGGAAATTCAGCGGATGCCGGACTAATGCTTTCAGTTCATACGGTTGTTGGCTTGGTTGCTGCTTTGGTGTTTGGGTGGGTATTTAATAAAATCCGCGAATGGGTAATGGTTCTAGGTGCCGTTATTGCTGCAATTTCTTTGGCTTGTTGTTATTTGGCCACCGATCAAGTTCTTCTTTATGTAGGATCAGGTCTGCTTGGCATTGCAGCACCGATGCTTGTGGCCGCATGCTTCCAACTTGCCGGGCGTAACGCCGCGCCGGTAGCTGCTGCCATGGCAGTATCGATTGCTGTTGCCGCACAAAATATCGGCGTTATCTGTGAGCCGCTTTGGGCAACTCCAATTCTTAATGCACTTGGGCTGGATGCCGCCGGTGGACGCGACCCATATATTCTCGGCGTAGTTCTGTTTATTGTGATGGTCGTGTTGGCAGGCATTAATGCAGCTGCAGCTCAGAAAAGAAATGCTGATAAGGCATAGCGTCTTTTGTCGAGGAAAAGGATAGTTTTAGGGATTGGATGTTTTGTGGTGCTAAGAAAAGCGGTACATAGTTTGCTTTCGACAATTATAGTTGGTCTTACTTCTGTTTATGTGAAAACCGACAGCCTGCTCTACGAAGACGAGAAAAATGATGCCAAGTTAAAAGCAGCATGTTTGTTAGACGTATGGGGAGAGAGTTGTTCAATTGTCGCCAGGCAATATAAGTTATCGCCACGAGAGTCAGAGGTACTGCTGCTCTTGTCAACGGGTCGCAATACAGAGAGGATAAGTGAGTTGCTGTGTATCTCTATGCACACTGTTAAAACGCACACTTATCACATTTATCAAAAGATAGGCATATCATCCCAGCAGCAGATAATTGACATGATTGAAGCAAATATCAAGCCGATCAAGGCCGGGAGGCAGTGTCTTTATTTGTCTGGCAACAAAGCTCTTTTATGTGGGGTTTCACAATAACGATGACTGAATTGCATGATCTTTCTTATAGGCATTTGGCAAGTTTCATCTAATTAAAACTGAGCCGTCGAGCTCGGCTCAGTTATCCCACCTCTTGGGAGACGAAAGGAATTGGTTCAAATGGACTTCTTAAATCTATATTCACAATCTGTTTTCTAACAGACCTTTATAAGCAGGAGAAGAGGTACTGTAATGAGTGAAAATAAAGTACTCGCGGCCTCAAAGGCCGAAAAACTTGATCCTAAACGCTGGTTAAACTTGGTCTGCATAGCTCTCATGCATGCAGCGTTAATGGGATCTCTAATGATGCCCGGAGCGTACTCGCAAATATTTATAGGCGAGTGGGGAGTTGACACCGGACTTTTTGTGCAATTGACCATGATCGGCTTTCTGACAGGTGCGATCTTTTCTATTCCAATGGGAATATTATCGGATAAATACGGAGTAACAAAGGTCTTAGGCATTGGCATGCTCATATCTTTGGCAGCATCTATCGCTCGCGTTTTCTGCGCAGATTTTTGGTCGATGTATATTGCTTGTTTTTGTATGGGAATAGGTCTTGCTGCGCTAAATTCCAATTCAGTCAAATTCTTACTTCCCTGGTTTAAGACTAAGCAAATGACAACCGCTATGACTCTTTACGTATCCGGTGCAGGCATAGGCGTTACTCTCGCCATGATGATTGGCGGGATGATCCCTGATATGTATCCGGCATACATTGGTTCAGCTGTAGTGTTTGCCTTGGTAAGTGCGTTTTGGTTTGCTTTTGCCCGTATGCCCAAAGATGCCATTTTAATAAAAGATGACTATAGTTTTGCCGCTGTAAAATCGGTTGCATCAAACAAGGTATTGATTCTTGTTAGCTTAGCTATGCTACTTTCTATGTGTTCATCAGCTTCTTACGCCGGAAACGTACCGGTAGGAATGATTCAAAAAGGTCTCGATCCGGCAACCGCTGCGGTTTGGGCATCGTTCATTAACCTGGCAGGTATGCCATCAAACTGGATTATGGGGCCAATTTGTGACGCTATCAAACGCATTAAACCTGTGATGGCGGTAGCGGCGTTCTTGGGTTCTGCACTTTTATTGGTCGCCTGGCTGGCTCCGGTTGGACCTTATACGCTACCGTTGTTCATTGCCGGAGCTTTTGTTGCATGGGGCAATATTGCGCTCATCAAAGGTTCTGTAGGGATGATCCCAACTATTAGACCTGAGTACATGGGAACAGCAGGTGGTCTGCAAACGTTCTTTCAAAACCTGGCTGCCTTCATTATTCCGTCTTTCATATTTACGCCATTAGCCGGCGGCAACATGATTTTATTCTTTGTGTTTTGCGCCGTGGCAGTAATTCTTGCCGGTGTAGTGATGATGATTACTCCGGAGCTTGGACTTAAAGGAAAGATTCATCAAGAGGCTTTGGAGAATAAGGGGTAAAGTGGTTTTTTAGGACATTTTTGCCCTTTAAAAAATATAGGGAGAGCGTTCTTTGCGGGCGCTCTCTTTGTTTGATAGTCTTTCTGGCTGTACTCAAACTTTTAGATTGTGGCTGTCTTTTTGTTACTGGTATTGCTATTCAAGTGGTAGAATATTCAACCATGCCCCCGTAGCTCAGGGGATAGAGCACAGCTCTCCTAAAGCTGGTGTCGACCGTTCGAATCGGCCCGGGGGCACCACGTCGCATATTGCTACACTACCGCATAACTAAGCAAGCTCAGTTATGCTAACGTTTCGCAAATGCTCCTTCTTGCCCAGGGGCTCACCCGTTGCCTATCGGCAGCTTCGCCCGTTTAGGTTCTAGCGTGTTTTACTCTCTTTGGAACGCTTTTTCTACAAAGTTTGCGAACTCTTCTGCTGTGAAGTTTATCTTGTCGGATAGAATGGCAATTGATTGGGAGTTGGTTTTTTCATAGAGGTGTACTAGTCCTTCGGGGGGTATTGGGGTGTTGCTGCGAATCCATTCTTTTAGGACAATATAGCCACCGTCCAGATTTAGCGTAAGCAGCATGCGATCTTCAAATGGTAGCTTGTCGATGCCTTTTTTGCCAAAGGACAAGCTTGCGCATGTCCATACGATATCTCGGATTAATCTAAACGGTGAGTCTCTGTCGTTGCAATTTACAAAATGTCGTAAAAGTGATCTTATTTCATAAATGCTCTCCGAGTTGACTTCCGACAGTCCGCTCCAGCCCTTGATGGTGCCTTTCTCTCTCGCTTTTTCTTGGATTCTTTCTTTTAGAACCCAACATGCAATATCGTACTTGTCTTCAAAGTGATTATAAAAGGTGGCTCTCGAAATGCCACATGCTATTACGAGTTCAGCCACCGTTATATTCTCGATCGATTTTTCTTCAAGAAGCTCTGTAAGGATTCTTGCAAGCGCTTGTTTAACTGTTTCTCTTTCTTTCATTGCTCCCACCTAGAATATATGGTTAGACAATTTTGGATAATGTCAAAAAATTATACATTATCCGACAATGGAAGTTGAGAGGTGTATTGCCTGTGGCTATTCTCATTTTTAAGATAGAAGGTCAGATGCGAGCGTTAATCATCGCTTCCTTAAATTATGTCTGTGTTGAAGAAAGGAGTGAAAAGTAATGAGTAGCAAAAATGCAAGTGTACTTTCTCCCCAAGCACAAGAAAGGGTCAATGAGAAGAGTGCGCGCTGGGAGGGAGTGGAGAAGAAGTACACTACCTGTCTGATGAACGGGTGCTGGGATGGGTGCCTGCTTGAGTGCAGCGTAAAAAATGGAAAGATAGTTTCGATTGATATAGGTGATCCCATTAATGCCAATAATCCACGAGAAGAAGTAGGTAAGGATGCGGTAAACAAAGGCATGATGCAGCATCGCCCCTGCGTTCGTGGCAGGATGTGGCGTCGTACTATTGATAGTCCAAATCGCTTACTTCATCCTATGAAAAATATCGGTAAAAAAGGTGATCCTGTTTGGGAGCGCGTCACCTGGGAAGAAGCTTTGGATGAGATTGCTCAAAAGTTTCGCGAAATAACAGACGAATATGGTCCATATGCTGTTCGATGGGGATCATATGCCAATGGGATTGCCTTGCTCACCGGAATAGGTCTTGGAAACAGCTGGGGCATAATGTCTTGGGCTGGGCACGAGCTTGGACATACAACAGTGTTTGGCGTGCATGATATGATGGCCTTTTTCATGCCAAACGAGCAAACTTGTTCAGGTAGTGAGGCAGCCGACCTCCTCAACACAAGTCTTATTATCGGTTTAGGATGGAATCCGGCAGTGACCCATGCTCCTTACGCGCATGTATTATCGCTTGCAAAAGAACAAGGAATCCCTATTATCCTGATCGACCCTCGATATACACCGTCAGCTCAAACGTATGCAGATCAATGGATCCCCATTAGACCGGGCGAAGATCTTGCCTTAATGCTGGCTATCGCGAACGTGATCTTTAAAGAGAACCTGATCGATCATGATTTTGTGAGCAAGTTTGTTGAGCCAACCGGGCTGGAGAAATGGCGTGCCTATGTCACAGGAGAAAGTGATGGAATTGATAAAACTCCTGAATGGGCTTGTGAACTGTGCGGTATCCCTGCGAAAACAATTACCGAGCTAGCCAGACTATATGGATCGCATCATGGCTACTCAGATGGTAAAAGCTGCTATTTTAAATCCCATTGGTCTATTGCACGTAAGCCGCGAGGGGAAGATACGGCCAGAGCCGGTATGTATCTTCAGGCGCTTACAGGAAACATTGGCGTGCCCGGTGGTTGTCATAGCGGCGGAGACGTGTGCGCTCCGTTGATTTTCCCTGCCCCACAATTCTATTTTGGTATGCAGCAGCCTACTCACGCACCTGCTACGCTCGTTAATGTTCGTAACTGGGTAGACGCAGTTATATATCGAGATGACTTCTACAGCGGTGATATGTCTGAGGAAGAGTATCGTGCGCGTATTGGCAGCGCAAAGGATTGGCCACTACCCAATTTCCATGCATCATTTAATCAGATGGGAACCTACATGGGGACGCATGGTAGCGAACGTGTGCGTGAGGCTTATAGGCGACTTGACTTTGTGGTTTCAGCTGCAACAAGCATGGATTTCCCCGAGGTCTCATATAGCGACATCGTGCTCCCGCTCGGCGACAACGTCATGGAGTGCCCGGAAGATACATCCGGTGGATTTATGGTTCCTTGTCATAACGGCACAACTGCTAACGGCAACTTCTATATCATGAAGCAGAAGATCGTTGATGCTCCGGGTGATGCAAAATCCATGTTGTGGATCAACTGTCAGTTGGCTAAACGTTTTGGTGTTTTGGAGCAGTTTGCATCGCTTCTTGCTGATGTACTTGATGATCAGCTGGCGTGGGATGCTCGAATCGCCGAATTACAGCGTGGAACATATGAGACGTGGAGCCAACAATATCTAGAATGGGCTACACAGTCAGGGGCTGACCCTGCTGAGCCACCCACATGGGATGAGTTTGTAAAGCGTCCGCTGTTTCGCGTGCCAATGAACCGTAAGCCTTTTTACGGTTTCCAACCCTACATTCAAGGTGATATGCCTTTTGGAACGCCTTCCGGAAAGATTGAGTTTTATTCGGAGTTTCTTGCAGACTCAACCATGTCTAATAGAGAAATGGAGTTCTATGGGCAAAAGGGCGGTCTATGCTATGGCGGCATAACTCCATCACTTATTACACCCATGGCCGAGTATCATGAGCTTGTGGAAGGATTAACAGGTGAGATTGCCAAGAAGTATCCACTGCATATCACTACTCCTCATTCGTTCTTCCGTATTCACGCGACGCAAGACAATAACCAATGGATGCCTGATGAGGCACGGCATGCAGTCTGGATCAGTGTTGCCGATGCAGCAGCACGTGGCATAAAAGATGGAGATCTTGTGCATGTCTTTAACGACCACGGTGAACTGATCATGCCGGCATACGTGACAGAAAAAACAACCCCGGATGTCATAAGTGTGATTTATGGAGCTTGGACAGTTCCTGCCGGCGAAAAGACTAAGACATCTCCCGATGGTATAGATATGCGTGGTGCGGGAAACGAGCTTACTACCGGAGAGCAGTACCCGTGGGTTGTCGGGAATCTTCATTGTTCGAGTCAAGTTCAAGTTGAATTGTATAGGAGCTAATAATGACACAGTATGCATTTTTCTTTGACCAGAGTCGCTGCAGCGATTGCAGAACCTGCTCGATTTCTTGTCGTGACTGGAATGATGTTTTGCCAGGAGATCCCTCGCTATGTAGAAAGTTCTCTTGGGAGCAGGGGGTATTTCCGGAGTTGGATATGCCATCACTTTTTGCCCCGTGTTATCACTGCGAAAATCCTGCCTGTGTTACGGAGTGCACAAACCAAGCACTCTCCAAAGACCCATCTACGGGTGCAGTTCTTGTCGATAAAGGACTGTGCAAAAGTTGCGGCAATTGCTGGGATGCCTGTCCTTACGGAGTGCCCTTTGTTGAGCCGGGCAAAGCTATGTCCAAGTGTGACATGTGTATTGATCGCATAAGTAACGGCGATCTTCCGGTATGTGTCAGTGGTTGTCCCATGCGTGCTTTGGACTTTGGCCCTATTGACGAGATAATTGCTCGTTACGGCGATGTTAGAGAAATTGATGAAATGCCCTCAACTGATATTGTTAAGCCGGCAATCATTTTCAAAAAAAGAATGCCAAAAAAGCAACTGGTATCATATGATCCACTTGAAGCTCGCAAGTTGTTGGGCTTTGATAGCACAGTACCCTCAGATGGAGTTGTTCTAAAGAATCGCATCGATTTCAAAAACCCCGATCGTGAAATAACAAGACAACTGCTTCGAAGCGAAGAATGGTAAATCGTGTGCTTCGGTTAATTTGATGTCGCCTTTGCTCTGAATCAGGAAAGCGATCTAATCACGTGAGTTTTCTGTCTACCAGCAAAAGGTTGAAGATCACAATCAGAAATCAACTACTGGAATATTAACTATTCGGCTACATTACGCTTAAGCTCTGCGAAATTACGTCCTTGTTTTAGCCATTTTGAGCTAAAACAAGGACGTACTATTGCCATTTGCGGCTTTTAGATATCGCTTTAAAAGGAAAGTGCAGAAGTAGGGGAAAGTAATGATGTTATTGCTGTAGCCTATGTTTCCACTTGTGAGTTTTATGCCGTAGTTTATATCCGGGTATTTTTCGTTCTCAATTAATGTTCTTAGC
>QMCD01002072.1_pt1 | contig 26021 bp, 25 predicted proteins | sample 1821841 | NCBI WGS metagenome assembly QMCD01 (sample SAMN01991225, study PRJNA193472) | Termite gut metagenome, whole genome shotgun sequencing project. | isolation source: worker | host: Macrotermes natalensis | reverse complement strand
CCGCAGAGGCCCGCGATGCTGCGCAGCAGCATGCTCGCCGAAGGCGGGCGATTTGTGACTTTTTACGTGTCTTGGTTTCCGGCCGCAGGCCGGCAGCTCGTAGCCCCCGCACGCGATGAGATGCGAAAAATCGTGCATCTCATCGTTGGCCCTGAGCAGCAAAAAAGTGCGCGCTTCGCGCGCCTTTCCGGCCGAAGGCCGTTGCCTGCCCCCGAGGGGGGGGCAGGCAAGAAATTGAATTGACAATTTTTTCTTATATTTGTCCTGAAAATACAGCCTAATCGCTCCAAATTACAACCTTGATTGATTTAGGCACTCTTTTAGTAGAGCACGTTCTGGCGTGTGTCTGCTTTGTAAGAGTGGAGGGCGTTGTAACCCTGGAGCGAGCATCGTAGATGCGCGCCTTTTTTATGGGCGTTTGGGTTTAAAAATTTAAAACTTAACGCCATGAATTTTCCAAGAAATCCACCATAGATGATGATCTAACGCAGTTTTTCAGGCGCCCACAGGCGTGCGGAGGGGCAGGGTGCTTTTTCCGTGCGGGGATGATTTGCGAATTGAACAGTATACGTACGCATGCGCGCGCAGGGGTCATCTTTGGCTCCCGTAACGCCAAATAGTCACCACCGCTGCGGCCGAGACGCCTTCCAGGCGTCCCTCAAAGCCCAACCCTTCGGTTGTTGTGGCTTTGAGCGAGACATCTTCGATGTCTACGGCCGCCGCGTTTGCGATCGCTGCACGCATCGAGTCGATATATGGACGCAGACGTGGTTGTTGCATGGCGATGGTACAGTCGATATTTCCGATCGAATAACCGCGATCATGGATCAGCGCCACGGTTCGCGAGAGCAGGATTTTCGAGTCTATACCTTTGAATTCGGCGGACGTATCGGGGAAATGTGTACCGATATCCCCGAGTGCGGCGGCACCCAATAGCGCGTCGCAGATAGCATGTATCGCCACATCGCCATCCGAATGAGCCACACATCCCTTGTCGTGAGGTATCGTCACGCCACCCAACACCAAGGGCAATCCGATGCCGAGTGCATGCACGTCATACCCGTACCCGATCCTGAATTTTGTCGCCATAGAAAAAATTTTTCGTAAAGATAGTGATTTTTTATACTTCTCCTCCCCGTGGCGGGGTGGCGTAACACCTCCGGTGGCCCGTTGTACAATCAGACTGAATACGGGGACTATTGGTCATGGCAGGCAATATCTACGACGGGTGCACTAAGGTTGTACTTCGATTCCGGCAGCTTCACTACGAATACCTATGGCATCGCAAACGCCTTCCCCCTCCGCTGTATAAAGATCTAATGTAGGGCGGGACAAGGATCCTCTCCGCGTCGGGGTATCGTCACCGCTCCGATGGGACGCTGGGCCGTCAGACTGTCTACGGAATCTACTGGTCCTCCATGACAAATAACACCTCAATAGATGCGCGAAGATTGTTCTTCGAGACGACGACGTTCAACACGAATATCGAACCCATCGGGTACGCCTACTCCCTGCGTTGTATAAAGATCTAATGTAGGGCGGGATAAGGATTTTTTCTTATCTTTGCCCTCAAATACAGCCTAAACGCTCCAAACCCACCACGTTTCCAGATTTAGGCACTCTCTTAGCGGAGCACGTTCTGGCGTGCGTCTGCTTTGTGAGAGTGAGGGGGCTGTGGTGGTCCAGGAGCGTGCATCGTAGATGTGCGCCTTTTTTGTGCGGTTAGGTTGAAAAAATGTAAAACTTAAAACTTAATCGTTATGCAAGAAAAGTGAAGTGCGAAGTGGAAATCTTCACCGGGAGAGGGGAAATCGTGGAGGTACATTCGTTCAAGGATGGCGTATGGAAACCGTTCGATGTGCAAGTTGGGTACTACATTACGGGGCATTCGTTGGCCAAGCTGATCATCGAAAACCCGGAAATGTCGCACGTCGAAACGGTCGGTGGTAATCCGAATGGGATCTTATTTTATGACGTGGCCTTCAACGAGGTCACGGGTAAACCCATGCATCGACGAGGGAGACTCAGAAAAGTTCCCCTTCCTGAGTGGGGAAATCGAAACCTAAATGTTTGTACGCCAGCGATGTAGCTTCACGTCCGCGGGGCGTGCGCTTCAGGAAACCCTCCTTGATCAGGAACGGCTCGTAGACCTCCTCGATCGTACCGGACTCCTCGCTCACGGCGGTGGCGATCGTGTTCAGTCCCACAGGGCCGCCGTTGAATTTCTCGATGATCGCGTGGAGGATCTTGTTGTCCATCTGGTCCAGACCCCGAGCGTCGATGTTAAGCGCACGTAACGCTACACGCGTGATCTCCAGGTCGATATGCCCTTCGCCTTTGACCATGGCAAAGTCGCGAACGCGACGCAACAGCGCGTTCGCGATACGCGGGGTACCCCGCGAGCGAAGGGCCACCTCCAACGCCGCATCGTTGTCGATCGACACACCCAAAATGCGTGACGATCGCTCGACGATACCCTGCAACACCGGTCCGTCGTAGTACTCCAAGTGGCACTGGATGCCGAATCGGGCGCGTAGCGGTGACGTCAGCAGTCCGCTTCGCGTCGTGGCACCGATCAACGTGAAGGGCGCCAACTCGATCTGGATCGAACGTGCTGCGGGGCCTTTGTCGAGCACAATGTCGATCTTGTAATCCTCCATCGCCGAGTAGAGATACTCCTCCACGACGGGCGACAGGCGATGGATCTCGTCGATAAACAGCACGTCGCCCGGAGACAGGTTCGTGAGCAATCCCGCCAAATCGCCCGGTTTGTCCAACACCGGACCCGACGTGACACGCAACTGGGCCTTCATTTCGTTCGCCACGATATTGGCGAGTGTCGTTTTGCCCAATCCCGGAGGGCCGTGCAACAGCACATGATCCAGTGAATCGCCACGCATCAGCGCCGCAGCGATAAACACACGCAGGTTGTCGACCGTCTTGTCCTGCCCGTCGAAATGCTCCAGCTCCCGCGGGCGGATCTGCTCCTCAAACTCGGTGTCGGTCTCGATATGTCGCGCCGTCTTCTTCACGATGACAAAGGTACTCTTTTTTTGCAAGATTTTCACTATCCATTGTCCATTATCAATTATACATTATCTTCGCGCCGTGAAGAAATTAGTGACCTCTCTTTTTGTCGTCGCGATGGCGGCAGTCGCGTTTGCGAGTCCCGAATTCGACACGGATTTCGATACCGGTAGCGTGGGGCGTGTCACGGAACTCGATTCCACCTGGTACCACCCTACTCCCAACGACTCGATCGAGGTGCGTGCCTATCTGATCCGTCCGCGCTGGGATCCGCGTAATCCCGTCGATACGACACTCCTGCCGAGCTGTCGATGGTTCCATTTTCGCATGACCGGCGTACGTGACAAGTGGATCTTTATGACTATTCCGTATACCGAGGTCCGTCGCCCGTTCTACTCGTACGATGGCGAAAATTACGTGCGTTTCGATGCCACGGACGGGATCTATCCGCAGGGGTTGCAGAAGATCTTTACCCGTGACACAGTCTACATCGCCTATCACGAACCCTATACCCATGCCCGTCACGCCGCGAAACTGCACGAGTGGGATGCGTCGCCGCACGTCCATGTCGACACGATAGGATACAGTGATAACGACCGTCCGGTGGCGATGCTCACGCTCACCGATACCGCTTCGACGTGGAAAGAGAAACGGCGCGTGTGGATACATTCACGGGTGCATACGAGCGAGGCACCGGCGGCATGGCACCTGGAATCGTTGGTGGACGAGTTGCTGGGCGAAACGTCCCTCGCACGGCGATTGCGGCAGCGGGTCGAGTTTTATATCGTGCCGCAGACCAATCCGGATGGCGTCGAGGGGGGGTACTCGCGTTCCACTCCGACGGGTGTGAATATGGAAGTCAACTGGGATCATCCCGATTCGCTGACTGTTCCTGAGGTGCGGATATTGAAACGTACGCTCGACAGTTTGACATCCACCGGACCGTTCGACGTGGCACTCAACATGCACTCGCAAAGTACGCCTTTCGTCACCTATTGGGTGCATTCGGCACGCTCGACGTCCGTCGCGATGCATCGCCGCAAGTTGCAACTTTCGGCCCTCACGATGACACACACGCCCTATTACCGCCGTATCGACCAACGTACCTCCACCCTTGCGCCACGCTATTTCGAGGGGTGGATGTGGGACAAATTCGGGGAAGCAACAGTGGCCGTAACGTTCGAAACGCCATACAGTTACTACCGTAACGACCCCGAGGGGACATGGGTGAGTCGCGCGACGCTCAAAAAATTAGCACATGCGAATCTATTGGCATTGAATGATTTTTTTCAGTTTTTCTGATGAAAGCACAGTATCTGTGTCACTTTGCTCATCGATCGGTCGGTTACGTACGTCCGAGTACGCGTCCTTCCTCTCGACTTCACAAAGCCCCACGTCTACCGCACTTTGATCAGAAGATTGGATTTTTTCGAGTGTTTTTTGTGGAATGGGGATTTTTTATTTATCTTCGCGTTGCCAATGGCGAGTTAGCTCAGCTGGTTAGAGCGCATGATTCATAATCATGAGGTCCGGGGTTCAAGTCCCCGACTCGCTACAAAATCAGAAACCCCTTTATAGGGTGCCTGATTTTGGATTGTAGGAGGGGGCGCAGAACCGACGGTTCAACCGACGCAGCTCGCGAGGGCAGAGCCGAAGTTATTCGAGCTATGCCGAGTTGCAAGGAGGAAGACGAGAGAGAAAATCTCTCGAAGTCAAGTCCCCGACTTGCTACAAAGGGGCCGATAGAGGGAGCGGCTCCGAAAGAAAATTAGAGTAACACACATACCAATTCGAGAACTTAGCCAGTTCAAAATCCACGTATGTCTGTTGTGCCAAGTCCTGCATTTCTGTGGGCTTGGGCGCGGCGGGCGTCAGTGGAGGGGCTTGGCTGGGGCTTGGAAATCGGATGCTAACCGCGTCCTTTTTTTATGTACATATACCTTAGCCTTAGGCCAACTTTGTGAGACGCTACCGCACGTCCGCCGCCTTTTTCCGTGGCGCGCGCCGCGGCCCGTAGGGCCGATGCAAAATAGGAAGCGATTTTCGCTTCCTATTTTGCATAATGGCGAGCGGAGCTCGACATGCGCGCGCCCGGTGGGGACACTACCTCCTCCCCGCGTCGGGAGAGCGTTTCTCCAACACAAATGGCCAATTGGCCGCGCAAACTACCAGAGGACACTACTGGACATCGCAGGCGTATGACACGACTGTCGCATACAGATTCCTCTTCTTTTTCGACAACACAACACCGTCCGGAATCCCATACATCAGTTCGGCTTACTCCCTCCGTTGTATAAAGATCTAATGTAGGGCGGGACAAAACTCAGCCCTACACAAACAGTGATTTGGCGAGGTCATTGACGTTGTAGATACGCACGATTTCGATCCCTTTGGGTATTTTGACGTTACCGCCACGGTTCCAGTAACCGGAGATGAGGATGCGTTTGAACCCCAGGCGTGCCGCTTCGGCGATGCGTTGGTCGGTACGCGGGGCGGGGCGTACCTCACCCGAGAGACCGATTTCACCCGCCATGCAGGTGTCCTCACTGATCGGACGATCGTAATAGGACGATATGACGGCGGCAGTGATGGCCAGGTCGAGCCCCGGATCGGCGACACGGAATCCGCCCGCAAAGTTGAGAAACACGTCGCGTTGGAACATCTTCATCCCGACACGTTTTTCGAGTACCGCCAGCAGCATGTTCATCCGTTTCTGGTCGTATCCGGGGGCGGTACGTTGCGGGGTTCCATACGCAGCGCTGCTCGCAAGTGCCTGTACCTCAATCAGATAGGGGCGTATCCCGTCCACCGATGCGCCGACCGAAATGCCGCTCAGTGGAGTGGTATAGTGAGACAGCAGGATTTCAGACGGGTTGTCCACCTCACGCAACCCCGTGTCGACCATCTCGAACACACCGATCTCGAACGTGGCGCCAAAACGGTTCTTGTTCGACCGTAAGATCCTGTAGATGAGGTTGTTATCTCCCTCGAATTGTAGCACCACGTCGACGATATGTTCCAATACCTTGGGGCCTGCGATGGTGCCATCCTTGGAGATGTGTCCGATCAGGAAAATCGAGATGCCGAGCGTTTTGGCATATTTGAGCAGCGTCGCGGCGCACTCGCGTATCTGCGACACACCTCCGGCGGCCGATTCGAGGTGCTCGGAGTATACGGTTTGGATGGAGTCGACGATCACCACGTCGGGACGCAACTCCTCGATCTGGGCGAGGATGGCTTCCAGCTTGGTTTCGGCATAGACGATACACTCCTCGTTGTTGATACCGAGACGTGTGGCACGCATCTTAATCTGTTCGGCCGACTCCTCTCCGGACACGTAGAGCGTCTTTAACCCGTTGTCCGTCAGCGCAATCTGTAAACTCAACGTGGATTTACCGATACCGGGTTCGCCGCCCAGAAGGATCAGCGATCCGGGGACCATGCCGCCTCCGAGAACACGGTTCACCTCGCCGTTGCCCAAATCGATCCGCTGGTGTTGCGACTGTTGGATGGCGGCGATGCGCTGTGGCACCGGAGTACCACCGGCGAGCTCGGCAGCTCTTGCCGCGGATGCGGAGGTGGTGTTGGATACTTTGGCGACTATCTCCTCTGTGAACGTGTTCCACTGTCCGCACGACGGGCACTTGCCCAACCATTTCGGCGCGTCGAAACCGCAGTTGCGGCAAAAGTATGCTTTTTTAATTTTCGTCATTTTCTGTTTTTTAGAGGCACTTTTCACCCCTCCTTGTCGTTCGTCCGGGGGAGGTACTTCGTGTACATCCTCCATCCTCTCTCTGGCGCTCGGTGCAAAAATTGCTCCCCAAAATTCCAGAAAAGTGGCCCCTTTGGGGCCTAATTATTAGGTAAACAACCTATAAATATCATTTCCATTCGCGACAATCATGAGGCCGATGATGAACACAAATCCGACATAGGTCGCCACAGCGACGAAATTGGGACTCGGTTTGCGACGCGTGATGACCTCGTACAACGCGAAAAGCGACTGGCCGCCGTCAAGTCCCGGAATGGGCAGCAGGTTCATGATCCCGAGTGCGATCGAGAGCAGTGCCGTGATGAACCAGAACTGAGGCCAATCCCATGCCGCGGGGAAGATCGAGCCGATCGAGATCAATCCGCCGAGTTCCTCACTGACATTCGCTTCGGGCGTGACAAGATGCTTGAGCCCCTGCCAGTAAAGGCTGATCATGCGCCCCGTGGCACGTATGCCGCCGCCAATGGATTGTGTAAGGGCACAGATAATGGTGAGTGACAGTACGAAATTCATCGCCACGCCCGACAACATGACGATGAGTCGTTGCCATGCCGGACGTGCCGAGAAGGTATCCTCGTTGAGTTTCACGTAGCCTCCGATGGGTAGCCACCCGATAGAATATTGCGTTTCGCGACGCCTGAATTTGAGAATCGCGAACCACGGATCAAAAAATATGTTGAATTTATCGACACGCATCCGGAAGGCACGTGCCGCGATGAAGTGCCCCAATTCGTGAATGAGCACCAGTAATGACAGGCACAGGAAGAACTGTATGGTTTTGATCACGATAATCATGCCGTAAAAGTAGTGAAAATAGTTGAGACTTCTCCTCCCCGTGGCGGGGAATCGTCGCGATACCGATGGTGCAGCGGGAGGTCAGGCAGGGCCTTTATGGGGAAATTTCTGGCATACAGAGACGTCGACGACAGACCGTGCTCTCAACTTCTACTTCTACATCAACTATACGGATTACGATACTCCACCCATCTGGCGCGGCCAATCCCTCCGTTGTATAAAGATCTAATGTAGGGCGGAGACAAAGGATCTCGTCTTATCCCTCCCTACATTAGATCTTTATACAACGGAGGGGATAGCCGAGAAAAGTTTGCTCGCTTTGATCCAGCATAGTGCTTAGATAGAAAACATATCTGTACGCATGCGTTGCATCGAACGCTTCGGAAGTCCAGCAACTTGCTTCGGAATTCTGACGATACAGCCGACCATCCGGGTTAATATACCGCAGTCCCGACGCGGGGAGGAGAAGGTTAACGGGTGGCGCGCGCCACGGCCCAAAGGGCCGATGCAAAAGAGGAAGTGCTTAGCACTTCCTCTTTTGCATAATGGCGAGCGGAGCTCGACATGCGCGCGCCCGGTTCGGGACACATTGCTATTTTTCGGTACGTTTCTTACGTTTGAGATGCTCGGGTTCGAGCGAGAGACGTTCCCCGGCCAACAGCCCCGCTACCCCATCGCGACACTTCGGACAATGACACTCCTCGGTGTAATTCTCAGGTTGCGTGTAGGTCGTGATGACACCCTCGTAATTGCGTAAAATCACGCGTGAGGGGGATTCGGAAATCATATATTGGGGTGCCACGGGGATCTTGCCACCTCCGCCGGGTGCATCGACGACAAACGTCGGTACGGCGTATCCCGACGTGTGGCCGCGCAGGTTCTCGATGATCTCGATACCCTTCGACACGGGCGTGCGGAAGTGTTCGATACCTGTCGACAAGTCACATTGGTAGATATAGTAAGGTCGCACACGCATGCGTACCAGCTTGTGTACCAGATCCTTAAAGATGTGCGGACAGTCATTGACACCCCGCAGCAACACGGATTGATTACCGAGCGGAATACCGGCGTTGGCCAACCGTTCACACGCTGCGATCGCCTCCGGAGTGATCTCGTCCGGATGGTTGAAGTGCGTGTTGAGCCACACCGGATGGTACTTTTTCAGCATGTCGACCAGCTCTTGCGTGATACGTTGCGGCATCACGACGGGGGTACGCGACCCCAAGCGAATAATCTCCACGTGCGGAATGGCACGCAACTTCTTGATGATATACTCCAGCGTGTTGTCCGAAACCAACAGTGCATCGCCGCCGGACAAGAGTACATCGCGCACCTGAGGGGTGCGGGCAATGTACTCTATGCACCGATCGATTCGATCGGTCGGCACGGACGCGTCCGTGTGTCCGGCAAAGCGGCGGCGCGTGCAGTGGCGGCAGTACATCGAACACATGTCCGTGATCAGGAACAGCACCCGATCCGGATAGCGGTGCGTGAGTCCCGGCACGGGAGAATCAGAATCCTCATGCAACGGATCGTCCAAATCCGCATCTGCCTTGTGCAACTCCAAAATCGAGGGTACAGCCTGCTTACGCACGGGACTGTTGGGATCCGCGGGGTCGATCAGCGACAGGTAGTACGGCGTGATTGCCATACGTAACTTCTCCAACGACTTGCGGATCGCCTCCTCCTCCGATGCGTCGAGAACGAGGTATTTCTTCAGTTCCTCGACGGTCTCGATACGGTTGGCGACCTGCCATTTCCAATTGTTCCAATCCGCGTCCGTGACGTTCGGAAAGTAATGTTTTCTTCTGCTTTCGGCCATGATTTTCTCTAATTTTGGGGTTTAAGGGGAAGAGGTTTTTTGAGCCACAGGCTCAAAAAACCGTCCCCCTACTATCCCCTCCCCAGGGAGGGGATTATGCGTACAGTTCGGTGAATATTTTGCGCAACGATTCGCTTTCACGCAGCTCCTGGAGCGTGATTTCGGCATGTCCTTTCGTGTAACCGTTGCCGACGATCATCGTCACGTCGCTCCCCACGCCCTCAGCACCCAAGGCCGCCTTTGTGAACGACGTGGCCATCGAGAAGAAGTACACCACGCCCGTGTTTTTCGTGCACAAAATAGAGGTCATCTCCGTATCGGGAATGTTCACATTGTTGATCGTCACGTCAGCCATGGCACCGTTCGTCAACTCGGCGATACGCTCCATCACCGGCACAGGTTGTGTGGCATCCGCAGCGAATACATGGTCGCAGAAACCCAATTTTTCGAGACGTTCCGTACTTTTGGGCGAGTGTGTGATGCCGATCACCATACCCGTTACACCGGCGCGTTTCTTCGCCTCGTAACAGCACAGCATTCCCGATTTGCCACCCGCACCGATGATCAACACCGTGTCGCCCGGCTTAACCAGTTTCGCGGTCTGTGCCGGAGCACCCGCCACGTCCAGTGCCGACAGAGCCAGGTTTTCGGGCATGTCGCTCGGGATCTTCGCATAAATTCCACTCTCGAACAGAATCGCTTTACCGTCGATGTCCACCTGGTCGATGTCGGGACGAATGTCCTTGATTTTGTCAATACGCAATGGCGTGAGGGAGAGTGACACCAGCGTGGCGATTTTGTCACCCACCTTCAAGTCCGTCCTGCCGGCCAATGCGTCGCCGATCTTCTCCACCGTGCCCAGCAGCATGCCGCCCGAACCCGTCACGGGATTGCGGTGCTTGCCCTGTTTCTCGACGATGCCCATCATGATTTCTGCGATCTTTGCTTTATCGCCACCCGCCTGCTGCTCGATCTGTGTGAACGATGCCGAGTCGACATTCAACGTCTGCACGTCGATCAGGATCTCGTTGTCATAAATCTCGTCCATGTTGTTGTCGATCTTGTCCGCAGGCTGCGGAAGCACGCCCTTAGGCGAAATCACACGGTGGGTGCCGTATTTGTTTCCAGGTTTCATGTTGTATGGTTTTTAAGTTTTTTTTATCTTTTGAACCCGATGGGTTTTCTGGGAGATGGAACGGGCTTGATGGATAACTCCCCGATAGCGTTGTACAGATTGTCGATGTCTTTGCGAATGTCTTCCGAAAGGTCGTTGATATCCCCTAACATATCTTCATCGTTACGCTCCAACAGTTCGAGTTTCGTGCGAATTTCCGCCAGTTCGGCCGTCACAGTGGAGGTGGTCATCAGGTAATTCCGCATCGCCACGAAGGCACGCATGATACCGATATTCATGCGAATGGCAGCTTCGCTACGCAGCACACTCGATAGCATGGCAACACCTTGTTCAGTAAAGGCAAACATACCTGCACTTCCGACATTGTACCCCGGGGGTGTCACAATTTGTGATACCCCATTGAGTATCAGTAATTTAACGTCATTCGAATTGAGTTTCAACAGAAAATCCTCTGGGAACCGTTCGATATTTCTTCGAACAGCTTGTTTGAGTGCACGCGTCTCAATTTCATAGAGTCGGGCGAGATCAAAATCGAGCATCACGCGACGCCCGCGAATCTCGTAGATTTTATTTTGGATAACTTGCAACTCCATTTCTCCACACACGGATTATCGTGCCTTGAGTCCCAAAATCGCGCGTGCTTCGGCGGGGGTGGCGATCTCGCGACCCAGCTCCTTTGCAAGGCGTACCACCTTCGCAACCAACTCACCGTTCGATTTCGCCAGCACGCCTTTCGACAGGTACACATTATCCTCGAATCCTACCCTCACGTGTCCTCCGTCGATGATGGCGGCGGCGGCGAGTGGGAACTCGCAGCGACCTACACCGTAGGTCGAATCGGCGGGGATCGAACCACGCATAAATACGAAATCACGCAGATCCCCGCCGATGCCGCCGCCAACACCCATCACGAAATCGAAGTGCATCGGTGCGGCAATATGTCCCTTTTTGTGCAGACGAATCGCGTTCTCGATCATGCTCTTGTCGAACACCTCCAACTCGGGCTTGATGCCGCGTTCGATCATCCGGTCGCCAAAGTATTTGATCGTATTTTCGGTGTTGACAAAGATCTCGTCACCCCCGAAATTCAACGTGCCACAGTCCAGCGTCGCCATCTCGGGATTCAACTCCGTCGGTTGCAACCGTTCGTCGTCCGTCATTCCCACGGCACCTCCTGTCGAGGGTTGGATAATGACATCCGGACACTCCTTGCGGATGGCATCCATCACCTCCTTGAACCGTGATTTGTCCTGTGTGGGCGTACCGTCATCCATGCGGACATGCAGGTGAATGATCGCAGCACCCGCCTCGACGGCCGATTTGGCTTCACGTACGCACTCCGCCACCGTATAAGGCACGGCAGGGTTATGTTCTTTCAGTACTTCGGCGCCGCAGATGGCGGCGGTTATGATCAGTTTCTCCATTTTTTTCTGTTTTTTAGCGGTGCTTTTCACCGCGCCTTGCTCTTCGTCCGGAGGAGGTACTTCGTGTACATCCTCCATCCTCCATCCTCATCGCTTCGTTGCGGCAAAAATCCCTCCCTAAAATTCCAGAAAAAAGATTTTTGCCGAATGTTTTTTACAGGTGTTCGATCCGCTGGTCCGCCTTCTTCACCACGCACGTGCCGCTCGCACGGCATACGACAACTGGTTCCGTCAACACGTCCGCTGCCGAAGGCGAGATATCCGGACGCGGTGCCACGACTTTACGCGCCTCGAAGGTCATTTTGCGTGACGAGTTACCCACCGAGGTGATCTCACCCACCGCTTCGATATAGTCGCCTGCATACACTGGAGCGAGGAATTCCACCTTGTCGTAACCGGCGAACAGTCCCTCGTCACCGTCGTGCATGATCAACAGTTCCGTTGCCACGTCGCCAAACAGTCCCAACATGCGCGCACCATCCACCAGGTTGCCGCCATAGTGTGCGTCGTGCGCACTCATTCTCAATCGAATCGAAGTTTTCATTATAAGTAAAACTTATGAAATTATAAAATCTATAAAATTTCCAGGGGTATGAATCGTTTCCGGTGCCAGGGATCCCGTCGCGACGCGCTCGCCCAATTCGACAACCACCGTGTCGGAAGCTGTGGCCATCAGCGGGTTGAAATTTTGCGACGTGCCGTGATAAATCAGGTTACCCATTTCGTCGCCCACTGAGGCGCCAATAAAGGCTATATCGGCACGTAACGGCGTTTCGAGCACGAAGTCGCGTCCGTCCACCGTGATGATCTGTTTTCCTTCGGCAGCCAGCGTGCCGAGACCCGTGGGGGTCAGGAATCCGCCCAGTCCGTTACCGCCGCAACGGATGCGCTCGACGAACGTCCCTTGGGGGCAGAACTCGACCTCTAACTCCTTGCTATTCAGCAGTTCGCCTGCCACGGGGTTCGAGCCGATGTACGACGTGTATAACTTCTTCACCTGGCGGTTGGCGATGAGCTGTCCCACCCCGCGATCGGGATATCCCGCGTCGTTCGTGATGACGGTCAGGTTGCGTACAGATGAGGCTGCAAGGGCGTCAATGATGCGTTTCGGGGTGCCGTTGGCCAGAAACCCGCCCACCATGATCGTCATGCCGTCCTTAACGAGGCCAAGTGCTTGTTCGAGTGATATGAATTTGTTCATTTTTGTCTTGATGTTGAAAATGGGAGTCAAAAATAAACAAAGTTTTTGGGTTTTACAACACCCGGATCAGGTTCAGCCCGTCACGAAGGGGAAGGATCACGCTCGACACCCTGTCGTCACGTGCCGCCATGTCGTTGAACTCGCGGATGCGACGCGTATGCAGGTCGTTGTGCGACGGGTCGTCCACCTTGCCGTACCACAGCACATTGTCTGCCACGATGACACTTCCAGGATGCACCAAACAGCTGCCGATCAACAAGTTATAGTAATCCGGATACTCGCGTTTGTCACCGTCCACGAAGATGAAATCGTATGTCGTCGTGAGGGTCGGAAGGACCTCCAGTGCCGAGCCGATATGTTGCGTGATCTTCTGTCCGTGCATGCTCCGTGCGAAGAACGAACCGGCCAGTGTTTCGAGTTCATCGTTCACCTCGATCGTATCCAGATGTCCGTCCGGGGGTAATCCCGCCGCGATGCACAGGGCCGAGTAACCCGTGAAGGTACCGATCTCGAGCGCGCGTCGGGCGCCGAGCGTGCCGACCAGCCATGTCAAGAAACAACCCTGCTCGGTGCCCGACAGCATCTGTGGATGCAACACACGCAAGTGTGTCGCGCGCTCGAGTTCGCGTAAAAGTTCAGCCTCCATGACGACAAAGGTAATCTTTTTCTTATATTTGTCCTCAAATACAGCCTAATCGCCGCAAATTACAACCTTGACAGATTTAGGCCCCCGTCTTTGGTAAAGTACGCCCTGGCGTGCGTTTACTTTGTGACGGAAAGGGCGTTGTAACCCTGCGGCGAGCATCGTAGATGCGCGCCTTTTTTATGGGCGTTTGGGTTTTAAAACTTAAAACTTGACGCCATGATTTTCCCGAGAAAACCACCATAAATAGATGCAAAATATTTTTGCAGGCGCCTCAGGGCGTGCGGGGAGGCATGATGCTTCTTCCGTGCGGGGATGATTTGCGAATTGAACAGTATAACGTACGCATGCGCGCGCAGGGGTCCTCAGCGACCACTATACAGCAGCGTCGATACGTCGGAGAACACCTCGTTCGCCACGTCGCAAATATCCTGTGCCGTGATGGTGTCGATCTTGCGGTACGTGTCAGGTAGCGTGTCCACATGCCCGTGCACCAACAACGACTTGCCAGCACCCAGCATATACCCTTCGTTCGACTCCATACCGATCGCCAGTTGCGCGCTGAACTGCCGTTTGGCCATCGACAAACGGCGTGTCGAGAGCTGGTCGCGCTGTAGGCGCAACAGCTCTCCACGGACAAGGTCCGTGCAGCGCGCAACGTTGGGATGCTCACAGCTGAAGTAGATCGACGCCACGCCCGTGTCGACGTAAGGGGTGTACGCCGCATCGACACCATACGTGAGGCCGTTTTTCTCGCGCAAAAGCGTATTCAAAATGGAGTTCGCCGCAGGGCCGCCAAGTAAATTTACCAACAACGCAAGCGTGACGCGCCGCTCGTCGTTCGAGGTATAGCCACGGCTGCCGATGATGCAGTGTGCCTGTGCCGTACGGCGATTCTTCGTGGTAGAGAATTTTTCAGCCGCAGGCTGTCGGGATGCCGCCGCGCCACGCGGCAGACCGAAAAGAATTTCGTTCTTGCCGCCGCCGTCATCCCGAAGTGCGATCTCGACGCTGGCTGCTCGGAAATCCCCAAAATATCTCGCGACCATTCGCTCCACCTGTCCCACTGACATGTTCCCCACCGAAGAAAACACCATCCGGTCCGGTGTGTAGTTACGGCTGACGAATTTTTGGATCACCGAACTGTCGATATTTTTGATCGAGGTCGGGGTGCCGAGAATATTGTGACCCAGCGGCGTTCCCTTGAAGAGTAACTCCTCGAACTCGTCGTAAATTAACTCCGCAGGATTATCACGGTACGAGTTGATCTCGTCCAGAATTACCTCGCGTTCGCGCTCGATCTCGCGATCGGGGAAGGTGGAGTGGCACACCACGTCCGCAATTAACTCCACCGCCTTGGCGAAATCCCCACGTAGCGTCGTGGCATGTACCGTCGTGTCCTCCTTCGTCGTGAATGCGTTCAACTCGCCACCTAACCTTTCCAAACGCGAGTTGATGTGCCACGCCCGGCGGCACGCGGTGCCCTTGAAAAGGGCATGTTCGGCAAAATGTGCCGAACCGAACTCTCTCGGGAGTTCGTCGCGTGCCCCGGCGCCGATCACCATACCGCAATACGCTACCCCACTCCGTACCTGTCGATGTATCCCCCGTATGCCGTTCGGGAGGGTGTATGTATGGAATTCGCTCACGACGCAAAGGTAATCTTTTTTCCGCCTTCTCCTCACGCCGCAATGCCCAGAGGGGCGGCGGCTTCAGATCTGCCAACTCCCTTACTCCCCCTTGATAAGGGGGCGTCGCAAAAAAGGCGCTGATTTTGGGAATTTTTAGGGCCGGAAAGGAATAAGCGTTCGCGATCGTTGAACCAAGATCCCATCGTGACGCCAACGATCCACCGCAAGCAACTTGCGTCCGCGCCACTCGTAAGCAGCGTATAATCGGTACGGTCTTCCGGATTGAAGATTTCCGACGCATCGAGGATGTGAAGTTCTCCCATGTAGAAAGTTTCGGTGATGCGTTCGATTTTGGTAGTCAGGATGGCGGTCATCTCCCTCTCCAGACGAAAATGCCCTTGCAGCTCTTCAAATTTTCCTTTCATAATTAAAAAATGAGATTATACAGCTGCTAACAGAATTTCTCATGGGTATTGCCCAATCCAAAGCCGGTACCCCTCACGGGACAGGATGCCCCCAGAGGCTCTGTACAATCCCAAGGGATTGCCAGCTTTGGAAAATGTATACCCACAAAATTATTTAAAGAAATATCTGTTAGCGAGGCAAATATAAGAAAAAATTTTGTTTCTCCCTTCTCCTCCCCGCTTCGGCCCCGCCCAAGCTATCGCCTTCGGCGAAGCACCCTCGGGGCTTAGTAGTTTTGATTTTGGTTTTTTGCGGCGCCCCCTTATCAAGGGGGATCGGGGGTTGGCAGACATGAGCATGGTCGTCTCTAACGACCGGGACATGCGACTATAAAGATCTAATGTAGGGCGGGACAAGGTGACAGCGGCACCCCTTCGTACACCACCTCGCCACCGCCGGCGCCCGCGTCAGGACCCAGATCAACCACCCAATCCGCACATTTGATCACCTCGGTGTTGTGTTCCACCACGACGATCGTGTGACCCTTGTCGATCAGTGCGTTGAATGCGTCAAGAAGCTTGCTGATGTCGTGAAAATGGAGTCCCGTCGTGGGCTCGTCGAAGATGAACAGCGTTTTGCCCTCCGAGCTGCCCGACAGCAGAAACGACGCCAACTTCACCCGCTGGCTCTCGCCGCCCGAAAGTGTCGAGGAGGATTGTCCCAACTTCACGTACCCCAGGCCCACGTCCTGCAACGGTTGCAGCTTCTCGACGACACGTTTCCCGGCCTTGTCCGCAGCGAAAAATTCGATCGCCTCGTCGACCGTCATTTCCAATATGTCGTACACTGATTTGTCGCGATACAGAATCGCCAGCACCTCATCCTTGAAACGTTTGCCGTGGCACGATTCGCACTCCAACTCCACGTCGGCCATGAACTGCATCTCGATCTTCACCGTGCCCTCGCCCTGACACTCTTCGCACCGTCCGCCCGCAATGTTGAACGAGAACGATGACGAGGTGAGTCCCGTGGCACGCGCGGCCGGTTGGTCGGCATACAATTTACGGATCTCGTCCCACGCTTTGATGTATGTCACGGGATTCGAGCGCGACGACTTGCCGATCGGATTCTGATCCACCATCTCCACGGAACGCAACTGTGTCATGTCACCCTCCAACCCGTCGAAATCACCCGGTTTGGCGCCCGATTCGACGAACATGCGGCGCAGCGCGGGATAGAGAATGCCCCGCACGAGTGACGATTTGCCGCTGCCGCTGACACCCGTCACGGCCGTCATCACGCCCAGCGGGATACGTACGTCCACGTTTTTGAGGTTGTTCTGTCGCGCTCCCTTGATCGTGATATATCCCGATGGGGCGCGTCGCGACACAGGCGGCGTGATCAGTTTGCGTCCCGTCAGATAGTCCGCCGTCAAACTCGCACGGCATTTCAACAGGTTCGGCAGCGTGCCGCTGTACATCACCTCGCCACCCTGATACCCCGCCAGAGGGCCTATATCCACGATCCAGTCTGCGGCGCGGATGATCTCCTCCTCGTGCTCGACAACGATCACGGTGTTACCCAAATCGCGCAGCTGTTTCAGTACGCCGATCAATCGCGACGTGTCACGCGGATGCAACCCTATACTCGGCTCGTCGAGAATATAGAGCGACCCCGTGAGGGTACTTCCGAGCGACGTCGACAGATTAATGCGCTGGCTCTCGCCACCCGAAAGCGTGGAACTGAGGCGATCCAGCGTGAGGTACGACAGTCCCACGTCGGACAGATACTGCAGCCTGTTTTTGATCTCCGTCAGGACGCGTTCCCCTTTTTTCATGTCGTGTGCATCCAGCTGTAACCCATCGAAAAACCGTATCAGCTCGCTCACCGGCATCGACACCAATTCCGCGATATTTTTTCCTCCCACTTGCACATACAGCGCTTCCTTCCTGAGTCGTGTGCCGCCACATTCAGGGCATGTTGTTTTGCCCGTGTAGCGTGCCTTCATCACCCGATACTGCACCTTGAATTTCTCTCCGTCCAGATAGGCAAAAAAGTCATTCAACCCCTTGAAATACTTGTTTCCGCGCCACAGGAGCAGCTTTTGTTCCGGTGTCAACTGGTAATAGGGCGTGTGTATCGGGAAGTCGAACTTCGAGGCGTTCTCCACCAGGCGGTTTTTCCATCGCGACATGCTGTCGCCGCGCCAACACGCGATCGCTCCCTCGTAGATTGTCTTGCGCTTGTCGGGAATCACCAACTCCTCGTCGATACCCGTGACTTTACCATACCCCTCGCACAACGGACAGGCACCCAACGGGTTATTGAACGAAAAAAGATGTTCCGTGGGGATCTCGAACCGGATTCCGTCAGACTCGAAGCGGGAAGAGAAATCGGTCGTCTTATCCTCCGCGATGACCTTGCACACCCCGTCTCCGTACGCAAAGGCGCGGGCGGCGGAGTCACGCAAGCGTGACGGAAGGTCAGCGTTGTCGCTGACCTTTACGCGGTCGAGGACGACACAGATCGTCTCGACCGCGTCCGCCGCCGCGTCGAAACGTTGCATAAAATCCTCCACAGAGAGCGTCTGCTCGCCCACAACAACACGTGCAATGCCCTCGGAAACCAACGCGAGCATCCTTTCGATAACGCCCTGGCCGGGCGGCAGAACAAGAGGTGCGGCGATGATGACGCGTGTGTCGGGTTCCATGTCGAGGATGTAACGTGCCACATCGTCCTCTGTATAGTGCTTCACCTCGACGCCCGAAACGGGTGAAAATGTGTGTCCGACGCGTGCGTAGAGGAGCTTCAGGTAGTCATAGATCTCCGTTTGTGTGCCGACCGTCGAACGGGGGTTGCGCGTGTTGACCTTCTGTTCGATAGCGATCGCCGGTGCTATACCGTCGATAAAATCCACGTCGGGCTTATTGATACGTCCCAAAAATTGACGCGCGTAGGCCGATAAACTCTCCACGTAGCGCCGCTGCCCTTCGGCAAAGAGGGTGTCGAACGCCAATGTCGATTTACCCGAACCCGACAGTCCCGTGACGACCGTCAGCGAATTATGCGGAATGACAACATCCACATTTTTCAGGTTGTGCGTCCGTGCTCCTCTGATATGTATCTTCTCGTTATTCATGTTGTAAAACCTCCCGTGCGGCCTCCTTGTACGCCTTGATCAATCCCGGTGTACCGAGTTTCGTGCCACCGAAATAGCGCACCACCGCAACCAGGCAATCCGTCACCCCCGCCGAACGGAGCTGTCCATAGATGGGAGTCCCTGCCGTTCCCGATGGTTCGCGGTCGTCGTACGCACGCCACACGTCACCCGTCGGCCCCAATCGGTACGCGAAACAGATGTGCGTGGCGTCATAATACTTCTTGCGTAACGTTTTCAGGTGCTCGTTTATTTCATCGACCGTTGTGACGGGCCACGCGAACGACATGAATTTACTGCCGCGTTCACGGTGTTTGGCGCTTGCCGGTTCGGTGAATTTTCGTAGCTCCATTGTCAAATTTCGAGTCACGCAAAGATACACTTTTTTCGCATTTTCTCCATCCTCCCCTCGTCGGGGTACCGTGACGTTGATGGTCAGCTGGGCGGTCAGAATTCCAACGCATCCTATTGGCAATCACAAGCAAATTCTTCCAATCCAACGTCGGTTATCCGATTTACCGTTTACTCAAATCGCACAAACATGATTATTTTCGACCCTGTTGCTCTCGGCCATCTCCTCCGTTGTATAAAGATCTAATGTAGGGCGGGTGAAGGAGGGGTTCAATTAGATTCACAATTTTTTCTTATATTTGCAGCGCGAAAGTAATTCCAAACATATTCATCTTATCCCTTTTTGGGATTGTACAGAGCTGTTGGGGGCGTTCCGCCTCGCGAACAGTAAGGTGGATATGTATATATTACTTTCGCGGCTGTATAATCTCATTTTTAATTTTATGAAAGAAAAAATTGAAGAGCTGCAAGGACACTTTCGTTTGGAGAGAGAAATGATCACCATCCTGACCACCAAAATCGAACGCATCACCGAAACTTTCTCACATCCTCGATGCGTCGGAAATCTTCAATCCGGAAGACCGTACCGATTATACCGCTGCTTACGAGTGGCGCGGACGCAAGTTGCTTGCGGTGGATCGGTGGCGTCACGATGGGATTCTTGTCCAGCGGTCACGGACGCTTATTCCTTCTTCCTCCCTACATTAGATCTTTATACAACGGAGGAGACGGGCGCCACTGACAGGGTTACTGATGCCAATGTGTATAGCGTCAGGCCACATGTAGTTTACATAAAAGTCGAATCTGCATGCACGCTCCATGTTGGATGGATCTACTTCACAAGCCCAGAAGGCAGCGGCGGAAAGTTGACGCTCCAGTTGACCATCGGAGTAGTGACGGGACCCCGGCGCGGGGAGGAGTTTTTCTTTTTCGCGTTCTCTTTTTTCTCCTCATCTTTGGGATCCTTAGGGCAGAAATGATCTCGAAGGGCTTTCACGTGGACACCTATGTCCCATAAAAACACCAAAATACCTCCCCAAAAAAACACATAAAAAAGATACAATTCAGAATCAAAAATCTCCATAAAAAAATGGGCGCAGATTAAGCTCTCCGTCTCAGGCTCTTCACTGCCCCACCCGGTAAGCTGTCTACGCCCAAGCGTGCCCAACCCCGGAGGGATTGGAACACCACTTGAACGAACAACTTCTATACCAGGTGAAAGCCTCTTGCGAGGGTGAAGATTCGAGAACTGGAAAGACTGTTGTTAGTTAATTAATTTGTTTTATAGAATTATTTCAGTGGTTTAATGTTAAGTTTTACCGGTTTAATCAGGTTTTCGGGTTTGAGGATCGTGTCGAGGTCCTCTTTCGTGAGGATACCGTGTTCCAACACCAACTCGTACACACCTTTACCCGTCTCCAACGCCTCTTTGGCGATCTTGGTCGAGTTCTTGTAACCGATCACGGGGTTGAGTGCCGTCACGACACCGATACTGTCATGCACATACGCCGCGCAACGCTCGCGATTGGCCGTGATACCCTCCACGCACAAAGCACGCAACGTATCGAAACCATTCATCAGCAACTCCGCGGACTCGAAACAACACTGTGCCATTACGGGTTCCATCGCGTTGAGTTCCATCTGCCCGGCCTCACCGCTCATCGTCACACACACCTCGTTACCCATCACCTTGTAGACGATCTGGTTCATCACCTCGGGAATCACGGGGTTCACTTTACCCGGCATGATCGACGATCCGGGCTGACGTGCGGGGAGGTTGAACTCGCCCAGTCCGCAACGGGGTCCGGACGACAGCAGACGCAAGTCATTGGAGATCTTGCCCATCTTCACCGCCACACGTTTCATCGCCGCGGCGTAACCAACGAGGCACGATGTGTCGGACGTGGCACCCACCATGTCGTCCGTCAGGCGAATATCCCAACCGGTGATCTTGGCGATCGAAGCCGTACATTTCTCCGCGTAACCGGGCTCGGCGCAAATACCCGTACCGATGGCCGTGGCACCCATATTGATGGTCAGGAAATCTTTGGCTGCCTCGTCGAGGTGTACAAATTCGTCTTTAAGAATGCTCGCAAACCCGTGGAACGTCTGTCCCAACGTCATCGGCACAGCGTCCTGCAGCTGCGTACGTCCCATTTTCAACACATCGGCAAACTCATCGCCCTTACGTTTGAACGCCTCGACGAGGAGCGCCAGGTGACGCATCAACTCCATGTGCGTGGCGTACATACCGAGGTGGATACCGGTCGGATAGGCATCGTTGGTCGACTGCGAACAGTTCACGTGATCGTTCGGGGAGCAATATTGGTACTCGCCGTACTCGTGGCCCATGATTTTCAAGGCACGGTTGGCGATCACCTCGTTGGCATTCATGTTGGTCGTCGTACCGGCACCGCCCTGGATCATATCCACCGGGAAGGCGTCGTGGTGCTGTCCTTCCATGATCTCACGGCACGCCTGCGCGATCGCTTTGTACTGTTCATCGGTCAGGAGACCCAACGCGTGGTTCGCCTCCGCGGCACCCAACTTGGCGATCGCCAATCCCTTGATGAACAGCGGGTATTCGCTCAGTTTGAACTTACTTATTTTGAAATTCTCGATTCCGCGCAGCGTCTGCACGCCATACAACACATCGGCCGGCAATTCGGCACTGCCCAACAAATCACTCTCGGTACGCATCTTCATAGCTATCTCTTTTAGTTAGTTTATTGCTGTTTGGTTTTTATGGGAGCCAAAATTAAACAATTTTTTCTTATTTTTGCCATGTTTCACCTAAAAACATGCGACATGCGAACAGCAATCATAGGTTACGGCAAGATGGGCCGCGAGATAGAGACGATTTTGAAGGAGCGTGGGCACGAAGTGGTCGCTATCGTGGATGCCGGCACGCCGTTCGAGTTGAATGGTGCGGATGTGGCATTGGAATTCACCACTCCCGACACGGCTTTCGAGAACGTCAAGCGGTGTATAGATGCCGGTGCGGCGGTCGTGAGCGGGACCACGGGGTGGTCCCAACGCCTCGAAGAGGCGGCCGACTACTGTCGGACTCACGACGGCGCGATGTTTTACGCGTCCAACTACTCGCTCGGGGTGAATATTATGTTTCGTATCAACAAGTTACTCGCCCAAATGATGGAGCGGGTGGGAGGATTCACGCCTTCGATCGAGGAGGTGCACCACACGCAAAAGAAGGATGCCCCGAGCGGCACGGCTATTACGCTTGCCGAAGGGATCGTTGAATCGGGCATTGCCAAACCCGAAATCGAGTCGATCCGTGAAGGGATGCTCCCGGGTATCCATACCGTGACGTGGGACGCGCCCGACGAGGTGCTCACGTTGCGCCACGAGATCAAGAACCGTCGCGTGTTGGCACTCGGAGCGGTTGTCGCGGCAGAGTTCTTGTACGGCAGGAAAGGGGTTTACTCAATGGAAAATCTTTTGCGTTGAAAGCACTGCTTTGAATACAAAATGTAAATACATAAGTATGAAAAAATATTACCAAAAGATACGCGACAAGCATCGCGCGTTGAAGGCCCGGAGCAAAACCTACAAAGCCACATGGGAGTGGGTGAGTGCCATCGTATTCGCCACGGTCGTTGCATCGTTGGTACACCTGCTGCTGTTCCAGATGTATGTCATCCCCTCCTCGTCGATGGAGAAATCGCTCCTCAGGGGCGACTATCTCTACGTCAGCAAACTCTCCTACGGACCCAAGATGCCCAATACCCCGATCGCATTTCCGTTCGTGCACCACACGATGCCGTTTTCCAAGACCGCCAAGTCGTTTTGCGATGGCGTGCAGTGGAAATACCGGCGTTGGCCGGGCGTGAAGCAGATCAAACGCGGCGATGTGGTGGTGTTCAACTTCCCGGAGGGCGACACGGTGCTGTTAGACATGCAGGATCGTTCGTACTACTCCGAGTTACGTGCCGCACAGTCGCAACTGGGACGCAAAGCCGGACGTCAAGCCCTGATGCGTCGACACAAGATCGTTGTGCGTCCGGTCGACAAGCGTGAAAATTATATCAAACGGTGCATCGCCCTTCCGGGTGACACGCTGCGTATCGTTCGCGGCGACGTGTTCGTAAACGAACACACAGAAACTCTTGTCCCCGACAAGGAGTTTCTGTACACGGTATCGACGATGTCGATGCCGTCTGTCGCCGCGAACCTGCAAACTGCCTTCCGTGACAATGGGATCACCGAGTGGGGGGGACGGAGTCCCTACTTCCGGATGAACGCCACGGAGCAGGATGCCGCTGCGATTGCCAAGTTGAAGGGTGTCGAGTCGGTGCAGAAGGAACTCGCCGTGGAACCGGACTACGAACTCTTCCCGCACGACACGCGTTACGGGTGGAATGTCGATAACTATGGGCCGCTGTGGATCCCCTCAAAGGGTGCCACGGTGGAGTTGACACACGCCAATTTACCGCTCTACCGCCGTATTATCGAGACGTACGAAGGTCACACGTTGACTGTCGACGGCGAGGGTGGTACGATCCTCATAGACGGCCAACCCGCCACGGAGTACACTTTTGCGATGGATTACTACTGGATGATGGGTGACAACCGCCATAACTCTGCCGATTCGCGCTTCTGGGGATTCGTCCCGGAGGATCATATCGTGGGAAAGGCATCGTTCACATGGCTGTCGCTCGATCCGGACAAGAAATTCCCGGGTAACATCCGCTGGAAACGCATGTTCAAAAAGGTGCGATAAAAAAATCTCCCTTCTCCCCGCGCCGGGGCTCCGTAACTACTCCGATGGTCAGCTGTACACTCAGACTGCCAACGGACACTATTGGATGCTCTCGGCTTCGTCTGTGACGAGTGCGCCAAGGTTCAATTTCGGTGACGTCGCCACGAATACGACGAATTCCAATGTCGTCGGGCACGGCTTCTCCCTCCGTTGTATAAAGATCTAATGTAGGGAGGGATAAGGAGGGGCGAGGAGAATCGGTCAGTTAATAAACGACATCACTCAAAAACAACCCTTGTGCGGGTGCACCTGCGGAAGAACGACTGAGGTCGCGACTGAGGACAATATCGCGAAACTGCTCGACGGTATACCTGCCGCGCCCCACATCGACCAACGTGCCGACGATCGAACGTACCATGTTGCGAAGGAAACGGTCGGAACGAATGGTGAAACACAATTTTCCGTCGGGTTCAACCTCCCATCGTGCGTGGCTGACACGACAGATATTGGTCTTATTGCCTGAGTTGAGTTTCGCGAAGGAGGTAAAGTCTGAGGTTTCGAGCAGAAACGCTGCCGCTTCGTTCATCCGTGTGACATCCAACGGCACGCTGTATTGCCACGTCGTGTGACGTGTGAAGGGACTTTTACACGGGTCGATGAAGTAACGATACTCGCGTTCCACGGCACTGAAACGTGCGTGTATCTCGTCCGGAACAACCCTCACACCCTGCACGGCAATGTCCGGCGGAAGGATATGGTTCAGTTTAAAAAGAAATTGATCCGTATCGTCGATCACGTCCGGGGTGTCGAAATGTGCCACGTAATACGATGCGTGGACACCCGTATCTGTTCGACCCGCTCCTGTGACAAAAATTTCATTCCGGAGCAACTTCGATAGTGCCTCTTCGAGGATCTGCTGCACGGAGGGTTGCGACGGTTGCCGTTGCCACCCGCAGTAGCCCCCGCCATCGTAGCTCAATTCCAGAAAATAGCGCACTATTTCTGCTTTACCGATCCGGCGCTGGAGGTATCGCTATTCACGGTCGCAGGATTGCCTTTGTAACGCACGTCACCGCTACTCGACGCCTTGGCGGTGAGGATATCCGTGACGGTAATCTCGATCTTGCCGCTGCTGGATGCTTTCACGTCCGCCGTGTGACACGTCAACTCGAACCCTTCCAGCCCCCCCGAACTGGATGCCTTGGCGGTACACAGATCGACCTCTCCGGAGAGGTGACACGCGGCAGAACTGCTTACATCCACCTGCACGTGGCGCGCCGAAATATTCAGATCGACATCCGCGGATGACGATGCCTCGATCAAAAATTCGTCACCGGTGAGTGTATCGTCACACGTGATTTCGGCCGATGACGATGCCTCGATATGTTTCAGGGCCGTGCTGATGGGAAGTTTGACGACGGTCGGTACGCTTGAATTGATCGACACGCCATTTTCGTACCTCACATGGATACTGCCATTGGTCTGCACGACCCTGACGTGTGGCAACACCTCCTCGTCGGCACTGATCACGGCCTGCTCGGGATGGACGCTGTTGGTGAGGATGACATGGATCCCGGCACTGGTCGATACTTCCGTAAATTCGGGTGTGATGTCGATGGTACGATGTGCCTCCACGCCGCTCCCCAGGCCGATATGGACGTTACACGCCGTGAGGTTGCATATGGAGAGGGTCAGAATGAGTAGTTTTTTCATATTCACCGTTGTAAGTTTTTTCTTTATGTGCTTCGTGGCAAAGATAGTGATTTTTTTGTTAGACGGTTCTCCTCCCCGCTTTGGCCCCGCCCAAGGATTGAGGCTATCGCCTTCGGCGAAGCACCCTCCGGGGCAAAGATGTTTTGATTTTGGAGTTTTTGGGACGGGATTTTTGCCGCGCCGCCGCGAGGAACGGATGGGATGTACAGACGTGCGTAACATCAA
>QMCD01002341.1_pt1 | contig 26060 bp, 22 predicted proteins | sample 1821841 | NCBI WGS metagenome assembly QMCD01 (sample SAMN01991225, study PRJNA193472) | Termite gut metagenome, whole genome shotgun sequencing project. | isolation source: worker | host: Macrotermes natalensis | reverse complement strand
GACGCATTGGAAGGCATCGCCGCTAAGCTCCTCCGGGTCCGCAGCATATCGCCCGCTCTGCCTTATATGCCGTTTTCCGGCGAGCCGCGACAAAAGCAAAACATACGGCTGGCGGCGCAGGTAGCTACGGCGGAGCAGGCAATGGCCGTGCTCCCTTATGTCGATATACTATACCTGCCTACTCATATTGCCATTTCCTCCATACCTGTACCGGATAACGTTGCATTGATCGGCGCTTTGCCGCAAATCACAAACGATGCGCAGCTTACGGCCCTTTCCGCCGATTCATTCGATACACTGCTCACCGGCGGGCTGATGTGCCCGGTAAAACACTTTGTTGCCGACCATACGCTCAACATCACAAACAGCCATTCTCTGGCCGCGCTACAGTCGCTCGGCTACCGGCGCGCTACGCTCAGCACCGAGCTTTGCACCGCGCAGATAAACGATATTGCCGTTCCGCCGGGCATGGAAACAGAGCTGATCGTCTATGGAAGAAGCACCTTGATGGTGACTGAACACTGTTCGTTTTGTTGCGTAGATGATGGCGGCTGCCGTATCACGGAAAATACCGCGCTGCGCGACCGAAAGGGAATGGCGTTTCCCATCGTGCGCGACGGCCCCACCCGTGTCGGCATTCTGAATTCCCTGCCGCTCTACATGGCGGATCAATTGCACACACTCTCCGCCGATGTGTTCCGCATGGTATTCACCATAGAGAAAGCCGGGCAATGTGAAACCGTCGCAAAACACTACCACGACGCGCTTTTTCATGGTATAATGACAGAAAATCCGGTCGGCGCGTATACGCACGGCCATTACAACCGCGGGGTATAGCAATGAAACGTTTCCTTACGCTGGCGTTTGTTTTTGTGTTTTTGGTCATTTGCGCCTGTTCTTCCAACAATATGGAACAAATACTGGCGGATATGGAAGCAAACCGCCAGGATTATATTGACCCCAGTTCTTATTCGCTTGAACCGGCCACGCCTTCGCCTGTCCCCAGCGCCGACCTTACCGATATCCCCGATTACAAGCCGGAGGGAACAGCGGAAGCGCAGCCCTCGGAATCCGCCAAAGAGCTTGCCGAAAGCACCCTTGAAAAAATGAAGGAAACGGATATATTGCGCTACATTCCGGCGGATACGTACCAGAAGACGGAAAGTTCCTCTATCGGTGCCGTCGTCTCCGCCGACCCGGCCATTGCTTACGCACTGCAAGGCAAGTACGCGGAATGGTTTAACGATGCAACCGGTTCGCTCTTTTCCACGCAAACGCAGGAGCTTTCGCTCTCCTGTGAAGCGCCGCCTTTCCGCCTGCTGGCGACGCTCGCCTACAATTATTCGGGCGAGCCGGATAAGCTGAGGCAAGTGCTCTATGACGCGTGTGATTTCAGCATCACCAAAGGAATTGGCGACCCGCTTACCATCACAGCCACACCCAAAGACCCGGTGGATTTCTTTTATTCCCAGCCTGCCGACGGGGAACACCCCGCTATCTCCAATCTGTTGTCATATGCCTATCTGAATACAGTTTACGACAATCAGTTGGAAATGCGCGAGGGTATCGGTGAACCGGCGCTTGCGCCTTTGGTTTTCCCGATGGAGAATCCCGAGTACTACTACTTTACCGATACCTGGTACGCCGACAGGGACGGTGGGGCAAGGCGGCACACGGGCACAGATATCAACGCGCCTAAGGGAACGCCGCTGCTCGCCTGCGCGGATGGTTCCATAAAGGATGTGGGCACGAACGCCGGAGCGGGTAATTATATTGTTTTAGAGGGTGCCGATGGTACGCAGTATCACTACTATCACATGGAAAACCCGTCTATGCTGGCCGTGGGTACAAAAGTGACGGCGGGCGTCACGGTCGGCGCAGTCGGCAATACGGGCAACAGCACGGCAAATCACCTGCATTTTTCCATTATTACCGCCGATGGCTACTATGTGAACCCTTATGCTTACCTGCTGGCGGCGCAGGAAAGTGAAGCTTAGGTAAGCGCTGGTTAATATAGGCCGTGTGTTTTTTACTGTGCTTGTTGAGTGGTGTTTAACAAGATTTGTCTATGCCCGGTTGGGAAAATGAGATTTGAACCCGTCCCTGCACAACTGTTAAAAGATCAATGTTTCCCACCGAGGATAGGTATGACGCTGCCGCTGGGCGTCAAGGGGGGGGCAGGAAGATTCGGAATTTCTCCCTTAGCCCCCCTTGACAATCCCCCTTAACCCATTGAAACCGACTAAGGTCGGCGACCTTAGTAATCTGGGGAGACTTGCGGTTCAACATTGTAGACCAGTATACGGAAGGAAGAGATAATTTTGTAGGATTGTAAGGCATGAAAATTCACGTTTGCTCGCGCCTTTGTCTTTGAGGGAGTTTTTAGAACCGTAGGTTCTAAACCGCCGGAGGCATATAATGCGCCGCAGGCTCCTTGACCCTAAAGGAACACCCAAAAGCAATCACAGGATATTTGCACAATAGAATATGGGTTCGTATTTGGGCGGTCATGTCCAGAGACTGGGTGGGGCACACAGCGCCTTTTGGCGCGGTGTGCCGGGAAAGTTGTTCAATATCTCATTTCATGCAAACTGGCAAGCCGGTTTGCGCAGCCGCAGGTTGAATAGAAAAACCGTTTTCAGGTTTTTCTATTTGGAATGAGTATTATGCGTGCAACTCGGATATACGAATTGCAATCATAACAGATTAATGATATAGTATCACTGCATCACCGATGCGAAAATATACTTTGAATTGGACGGATATGGAAGAAACGATCGTTTTGACGGGCGGCGGCTCCGCCGGGCATGTAACGCCGAACCTCGCGTTGCTGGACGGGCTTAGAAAAAACGGCCTCGCCGCGCACTATATCGGCACGGAAGACGGCATTGAAAAAGACCTCGCGGCCGGGCTTCCTTATCATAGCATTGAGGCCGGGAAGCTGCGGCGTTACCTGAGCAAAGATAATATAAAGGATTTTTTCAAGGTCTTCCGGGGTTACCGGCAGGCAAAGAAAATACTGAAAGACCTGAACCCACGCCTTGTGTTTGCCAAGGGCGGGTTTGTTTCCGTGCCCGTCGTGTGGGCGGCGGCAAAGCTGGGGATCCCCGCGGTATTGCATGAAAGTGACTATTCGCCCGGCCTCGCGAACAGGCTGTGCGCCAAAAAAGCCGCGAAAATATGCCTTTCTTTTGATGTGCCGCACGGCTATGGCGAAAAAGCCGTCGTTACGGGCTCTCCCGTCCGCGCGTCGCTTCTTTCGGGCAATAGGGAAGAGGGGCTTAAGTTTTTGCGGTTTACAGGCAAAAAACCCGTGCTGCTCATTATGGGCGGCTCACTCGGGGCAAAGGCCATCAATGAAGCTGTGGACGGCTGCCTCGACGCTTTGACAGAGAAATATTGCGTCGTGCATCTTCGCGGCAAAGGCCATATGAACACTAAGCTTGCCGACATGGAATACTACCGGCAATATGAATATTTGGGGGAAGAGCTGGCAAACGTGTTTGCGGCAACGGATATGGCACTCTCGCGTGCGGGCGCAAACGCCGTTTTTGAATACCTTTCGCTGTGCATCCCATCGCTGCTTGTGCCACTGCCCCTTTCCGCCAGCCGGGGTGACCAACTGCAAAACGCCGCCTACTTCGAGAAAAAAGGCTACGCGCATGTGCTGCAACAGGAAGCGCTTTCCGGCGCGGCCTTGCCACCCGCGATCGACGCGCTTTTTGCGGATAAAGAGAAACTCACGGCCGCCATGAAGGCAAGCGGCACGCTTACCGGCACGGAGAATGTGCTTAAAGTGATTTGCGAGAGTGTGCGCTGATGGACATTTTAGAAACGGTACAAAACTACAGCACAATGCCTGCGGAGGGCCGTAAAGCCTGCCTTGCCGAGCTGTCGCAGGGCAAGGAACTGAAAAAGCTTTACAGGCTCACAAAAGGCGAACACGCCCGTGCGGCCACCCGCATTATGGCGGATATGGGCGACCGCGCCGCCGATTTCATCAAGGGCAACGCGGCGGATGTGCTGGCCCTCTTTAAAGCGGCCGACCCAAAAGTGCGTATGCATGCCGCGCAGATCATTGGCAATACGTGCGCGCCGGATCATTTGGAAGACCTTATTTACGCCATTATGCATGAAGACACGCTGTTTGCGCTGCCTTCGTTTCTGCTGGCGATCGGCAACGCGAAAACACAGCGGGCTAAAGAGTTTTTGGAAGCCTACACGCTGCGAAGCGACATTGAAAAGCATCTGATTGAAGAAAAGGCCGCCTTAAACAAGGCGCTCGCGAATTTCGTATCAAAACGCAAGGTACATGTGCGCATACTGCCCAACGATATCGTGCTGCTCACCACGCCAAACGCCAACGTTACCTATGCCGCTTACCGCCGGCTGGGTATGAAACCCAAAAAATTCGGGGAATACATCGCGCTGTCCCATTTGAAGAAGTTTGACGATATCTATCAAACGCGCGCGTTTTGCGACGCCTACCTCTACCTTGGCAAATGTGGCGTGGCCGACCTTGCGGAATTTTTCGCCAAGCGTGAAAACGCCATTTTGCAGCGCGCCGGTGTGACAGGCTACCGGCTGGAGGTAAAGAACGTGTCGCATGAAGTCCGCCTTTCTATCATCAAAAAGTGCGTGGCTTCCTTCCAAAAACTCATCAATACGCCTTCGTCCTATTCCATCGAGATCGTACTCGATATTAACGGCGACGAGGCCGACGTGCTCTTAAACCCGCTTTCCGATACCCGCTTCGCTTACCGCCGCAACGCGGTGGCGGCCAGCATCAACCCGGGCGTTGCCGCGTGTGTATGCGCCTATGCCAGCGAGTTTTTCCGGCCCGACGCCCGTGTGCTGGATAACTTTTGCGGCAGCGGCACCATGCTTTACGAACGCGGCTACTACCCGCACGGCACATTGACCGGTGTCGATATCAACAAGCACGCGGTCGGCGTCGCGGAAGAAAACAACCGTTGCGCGGAACACCACCCGCAATTTTTGCATATGGACGCGCTTAAATTCACCGCGAAACGATATGACGAAATCATTTCAAATATGCCGTTCGGCCTGCGCGTAGGGAGCCACGCTCAAAATGAGCGGCTGTACCGGCAATATTTTGCCATGCTGCCGGGTATTTTGACGGAAAAGGGCATCGTTACACTCTATACGCAGGAAAAAAACCTCATGGAGGAACTGATCAAGTCGGGCGGGCATTTTGAAGTTTTAAAGCGCGCCACGTTTGAATCGGGCGGGCTTTACCCGGCGGTTTATGTGCTGGGGAAGAAGTAGGGGTTGAAAAGTGGATAATTGAGACTGCCCTATATTTGACTTTTGTGTAATTTTATGGTATGTTGTTGACCATAGAAAACGTGGGAGGTATTATTTATGTTTTTGTTCAATTGTGCGGGAGAAGTTTTTATAAAAAACTGTGATACAATTTATACAGAAGGACCTAATCCCGAATCGGTAGGTAAAGTCTATTGTGATGAAAATAATGGTATTAGAGAAATTTATAGGAAAAAACCTAATAGTTGGGAAAAAGTTGAAGGTCAAGAAGATCAATATACAAAATGGGGATTCTACATAGGTGAAATACACACAATCAACAATGAAGAGAGGATTATAGTTGATCGCACAAAAAAGCAAATACTAGATGGTTGTCTGTGTGTACGAGAAGCAAAAAAACGCGATATTACAGGGGATTTGAATCCTATGGTTCCTGACCAAGGTACTCGGATACCAAAACAAGCGCCCATTCAATGCCCGGATGGATTTGATGATTTTGATTTTGAAGAAGCAAAGAAATATACAAATGTAAAATTAATTACAAGATCGTGAACCAAAAAATCTGATAATAATTCTTATAAGCAATCGGTATTCCTCTGGGGTCAAGGTATCCCTGCGGGATGAATGAGTGCCTCCGGCGGCTCAAGGACGCTGCGCTCCTTGAGAATCCTCGCTTCAAATGCAATTTTACTTTTTATTCTTCGTAGCGCATTATGTAAAGCGTTCTTTTTTTCTGCTACTTGCACTTCACATGCTTTTAAGGGAGTTTTTAGAACCGCAGGTTCTAAACCGCCGGAGGCATACAATCATCCCGTAGGGATACCATGACCCCAAAGGAATACCCAAAAGGCAAGTACGGAATATTTCGGCAATCCCGCACTTTTTACTGTACTTTTAAAAAGTACGTAGTATCATTGCATATTTATGATGTTTTTTGATGCAATATACCATATCTTGTATTATAATAGTAGTATGGATACAGTAAAAGAATATGCGCGGCGCAAGGGGCTGCGCTACCACGTCATAACCTACGGCTGCCAGATGAACGACCATGAGTCGGAAAAATTATGCGGCATATTGGAACACGCCGGGTATACGAAAAGCACAGGCAGTGAAGACGCCGATTTGATCCTCTTCAATACCTGCTGCATACGCGACAATGCCGAGCAAAAGGTTTACGGCAATATTGGCGCACTGAAAAAGCAAAAGGAGGAAAACCCCGCTCTTTTGCTTATCGTGAGCGGCTGCATGACGCAGCAAAAAGAAGCCGCGAAAAAAATGGCCCGCGTGTTTCCGTTTGTGGATATCATCTTGGGCACACATAACCAATACGAACTGGAAGCGGCTATAAAAGACCGCATTTTTGATAAAAAAAAGACGCGCGCCCACGCGGAGCAAAAGCAGGAGATCGCCGAAGACACCCCGGTGCTGCGGGCCGGTTGGCCGCTCGCGGCTGTAAACATCATGTACGGGTGCGATAATTTTTGCTCTTATTGTATAGTCCCTTACGTGCGGGGCAGGGAACGGTCGCGAAGCCCGGAGAAGATATTGCGGGAGATCGATTCGCTGACGCAGGATGGCTACAAAGAGGTTATGCTTTTAGGGCAAAACGTAAACTCCTACCGTGGGGCAGGGGATATGACCTTCCCAAAGCTGCTTGCGCGCATTTGTGCGGATACAAAAATAGACCGGATACGCTTTATGACGTCGCACCCCAAAGACCTTTCGGACGAATTGCTTACCGTGATGGCGGGTTTTCCGCGAATATGCAAGCACATCCATTTGCCGGTACAGTCGGGCAGCACAAAAATACTTGCCGCCATGAACAGGGGTTACACCCGCGAGGGGTATCTGGAATTGATCGGCAAAATACGCCGCACCCTGCCGGGCTGTGTGCTGACTACGGATATCATCGCCGGTTTTCCGGGGGAGGACGATCAGGATTTCGCGCAAACCTTGTCACTGATCGAAGAAGTGCGGTTTGATTCGGCGTTCACTTTTGTGTATTCCAAACGAAGCGGCACAAAAGCGGCGGACATGCCGGGCGTGGTTAAAAAAGCGGTGCAGCGCGAAAGAATCGTGCGTTTGATCGCTGTTCAAAACGAAATTACCGAGGAAAAGAACAAAGCGTATGTGGGTAAAGACTGCACTGTGTTGGTGGAGGGTGTGAGCGCGAGAGACAGCGCGCACGTTTGCGGGCGGACAGACGGCGGTAAAATGGTGAATTTTGCCGGAGGGAGCGACTTGATCGGCAGCTTCAGGGCTGTGCATATCACACAGGCGAAGCGCACAACATTGTTTGGGGAATTGAGGTAAGGGAACAGATGGCAAGGCTGACGCCTATGATGCAGCAATATCTTGAGCTAAAGGAAAACTACCCGGGCAGCATACTCATGTTCCGGCTGGGCGATTTCTATGAGATGTTTTTTGACGACGCAAAAACGGCGGCGCGCGAGCTTGAGCTTGTGCTGACCGGGCGCGACTGCGGGCTGGAAGAACGCGCGCCCATGTGCGGCGTGCCCCACCACGCAGTGGACGCCTATGTGGGAAAGCTGATAGAAAAAGGTTATAAGGTAGCCATTTGCGACCAGCTTGAAGACCCGACTGCCGCAAAGGGCATTGTAAAACGCGGGGTGACCCGTGTTGTCACACCCGGCACAGTGGTGGAAAACTCCATGCTGGAGGAAAAGGAAAACAACTATATACTATCCGTTTGTTTTGGGGAAGACGACCTGGCCGGACTGTGCTACGCGGATGTTTCCACCGGTGAGTTTTGTGTGCTGGACAGCCTGGACGAGCAGGAGCTTTGCGCCCAGCTTACGCGCGTAAACCCCAAAGAAGTGGTTACCGCGGATTCCTTTGCAAAAATCACACTGGAGCTTTTGCATTCGTGTGGTCTGAAACACGCGTATGTCACGCCGTATTACGACTGGGCTTACGACAGTAAAGCGGCGGAAGAAACGCTGTGCGGGCATTTTGCTGTGGCTTCGCTGCATTCATTCGGGGTGGGCGGTATGGAAACCGCCATCTGCGCCGCCGGGGCGTTATTGCAGTTTTTGCGGGAGACGCAGAAAAACGCGCTGCTGCACATCAATAAAATTACCGCCATTTCGGAAAGTCGGTATATGGTGCTGGACAGCACAACCTGCCGCAACCTAGAACTGACGCAGACCTTGATGGAGAGCGGGAAAAAAGGCTCGTTGCTGTGGCTGCTCGATAAAACAAAAACCGCGCCCGGCGCGCGGCTGTTAAAGAAATATATTTTGCAGCCGCTCAAAAATGAGAGCGAGATAAACGGCAGGTTGGACGCGGTTCAGGCGGTTTGTGACAACATGCACCTTCGCGGCGGCCTGCTGGAGAGCTTAGGTGGGATCTACGACCTCGAGCGCATCATATCGCGTATCTCTTACGGCACGATCAACGCGCTTTTTTCCGCTAAAAACCCCCACCGCGGCGCCGCCCGCCATAAAGACGCTTCTTGCGGACGCTGCCGCCACGCTGCTCCGCGAGGCCAACGCGCAAATCGACCCGCTGGATGACCTGCACGGGCTGCTCGAAAGCGCGATCCGCGAGGACGCGCCCGTAAGCATCTTTGAGGGCGGCATGATCAAGCAGGGGTACAGCCCGGAAATAGACGAGTTGATCGCCATTACGGAGAACGGACGGAATTGGCTGGTGGAGCTGGAGGCGCGCGAAAAAGAGGCGACGGGCATCAAAAACTTGAAAGTGCGCTTTAACAAGGTGTTCGGCTATTATATCGAGGTGACGAAATCGTACCTTGCCGATGTGCCATACCGCTACCTGCGCAAACAGACGCTTGCGAATTGCGAACGCTTCATCACGGAAGAGCTGAAGGAGATGGAGGACAAGATACTCGGCGCGGAAGAAAACAGAAGCCGCATGGAACATGGCGTATTCCTGCAAATACGCGATGTGCTGGCGCAAAATATCGCGCGCATACAGCAGTCGGCTTCGGCCATTGCCATGCTGGATGTACTGCAATCCTTCTCGTGCGTGGCGCTGGCAAACAACTATATACGCCCGGAAATCGTAAAAAGCGGCTCTATTAAGCTGAAGGACAGCCGCCACCCCGTTGTGGAGCACAGGCGCAGCGACATTTTTGTGCCGAACGACGTGCTGCTCGACCAAAAGGAGAATAACCTGCTGCTCATCACCGGGCCGAACATGGCCGGTAAGAGCACGTATATGCGGCAGATTGGGCTTATAGTGCTGATGGCGCACATCGGCTGCTTTGTGCCCGCGAAGAAGGCGCGCGTCTGCCTGGTAGACCGCATCTTCACGCGGGTGGGCGCGTCGGACGACCTTGCCGCCGGGCAAAGTACTTTTATGGTGGAAATGAATGAGCTTGCGAATATACTCAATAACGCCACGTCAAAAAGCCTGTTGATACTGGATGAGATCGGCAGGGGGACGAGCACGATAGACGGCCTTTCCATTGCGTGGGCCAGCGTGGAATTTATCATTAACAAAGTGAAGGCAAAGACGTTGTTTGCCACGCATTACCATGAGCTGGTCGAGCTTGAGCGTTCTTTTCCGGGGATCAAAAACCGCTCGATAGCCGTGAAAGAAATCGGGCAGGAGATCGTATTTCTGCATAAGATCGTGGACGGCGGCACGGATAAAAGCTTTGGGATCGAGGTCGCGCGGCTTGCCGGGGTACCCAAGGAAGTGATCGGCCGGGCAAAGGAACGGATGCAGGTGCTGCAAAACTTTGAGTTTTCTTTCGCGAGTAAAGACGAGGCGCCCGCGCCTGTGACAAGCGTACCAAAAAGTGTGCGCGCCCTTGCGGGTCTGAATGCCGACACGCTTACGCCCATTGAGGCGCTCAATATCGTTTATGCCATAAAGCAGGAACTGGAGGTGCGGCCATGAAGCGCATCCATGTGCTGGAAGAATCGGTTGCCGCAAGGATAGCTGCCGGGGAAGTGGTGGCAAGCCCCGCCGCCGCTGTCAAGGAGCTGGCGGAAAATTCGCTCGACGCGGGCGCGGATTCTATCACGGTGGAGATCGTGGAAGGCGGCAAAGAGCTGATCCGCGTTACGGACAATGGGAGCGGCATACACGAGGAAGACATGGAGCTTGCGGTTGCCAAGCACGCGACAAGTAAGATCGCGGTAGCGTCCGACCTTGCGGCTGTTTCCACGCTGGGGTTTCGCGGCGAGGCGCTCTTTAGCCTAGCGGCATGTTCCCGCCTCACGATCAGCTCGCGACCGGCGGATAGCCTTTCCGGCTGTGTTCTCCGGGTCAATGGCGGCGGGCGGCCCAATCTCTCGTTTGCCGGACTGCCCGAGGGGACGACTGTCCGGGCGGAAAGCCTTTTTTACAATATACCCGCGCGGCGCAAATTTTTGAAAAGCACCGCGCAGGAGGCGGCAAAGGTTGGCGGCGTCATAACAAAAATGATACTCGGCAACCCTGCCGTTTCTTTTAAATATATCAACAATGGAAAGATCGTTTACCAAAGCCCAGGCAGCGGTAAGCTAACGGACGCGCTTGCCACGGTATACGGCAGTGAAATCACGCAAAACATAGTTGAAGTGAACTGTGTTCATGAAAATATTTCCGTTACCGGTTTGGTTTCCCAGCCTTCTTTTCTGCACAAAAGCGCAAATAACATCTATTTTTTCCTGAATGGGCGGCCTATCCAGTCAAATGCTTTAAAAGACGCGCTTCTTGCCGGGTATGGCGAGCGTATCCTGCATTCCCATTTTCCGCTTTGCGCGCTTACGCTTGTAATGCCGTATGAATATGCGGATGTCAATGTGCACCCCGGCAAACTACAAGTGCTGTTTTACCACGAAAACGATGTGAAGGACGCAGTGAAAACCGCTGTCGCCGGGGCCTTGGCGCAGTCTTCGCCCCCTTCGCTCGGCATAAAGGCAGAAACATCATACCCGGATAGCGCGGATGACAGACCGCTTGAGGAGGATACGGCGCAGCACGCCGCGGGAAATCTGCCGCGGCTCAATACGGCGGATCGGTTGTACAGGCCTGTGCGCGCGGTGGGAGAGTCTGCCGGGTACTTGATGGACGCGATGATATACCCCACAAATATATTTGAAAATACACTTGATGCGATTATAGAACAGGATATAGTGAATAATGAAGCGGAGCAGACGGAGTTGAAAGATGTCCGCGACCTGTGTGATTTTACGGTGATTGGCCAGGTGTTTGAAACCTATATATTGTGCGAATGCGGGCAGGCTTTATACCTAATTGACCAGCATGCCGCGCATGAGCGGCTCAATTACGAGCGCATGAAAGCCGCCTTAGAAGAGGGCAAGGGAACGGCGCAGCAGTTGCTGTTGCCCGTGGTAAAAAAATTCTTGTCGCACGAGTTTTCCGTGTTGGGGCAAAACGAATCCACCTTGCTTGCAATGGGGTTTGAACTGGAGGAGTTTGGGCCACTGTGCTATAAATTTACCGCACTGCCGGTCGCGGTGGATAGTGCGGGTGTACACAAACTAATAGATGAAATAATTCACGAATTATCGCAAGATAAAAATGATATCGTGTTGAACCGCGATAGAGTGATCCGCGCTGCCTGCCGGTACAGCATCAAGGCGGGTGACAGGCTTTCAGACGGGGAAATAAAAGAACTTATGGCGGAAATCGCTGGTATGGAAGCCATACCTACCTGCCCGCATGGCAGGCCGGTCGCCATCGCGATTACAAAAACGGAACTTGAGAAGGGATTCAAGCGCACCGTATGAAGCAGGAAGTTTATGTCGTATGCGGGCCGACCGCCACAGGCAAATCGGCGCTTGCCGTCGCGCTCGCGAAGAAACTCGGCGGCGAAGTCGTTTCAGCCGATTCCATGCAGGTTTACCGGAAAATGGATATCGGTACAGCCAAGCCCACGCAAGAAGAACGGCAGGGGATTGCGCACCATATGCTGGATATTGTTGACCCGGATGAGGCGTATTCCGTTGCGCAGTATCAGCGGCAAGCTGGAGAATGTATCGCGGATATACTCACGAGAAACCGCGTGCCGATACTCGCGGGCGGCAGTGGGCTGTACATTAACGCCATTACGCACAGCCTTGATTTTTCCGGCCCGGCTTGCAATGACGCGCTTCGGGAAGAGCTTTTATCGCTGCCCGGGGAAAAGCTTTTTGAAATGCTGCGCAGCGAGGACCCGGAAGCTGCGCGGCGCATCCACCCCAATAATGTGAAACGGGTGATCCGGGCGATTGAGATCGCGCGCACAGAGCCTCGCACAATGCCTTATGATTTCGAGGGTACAAGCGGCGAATACGCGTTCCGCATCGTCGGCCTTACGCTGGAGCGGCCCGCGCTGTATAGGCGGATCGATTCGAGGGTTGACCGTATGATGGAACTTGGGCTTGTGGAAGAGGCCGGGATGCTCTATAATACTTATGGAAGCGGGCTTCCATCCATGCAGGCGATCGGGTATAAGGAATTCGCTCCTTATTTTCAAGGCGCGGCATCGCTTGAAGATGTGGTTTTTACCATAAAGCGGAACACGCGGCGTTTTGCCAAACGGCAGTGCACATGGTTTGCGCGGGACAGCCGCATCGTCTGGATCGACGTTTCAAAGTATGATTCCGCTTGTACGATGGCGGACTGTGTTTTAGAGAGTAAACAGTAAAGAGTAAACATTAAAAGGAAGAGGGACAAATGCAAAAAAATTTAGCGCTGCAAGACACTTTTTTAAACCAGGCCCGGAAAGACGACGTTGGTGTTACCGTCCATTTGATTAACGGGTTCCAGATAAAAGGGCGCATAAAGGGGTTTGATTCGTTTATTATCGTACTGGAAACGGATAGCCGGCAGCAGATGATCGTCTATAAACATGCGGTGTCCACCATTACGCCCGTAAAAACGGTAGCGCTTGACGTATCGCTCGCAAAACACGAGGAAGCGGGTATCCGTTTTTAATATGGACCCTAAAGTATTCCCATTTGGCGAAGGTACGTTGCGGCTGCTTCACGCATGTGAGCAAAAGGTGCTGCCACAGTTTAAGCGCTACGAAGAAATTGCCCAAATAAACCAAATGAAGGTAATCGCCGCTTTTCAGAAGAATCAAGTTTCTTCGCGGCATTTTAACCCATCCACAGGCTATGGATATGGCGACGAGGGGCGCGATAAATTAGCGGACGTTTTTGCGGCTGTGTTTTCCGCGCGGGCGGCGATCGTTTCGCCTATGCTCATGAGCGGCACGCACGCCATCACCACCGCGCTTTTTGGTATGCTGAAACCGGGGGAAGGCGTGGTATCAATAACCGGCGAGCCTTACGACACGCTGAAAAGCGCGCTTTCGGGCAGCGGTTCGCTACGTGAATACGGGGTGGAATATTATGCCGTGCCGTTGCTTTCCGGCGGCGGGGTCGATTTTGAGCGTGTATTTGCGCTGCTCAGGCGGCATAAAGCGATAACCACGGTCTATATCCAGCGCTCTACGGGGTATGAGATGCGGGGCGCTTTTACAAGTGATAAAATCGGCGAGATCATCGGAACGATAAAAAGTGAATTTCCAGACAAGCTGTTTTTTGTGGATAACTGTTACGGTGAGTTTGTGTGTGACAGTGAACCGACCGGGGTGGGCGCGGATGTGGCCGCCGGGTCGCTGATCAAAAATCCCGGGGGCGGCCTTGCGCCTACGGGCGGCTATATCGCAGGCAGTGAAGCGTTGATCGAGCGGATCGCGAACCGTTTCTCCGCGCCGGGCATCGGCAGGGAGATTGGGTCGTATGCGTACGGATACCAATATTTTTACCAAGGGTTGTTTATGGCGCCGCATACGGTATTGCAAGCACTGAAAGGCGTGATACTGGCGTCCGCTGTGTTTTCTGAGCTGGGCTATAAAACCACCCCATCTTTTGAGGAGGAGCGCGGGGACATCACGCAAACAATCGTCTTTGGCAATGAAGCCGATTTGACCGCTTTTGTGCGCGGCGTACAGCGCGCTTCTGCTGTGGACGGGCATGTGGTGCCATACGCGTGGGATATGCCTGGATATGACGATAAAGTCATCATGGCGGCGGGAACGTTTGTGCAGGGGGCTTCACTTGAGCTTACCGCCGACGCGCCCATCCGCCCGCCGTACTGCGCCTATTTGCAGGGCGCGCTCACGTATGAACACGCGAAATTAGGGATACTTTTTGCGCTGGACGCACTGAAAAAGGGATAATTCTTGTCTAACGATAAAGTTAAACCGCGGGTCAGCATAAAATGTGTGGCGGGTTTCTTGCAACACTTGCGTAAAACCCATAATAATGGTATAATATACCCATAAAAAGGAGTGAGATGTTATGCCACAAATTATACCAATTAAAGATTTGAAAAATACAAGCGGAATCTCGCAGATGTGCCACGAAGCGCGGGAACCCATATATATCACCAAAAATGGATATGGCGATATGGTCATTATGAGCGTTCAAATGTATGAAGAGAAATTGCGTATGTTGGATGTGTATTCCAAATTGGAGGCGGCGGAAGCGCAGATTGCCGAGGGCAAGGTGATGGATGCTGACGAATCGCTGGCAAGCATACGGGCAGAGCTCAATGTATAAGCGGTTTGTCTCAGAGTTAGCGCACGGAGATTTACGCAATATTGTTGCATATATTAAAGATACGCTTTGTGCGCCCGAAGCCGCCGCTGCTTTTTTGGACGAGATTAAGAAGTGTTATGCTCGTCTTGTAAAAAACCCGCTGATTTACGCGCTGTGCAATGACGAGCGACTGGCAAAAGAAGGGTACCGAAAAGCCTCGATAAAAAATTATCTGCTCATATTTAAGGCGGACGAAACAAGCAATGTTGTAACAATCTACCGGTTTTTCTATGGAGCGGAAGAGTATCAGAACAAGCTTTAACGCAGGATTCTAATATTACTTGCACTGGGAATGAACCCTTTGTATTTTCCGATATTGCTCTTGCAGCGAAGAAAGCGATTCCGCGTAAAGCTCTTTAAACGGGCGGTAGATTTCGCGCATACCGTCTGTGGGAATGTATTCTTTAGTTACGTGAATGTTGTTTTTGGCGGTCTGCCGCAGATCCGGAAATACGCCGAGGGCGTTGCCCGCCAGCATGGCCGCCGCCCATGTGGCGATATCTTCGCGACTCAGCACTTGGTAGGTTTTGCCGGTGATATCCGCGCATGCAGCCAGAAAGGCGACTTTGCGCCGCCGCCCACTGTTCTTACCGCTGCGGCGCGCTGCGGGTATTCGGGATAGTGCCGATCCATACTATTGAGAGACAGGTCAAAATCAAATGTGATGCTTTCTAAAAGCGCGCGGTAAAAGTGCTCTTTTTTGTGGCTCCAGTCGTGCCCCATAAAAAGGCCCTTCAATTCGCCGCAAAACGGCATGGCGCTGCCGGATAAAAGGCCGATCGCCATCAGGCCGCCGCAGCCGGGCGGAACAGACTCCGCATCACGTTCGATTTGAGCGAATGCTGCCGCGAGCGTTTGCCCTTCCTGCCGCACAAACGTATTGATAAACCAGTCGAGGGTGATGCCCGACCCTGTGACAAATTTCGCGGCGTAAAAACCACCGTTCGGTATAGGGGAGGGAATGCAGTCGTAGCGGCCCGCCTCGCTATCCGGCCGGTATTCGCGCACCGATTTATGCACGCCGCCGTACGAGCTTGCTTCAAAGTTCAGTTCGCCTTCGTCTAATATCGCGGACCCCAGGCACCCGGCGATTTTGTCACCCGCGCCCGAAACAAGGGCAATGCCGCTTTTAAGCCCTGTCGCCCGCGCGGTTTTCTGAGAGAGCCTGCCGCAAATCACATTGGAATGCACGATTTTGGGAAGATACCTTTGCTTGAGGCCGATCGCGTCGCAAATCGCGCTTGACCACTTGCCTTTGGCAATATCGGCAAGGCCTGTCCATGTGGTGTATGTCGTGTCGATCACCGCGTCCCCGATGTCGATATCGCCCAACTGCCCGATCAGGTAGCCGCTGATCATCAGGTATTTTTCCACCTTGCTGTTTTCGGCGGGAAATTCCGTTTTAAACCATTCATATTTGGGGGCCATAGCAGGGAAGTTTGTGCCGCTGATCTCCAAAAACTGTTTTTTCAGCGCGCGCATCTGCTGCTGCGCATAGGGCATATACCGGGTATCAAGAGAGCACGACCATGTAGTTACATCGTTCCAATCTTTATCTACCCCCATAAAGCCGGACATCTGGCCTGTGAACGCGATTGCCTCAATATCCGTCGCGCGTTCTCCCAGATAACCGCATACCGACTTCATGCAGGCGATTGTGGATTCCACAAAAAAATCGCCCTTTTGCAAAAACACGCCGGGCCGCGGCCGTTCGTCCCGCACGGGCTGCGAGGCGGCAGCGACTTGGCTGCCTTTGGTGTCGTACACAGCGCTTTTAATGAAGCTGGTTCCGAGGTCGAGCGCCATCAACAATGTTCTTTCCATAATAAAATAACTCCAACTCTCATTTTGACAAACTTCGGTTAATACTACTATATATGGAAGTATGTGAAAAATGCAAGTATCTTCATTGACTCCGCGCCTATTTGAATTTATGATAAAATAGAGTGCCGGAAGCTGAATCGTGCGGCACAGGCTGATTGCGCTGCCGTGGCCGCAAACTGTCTGCGTATAGGTGAGAAGGCTGGCATGGACACAAGAATGACGCTGGAAAAGCAGGGAATATAATGACGAGGGGGATAGTGCCATGAGAGCAGTTAGGATGTACAAGCCCGGAGATCTCCGGGTGGAAGATGTACCAATCCCGGTGCCCAAAGCGGGTGAGGCGCTGGTGAAGGTGATGGCGTGCGGCGTATGCGGGTCGGATATTCCGCGCGTAAACAAATATGGCGCGCACATTGCGCCGCTTACGATTGGGCACGAGTTTTCGGGGAAAATTGTGGAAGTGGGCAAAGACGTGAAAGAATTTAAACCGGGCGACAGGGTGACTGTGCCGCCGCTCATTCCATGCTATCAATGTGAATGGTGCGAAAAAGGCATTTATTCCTTATGCGAGGAGTACGACTATTTCGGCTCGCGGCGTGACGGCGCGATGGCCGAGTATGTGGCGGTGCCCGAGGCGAACCTTTTGAGGGTGCCGGATACTGTGGGGTATCTGGACGCGGCGACAGCAGACCCGTGCGGCAACGCGCTGCATGGGATCGCGCAGGCAAAGCTTGTACCGGGCGAGGTGTTTGTGGCGTATGGCGCGGGGCCGATCGGCCTTTTTGCCGTACAGGCGGCAAAGGATATGGGCGCGGGCACGGTGTTTGCCGTGGATATGGGCGCAGAGAAAATAAAGGTGGCAAGGGAATGCGGCGCGGATATCGCGATCGACGCGGCGAAGGAAGACCCCGCCGAAGTGATACGGCGGGAGACAAACGGCGCGATGGCGAACGTGGGGATCGACTTCACCGGCGCGCCCGCGGCGCAGAAAAAAGCCATTGGCTGTGCGGGAAAAATGGCGCGCGTCGTGTTTCTCGGCATATCGCATCAGGGCCTTGACCTTGATGAAAAGCAGGTGGACCATATTATGCGCGGGCAAATTTCCGTGATTGGTTCGTGGAACTCGTTTACAAAACCATTTCCGGGCGACGATTGGTTCAAGGGGCTGGAGCTTTTCAAAAGAGGTGCGGTGACGGCCGGGCCGATGATCAGTCATAAACTTCCGCTGGAGGACGCGCCGGAAATGTTTCGCGCGATTGACCGGGGCGGCATTTACTTTAATAAGGTACTGTTCCTGCCGCACGGGGAAAATTTCGGGGAAGAATAGTATGCGGTGTTTTCCGGCATTGAACAACAGGGGAGTATGAAAGCGGTCATAACGGCCGGGTAGGAGAAAAAATGGACATTGAGCAGATCAAAAAACAGGTGATGGAAGAAGTGTTTGAAGGCTTTACAGGCGGGCGACCGGTGACGGCGGGCGAGCTTGCGCCGGCGGATGTGGCGCGGTACATCGACCACACGATATTGAAGCCGGAAGCTTCGCGGCAGGCGGTGGCAAAGGTATGCGGGGAGGCAAAGCAATACCGGTTTGCCAGCGTGTGCGTCAACCCCTGCTACATTGGCTTTGTGGCGGGTGAGCTTGCGGGCAGCGGTGTTGCGCCCTGTTGCGTCGTGGGGTTCCCTCTCGGGGCGTGCACGCCGGAGGCAAAAGCGTTTGAAGCCAAAGACGCGGCGGCAAACGGCGCGAAGGAAATCGACATGGTCATAAATGTTGGAGCGATAAAATCGGGCGACTGGGCGCTGGTGAAGCGCGACATCGCCGGGGTAGTAGAGGCCGTGCGTGGCAGGGCGATCGTAAAGGTGATCATCGAAACATGCCTGCTGACCGACGAGGAGAAAGTGAAGGCGTGCGTGGTGAGCAAGCTTGCCGGTGCGCAGTTTGTCAAGACATCCACCGGTTTTTCCACCGGCGGCGCGACAGCGGAAGATGTGCGGTTGATGCGCGAGACGGTGGGCCAAAACATCGGCGTAAAAGCGTCGGGCGGCGTAAAGACGTATGAGGACGCGCTGGTTATGCTTCGCGCGGGCGCAAACCGGCTGGGCACAAGCGCGGGCGTGGCGATCGTATCCGGTTAAACGCGTGCATTGATTGCGGTATGAATGAAGGTGCATCGATTCTGTTTTATTGGCTAACGACGCGGGGGTACGTGAAAGTCCTGTTTTTGCATAACCCGCGCAAGGCTGGGCATCAAAGCCCTCGGGGGGTATAGCGATAAATTATGGCGTGGGTATAAAAATATCGCACACCTCTATGTAAAGTGCGCGACATGTGGGCGGACACTGTCCGTGGAGCGGGTGATGGGAATCGAACCCACGCAGCCAGCTTGGAAGGCTGGAGCTCTACCATTGAGCCACACCCGCGTCATGTGGCGGTTTGGAGCGGGTGATGGGAATCGAACCCACATAGCCGGCTTGGGAAGCCGGTGCTCTGCCACTGAGCTACACCCGCACATATCTGTGCAACTATTCACTTTTCCATGAAAAGATTTGCTAATAAGCAAATCTTTTTCCGTTTTGGTGTTTTGGAGCGGGAGACGTGATTCGAACCCGCGACGTCCACCTTGGCAAGGTGGCACTCTACCACTGAGCTACTCCCGCGCGGTATTGTGAAAATAAATGAACTAACGCTACCTGGTGCGGGCGAAAGGATTTGAACCTTCACACCGAAGTACCAGATCCTAAGTCTGGCGCGTCTGCCAATTCCGCCACGCCCGCACGTGATTACGCGCATGGATTATTATAAGGAATGGGGAAGAATATGTCAAGGGCTTGGAAGGGCATTTTGATTATATAAAATATGGAAGGTAACCCGTTGAGATACCACGGCAATGAGTATATAATACTGCTAATACAATAAGGGGGCTACTTATGAAACTACTAAAAGAACTGGCAATTTTATTCCTGCTTTGTATGGTGGGCGAAGTACTGTCCTATTTCCTGCCGTTTTCCATACCAGGGAGCGTGATAGGGTTGTTCCTGCTGCTCGCGCTCTTGTTTTCCGGCAAGCTGGGGGCCGACCCGCTCGCGTTGACGGAGAACTTTTTTCTTACCAACATGCCGCTTTTTTTTATTCCGTCAATCTGTTCGCTCATTACGATCATATCGGTAATAGGGGATGTACTTGCGGCTGTACTGTTTATCTGCATCGTCACTACGGTGATCACATTTTTTGTAACGGCGTATGTGGTAAAACTTGTAAGTAAGCTGCAAAATAATCTACCCTCAAAAACAGTGCAGGAGGAAAACTGATGGAACTTTTAACCTCACCTTTTTTTGGCGTAACTTTAACAGTGGCAGCCTACCTTGCCGGCGTCTATATCAACAGAAAGACAAAGCTCACGATTTTGAATCCGCTGCTTATATCGGCGGCGATTGTGATTGCCGTGCTTATGGTTTTCCATATCGAATATGACGCATACCGCACAGGCGCGAATATCATAAGCGTGTTGCTGGTTCCGGCAACGGTATGTCTGGCGGTTCCTATTTATAAAAAGCGCGCGTTATTGAAGAAATACTGGCTGCCGGTGCTTTTGGGCTGCGCCGCCGGTGCGGTGACCTGCATTGTCTGTGTATGGTTGTTGTGCGGCTTGTTTGGGCTGGATGCGCAGGTCACAAAATCCATATTGCCAAAATCTATAACCACACCCTTTGGCCTGGCTGTCTCGGAAGCAATCGGCGGAATCCCGTCGCTCACCGTTGTGTGTATTATCATAACCGGGTTGTTTGGCGCGACATGCGCGCCTTGGCTGATCAAATGGTTCCGGGTTACGGATCCTGTCGCCGCCGGTCTTGCGATCGGCACATCGTCGCATGCCCTCGGTACGGCAAAGGCGATCGAGATAGGGGAGACGCAGGGCGCGATGTCCGGGTTGGCTATTTCGGTTGCCGGAATCGTAACAGTGGTGGTCGCGCTGTTTTTTTAAGCGCGCTTTACTACAAAAAAGAGATAGGGTATAATAACAGAGAAAAAACAGGGAACGCAATAGAGAATACATGGAAGAGAAGAAAAAACCGATTGGGTTTTATGATTCGGGCGTAGGCGGCATCAGTGTGCTGCGGCAGACAATAAAATTACTTCCCGGTGAGGATTATATTTATTTCGGCGATAGCGCGAACGCGCCGTATGGCATGAAAGACGAGGAGGAAATTAGAAGATTTTCGCTCGCCTGCGGCGATTTTCTGCACCAAAAAAATGTAAAAGCGATTGTGATTGCGTGCAATACCGCAACGAGTATTGTGGTAAAGACGATGCGCGAAAACTACAATATACCCGTCATCAGCATGGAACCGGCGGTGAAGCCCGCCAAAGAAGCGCACAGGGCAGGGGATATCCTTGTGCTGGCGACGCCCGCCACACTGAAACAAGCGCGCTACCACGCGCTTCTTGCGCGGCTTTCCATACGCGACCGCGTGGTGGACGTGGAATGCGCGGGGTTGGCCGAGCTGGTGGAAAACGGCGATCTTTCGAACCCGCAAATCAAAGCGTGTATTTATGAAAAACTGCGCGCCCACGCGGGCAGGAAAAATGTCTGCGCGCTTGTGATAGGCTGTACGCATTATTCTTTCATAAGCGACCAGATCAACGAGGTGGCAAAAAAACTGCTGCGCGGTTCCTGCGAGATTTATGACGGCATGTATGGCACGGCGCGGCGCACGGCGGGCGTCCTTTCAGAGAACGATTTGCTGAACCCAACCAACAGGCGGGGAACCGTGCGGTTTTTTTCTTCCCTGCAAACGGACACAGAAAGCAAATTCAGGCATTTTCTGGAATTATAATCTTGACACGAACTTCAACAGAACGGCAAAAATGTAATGGAATTGTAAAAAGTATGGAACAAACCACGGCGTGGGCGCGTCTTTAGTACGAAGACCACGAACGGAGAAGAGCAATGAACTGCAATAAATGCAAAAAGTGGATCCATCTTTACCTTGACGGCGCGCTAGGCCCCGATCAGGAGGATTTGTTCTTTTCGCATATCGAAAATTGCCCGGAATGCGCGAGCTATTATGAAGATATGGTATGGATGCTGCGCAGGATGCCGGAAGAAGAGGCCGGCCTTCCCGGTGGATTCTCCAACAGATGGCGCGGCGCTGTTGCGCGGCTGGGGCAACCTGCCCGCCGGGTGAACTATAAGGTGCTCGTTCCCGCGCTTGCCGCATGCCTGTGCGGGGTTTTTGTGGTATCGGCTGTTTTTGCGGGGGATTGGGGGATACGGAACCTTTCCAGCGGCTCGAACGAACGGCCGCAGAGCGCGGAAGAGGGCGGGGAAACCAAGCCCGCTGATAATTTTTGGGGAATATTTTCGCCGCCCGAAGAAAATGTCGCCCCTGGGGTTTCAACTATTGAATCGGGAAATACAGACGAGCAGCAAGCCGTGCAGGGCAGCGACCCACAAGAGAGCGACCTGGGTGCGGCAACTCCGCCGCAGAGCGCGTCTATTACCAGCGGCATGGTCGAAAGCCAGCCGAGCGCGGAACCCGGCGCGGGGAGCGGCGTTTCCGCTCTGGCGGAAGCGATCACAAAGGAAATCGAACTTGTGCCCGGGCACCCGGTCGTGCGGGCGGCGGGAAATGATATGCGTAAACAGATCATGGCGCGTGTGATCGACTTGCAGGCGGGCGGCGTGGTTGTGCAGCTTTTTGAAACGGAGCAGGCGGTTGTATTGGAGGCGGACAGCGCTGTGCTGGCGGAGATATTGCTGCACTTCGGGCTGGAAAATGTGCTGGCATCCGGCGCGTATCCATCGCCAACGCCGCAGGCGGACGCGGCGCAGCAAACGCCGCAGGTTACGCAGCTTGAGATATTGTTTGAGTAATACGAGACAAAAATATGGAAATCTGAAAACGGGAATGGTATAACAAAAAAACGCGGGATATTTATATAATCCTGCGTTTTTTGTTTTGTCTGGCTTACGTGTCTTATTGACCTGCCCTGTGGTATAATACCTTTTATTACTGCGGCGCGGTAAACCTTCCGGTGGCGGCGCCGAAAATCAAAAAGATGCCGAGAGCGATGATCATGGAAATCAAAAGCGCGCGCATGAAGTACATAAGCCGTATGCCCGTGCGCTTTTCCACTTGGTTCCTGCCGAGCATCGCAGCAGCAAAAAGTATGAGCCACAGCCAGCTAAACAACTGATTTTCCGGGTCGATATATGCCCCGGAAAAAAGGGCGATCATGATACCTGCCCCAAAAGCGATCCCCAGGAATATTTGCCAGAATTTTTGCTGGGAAGGCGTGAGCTTTGGCACATAAGGTTCCGGCTCTACCGGTTCTTCGTCCGCCACCTCATCCGCGTTTCGTATTTCCATTTCAGGTTCTTCATCGCCGCCGGGCCCGGGCGCGGCGGTCACAACGATGTCGTTTTCTTCCGCCGTCTCGCCTTGCGTGGTAGTCTTAGTGTTCTTTTCGTCTTGCATACTGTTACCCCAAATCCACAATATTTGATTCACGGATTATTATTGCATATGGGATAAAATATTTCTATATTTATTGAAAAAAATATTTATTTTTTTTATACAATCTGTTACACTATTGCTGTTCGGGTCATTTTAGATAAAGAGCGGAAACTTTTTTTTTATTATTTTACCGGATTATTTGGAATTCCCCTGGCACGGCCGCGAAACCTGCCGGATAACATTTAAAAAAATATTGGGAGGATCTCTATTTATGAAGGCATACAATCCACAGGACATCTATAATATTGCGGTTGTGGGGCACGGCGGCGAAGGGAAAACGACGCTCACAGAGGCGTTTTTGTTCAATTCAGGCGCCGTTGAGCGTATGGGGCGTGTGGAAGACGGGAATACAGCGACGGACTACGACCCGGAAGAAACAAAACGCCAGATATCCATAGGGCTTGCGCTGGCGCCGGTGGAATGGAAAAATAAAAAATATAACCTGATCGATGTACCGGGATACTTTGACTTCGTTGGGGAAGCTGTCGCGGCCTATGCGCTGTGCGACTCGGCGCTTATTGTGGTCAGCCCCAAAGATAATGTGCCGGTCGGCGCGGAAAAAGCATACGCGTATTGTGCGCGGCACGCCATACCGCGGGCGTTTCTTGTAAACCAGATGGACAAGGAAAACGCGGACTATATGAAAGCGGTCGCGGCATTGCAGGCAAAGTACCCGTCAGTTATTACACCCCTGCAATATCCTATTATGCAGGGAGATAAATTCATAGGCGTCGTAGATATCATTTCGCGGCAGGCGGCGCTGTTTGACGGTAAAAACGCGGATATCCCGGCGGATATCGCGGGCGAGGTCGATTCCCTGCGTGAGCAACTGGTAGAAAACGCGGCGGGAAACGACGAAGAACTGATGGAGAAGTATTTCGACGGGCAGGAACTTTCAAAGGACGACATATTAAAAGGGTTGAAGGCCGGCATTGCCCAGGGGGCGATCGCGCCTGTGTTTGTGACGGCGGCCGCGCCTAACCTGGGTGTGAAAAACCTGATGGACGAGCTTTTGAACCTGATGCCTTCCGCGGCGGAAATGGCGGACGTACCCGCGAAAGACAAGGCGGGCAAGGAAATAACGGTGAAGCGTGATCCTTCCGCGCCGTTCGCGGGGCAGGTCATGAAGACGATCGCCGACCCGTTTGTAGGGAAGATATCCATCATCAAGGTGTTCTCGGGCACGCTCTCATCGGATATGTCCGTGGTGAACGCCGAGACGGAAAAGAATGAAAAAACAAGTAACCTTGGCGTAATGCGCGGCAAAAAACTGGTCAATATCGATAAACTCATGGCCGGTGACATCGGCGCACTCGCCAAATTACAGGGAACTGTGACGAGCGACACGCTTTGCGCGCAGGGCAATATCGTGAAATTTGACCGGCTAGTGTTCCCGCTGCCGTGCATCTCGTTGGCGGTAGAGGCGAAAAAGCAGGGCGACGAGGAAAAAGTATTCGCCGGGCTGCACAGGTTTGAAGAGGAAGACCCGTCGTTCAAGGTCACAACAAACGCGGAAACGGGTGATACGCTCGTGAATGGCATGGGCGAAATGCACCTTGAGGTCATACTGCAAAAACTCAAGAATAAGTTTGGCGCGGAGGGCGCGTTAAAAGAACCGCGCGTGCCGTACAGGGAAACGATCAAAAGAATGGCGGAAGCCGAAGGGAAGCATAAAAAGCAATCGGGCGGCGCGGGCCAGTTCGGCGTGGTGCAAATGCGTTTTGAGCCGATCATGGACGGTTCCAATGATTTTGAGTTCGTGAATAAAATCGTGGGCGGCGTAGTACCCAAGGAATTTATCCCGGCGGTGGAAAAAGGCTTGAAAGAAGCGATGAAGCACGGCGTGCTGGCCGGTTATCCGATGGTGAATGTACGCGCCACGCTGTATGACGGTAAGTATCATCCGGTAGACAGCAAGGAGGTCGCGTTCAAATCGGCGGCAAGGCTTTCCTATAAGGCGGCTTGCGTAAAGGCCGACCCGGTGCTGCTTGAGCCTATCTGCAAGGCGGAAGTGTTGATCCCGGACGAATACATGGGCGATATCATCGGCGACCTCAACAGGCGGCGCGGCAGGATACTCGGCATGAACCCCAAAGACGGGGAACAGGAAGTCGTTGCCGAGGTGCCTATGAGCGAGATGACAAAATACGCGACAGATTTGCGTTCTATGACGCAGGCGCGCGGGTCATTTAAGCTGACGTTTGAGCGCTATGAGGAACTTCCCGGCCAGATGGCGGCGAAGGTGATCGAGCAGGCCAAGATCGACGCCGAGGAAGAGTAAACCTTGGTGTTTTACCCGGCCACCGCACCCCAACTCGAAAGCGGGCGGGTAGCCGGGTCGTAGAATTAGAATTATAGGATCATGCAAAAGCGGCATATGCCGGGGAATCCGGGGTGTGCCGATTTTTTATGTGCTTTGCCATTGGCGCAAGAGGAAGAAAACTTTTGCAAAATTGCTTGACTGGCAAAAGCCGCTGTATTATAATATCTCTTGCTGGTGCAAAACAGATTTATGTTTTACGCCGGATAAAATGGAGAGGTTCCCGAGTGGCCAAAGGGAGCAGACTGTAAATCTGCCGTCGACGACTTCGATGGTTCGAATCCATCCCTCTCCACCATTTTTTATTAGTCTGCGGACATGGCGGAATTGGCAGACGCGCTAGATTCAGGTTCTAGTGGGCTTACGCTCGTGGAGGTTCAAGTCCTCTTGTCCGCACCATCTTAAAACACATCTTAGGGTGTGTTTTTTACTTTTGTGGAGCGGCTCTCTAAGCATTTATGCTTGTTAAAGCAAAACGTAGTGGCGGTGCTGGAATGAGTATTATATTACAGACT
>QMCD01001626.1_pt1 | contig 26075 bp, 25 predicted proteins | sample 1821841 | NCBI WGS metagenome assembly QMCD01 (sample SAMN01991225, study PRJNA193472) | Termite gut metagenome, whole genome shotgun sequencing project. | isolation source: worker | host: Macrotermes natalensis | reverse complement strand
GGTAGCGCTTCGCTCCTTCTTTTCAGGCATCTCGGCCTTTACGCCTTTATCGACCAACGAACGCCGGTTCTGAATACGTCATCCGTGGAACGGATACGAGCGATTCGAGCCCCGCGTGATCAAACGCCGCCTCTACAAGTACCCGTTGATGAAAAAACCACGTCATGTCCTGAAGAAATCACAAAAAAGAAAATTGTCGTAAGTTCTTACGCTATAACAATCCAGTGCCATTCGCATCAAGCACTATTTTAGTTTGATGTGGGATTTGGCAGAGCGAATGCCCCAGAAGACTGACTGGATTTTTAGATATGCTTTAAAGGCTTTCGAACTCTCCACCGTCGTTATTCAGAAAAGCAGCTGGAAATTATTTGAGGATTTGCTGATTAAAACCGCCCTTGTTGAACCGGCAATTCTTGACATGCTTACCCGAATACTCATTACGTATGATTCATTCCTTGACACAGACTCCAAAGAAAAGCTAGCGAGGCTTATAGACGCAACAATTAAATGGCATTGTCCTGTTCGGCACAATTTTGAAATAGCATGGGCTTTATGGATAGCCAAAACATTTGGCATTAAAATTGAAGAACAATCCGCCAATGATATTATTGATACACAAGATAGTATTTCGATTCTTATTCTGTTGGACTTAATCAAGAATACTGATTTGATTAAAGGGCAACCAAAGGTGAGTGATATAGAGGCAGAATTAAAAGGAAATATCCTGATGACTGAGAATTGGTTATTGGCTTATGAAGGCGTAAAAAAGGGTTGGTTGACTCCGTCTGAAACAAATCTTCTTGACAATAACTTGTTCTTTAAAATATTGAAGGACAAAGATGTCGAGTTTTACAAGCCCAAAAAACAACTTAAGCCATACAAGCCTAGAGACAGAAAACCCGTGGAACACTATTCGAGTGAGCAATCTGTACAAACGGCTGAACAAGCGGCACAAGACAATCAACATGTAGAAAAGACTGATAAAAAACAGCCAGATGAACCATTTGACTTATTTATTATATCTTCGCTTGGCTTGTAGATAACCTGCCATCAATTTCGCTTGTTTTAACATCGGGGTGAGGGGGCTTCCCAAAGGATGCAAGATCGTTCTTGGGCATCCCATCAACAAACATGCCATTTATGCACCAAAAGATGCGAGAGGACGTCTCTGACGATTCTCAATTATTTACAGGAGAGCCAAAAGCAGGGGCTTGCAAGGAAGGAGATCGTAAATAGCTCTTGTTATCAAGGTAGTCTGCGATATGTTCCATTGCATTTATAAGATAGGACTCGACAGATTTTAGATACAGCTCCAATTCCTGCACGGCAATATCTCTACCGATTTCCTCAAAGGAAAAAACGCCGTGCGCCAGATCATTACGTCTGTCTTTCAGTTCTCGAATTTTGTCGTGAATTTTTTTGGGAACAGGTGGTCGAAAGCCATATCTTTTAGCGTGTTTTCTGAACAATCGAGGGTCCAAATTGCCGGAGAATACTTCTTTTTTCAAGAATGTCCGATGCACAATATCCCTATTGATTGAAACAATGCTTCCCTTGACCTTTTCCCAAGTCCTTTTGCACAGCAAACGATGAAGCTCTTCCCTTAATTCATCTCTGCACTCATCAAAACCAAAACCATTCTGTTCGATTTCTTCGTGAATCGATTCAATAGCGCTCGTCAGTGTCGATTCAACGAGGTTGTACAGTAACAAAAAGCAACTTGCTTTCAGTGTCTTTATCGGTGCGTCGGCTCCGATTGATTCCTGTTGCAGGATAAAAGCGACAAATTCCCTTGCTTCTTGAATCCGGCTTTCAAAGTCACTTCGTGTTTCTTCAAGGCTCATGCTATTTACCATTCAAAAGGATGTCGCGGACAAATTCAATGCGTCTGCATACCTTCGGCCGTGAATTGCTCGCGTCCGTTGTGGTTAATCCGATAAATTCATCGCCTTCCGTCCAGTCGGTATTAGCAGGTTTGATTTTGTCATTTTTATCGAGAGCCAACGCAATTCCTACGGCAATCGCTTCAAATCGGACTCTTTGCGTTGTACTGCGATTTTTCCGATGAAATCCGTTGGGGAAATAGTCTTTCGCAAATTTCAACATTCTTTCAAAAACATGTTTCAATTTTTCCGTGTTCTTTGATGTGATGGATGTGTTCTCACGAGCATAGTCATCAAGGAATTCCTTGACGCTCCGATCAAATTGCTGATACCGCTCATAATAGGCGAAAAAGCGAAGAACAAACTCTTCACGTTCACGACGATTGATTGCCACTTGGGAAATCGGGGCAAGTTTATGAAACGTCGTATTTTTGGCACATTGCTCAATAAAAGTTAGAAACGGGCCGTCCATGATTCCACGCCGCTGTTCCATGTCTCTAAGAGGATCGCTCCCCGTGTTAATCCGCTCAAAGATATCTCGCCGCGTTTCTTCGTCGGCACTATCGGAAAGCACGATGATGCGGATGGTCGTCCTGTAAAATTTTCTACGGCGCGAAAGAGGCAAATCAGTATAGAGAAAACCATTTAATCCAGAGAGTCTCCGTAATTCCAAGAGTCGAAGTTCTCCTGCCATAAAACGGCAGAGCGTTCGCACCCGCTGGGAACCATCGACGATTTCCAAACCGCCTTCCTCGCTGTCATTTGTTTCGGCAAAAGTAAGAAACGGAATCGGCAGGCCGATCAAGACAGATTCGATAAATTTCGACTGCCGACGTTCGTCCCATGTAAGCTCACGTTGATAATCAGGAGTATAGAATTCCGGTTTTTTAGCGTCGGGGTCCACGGTGCTATATTTTTGCACGATGGTTTCAATCGGATACTCCTTAATGTCATAATCAACTACACGCCTTTGTGACTCGATTTGTTTTTCTGCGGCCTTTACTGTGGCGCCATTGATTACAGGATTTGCTTGCTTTGCCATGACTATTTTTGAATGTATGACTCGATATGCGTAAGGATGCTTTTGCCGATAATGGTTCCAAGTCGAACCGGCACGGCATTGCCAATCATTCGCCCAACCTTACTGAAAGTTATTTCGTTTTCCGATTCAAAAAATTTGTAGCCGCTTGGGAATGTCTGTAGGATCGCTCCTTCACGAAGAGAGATGGCTCGGTCCTGATCCGGGTGTCCAAATCGACCATTGCCATAACCAAAAAATTGAGTTGTAATCGTTGGTGCAGGAATGTTCCATTCCATGCGCCCATATACGCTCGGATATGTTTCACCGGAACTACTGCGGTGACATGAGGCTACTAATTTTTCCGGCCAATCCCGCCAAGTGCCACCGGGAACAGAATGGCGAATTCGCCTTAGGTTTAACGGCGAAAGCCGACTACATCTGTGAAGAGGGTCTTTTGAACATGTTTCTCCAGCACTCAGCGGAGCCATGCCATGCAATGCGTCTCGAACGGTTGCATACGCTTCAGGTTTGTGAGTCGGTGGCAAAACTTCAATGGGTTTCAGCCGTGAAGCCAAAACGACCAACCTGCGTCGCACCTGCGGAATACCATAATCTGGACAGTAGACAATTTGAGATTCAGAATTTCTCGTAAAAAAATAACCTTCCCGTTCCAAGGAATCAAGAAAATCATGAAAAACGGCATGGCGGACAAGTTCCGGCACGTTTTCCATGCTAATGACATGCGGTTTAGTCTCGCAAATGATTCGCGAAAAATCACGGAGTAATTCCCATTTTTTTGACGCCTGCTTGAGTTTTTGTGTGTATTTAGAGAAAGGCTGGCAAGGAGCGCAGCCCACAAGTATTTTGAATTTGGCGTTACCGAAGCGTTGATCTATTTCCTCACCAGGAATATCAGAGACGCTTCGCTGAAAAAACTTCGCACCCTTGTTGTTTTTTTCATAAGCGTATCGACAATTTTCATCAATATCATATCCGGCAACAACCGGCACTCCCGATTGAATCAATCCACACGTAAGCCCACCCACACCGCAAAAAAGGTCTACGGCAACGACATCGCATTTGGAAAAACTTTTTTGCCCCATTGAACCCAATAATTCATCGCAAAACTGGTTATCTCCGTATCGGTGATACGGTTAAAACGATTGAAGTCGCAATGGTTAAAACCATCGCAAACATTAAATATAACAAACGGACTCGCCATCCGCAATCATAGCGGTTTTTGGGGATTGAAATTTTGCCGCTGAAAGTCGTTTTCTACGCCGAAGTGGTCCGTTAGTCTCGTTACACCGAATAAACTGAATACCCAACCGAAATAGAGGGATACACCACGTTTTTGCGGCCAAATCGAAAATTGCTTTGTACGGACTACAAAGACTGCCTGCCCGCTCCATTCCGCCCAGTTGCCCCATGTTATTCTTGTTGGGTGGATTCATTTAACCTCAAATCTTCCCAAAAATCGTGTATACGGGGTTTCGAGCGTCGGATCGGATAATCCCTCCTCCGCCCCCGAACCCGTCGCAAATCCCCTTCTGTTGCGTTCCATCGACGAACCAGCGAAAAGCGACCATTCGGTTAGGGTTTCGTTCCACCCGAAAAACGCGGTTGAATGCTCGGAAACAGCGACGAAGGCCGCTCACCGCATCGACGAAATCGGTCGTGCAAGTCGGTGCAAATGTTTCGCAGATTCTGCCGCCGAGTCAACATAACGAACGGTAAAAATCGTTGCAGAGTTTCTCGATATAATCCCGCCGGGCAAGTTGGCTCAACCATTCTTTCGGGATCGCGTCCACTCCGTAAAACACTCCGGCGAGGCCACCGGCAATGGCGGCGACCGTGTCCGTGTCTTCACCGAGATTTACGGCTTTCAAAACGCAGGCTTTATAATCGTTCGTGTTCAGCAAGCACCAGAGAGCGGCCTCCAATGTATCGACGACGTAGCCGCTGCTCTTGATTTCTTTTTCAGACAACGATGCGAAACCCGCATCGAGAAGCCGTTTGTAATGTTTCAAGTCTGCGGCGTATTCCTTTTTGTTTCCATAATGCTTTTCGGCTTTTTCCGTTCCGAAGCGAATCGCGGTTTTCAAATCGGATTCTTCGAGCAGGCTTTTGGCGATTGTCAGATAGATGCCGCAGGCTATTTGACTTCTTTTGTGAGCGTGAGTCAACGAGGATAGTTGATGAACGGTGTCGAAAAATTTATCGTCTTTTGGGCAATCGTCTCCATGATAAAATGCAAGCGGCAGTATCCGCATGAGCGAACCGTTGCCGTTGTCCTGCTCCGAGGTGCCGCCGCATCGAAGCGGCTCTGTTCCGTTTCTGAAACGCTGCAATGCTTTTCGAGTTGCAATGCCGACATCGAAAACATTGCCGTGAGCCGTGTATTTTCCTTCGTCCATCCACGAAAGAAATCGTTTCATTATATCGGCACAATCAATCGTTCGGCTTATCAGACTGTCCAGCAGGCATAGCGTGAGGCTTGTGTCGTCCGACCACGTTCCGGGAGGCTGATCGTATGTCCCGTAGCCCCGCATGTCGGTAACGGGATTGCGACGGAGCGATTCGCGGCTTTGGAATTCCGCCGGCACGCCCACCGCGTCCGCGATGGCTAATCCGAATATGCCGCCGCGTATTCGGTCTTTCAGTTTTGCGTTTTTCATTGGCTACCTCACGTCGATCCATTCTCCAGCGGCGAAGTTCACCACGTCGCCGCGTTGCGTACCTGATAACGAGTATTGCTTTTTGCCTTGGCCTTTCGGATTCTTTTTCAACCCCGAGGCGAAGTGTTGAATTTCGTTCCCGCTCTTCCTTCGCATCCACTTGTTCAAGGTCGTCCACTTGGCGGCCCATGTGCCTTCCGTGTGCGGCAACTGCAACATGATTTCGGGGCCGAATTCGAGAGTCGCATCAATGAACGAACATTTGATTTTTCCTGTCGGCGTGTTGACTTTGCGTTGCTCGCCTTTTCGTTCATCCTCAAAAGGGCTGAAATGGTGTTGATGCCGCGGATTAAAAATCGAGAGATCGTGGCAATCGAAAACGGCTACTCGCTTGCCGTCGATTTTTTGCTCCATAAAATGCGTGTCCATCGGCATTCGGATCAGGCAGGTTCTTTCTTTCGGTTGCGGATAGGTTTTGCCCGTCCAGTGTAGCGGCTTTCCCGCTTGTAAATCGTAAACGAGTACAAACTGAATCTGTATGTCCTTGCTCTTTGGGGCAACGTAACTGTCGATGCCGATAACGAGATATTTTGCAACGGATTTTAAGTCTTTTAATGTTTCGGGACCAAAAGAGCGGTGAAACTCCGATAATGCCTGTTCTTTGAGGGCTTCGATTTTTTCGTTCCATTTTTGTTTTGCCGTTTCGTCCTTTGGTTCGGAGAGCGGCGTGTTTGCCAGTTCGTCTTTGATTGTAAACGTCAAAAACCCGGCAGGCAAGAGTACAAATTGATGCTTTTCGCCTTTCGATAAGAGTTTTTTGGACCCGGCGATGAAGTCCGTAAAGAGTTGGCGTTGGTTTCGTAGTTCGGTGTCGGTAACGATGATGCGAGCGATTGTTGCCATGATACGATGGGGTTCGGAGGATTCGTAAAACATCAAAAAAGCCTTGTTTTTAAGGCTCAAACGCTGTTTTTATAATACCTCTTTTTCGGGTTTTATCAAGTTCAAAAACCCGCCCCAAATCACCGAAAACCCCTATAAAACCGGCTCCAAACCGATATTGGCACGAAAATACACCTCCCGAAACCTCGAAAAACCGCCTGTGAGCGGGTGGAGCGATTATCCGGGGGATTTTACCTCCACCTCCCCAAACACCCGCAAAACCGCTCTACGGGCGGCTACGGGTATCGGAGGGGTTACTCCGCCACCGCATCTTGATACTGTTTGTATCGCTCCAAAATGCTCCATTCCGTTTCAATAAGTGGCCGGTGAGGATACCTGCCCCGTACAGGCGGGATAAAGACTTCATAGAATTTCTGCTTTGCCGTCTGCGGCGAAAAACCGGCATGGATGAAATAAGTTGCGACGACAACGCCCGTCCGATCATGGCCGCCTTTGCAATGAATGTATATTTTCTCACCGAGTTTTTCGGCTTTTTCGATTCGTGTGTGGATTTCTTTCAGAATCGAAAAATCCGGGCTGGTATAGTCCATCGTCGGATAATGCAGGCGTGTGCAAGTATCCGGCAAATGCCCGGCGTATTGCGTCAACGGCTCCGATGTCAAATCGATAATCGTCTTGATGCCGAAGTCGATCAGGTTGTTCAATTTCGGGATGCCGTCTTTCGGCTGTATTTCAAACGGATACTCCCCGGCGTAAAAAGTGTCCGTGACTTTGTATGAATACTTGAATGGCAAATTGTGTTTCATTGTTTCTCGGCGACTGATTGATTTTCAGGTTTGGCAATCGATAATATCGGCAAGGTATTCGACAACCGACTTGTTCTCACTTGCCATTGCACAAACGAGCGGGGTCAAAAGGTATCCGTCCATTGCATGAGCATCGGCTCCGCATTCAAGAAGGAGTCGAACGCTTTCAAGGCTCTCGGCGTTTGGATTCCAAGCCGCGTGATGAAGCGGGGTCGTCCCATCGTTGTCCTTGGCGTTCACGTTCGCTCCGTTGGCAATGAGCAATTTCAACATTGCCAAATTGGAGTTTCCCAAAGCGGTCGCATAGTGCAACGCCGTATTGCCATTATAGCCTCTCGCGTTGATATTTGCACCATTGCGTATCAGGGCTTCGACGACATCGACCTGTTCTTCAGCGATTGCTTGGAAAAACTGTTCGGAGGTTTCCATACCAGCTTGAAATTGCTTTACCATTCCAGTTCCGCAAGGCTCATCGTTTGAGTAAATTCTTCTTGATAAGCGGCCATGTTTTCTGTGTACGCCTTCAACGATCCCGAAGGAGCCGTCACGGACTTCTTGTATTTCGAGAGTATCGAATACAGTTTAATCGTGTTGGCATACTTTTCTTTATTCAGCGTTTTTACACGGGCCGTGATCGCCGCCATTATTTGTTCCAGATTATTATAGCAATTATTGGATGTATATACGCCAACGGTCGACGTTATCGCGACCTCTGGACCGAACCAATCGTTGCTGCTTCTAATTCCATGGTTCCATTGTGTTGCGATTTCGGCCATGCAAATTGCGTAACCGTTTTGTAACGCCGCGATTTTCGACAACAAATCTTTGTCTTTGTTGTCCTTTAGAATCGAATAGACATTGTTTGCGGTGTCCCAACTCGATTTCGTCAATCGAACGTGAGGCCCGACGTAGCGAGCAGGATCGCTATTAGTGTACACTGGCCTTATATTGTTTTCAATGTCGCGGGCATTTGCCTTTTCCATCTCTTCTTTGATGGTTTGTGTTAGCTTTTGTTCAAGCGTCTGCACATACTCATCTTTTGGCAATGGCTCTTTCAAAACAATTCCCGAAGATTGTTGTGCGGCATTTGCGAAAGGCTCTTTAGCTTCAATGCTTTTGTTGGACGCAACTGAATTTCCAACTCGCGGCCTTTCCTTCATGCTTCCGAAAATCGTCGTGAAGGGGAGCATCATCAAAAACATCAATACCATGCCGCCGCCGATGCAGGCAGGGATAAGCACCACCGGCTTCGTGAGCGTGGAGGGCTGTTTTGAAGGGGGCAGTGCATGAGGAGCAACGGGAGCTGTATTCGCAAACGGGTCATAATCGGCCGTTGCCGGTCCTTCCGAAGTGAGTCCGGGAAAATCAAACCCGCCCGTCGAAGATGCAAAACCATAGAATTCAGTTTCGACGGGCGGCGGCGTTTCGACCTGTTTCGTTTCCGCAAACGTCAAACCGTTCACCTGTCCCGCAACGGCGGTGCGGCCGTTTGTGTTTTCGATTTTTGTCTCGCGAGTAATGAATCCCTGTCGGGCCAGGTCTTTCAGGGCCGTCGCCGAAACAGGGCCGACCTTTTCGTCATTTGCGTTGTAATAATACCAGTTTGACATTGTGTTTTTCGGGTTAGCGGATAAGCTCCTTACCTGTAGTCTACACGAATGTCGATACTATATTTCTTCTTTACAAGTCTGTCAAATCAGGTTTGGCAGCGTTTGTCCATTCTACGAAATTATTTTTGAAATTTCCACAAAAGGCTTCGATGATGATTCAACGCGAATCATATTTCTGGTGCATTTTGGCGATTTCTTTGGCGACTTCCTGCCGGAGCGATTTCGGATGTAACACCTCGGCATTGCAACCGAGAGTCAAAATCCAATTCGTCAGTTCGCGTGTCGGAACGACCTCGAATTGCACGATCACGCAGTTTTTACCTTGCTGTTTGAATTGTTGCGTTTCATGCCAATGATGCTCCTGAACGTACTTGGCCATGTAGCCGTCAACTTTAATACGGATTTTTTGTGGCAGCCTGTCGTCGAAAACGAAAACGCCGAATCCCTTACGGCGAAAGTCGTCGATTACGGATTCCTCCAGTTTTGGGAGCTTGGTTTCCGATTTTTCCACTTCGATAATGCGATTCAATTTCCAGATTCGCATTTTGTTTTTCTCGCCCGAAAGGTCAAGCAGATAAAGGCCAACCAGATAAAGCGTGCCATTTTGCATAACAAGGGCACAAGGCTGAATCCGGTAGGTTTTCTCATCTTCTCCACCTCGCGGGGCATAGCGGATTTCAATTATACTTCCGTCTTCGCAGGCTACGACGAGTGTGTCGATAATTTTCGCTTGCTCGGCATAATTGCTCCTGCCCGGCATAGTCTGGTGAAAGATGTTCAAGAGTCTGCCGAATGCCTCCATATACGCCGGTTTGAGTCGCCCCTTGATTTTATCCATGCCCTGATTGGCAGATCGAGCAAGGGATGATTTTTCCAATGGAGCCAAAACGTGCAGGCCGAAACAAAGTGCCGCCGCTTCTTCAAACGTAAAATCTGGAGAAGGGGAGGCTTCCAGCCGGTAGCGTCTCAGTCCGTGAGCTGCTGTTGTAACAACAAATTGATAATCCCATTTTTCTTTCAAAAACTCCAAGTCTCGCCGAACAGTACGAATATTCACTTTAAGTTTTTCAGCGATTTCTTCGACGGTCATGCCGCTCTTCGATGCTTGGAGCATTTCGACTATTTTTATTCGTCTGGCGGTAGATGTCATCATTGTGCGGTTCCGTGATAGGGAGTATGTCGGAGTGCCGGGCAAAAGTGTTGCAACAATAGCTCAATATATCACGCCGTTTGATGTCGTGAATACGGGCATGGCATTTTTTGTCGCTATTTTACGAATATCTCGTTGCCACTGTAGTAGCGGCTAACCCAAATCCCCTGCTTCGAATTTTTCCAGCACTCTCCTGAGAATGGCCCGTCTCGTCGGAGCCTGCTCGACAAGTTCTTTGAGTTGACCGATGTTCTCTTTTGTAAGCAATATGCCTTGTAATTTTTTTCTGAACTCTGCTGATTTCATACGGCTGACATTAAAATCCCATCCCTTCGACGCCATTTTTTCTAACCAACTGAACGGTTTGGGGCTGTCGGTGTCGTTCGACTTGCTTGTCGTTTTCGTCTTTATGGCAGGAGCATTGATGACATAATCAAAGAGAATAAGGTCGTTTTCAAACCAATTGTATTCGATAAGCGTGATGAGGGGGTCCGTTTTGGCTGAACCAACCTGAAGCGAGTTGAATTTTTTAGCAATAATTACGATTTCAATTTCTTTATCGTTAATTTCCGATTTGTTTGGAAGCTCCACATCGTGCGTCTGAATCGCGTCCAGGCAGATGGCAGCAAAATTCCTCAGGATAAAGTTTCGGTAGTCCGCTGCTTGATGTCCTACGTTTTTATCATAATCTTTTTTGAGTTCAAAGATGACAATTCTATTCGTTATGGGATTGTATGCCAGTATATCGATGCGTCCACTACTGCCCGAAGGGTGTACCGTCCCTTTGATCGTAAATTCCTTGGCAATGAGATTGAATTGTTGCGAAAACAATCCTTCCCAGTTATCATAGATGAACTGCTGCAATTCCTTTTCCGATTGATCGGCCTGAGACAGTAAAACTTCTTCTCGGATCGAAAATAATTGTTTCATTTCTGTTTCTCCTGATTACGGGGTTATTCCTTCGTGATAGAGCGATTGGTCAAAGCGAATATCGACAATATATTCCGAATTTCGAGTCCGTCAAATCAGATGGGCCAAGTTTGTCCAACCTGCTCCCATCCGGCCAAAGATTCTTGCCGACCGTCAAGAAATAAAGAAAGGGCGTCCGCAATCATATTGCCTATTCCCGGCACCTAGCAAGAGCCGTTGTCGCACAATACAACCCGACGCCCCGTATCGCTACGGGACGTAAAGTGTATGTTGCGACAAACAGTGTCAAAGGCATTCAAAGGCGGTACGGTGTCCGTGTTGTTCCGAACGACTTCTTGCCTTATAAATCAATCTGCTAGGATTTGGAATAGGACAACAATTTTCGTCAACCTGATTTTATTCGATGTTCAGCAATTCAGTAAGCAATTCTCCGGTTTTGTTCAAATTTCTTGGCAAATCAATGATTCTCCAGTTTAACACGGCCCGAGCCGGATTTCAAGTCAGGTGTCCGACTTGCCAGCATTTTTGGAGATCGACCATGCCGCCGATTACCCAAGAAACTCAAATTCATGTATATGGTGGGAGTTTTGAGTATCTTGAGTATCTTCGGGGCAAGTCCCAATTTTACAGATTGTTACCCAATTATGTAATTTTGAGTATCTTCTAATTATTTTTTTGGGTAACTCTTATATTATCGATCAAGATACCCAAGATACTCAAAACTCACGGGTATAGGGAGCTTTTTGAGTATCTTGGGATTATGGCCTAAATTTTTCAAATTTGGGTATCTTCAGGAGATGGCAACTCCCAAGTCCAGCCGCCCATGCCGTCTTTTTTTGGCTTGATGCTTAAATTTTCTTTTGCCCGGTCGAGCGTGCTTTTGGAGAAACTCTTCGCCTTGGCTTCCTTCATGATTACCTTTGAAGGCTTCGGGCCGTCAGCCAGGAAATTCTGTAGCCATGCCATGACTTCAGCCACGGCCTTAGGCGGTCGTCCTTGTGAGACTTGCTGTGCAGCTTTTCGAACGGACTCAATATCGTCGCCAGTTAAACCTTCAATACTTGCTTCGACAATTTCCACCTTGCCGTCAGGCGGGACGATTTTGTAGGAAACAGCGGTGTGATTGAATCCGCAGTTGACTTTCAATTTGGCAAAAATCCGCTTATCCTTATCGACGGGATCAATGAATATTCCCCAAACGGAACGGCAAGCTGCGACGATCCCGGTCGAGCCTAGAACTCGTTGTTGGGCGTATGTCTTCTCTCCTTTTCCAACGTGTTGAATCAGAACGAAGGCAACTCCCGTCTTTTCGGCAAGTAATTGCAACGGTTTCAATACAGACCGGACGCCCGTATTGGAATCCTCCTTGGTATTGCCCCAATAGTTTGAAATCGGGTCAATAACAACCATCTTGACGAACAAGCCGGTTTTTTCGGCAGTTTCCTTGACTGCCTGTTCAATCTCAGCAACCATTTCCAACGTTACGTCGATTTCGGAATGACCCTTGTTCTCATCAATTGACTCTATGCCGTTTAGAAAAACGATTTTTGACTGATCTGCTCCATTTGCTTGAAAACGTTTTTTGTACGTGTCTGCAATACCTTCTTCCCCATAGAAGAAAAGAACGCTACCGCGTTCGCAAGGACTTCCATCGGGCCAATCCCAGCCGTTGGTTATAACGGCGGTCATGTAAACTGTCCAAAAGGATTTTCCAACGCCTGCTAAACCGGCAATGAGCGAAAGCATGCCGCACGGAATTTTATTACACCAAAGCCACGTAATCTCTTTCTCTACGACTTCAGACGACAAAGTCAACCTGAGGCGTTTTTCTACTTTCTTGGATTGCTGCTGTCTTGAGTCGGGTTTTGACTGTTCATTTTTCCGCAATTTTGAACCATGTTCATTGAGCGGCTTATTGAAGGCTTCACTAATTTTGTGTTGCATTTCATTGTCTGACCATTCGGGGTGGCATCTGTGGTTGTAATCTTCTTTGAAGACCCGAAAGGCTTCGTTTTCGGTAAGCCCAAACTCATAAAGTTTGTTGGCAACATTCAAAGCGGCATCATGTCCATGTTGACCGGATATAGCCGGAGGCATTTTTTCAATATAGGCTCTTGCCCGATCAATCCTATGTTCTGCATCGTGAACGATGTTGGCCTGACGTGGAACTATGTTGGTCTTGATCGGCAAGATAAATGGCGTTATATCTTTCCTTACCGCCGGTTCTGGGTCATACGTTACAAATCGCAACCGACTCACATCGGAACATTTTTCGTCGATGGGGTACTCGAAGTCTCTTATTAGGAATATGATATACTAAATCTTCGGGAACTAAATATACCTCATTAAAATCTGCCCCATCAATTTCTAAACCTCAAGGTCAAAAAACAGCACAACCAGGAGGTATTTGAACATCTTTTGTTTTAGTTTCTCGGGATCAGGAACATTATCTATGTCCAAACAAACAAGAGCGTTGTTTTTGCAGTACGCTTTTCCACGTTTGCTGCATGGTTCGGATTGAATTGTAACGGCGGGTAACTGCATTTTCAATTCATCCCGCTTCTTTTTGTCCGTTTCAGCTCGTAGGCATTCAATCTGTTTTCGATACCTGCCTCTCCTGAAGTCCTGTAGAATCCTCTTTAGACGCACATTTCTAATTGGAATATTCGCTGTTACCGACTGGAACAGTGAAACTCTCTTTTGAAGACAGGCATCACGAAGGCACAAAACTGCCTTCTCAGCAGAATCGACTTTTGGCGGATAACGGTCGAATATACGTTTTTTTATACGCTCGGCCAAAGAGTTTTGATTTTGTTTTTGATTTTCCATGTTTGATGGTAATGCAAATGGTATTATTTACTTCCCTTGTCTAATGGCGGAGATTATCCGGCAATCTCTCCCGGACCGCACTGGAAACCCTACAATCGATAAGAGGGAGCGAGGATGCGATTACCCATCCTCCCTCCCGAAACATGTTGTGTCGCTCCATGTAGTATTTGTCCCAACTCAAATATCACTTTCCGTAACTTCGATCATTGTTTCGGGGACATTGTTTATCATTCAGTTTTTTATTGCAGGCCACTTTTTCCAAGAAGCAACGCTCTGATTTCATTAAGCGTTGACTGGTCACCGAAGGTTAACATTGGTTGAAGCGAATATTGATAGGGGGTTTCGCCCTTGTGATTACAATGTTCTAAATCGGCCCCCAATTCAAGCAGTAACCGTACCGCTTCCAATTTTTCATGTAGAATAGCGTAAAAAAGTGGCGTTTCTCCTTTGTCGTCAGCCCAAGAAAGACAGTCAGCATTCTCGAATGGGTGGCGTGCCTGAAATTTTTCATAAAGGACACTTTTCGTCATGGCAGCGTCAAGTAACAACGCTATGATTTCCACATCTCCGTCTCTTGCTGCGTAGTGGAGCGATATTGCGTCACGGTCATCGGAATGTCGTACATCCGCTCCTAAATCGCACAAGAATTTTACTGCTTTCGCTTGTCTGCTCCATACAGCATGGAAGATCGGCGTACTGAGTCGATCATCCATTCTTTCAATGTTCAAAACGTCGCTGCGGAGCAACTCTGACATTCTCTTGATGTCCGCGTTCCTGGCCGCTTGGTGCATACGAACATCGATCCCATGTACAACCTCCTGCTGTTCGCTTGTTTCAATTTCGGCATTTTGAATCTGTTCAAATACACCATGCAATAAACCATGCTTTTTCATTGTCTTTCTCCTGATTTTTAAGTTCGAAATTTACAAATTGCATTAATAAAGGATGTTTTGTTTCGGTTGTTTGGTAGAACCGACCCGCCGATTGGGATGGCGGGCCGATTATGCCATAAAGTTCTAACCGCGTAATTCAATTCGGGTTGATCCGACCGCGACCCAATAGTATTTTTTGCACTCAAAATCGACCAAAATACAATAGGTTAATATGTTTAACTTGGTGTTGATAGACCCGCGAATATCGGGGATAATTAATCGCAGATTTTTACCATCGACCGAAATGAATTCAATGCGAATATTCCCTTTGAGGTCAAGCATGAGTTCATAGTCGATGACACTGTAATCGCCGTCAGTGAAGAAATACATGCATGTTTTGCCGATTTTTTTTCCTAGCTCAGTGAGGCGGAATTCTTTGTTGTAATTTTCGTCGATAATTGGTTTGAGATTATACTTTCCTTCTTCGCAACGATTTTTTTTGACTGAATACAAGCGGACAAAATCAGTTCTATGAAAACTTGGCATTGTATTGTTCCTTGTGTGAAAAATTCATTAGGTTAATGAGTTGATAGAATGACCGACAGGATTTTCAGGTTCGAGAGTCTGGTCTTGGTTAGTCTTCACGAACTCCTTTCTTGGTGGTTATGGTTCGATGTCGTTCAAGAGCAGTACGAGCCAGTTCCAAGCGACGTTTCTTGTCCTGTTGCTCCTGCTTGGGTGAGCCGATAGGCTTTGCCGTTTGTGGCGTTGCTTGCCGATCCTCGACCCAACGGGCAATGGCATGCGGATCAAATAATAATCTTCCCCCTTTTCTTTCTTGGACTGGAAGCGGGAACGTGCCAGCCCCGCGTCTCGATGCTGCAATCCAACGCCGCACCGTTGCTTCGGAGCATCGCACGTAATCGCACGCTTCTCGAAATGTCCACAAAGGTTTCATCTGTTTGTTTCCTTTCGTTATCACAAAAACAGAACGCTTTGCGGCGAATTTTTTGATTCACGCTCTGGATTTATGAGGCCGGGAGACAATGTTTTCGTTGGCGGGCATACCGTGTCCGTCAAGTATTGAAAATCATAGAGAGATCATCAAGAATTTCCAGTTACGATAACATGCTATCGTAGGTGGAAAAAGGAAATTTTTCAGCGCAAAAAGAAAGGCCCCGCGTTTACAGGGCCATCAGCAAGAAATTTTTGGCTGTTGCCTACCTGCGATAGTAGGTGTCACTTATCATTTGGAAGGAAATATTCTGGTTTTTCGTTTTGGCCTGTCCCCTTCTTTTTCCAGCGATTGCCGCGTGAATCTATTCCTGATAAGCCGTCTTCAGATTTTTTACCATTGGAGCGATATGTTTGAAGTGTTCTGGGTTTTAATTTTTTTCCCTTGAGAAATTCATCTTGTGATACCCAACGCCCTTTGGTTTCATCAATCGGTGCTAGCTTGCTCTGAATAACGACGTTTTTGTTTCCGCAGCCATCCTCGTTTCTGATGCTGTTCGCAAGATGAGCGGCGATGTCTAATACCCTTTTCTGGTCGTCGGATAGAACGGCGTAATGATTGAGCCGTATCCTTGATGACAGGTTTTCCGGTGGATACGTGTCCTCCCAACCGAAGCCGACTACATATTGTCCTTTGTACAATTTTTTGAATTCTTCTTCAAAAATAACAAGCTGTTTTTTCGTCAATTCGCCGATATAGACCGCCCCAGCATCTTCATATTTTTGGTCGATTTCACACGCCATGTCCGAAGTTTCAGGATAAAAAACCGTCTCGGGGTCCCAGGCCCGGTCGGAAACAGTAACGTAATAGTGGCGTTCCGATGACGTTGGTTCAGGTTTTATTTCCGGTTCGACTTCAGATTCGGCTTCAGATTTCATTTCAGATTCCTTGTGCGGTTAGAATGAGAAAAGCCCTGACCGCCCGCTGCAAATTACGGACGATCAAGGCATTATACTTTTTTCTTAACTTTTTAGGAATACAGCAACCGCTCCGCACCTACGTCGAAACATCAATTTTCTGGTCATCGACCGGCTTATCGTCAAACGGATTCCGCCGACTCTTCGCCAGCTTCTTCAATTTTTGAAGCCGGGCGTGTGAATATCGCTGCGTGGTGTCCGGTGTGGCGTGGTCGAGAAGCGTTTGGGCTTCATCGATTCCGAACTCCAATTCCATCGCCGTCGCCGCCCGATGACGGATTTGATACGGCGTCCAGTACGGAATCTTTTCACCATCCGGCAAGCGTCGATTCGCTTTTTCGATGGCGTGCCGAAACGCCTGCCGGTAACTATCTTTATCGTAGAACTCCCGATACTTCGGCGGGTTCGCGGCACTGATTCTGTCCCGTTCCAGTTGGGACGGTGTCAGCTTCGATTTACGCTTCGCCCGCTGCTCGGCCCGGCGTTCCTCCATCGCCGTTTTCGGGCTGAATACGGCCGCCGTCGGCTCCTTGCCTTCCAAGTAGGGGGCGATCAACTCCTGCTCCAACTTGCTCAACGGAAGCACCTTTTTCCGCTTCCGCTTGGTCTTTTTCTCCGTCTTGTGATGAGTGAGGCGGTACAACCAAAGATCGGGGTCGGTGTGCCGGTCGATTTCCTTGACCCGCATATTGAAGACCTCGGAGGGGCGGCAACCAAGCAAGCGTTGAACTTGCACCATCGCCCGGAGCATCGGGGGTAAAAACGGCAGCGTCCGGCGAATAACATCATCGGGAACATCTACCCGTTCTTCATGGTCGAACGTCCCGGCGTGGCCTTCCGACAGGGGTTTGACCGCCCTCAACACCGCCCACGTTTCCGACTTGACCAGCCCTTCTTCGACGCCCCAACCGAAAAACGTCACGATTCGGCGGGTGTACTCGTTAATCATATTCCGGCAAAATCGCGGTTTTCCGTCCTTTCGGCGGGCCTGCATCAATTCCGACCGAACCGTTTTGAGGCAACTCGGCTTAAACTCATCGACCGGAATGTCGCCGTAGAATTCGACGAGGAAATCCATGACGGCAATGCGATAATGAGTGTAATTCGGCTTGGCAAGCGTCGCTTTGGCGTGATCGAAAAAAGCGGCGGCGAGTTCGCAGACGGCGGCGTTGGTTTCCCCTGTCGGAAGAACAAGTGAGGGATCGAGTCGCCTTTCGGCCAGAAACCGGGCGTAGGCCGTGTGGGATTCGGGAGAACCGTAGAGTCCCAGATAGATTCGTTTGCCGTTATGGAAGGTAACAGCGTACTTTTTGAACTTGGAATACTTCGGTGGTCTGTTAATCAATTTTGGCATGCGTGCGTACCTTTCACGGAAAATAAACGCTACTGTAGCGTTTATCCGGCAATCACAGCACCAAAATTTGAAATCACAAAACCGCCGCAAAGCGTTCTGTATACTAGCTTTAACTAAATCGGGGCGACACGATTTGAACGTGCGACCTCTGCGTCCCGAACGCAGCGCTCTATCCAGGCTGAGCTACGCCCCGAATTGATCGACCAATAATCAACTTGGTCGCCAAATTTACAATAGTCTTGTCCGGAGTGAGGTAAATTGTGATTGGAAACAACGTTCACCATTTCACCCGCACTCAGGAGAATCGGAAATGTCCAATTGACCGCTTTGCGTCGGAATCGATTGCGCTCGAAAAGGCATCCCGGGCTGCTTCATGGACCAAACCCGAAAAAGCCCACTCAATCAAGCCGTCGACAACGATCCGGAAGCCGTCTGCCGTGTCGCCGTACAGCACCGGAGAGGCCGGTACGGGAATGCTAGGCTGGAAAAACGGGATCACATTCGGTGCATGCGCCCTATTCCGCTCGCAAATACCGTGTTCGCATGGAAGGATAACAAAAAAATGCACTATCCCAACCGGCACAGGCAACTTCGACGCACCAGCCAAACGAACGGCTAAACCGGAAATCCTCAATCGGGAGTCAATTCTACTCACAAATTTACCGGCGTCAACCCCCGGTAAAATTAAAGCATGTTACCATGTCACCGGTTGCAGAAACTTTTGCAGGTGTTTAGTTAGTGGTTTTCCGGCAAATCTCCCATTGATCGCCGTAGGGCACGTCACAGAGCGTTGCCGTCCGGTTGACCCGCCGGACCCGACAACGCGCCCCGTTTGCTTTAACCTCGCTCCAATCAAGTTCTTACACGCCTCTTCCACTTGGCCGCTGCCGGTTGATCGCCCTACCGCCCGACTCTCTCGATAACCCGGTCGATCGCGATGGCAAGTCAATTCTCCTTGCAAAACACGAATCGCCTCCCGCTCCATACCGCAAACGGCCTGAAACTACGGCATGTTTTTTCCCGCGCACAATCCCGCACATAACCGCCTGCCGCTCGAACGATCCGTTTATGTCATTATACGAACAGCAGTTAGGGGCGAGTGAGTGCGGCAGGCAGACTTGACCAAAGGTTCATTTTCACCGCGTTTCCAGTATACCTTCGCTTTTCGACGCCCAGCCGATCCGGATGCTGTTCAATCAACTCGAAGGCTACAGATACCGGCTGCGGATGCTACAGAAGCCCGATGGACCGTTTCAGGCGATATGTCGCAAGAATCGCGTCGTAAGTCGCATTCGCGAGATTGGTCCATGCCGCCGTCTGCTGCGTTTGGGCGTCCAGAACCTCGGTATGGTTGACGAGTCCTTCCAGAAATTGCCGCGTGACGACACGCAGGTTTTCATCCGACTGCGTTTTTCCCAGTTCGGCGACATCGACCCGGCTGCGGGTTTCCCGCTCGGCGATCCAATTGCTTCGAACCTGGAGTTCGATGAGCGACCGGGTTTCATCGCGCATCTTCGCCGCGAAGGCCGCATTATGCAACGCCGCCTGTTCTCGTGCCCGGCTTGCCCCACCGTCGAGGAAGGTCCATTGAACGCCGACTCCGGCGGCCCAGATCGTATCCGTGCTCAACGAACTGTTTTGAAGGTAATTATGGGTTCCGACCGCGAGCACCTGCGGCAACCGATCGCTGTGCGAAACCCGGGCAAGTGCCGCCGCAGCCTGGGATTGTGACGCGATCCCCGTCAATTCCTTCCGACATCGCATTGCTTCATGCGTCAAGGAGGCGAGGTCTCCGGAAACGGGGGGAATCGGCACTTCTTCGACGAAAACGGGGAAATCGAGCGGACGACCGAGGTAACGGTTGAATGCCGATTCGGCTACAAGGACCGTGTTTTCCGCTTTGCCGGCTTCCTGGGCCGCCGCAGCCCAAGCCGCCTGGGCCGCAAGCAACGCGTTCCGTGTCACCATTTTCTGGGCGAACATTTTCCCGACGTCCTGCCGGTGCGCGAAAAGCGATTTCTCCGCATTCCGGGCGACCTCAGACAACCGTCTCGCCCGCAGCACGTTGAAATACGATTCCGTGACTTCCATCTTGACATCGAGAAAAGCGCTCGCGTACTCCGCCCGGACGGCGTTGATCCGATAGCGGTTCGCATCGATGGCCGCCGTGATTTTCCCCCCCGTGTAAAGGGGCAATCGAACGCTTGTCGAAGAAACCGCGAACGATTGGTCACTCAACGGGGTCGAAATGCCCAGCGACGGAATCCCGAGCGGCGGAATGGCCGGCGTGTCGAACTGGAAGTGCGGCTGTTCCGAAAGCGTAATGTAGGCGCTCTGATTCGAAAAAACCGGATGCTTGGCCGACCTGGCTTCCCGGAGGTCCGCCTTGGCCGATTCGATCCGGTGAGCGTCCGCCTGGAGGCGATGATTGACCGCCGTCGCGATTTGCCAACTTTCCTCCAGCGTTTCCGCGCGAACGGACCCCGACCCCGTCAGGATCGCTATCCCGGGGATTGCCGGCAGCATCAGGATGAAAGACAGGAAAAGTCGTCGCACGATTGTTTTTCGGAAAAAAGCCTACAACCGTCTCTTTCGACTCTATCGGTCCGAGTGAGAGCCACGGTGAGGAAAAGACCGCGGGTACCGATTATGACGGCAGGGAAAAGAATGACACGTCGCATTCAGAGCACGAAGCGTAAGCGAGTGAATAACAAAACCGTGTCCCGCACTTGCTTACGCGGCGTGTTTTGATTATTGCGATTTATTCCAGTCCGCATTCCTTGAGTTTTTCCTTGGCATAGGCATATCCCTGCTCGGCGGCTTTCCGGAGCCATTTCACCGCTTCAGCCTCATCCTTGGCGACGCCAATGCCACGCAGGTAGCATAAGCCCAACCAGCTTTGACCGAGAGCATTTCCCTGTTCGGCGGCCTTGCGGATCCATTTGACTCCTTCGGCTTCATCTTTGGGAACACCGGTACCGTTCGCATAGCAAACGCCCAAACTTGCTTGAGCGCCTGCATTTCCCTGCTCGGCGGCCTTGCGAAACCATTGCACCGCTTCCGTAAGGTTTTTAGCAACGCCGGTACCGTAATAAAGGCAGCATCCATACAGGCCCTGCCCTTCCGAAATACCACGTTCGGCTGCATCTTTCCAAGCGAGCAGGCGGGTACGGTGCCTATCTTCGAAAAACGCCTCGCTTTCGCCTCGATTCGCCCACGTGAGCGATTCCTCATAATCCGCTTTCACCTGATGGTGTCGCGTATCATCCACAAGCACGAAATCGGTATACCGATTTCGTTGAGGTTGCCCGCTCACACGTCGGTTTACTCGCCGGGAAAACCGGCTCCCAAATCGGCGGCTTTGGGAAATTCCAGTCGTCTGCATGGTTTTTCCTTGCAAATCTTCGGTGTCGTTTTTCGCGAAATTCAACGGATTACCCCCACCGTCGGCGTATTTATCGGCGCCCACCGGCACGTCGAACTTCGTCGGCTCTTTCGACGTCGACTCCGCGGCATGGACGGATATCGTACAAAAAAGCAGGGGCAGGAAGGACAGGAAAACGGCGCGTTTCATGGTAGTTCTCGTGGTTGATGTTCAATTTTTCAGAAATCTCCGCGTACGTCGAACCAAGTACGAGACGCATGCAAGTGAGCTTTTGTGTGCCCTTTTTTCACAAACGACGACAAATTTCAAGATGAATCGCTGCAATCGGTCGCGTTTTCCGCCCAACCGCCTTGAGGACGGTCGGCACGATTTTCTCCGGAAATCGGAACCCGTCTCTGGTTTTCGCTCCGTTTCTCCCTTATAATGGTCCGGTTGCCGGCACTGTCCGAAATCGGTGCCGTCCGAAACCATTGATTCACGTTGACGCCCAAGGAAGACGATTCATGCTGGAACTGAAGAATCTCAAAAAATCGTATGTGGAACCGGACGGGGGCGAATTGCCGATCCTCGATATCCCGGGTTGGAAAGTCGATGAGGGCGAACAAGTCGTCGTCGTCGGGGCAAGCGGATGCGGGAAAACGACGATGCTCCATATCATCGCGGGCATCCTGCGGCCCTCTTCCGGCCATGTCCTCATCGACGGCTGGGACACGCCCTTGCTGACCGAGGCGGAGCGGGATCAGTTTCGCGCCCGCCGGATCGGGTACGTTTTCCAAACCTTCAACCTGCTTCCCGGGTTTACCGCCTTGGAAAACGTCCTGCTCGGCATGACTTTCGCGGGCGGTCGGACCGACAAACATCGGGCACGCGACCTGCTCGACCGGGTCGGGCTTGCCCATCGCCTCCACCACAAGCCGGGCCAAATGTCGGTCGGCGAACAGCAGCGTGTTTCCGTCGCGCGGGCCTTGGCGAACAAGCCGAAACTGGTGCTTGCCGACGAACCGACCGCCAACGTCGACGTCGGCAACCAGCAGCAGGTTATCGACATGCTCCGCAACACCTGCGAAGAGGAGGGCGTCGCCCTGATTCTCGTCACGCACGCCCCGGCCGTCGCGAAGCAGTTCCAACGTATCGATCAACTGACCGAGCTGAATCTCGTCGTCAGCCAACGGACCGCGACCAATTCCGAACACGCGACCGATTTAGAGCACGACGGCGCCGATTCAGAGCACGAAGCGTAAGCGAGTGTATCCCTTTTCCCATGGCAGCTTTTTCGAAAATCGCCCAACTGGCCCGGCCCGAGGCTTTCCAGGATTATCTCCGCGCGAACGGGATCGGGTTGCCGTTCCTTTCGGAACTGCCCGAACCGGCGGCGTTGAACCTCGCCCGACCGCTTTCCTACCGGGACCGGACCATCGGTAACCGCTGGGCGATCCTGCCGATGGAAGGCTGGGATTGCGAGCCGAATGGCGCACCGAGCGAGTTGACCCGGCGGCGCTGGCTGCGTTTCGCGAAAAGCGGGGCCAAACTCCTGTTCGGCTGTGAGGCGGCCGCCGTCATGGAATCGGGACGCGGCAATACCCGGCAACTGACGATCTGCGACCGGACCGTCGAGGCGACCGCCGCGTTACATGCCGAGATGGTTCGAACGCACGAGGAAACCTTCGGTCGCCGCGACGATCTTTACGTCGGTTTGCAATTGACGCACTCGGGCCGGTTTTCCCATCCGCATGACGACACAAAACTCGAATCGGTAATCGCCTACCGGAATCCGTGGCTCGACAAGAAGTTCGGCAATCAGGACACGCCGGTCGCAAGCGATGCGCAGATCGACGAGATGATCGGGCATTTCATCCACGCCGGTGAACTGGCCGCCCGGGCGGGGTTCGATTTCGTCGATATCAAACATGCCCACGGTTATTTCGGGCATGAACTGCTCAGCGCCTATGACCGGCCGGGAAAGTACGGCGGTTCCCTTGAAAACCGAAGCCGCTTTTTTCTCGATATCGCGCAGGGAATCCGCAAGGCGGCCCCGGGACTCGACATTTCGCTCCGCTTTTCCCTGTTCGATGTCGTTCCCTACGTGAAGGGGCCGGACGGGGTCGGGACGCCGATCACCGACGGCAATTATCCTTACGCGTTCGGCGGCGACGGGACTTCGAGCGGAAGCGGCTACGACTTGTCGGAACCGTTCGAATTCATCGAGCGAATCGTCAAGGAAGCGGACGTCCGTATGGTCTGCGCCACCGTTGGGAGCCCGTACTATAATCCCCATTTGCAGCGTCCGGCGGCTTTTCCGGTATTCGACGGCTACGCCATGCCGTTCGATCCGCTGAAAAGCGTCGCCATGCACATCGCCGCCGCCGCGGAATTCAAACGCCGTTTTCCCGACCTGCTGATCGTCGGGAGCGGATACACCTATTTGCAGGATTGGCTTCCCAACGTCGCCGAGGCGGTTCTCGCGGCCGGGATGATTGATTCGGTCGGCATCGGCCGCATGGTGCTCAGCTATCCCGAGCTGTGCGACGATATTCTCAAGGGTCGTCCCGTGCAAAGAAAACGGATTTGCCGAACGCTCGGCGATTGCACGAATGCCCCGCGAAACGGTATGGTTTCCGGCTGTTATCCGCTCGACGCATTCTACAAGACCCGACCGGAAGCCCGGGAACTGCGCAGTGTTCACGCATCACATCGGTTGGACTGAGGTGTACTGGAAACGCGGCGAAAACGGACTTCTCGCAAGTCGGCTTCGGTCTAAAACAAACATGGCCGGCGGTATTCACGGAAACGTCTTATGGTAATCGGGGCGCAAACGACGAGAAGGGTGAAAGCCCACAGAAAGGCGAAAACGATTTGGGTGATGTTATAACCGTGCTCGTTCGATTGCCAGAACGGACTGGGGGCGAGCAGGAATCGTGGAACGTCATCCGGCCATGACGAACCGATTTCCAGCGAAAACTGGAGAATATGCGCGGGAACGCTGACAAACAGGACGAACGCGACGGCGAGCAACCAGACCAGGGACCGCGGAACCCAGCGTTTCAGGAGCAAAGCCCAGAGCAGCCGGGTGGTCGTCGCGTAGTTGAAAATGAACAAGGCCGTCGTCGCCATGCAGAGAGACATTCCGAGGGAGCACAGTGCGCCCACCCAAAGAAATTCCATCGTTAAAAGCCATACAAGCCCGTTGACAACGCCGGAAGAAAAAGGAAAACGAAGACGGCGCAGCAAACCGTTTTCAGGAATGTCCTCTCGTTGTCTCAGGGGATAGACGCTCCGTTCACACGCGAAAACCAGGGCGAATACCGAAAAAAGCACGATTCCGGAAACATACGACTCAATAGCGAAAAAGGTACTTGCGTCCTCTGCGTTCGGGATCGTGGAATCGCTGAAAGCGACGACGATGCCCGTGCAAAAGATGAGAAACGCGAGGATCGTTATTCCACGCCGTAGCGGGAACAGCCGGTCGGCGCTTGCCGGAATGACCTGGGCCAGGGCGAACCAGTACGCGAGCATCGGAAGCAGGAATCCCAGAATAACCCCGGCGCCCGCCCAGACGAACCACGGTTCTCTTTCGAAGGCCATGTGGAAAAGACCGACGGAAATGAGCCCCAAAACGAGCATGATGAAGAGGAACGGTACGGCGTGGAGAACCGCTCCGAGCCAGGAACGGACGCCGATGAAAAAGGCGGTCGCGATCGCGTTGAAAGTCTGTGTCAGCCAAAAACCGCCGATGATGCAGAAGAGCATCGTACCGAAATCGAGGCCGCGAAACATGTGAACCAGCGTGAAAAACGGCAATGCGACGGCGTAGGTGATTCCCGAGAGCACCAACGAACACAGCATCCGGCCCCTCACGATCCGGGCGGGCGGAATCAGCGAAAAAAACATCGGGTCCTCGTTGATCCGATCGACGGCGCAGCGGATGATCGTGTGCAGGAGCACCACGGCAAGCGTCCCGGGGAAAACGACCAAAAAAACGCTGTTGAACAGCTTTTGTCCCGGATTGGCCCCCATGAACTGCGGCTCCCACCGCAGCTCAAAGATAATCGTCAGGATCAACACCGTCAGGTAGATGCATAACAGCAGCATCAGCAATCGGTTACGGACCGCCTGGCGAAGCTCGCGGAGAAAAACGGGATTCATCGGGACATCTTCAGGTACGTGACTGATCTGTGAAAAAATATTCGAACGCGGCCCGCGCACCCCATTCTAAAGTGAACGATTTTGAAAGTCAACCGTAACGCGGGCCTTGTGACCCGAAAGAAGTCGGATATAATCGTGTATCCCGTGTCGATGCGTCGCAAAGCCCCTCGCCGAAATGCCGCCGTCGGGGCTCTCGTCGTAACACGATCCGTTTTGAAATCGCGCATGACACGGTGAACGACAGGTTGCGGGCGTGGTGGAATTGGCAGACACGTCAGACTTAGGATCTGGTGCCGCAAGGCGTGGAGGTTCGAGTCCTCTCGCCCGCATTGATGAGATGCTGAAGGCGGTTGAAATTTCCCGAAGCCGGTCGCGTGCCGCGACGGGCGGTAGGCTCCCGGTTGTGAGTACACGGCGGTCGCCGATGCAAATAGGGTCCCGGAGGGTAAACGGGCGGTTGGACGGGCTGTGTTTACCAACAACTCAACCGGCTTCGGTATAATCCTCCCGCGCACAATCACGCGCATAACCGCCTGCCGCTCGAACGATCCGTTTATGTCATTATACAAGCAGAAGTCA
>QMCD01000542.1_pt1 | contig 26085 bp, 26 predicted proteins | sample 1821841 | NCBI WGS metagenome assembly QMCD01 (sample SAMN01991225, study PRJNA193472) | Termite gut metagenome, whole genome shotgun sequencing project. | isolation source: worker | host: Macrotermes natalensis | reverse complement strand
ATACTAACAGTTCATTAAGTTCACTTAAAAAAGCATGTGATAAACTTTCCAAGGCAGGGTTTAATAGGAATAAAATATATTGTTATGCGTTAATTGGAAAGGATATGAAGAAAGAAGAGGAACGGTTAAGAGAAATATATAATAGCGGAGCAATGCCTTTCGCACAGCTATATCAACCGATTGATGCAAAGAATAAAACAAGTTATAACAAAGAATGGAGGACGTTTCATAGAATATGGTCTAGGCCGGCAATTATAAAGTCTTTGATGAAACAAACAAGTCAAGGGGGAAAGGAGTTATCATGTGCGAGTCTATAAAAGAACAATATGATGAATCTTTGTTACTTTTATTATCAAGAATCGGAGAGCTTGAAGAAGAAAGAAAAGAGAATATCCATAATCCGGTAATCAGGATTGATTTAGATGTTAGGATTGGGAAACTAAAGGATATGCTTGAAGATGTTTACGTTCAATATAATAATGCTAGGGATTATCATTGGTTTATGTGATTTGTCGTTGACAAAACTATATTATGCAGATACAATGGTATTATAGGATAGAAATATCTCGTAATATCATTGTTGTTTATTGTGCATAAAAAGCACGCTGGGAGGGCAAGCAAAAGAGGTGATTTTTACATGCCAAGAGACGGCATTAAGAACTTAAAACCTACAAGCACTTTAACCATGGAAGAACGAAGAGAGTTAGGGAGACTAGGCGGAATAGCCTCAGGAAAGGCCAGAGCAAAGCGAAAAACGCTAAAACAAGAGCTTGAATTATTGCTCTCAATTGGTACTATTCAAGAGGATATTTGTAAGGCGATGCTCAAGCAGGCCAAAAAAGGAGACACCAAAGCTTTTACAGTTGTTAGAGATACAATTGGTGAAACAACTCCAGTAACAGATGTAGAGGCGGTGACTGTAGTTGACGATCTATAAGTTGTCTGAGATTGTCTCGCCGGCATTTTCTGTTCCGCATAGAGCTTTGAAGAGCGGAGAAGTTAATCAACTTGTTCTTAAAGGTGGAAGAGGCAGCGGGAAATCTTCTTATGCGTCTATTGAGGGAATCTTATTAATAATTAAGAATCCCGAAATCCATGGCGTTGTAATGCGTAAGGTTTCTAATACATTAAGGACAACAGTTTATGCACAATATATGTGGGCTATTCAAGCATTAGGACTTTACGATAAGTTTAAATGTACAGTAGCGCCAATGGAAATAACATACCGGAAGACAGGACAAAAGATAATGTTTTTCGGAGCCGATGATCCGGGGAAGATTAAATCAATTAAAGTTCCTTTTGGATATATCGGCTATTTGCATTTTGAAGAATGTGATCAGTTCTCGGGCGAAGAAGAAGTCCGTAATATTGAACAGTCAATTCTACGTGGTGGAGCTTTAGCATACGAGATAAAATCATTTAACCCTCCTAAGACTCGTGATAATTGGATGAATAAATATTGTGAGGTTGAAAAGCCGGGGCAACTTATTCATACAAGCACATATTTAACAACACCTTATGAGTGGCTTGGGCAAAGGTTCATAGATGACGCCGAATGGTTAAAAACAATTATTCCTGAAGCATATGAACATGAATATCTAGGTATTGCAAATGGCATTGGTGGGAAAGTCTTTGATCGAGTAGAAACAAGAACGTTGTCGGATGATGTTGTTTCTAAGTTTGATAGAATATATCAAGGCATTGACTGGGGTTGGTATCCTGATCCGTTTGCTTTTGTAAGATTACATTATGATGCAGCTCGTCAGACAGTATTTATTATTGACGAACATTGTGTTAATAAATCTAGCAATGAAGAATCAGCATTGTGGATTAAGAATAAGAAATATCATAACATATTAACTGTTGCAGACAGCGCAGAACCTAAAAGCGTATTCGACCTAATGAATCTTGGTATCAAGGTAGAGGGCGCAGCTAAAGGCCCCGGTTCTGTAGAATACGGAATGAAATGGTTACAAAGGCGAAAGATAGTTATTGATCCTCAGCGTACTCCTCATGCATATGCTGAATTCATGAATTATGAATATGATAGAGATAAGGATGGGAATGTCGTTAGCGGATATCCAGATGCAAACAATCATATAATTGATGCTTGCCGGTATGCGCTTGAACGAATAACCAGAACAAGTAAAACAGTGGCCTAATGACATCTTTGGAGGGGTTTAACGTGAACCAATATCCAACCCTTAGAAACGAGAGAGATAGCCTCGCTAACATAGGATACGTAAATGATATCCTAGAGGCCGAGGGCGGAGGCGGAGGCATAGAAGAAGCTCCTACGGATGGAAAGTTATACGGTCGCCAAAGCTCAGCGTGGACAGAGATTACAGGTTCAGGGCCAGTGCCCGCTACTGTACAAACTCCGTTCTTGGGCACATATGACGGAACAAACAATGTGTTCACACTTCCTAAAACTCCAGTAGTTGTATTTGATGTTCTTGGACTGTCAGACACTCATTTTGTATACTTTGAAAATAGTGAAATAAGCGTTGACAGCGCAGCTAAGACAGTAACAATTACAAGTACAAATCTTGAATCAGGAATGCGTATCAAAATTAACTATACTGCAATATAAGGAGGTAAGTAGATGGCTAAGATACCACTTAATTCATATCTGGAAACATTCTCAAATGCATATCTAACAGCAACTGAAGTTGAGGCACTGCTTACTGAACTTGATGACGCAATGACTAAAAACGCGAGTGAACTTTCGATACAGGAACGTAATACTGTAATTGAAATGGTCAACAGCGCAATAGAAGATGCGCAAGCTGCATCGGGACACGTAACAGCAGATCAAGTGCAGGCGATGATTGATGACGCTTTAGCAAATACCACAACTCAGCTAACAGAAGAACAAATTCGCGCAATTGTAAATGAATCTGTTTCTAACGCTGTGTCTTCTATGATAGCCGCACCTGACTACGCAAAGATAACATATGTGCCTTTGACTGACCTTATACCAACAGGTGATTTTGCAGATGGTACTAAAAATGTAGGCTCAACTTGGGTAGTTCCTGACAACTGTTTTATTGGTTGCTTTGGACTTTATAAAGTAACTCCACAAGCTTATTTAGGTCAGTTTTATGTTACTATAATGGTAAACGGCCAAGCATCTAGCCGTGTAATTGGAGAATACAATTTAGATGCAGGAGTTACTAGAACTATCAACATGCAATCAGAACCAGCGCCAGTTCTTAAAGGTGATAGTATTCAAGTACAATTAACATACACTTCCAATACTATTGCAGTGAATGCTTTTGCAAATGCTAAGGTTTACTATTATCCAGTAAGACAAAGCGCTGCATCAGTCGCGCCAAATCAGTTGTCAATGTTTGCGCTTAACACTGATGTACTTGCCGCAGATACTGAAAACGCTGATACAATTGCTTCGCACAAAACAACAGATCGTTTTCGTTGGCAAGACGTATACAATGATATTCGTCTAAGCATGATTCGCTCAGTTAAACCATACGGACTTATTCCAGATGATGAACATACTATAGTAGTACCTGCAACAAGTGATCCGCTACCTGTAAATGACGAATACGGCGGGATGATCGGCGTAACATTTACAAATGCTGACGATAATACGTTTACATTAATATCTATAAACGGTACTCAAGTATATTCTAGCGATGGATTATCAGCCGGGATACCGGTAACTAAGTATTTTACACTTGAAAAGAACGATGAAATACAAGCAACAAATGCAACTACGTTTTCGTATACTCCTTGGATTTACAGTTCAAAAGATGATCCTAATTACGATACAAAACAACGTTTAGCAACTGTTGAATCAAAAGTACTTGCTTTAAATGCACGGTTTGAGAACAAAACACTTGGTACAGACAAAATTGACATAGAAGCCGAGTCAACTTCTGGCGGATTTACTGTTCCGGCTGGGCTTGGTGGTCAAATTAGCGGAAACGGTGTATTGGCGCTCTTGTTATCAGCTTCATACGTTTCTGTAAATGATACTCCAGTATATGATATTAGAGGATTAAAAGTAGGTCTAGGGCCTGATGCTATGCAGCCGGTAGATGTGCAGCCGGGAGATGTAATAACTTCTGGAGGCATGACAGATTTATTCTATACTGCGTATGTAGCAGCCTCTAATTAAATTAGGTAATATGGGCCGGCGCAATTATCGGGTCAAACGTCGGAAGCGTCGGTAATTGCTTGGGTGACAACCCCGGCCCTTTTACAATATAAGGTGGTGATATAGTGGCAGATGTATCGTATTCAGGTAGACCAAGAAACGTATCGTTACAGGAGCAACGGTTAGCTCAAGCTCAGAAACAACTTGAACGTATCGAAAAGATGCGTCAGCAAATGGAAAAACAAGTTGAACTTGAGATGCAGCGTTTACAAGAGATGAAAGATGTCCCTAAGGACTTTACTCAATCATCTACTACGGAACCACAGCTATCTAATTCATCGCCTACGTCATTCCAATCAATGTTTTATCAGTTTGACCAAACAAAAAGCAATGAACGGTTAATCAAAGCATCGTCAACTAACAAAGGAATAGATTTCACTGGGAAACTAGAACCTCCAAAAGACGATGAATCATATTACAGGACTTCTGACCGGGATCAGCATTGGGATAGACTAACGACTAACCCCGGCACTCAGGTATATGTCGAGGGATATTATTATTCTTCGGGAGCAGGGACAAAGAAATATGAGTATGTTTTAGGTTCAACGCAATTACCAATTGCAGTAGGTGACATGGTTCAAGCTCCAGTCCATAGCTCAGGTCATGGTGACGGTCAGTTTCTACAAGGACACGACCGTAGATTTATAGTAACTGATATTTATACAAAAGAAAAATTTCATCCGTATCATGACGTGATATGGTAGAAAGGAGCATTTAATGGAAACACCTCGCAAGACTAAACTATACAATGAACTAGCGAAAGACTTTAATCCTAAACAGGCAGATATGCTTATTTGCAAGCATATGGAGGGCATAGAAAAGAATGTGTATGACCTTGAAAAGAAAATTGCAAAACTTACTCATGAATTCTATGAATTCGTAGTTATTGTTGAAGACTTTATCCGCAAAGTTCAAGAGAACAAAGAACCCGGCAAACGTGGCCGTAAAAAAGCAGAAGCAACAGATACAACAGAAGCAACAGAAAATAGCGAAACGGTGGAGGGACTATAAATGGCAGAAGCGAACAAAGGAACAGCAACACAGTTAATCGAAACCAAAACATTGACGGCAGAAGAATTTGAAAGCAAGTACATTCCGATTCTTAATGCAGTAGCAGAACTGGTTATATCTCATCCTGAGATCCCGGAAGACATGGATCAGTCTGATTTGCTAGGTTCAATTACTCTTTTGACAAGCGAAATGAGGAACGAATTAACTGGGCGTGTTCCGGAGATTGTTGCCTTACAAGACAAAATTGCAAAACAAGCAAAGCAAATAGTTAAACTCCAAGACACAAATCAAATATTGTTCTTGAAACAAGGTAATTATCGTGATCCCAACGAACTAGAGGAACCTGTTAAACCACAGAAAAAATCCTTTGACGATATAAAAAGGATGATTGAATCATTGTAACAGTTTAAAGGAGCGTTTATAATGGCTCTCACTTTTACTAACAGTAGACCGGCACAACAGGCAAATTCATTATACAATAGACCGGCACGGCAAGAGCCGCCTATTGTTAAAAACCAAGCACAACAGGCTATTAGTAGACTGTATACACAGGCCAAGGTAAAGTGGGGGGACGCTTTTGACTTGCCCGATACTATTGATATGGCTCGACTGAGTAAATCAATAGAAGCAATGAACAATGGCGCAGTAAGAGTACAGTATGACGCCGCAACAGGCGGTGTAATGGGTTGGTTTGCCCCTCAGACACAAACACCGGCAACCAATCAAATGCCTAAACTAGGGGCATCTAGCCCTGCTACATCATATGCAGCAGCTCAGGCTAATAACGTTAATGCTGCAAGAGGCATAGCACAAAATGCATCGGTTAATCTAAATAACCTTGTTACTATCAAAGATAACGCAACACCTCAGCTCGCTAATCCTACTGCTACGATAAATGCATCTAATAGTGCTACTCAGCCTAAACCGAGTAATATGTTACCAAGCGCATTAGATATAAGTAATTCAGGGCTTTCCAGTACGCCTTTGGATAGATATAATGCGCAAAGCGCTCCGGGAGCCTCTGCAGAAAAAGGATCATCGATATGGCTTCCGACTTCTCATATGGGAGCAATAACATCTGAAAGTATTAATAACATCAATGTTAATGCTCCAAAAGGAAATAGTTTCTTAGAAAACCTTAAAGTTGTTGGAGAAAATATTAAAGATGGATTTATGCAAGGCCCTCGATTAGTTGGAGGGGCAGTAAAAGGAGCTATTGAAACGCTGTTGTCCCCGGCCAATATGGCTCAAAGCGCAGCACAAACAGTCCCGGAAGATGTTAGAGGATTACTACCGGGATCTGGATATGTAGGTCTTGCTCCAGAATTGCAAAACTCTTTTGATTCTATTGGATGGACACAAAAAGCAGCAACAACAGTTGATAATATTACTAATAAATATGTTCCAAAACCAACAACCACAGGAGGGAAAATAGGTGCAGTCTTAGCAGATGAAGCAGGAAGAGCTGTTCCCGCGGTTCTTATTGGCAAAGGAACAGGGGCTGCTAATGCTTTAGTAGGAAATAGCGCAGCACGAGCAGCAGGATTTGCACAATCATTTAGCAGATCTGTGACAGGCGGAGAAAGCTTTGAGGGAGCAACAATAAACGCTGTTGCTGATTATGCTAGCGAAGTTGTTGGAGGAAAGGTTTTTGGTAAGGTATCCGAAAAAATCAACAATCCTGCATTACGAATGGCAGCAGAATCGGCAGGAGAGGGATTAGAGGAAAACATTAGTGGTTCTATTCAGTCCTTTGCTAAAGGGGAACAATATAGTTTAGAACAAGCCAAAACAGACTTTGCTCTTGGTGCTGGAGTAGGCGCAATTATAGGCGCAGGAGATGCGGCAATTAGCGGTCTTAGGAATCAGTACAATCAATCAAAAGCGCAAAAAGCTATTAACTCAGACGCCGCGGCAACAAGTGCAGCAAACAACACAACGCCAATTACTGACAGTTCTAGGTTGTTGCCTCCTGCATCATCTACAGCAATAGAAAGCGGTTCTGAGACGCCACAATTACCTGCATCCACAACTCCGAATCTACTTCCGTCAAGCTCAGCAACAAGCATTGCAAACAATGATGTTGATATTACTTCTGACAATGCCGCGGAGTGGGAAATAATTGGATTTGCCGCTCAACCCGGTGTTTTTGTAAGTCCTGATGCAATAAACGGCACTCAACCGAATACAAATACACCGACAAACAACGGCACATCGTTAGAGACAGATACAAACACAACAACAGCAACAGCCGTTCAAGATAATCCGTTCTTAGGAATTTTTGTTGAAAACAGTCCAGTTGAACAGTCAGTTGCACAGGAAACGCCTGTGTCAGAACAAACGGAAACACAAGAAGCAAACATAGCAGTACAAAACGATACAAATGTACCACAGATTAACGTACCTCCTGTAACGCCTTATGAGCCAATTAGAATGTGGCAGAACAATCAAGACGTATCTTCTGTATTTGATAATCCTGTTAATGCGGTTAATACTGAAACAGTAGCAAGCGTTGGAGATTATACAAAGGGCGAATTAGGAGATGCTATTAAATCGGCATTAAAGCCAGAATTTCAGGATCAAGAGATTGGGAACATCTATAACCTTATGGATAACTTAGAAGCAAGCACAAGAACTTTTGCTCCAGACAGAGACGAAGTTTTTGAAATTGATTATAATCCAAGGATTGATTATGCTCCTGATGAAGAAACGGTCAGTCCTGAGCCTCAGACTCAGCCATTAGAAACACCTGTAATCCCGGGAGAATTCAGTACTTTAGACACTCCTAATATTCAAGTTGCGAATCCAACAGAAATCCCAAATCAGAATGAAACGCCTATACAAACAGATGAGCCTAATGAGAGGGAAACAGTATCGGCTCCCAATATTAGGACTCCAGAGCAGCAACTAAGGCGTAGTCTTATAGATTCAGATATATCTAACATGCTCAACAATCAGCAAGAAGAGAATCTACAGAACTCTCCAAGAAGACTTCTTGATCCTACAAAAGCAGGAAATGCCGCACCTGTAATAACAAGCACGACAACTCCCACACAGCCTATAATTAGACAAGATGAACGCGACAGAGTATTAAAGAGCGGAACGTCTGACTTTTTCTTAGGCAGAGGTTCTACAGGTAGGATTTTCGAGAGCGATAGTTACAATACTACATTTGGAGGATTATCATCATACTGAGACAGAGAAGTCAACAGATGAAATAAAATCTTTTATTGCATCTTCATTAAATGATGTTTCTCCACTAGAAATAAAACCAAAGGCTAAGAACCAATCATTATACGGACAAAACACGAAAATTACTTCATTAGACACTGTAGCTTGCTCTCCGGCAAAAGCTGAAACAATTTCAGATTTAACAAAGAGAAAGTTTCTATTAGAAATTACACTCTCGTAATATTGCGAATTTGCAGCAATCTCGTTTATCCATGCAAGAGATTGTGATACAAAATCTTCCCAAAGCATTGTTTTTATTTCTTCTGCTTGATAAGAATAATATTGAAAGTCTAATTGCAGGGTATTAACATTATAAAAAGCAACTTTAGCATCTTCTGGCAAAGCGCTTTTTGGAGCAATCGTTAATCCCTCTGGGACAGGAAAAGAAAGCCCCGCATCTTCATCAACATATCGTTCCTGTTTCGGAGGCTCAGGCTCAAAAACAGTGCTAGGCGACAAAGATTCTGGAATGCTGGATATCATAGACTCCTCCTTTGATTCTTCTTGAGATTGTTCTGATGTTACAGAAGATGAAGATACTTCTAAATCAGCCGGAGCAAACGTTTCAACAGCTACTGGCTGCTTAGAAAGAAAGTATAAACAACCTAAGCACGTTACAAGCACTAGCTCAAAACTAATTAAAGCCTTAGCCCAGCGTGGCATTTTGTCAGGATCACGCATAAATCACCGTTCCTTTCTTTTTGTTACCAAATACAGAACCCCCTGTAGCACCTCTGTATTTGTATTATATATCAACCACGCGTATATGTCAACTACTAATATTAAAATGGAGGTAAAAACATGGCAGATAATTACATGGGGTTTGTTGGTAATCTTAACGAATTGGTACAGGATTATTTTACAACCACAAATCTTTCCTATGATCCGGTGGCCTTTGCTGGCTATACGGACAAATATTCGTATATTTATTCTTCCCTTATAAAGACGAAGGGTCCCGACATGATTAAGATAGCTAATCTACAGAACTATCTTAGTGAGTGGGAGCGTCCTTATAGCTACGGTGGATTTATTCGGTCAGTCAGCGTTGGACAGGTGAGGCCTTTCGATCCGCCTACGTTTGCAAACGGAACAGTTCCTAACAATGGGCAGATAAGAAAAGCTGATGTTCAGGCCACATATCATCCATTTAAAATCCGTAGCCAGTTCATGGTCACACAGTTTGCTGATCAGCTTAAAGACGCTATGTCTGTTCCTGATGAAATCGGTCTTTATCTCGCCGCGGTGCTACAGGCGCTTAACGACGGTGCTAACGATACTCTGTATAGGCTGTACAAAGAGCTTATTCACAAGTATTATTCAGAGATGACTCCCGCACAGCAGGCCGCTATGACTGTTACTACAATCCCCGCGGCTATAACCAGCAAGGAAACAGCGATACAGGCGATAAACACAATCAGGAATTACAAGACTTCGTTCATGTTCGGAACATCTGATTTCAACAGCGTTGGATTTACGCATACTGTTATGCCAGATCGCCAGAGGCTTTATCTTGTGGACACATTCGCCAATGCTCTGGTTGACCACCTGAAGCTCGACCATTTCATGGGCGATGTTGATTACAGTGATATTGCCGGCAGCCTTTCTCAGTTCCTCGGTATTCCTGTTAAGATCCTTGATGATTTCGGCGGAATGATACCGTATGACGAGAACGATGCACGTCTTTATCCGATATTTGACGCTGACGGTGCTGTCACAGGCACTTATGCGGCTACAGCGGGCGGCACAACTTCTGTTGACGTTGACCATTGGGAAACTCCTACAGATTATAATTTCCGTGCTCTTCTTACAGAAGATGATTTCGGGAACGTATTCCCTGTTAATGATAATATCCTTACCGATACTTTCATACTTGGCGGCGGATATACAAATACGGCTCGTTATATTGAGAGACTTTGTGTAGCTAAGCCTCAGAGCAATACCGTGTTCTTTATCTAAGTAAACATTAGGAGGCGTCGCATGGCTAGTTTAGTCGAATTAACATATTATGAGTACACAGGCTATAACATGTCGGATGAACCGGCAAGCGACGCCGTCATTAATCAGAATGCACATTGGACGGCCACGGTAGAGTTAAAAGAATATGATCCGGGCAACTTACAGCAGCTAAAGACTAATCTCAACGATGATGAAGTACGTCGGGTAGACTATATCAAAGTAACAAGCGATTCAGGCGAAAGATGGTATTATTTCGTTGTAGGACATCAGCGGATAAACAATGCAGTAGTGTTGTTAAGAATCGTCCTTGATGCTTTCGCTACAGTAGGACTTTCAAATATATCATTCTTTGGTAACGTCTCCCGACGTAGTTTATCACCACAAGAAGCAACTGATTATCCATTGTTACCTGAGCCTTGGGCACCGCGTAGACCGCTTAAAACAAGAAGATTAATAATTGACTTAAACATTAACAAAACGCCTAGAATTCCCTCGCATATTTCAAATGCGTTTGAAGAAGAGACAACGCATATTGAGCATGAACCTCCGGTTAAAATCAATGTTCCTAATTCGGCAGCGTTTACTCTTGACATTGGAACGGGCCATATTAATCCTGTATCAACCTTTGAGGACGGATTATCATTTTCTGTTGATATTCCTATGGGATATCCTAATCCGGCAGCCGAGACAACACATACGATTAATTCTCCTTGGGGAAGTTTAACGTATACTACTCCTTACGAACAGTATTTTAATCTTGGTGGTGCAGCATTAACAACGTTTTTAGCGAAAGCAAAGAAATACAATGCATTAGATCTCATAGAAATGCCGTTTTATCTTCCTAATCCGGGACAAAATCAAACAGTAACTATTCCTGAGGTATCTAATCCCGCAACAAAAAACATTAAAGCAAGTAAATATTATACGACTATTACAATTCGGTCGTTAGCATCTAATTCAAATCGAACATATTCAGACAATGATACGATTTTACAATATAATCAACCATTGACTGTTGTTATAGCGCCTGATAAACATGGTGGTATTTATGTATTGCCGAGAACAATGCGCGATACTGGACTTAACGAATACACATATTTGGAAGGCGTATATAGTCCATTTGAAACGATAACGTATAACGCAATCGGAGATACTCCGGCTAAGTTTGCGGCAGACGGGACTATGCTTCACAATACTGAGCTTAACAATTTGTATCGTGAGTATACAAACAAAGTTAACGCTATTCAGTATGAACAAATGATATCGAAATATTATAAAGATCTCGGGCCTGTCAAAGGCGCAATAATGGCTTATGGTTCCGAGCTATTAGGAGCAGTAAGTAAAACTGTTACGACTACTGAGGCGTATGAACAAGTTACTAATATTGTAACTGATATCGCTGAAAGCATACAGCGAAGCATACAGACACAGGATGTTCCGAGAGTTGAGTCATATCAAAATTCTTATAATTATCAAGCTTACGATGAAAACGGAAATCCACAGCCTCCTCCTCCTCCATATACAGAACGATCGGTAACAACTAACTATAACACGGCTACACGCTCAGATACTCCGGGATATTATACAGAGGGGACAACTTGGAATAACGCATACGGAGAACAAAATACAGATACGTATATTCCATTCCAAAGGACAGACACATATCCGGCATACGGCAATCCATATTCAGAAACATTAACAGACGTACATCATAAAATGACAGGAATGTCTAGATCTGTTACTCCAGAGCATGAAATTCATTCAAGCGGAACAGTAATAACAGATGCATCACAACAGAAATCAGTTCAAACGGCAGATATTCCCTCTCAAGTACAAACATCAGTAACTACTCAAGAGGGCGCAGAGCGCAGCATTGAACAAGGGAACCAAACAGCTATTGACAATGTCGATGTTGTTTACGAGATAGATGGGCCTAATGCTTGGAATACATTAAAAGCCGTTGTTTTGGGTGGATATCGGTCAGAAGTTCATAGCTTTATGCTAGGCAACATAAACGATTATCTTAATCGGTGGGTTAGTATTCAAAACGATATCCATAACGGCAAAGTCGCAAATCTGTTTAAGAATATTACGTTAGTAGGAACGTATAGTGATACAAACAAACTAGCCGGCAAATATGAAATATTAATTGCATCATTGCAACCGGAAGACGAAGCAAACTTCGATTTATTCCTAACACATTTCGGTCATGCGGTAGATGAATATACTAACACATTAGTTTTTGACGCAAAAGACAATTACAATTATACAATGGTTGGAGAAGACGCTTTGTTATCAAACAGTGTTCGGCCAGACGCGAATACACCGATACTAAATCAGTTTAGAACCGGAGTCCGGGTTTGGAAAACATTAATTAGACCGGAGAACTATTAACTATATTACAAGGAGGACAAACAAATGCTTGATAAATTATGGGGACTTATAATGGATGAAGACAGTGCGGTGTCGGGATATTATGAGTTTCTGGACGGAGATTTTGCTAAGTCTGCTAAAGGAGCGCCGTTTGTAAAGGTGATTAAACAGATTATTGCAGACGAACAAGATCATGCAAATGCATTACGGGTTCTATATGGCGAGGTTAGCAAAATCAAACCTGTTACGGATGCAACAGAAGTTGCAAAAAGAGCGCTTTCCGATTATAAAGAAAGCCAAAAACTAATCAGATAATTGGAGGGCGAACATGTCTCAGATCGCTTTTAATATTGAGGCTGATACAATTGCTTCAATGAAATATTTCCAGTATCGAATTATAGCATCTCATATGTTTCAGTGGCAGAACTTACCCCCCGGCCTAGACAGTGAACGACTTGAGTTAATGCTTATAGACCGGGGAGCAGTAGCTTTCTTTAATACTGAAACAGGGTTTTATATTCTTCCGTTTTCATCTGACGGAATGCTAGATGTTTACGGGAACCTGTTATCAGTTAGACCGGTACCATATAACGGGATACCGCTGTCACAGCTTGATACGCTTCCTCGAATACTTTACGACAACAGCGCACGGCAAACCTTTAATCATTATTTGAGGGCTTTTGCAATGCGCTTATCTTTTATCCAAAAGAGCATACAAATAGTTGAACGTCAAGCTCGGTTTCCGTCAATAACTAAAGTAAATGAAACTAACCGCGATTCATATACTCGCTTTCAAAGTAAAATAGACGAGGGATACCCGGTTATCTTCGTTGATGAAGCGATGAATACCGATGCGGTTTCTGTTTTAGATACAGGGTTTAGGTCAGAAATATTCGCAGCGCTTTGGAACGATTATAACAAAGTTGAGGGTGAGATATATGCTATGCTCGGGACTATGTTTAACGTTGAACAAAACAAAGCAGCAGGCGTAGGAACAGCGGAAACAATAGTTAACTATTCACAGACATTTGCACTCGCTAATTCTAGACTTAATCAACGTCAACGTTGGTGTGAGAAACTAAATGCTGAGTTTGGGTTTAATATGTGGTGTGAAAAAGTAAATGATTACGAGGATATTGTAGCGGAAATGATGCGTAGCACTGCAAGGAACCCCGCGGCAATGGCAGACAGCGCCGCTTCCGTACAGGCAACAGAGCAGGAGGAGGCGAAACAAAATGTCGGTTAATCAAGGGGATTTTACTTTACGGTATACAGGAAATTATCTTGATCAGATTTATGGTTTTGGATATCATCTGCAACCGATAACGTTTCATGAATTCTTATCAAAGCCCGAATCGCTTTTTATGTACGATGATACATTTATGCAAGTTCCGGGATATGTTCAGAGCACGCAAGAGATAATGCCAGTCGAAGAACAGGCTAGGCAATTTGTAGTTTCGTATATCATGGATGAATTTGAACATAAAATACTCGGTATGCAAGATTATGTCCGGTGGGCAACATTGTTTAAACATCGATGTGAAGCAATTTCTCCGTCATTCTGGAGTCAAGTAAACATGATTAGTCTAATGACCTCAAAAGACCTTGAAATTGACGAGAACACATATAACAGGACTAATACAGGTAATGCGTCAAGACTCGGAGGCCAAACGACTACTACTGATCAAACAGGCTCTAGTATAACGGAAGCGACGGCTAATACTTCACAGGACGTAACAAATACACAGGAAACAGACACATCCTCAAGAGAAGGCGTAGCAACTGTTATACGCGCTGAAAATCAGTTAACAGATGACTTGGATTATAACTGGAGCGACGCCGCGGATAATATTAGAGAAGTCAGAAGCCGAAACGGTGATACTAAACAGCATATGGAAAGCCAAAGCCAGACTAATTCCACAACAAACACTCAAAACAACGGTACGTCTACAACAACGATGAATAATTCTGAGGATCAGAATACGAGTACCGGCAGTGATGTCCAGAGCTTAACCAACAAAATGTTTATGCAAGAGCGGCAATGGGCAATTGATACAGCAAGAAACCTCTTACCCTTAGAATGGCTCAGAGCGCAACTACAACCTATGTTCTACATGATTTATTAACGGAGGTAACAAATATGGCCTTATATGAAAAACATCGCAGGATGCCTCCGTATTTAGCGGAAATCCCCTATGGATTTAAAAATCTATGGTTAGTATCCGTATCAGCCTACGATTTAGGCGCAAGAACGTTTCTCGAATCTAGCATATTAAGCGTTACGCTTAATGGCCAGCCTGTAACGGCTGAGCAAATGAAACAGCTATACGATTATAACCGTGACGCATGTAGTTTGTCTCAGTCTGGCATGGATGCGGTATATGTAACACTAAATGCATTTGACCAAGATACTGTAACGTATACGTTTACTGTGCTTGTGGAACAAGACCTCGAGATTACCGGCGTTCTTTCAGTTGCCGGTGATATGGTCGACTTAACCGACCCATTGCATCCGATTATTAATCACGACGACCAAAAACTCGATGCAAACATATACGAAGCTGATAAAACAGCGTTAGAATCTAGATTAACGGCTGACGAAGCACAAATACAGACTAATACAGATAATATTACAGCGTTACAGGGCGGAGCATTAGTCGGTGTTACCGTTAATGGTGAAGATGTTCCGGTTAACAATAATATTGCACAAATAACAATAGATAACGTTACTTCGGTAGAACTAGACGAAGCCCTCGCATTAAAAGTAGACAAAACTATTGCAGGAATAGGCGAAACTATTGTTAAAGACGTTGAGTCGGCGTTTGATAATACAACGGACACGTTATCATTTACGAAAACTGCGTTGTCTCTTGAAACAGGAGATACCACAGAAACAACGACATCATATCCTCTTGCGGATTTACTTGGGATAACAACGCTTGTTAATTCGGCTAAAACCTTAACATATTTCTATGATCATATTGGCCAGACGTTATTAGGCGTACCACGCGACGGAACCAACAACAACTTTGGTATTCCAAGGACAGCAATATATGGTATTAATGCGGACGGAACAAAGTTCACGCCGACAACTCTTGAGGGCGTTCAAACTGTTTATGCGTTAATTCCTTGGTATTATACGTATGGAACATATATCGGTTCTTATGTTGGCGCAATAATAAAAGTCATATCAGCGTCAGCCGAACAGTTTAATGGTACAGCAGTTAGCCTAATTTCACATACTAATTATAGTAAATATAACCGGTATTATCCGCAACAACTTGTTTATTCGAGTGAACTGCAAGCAACATTCGAAGTAATTCAGTATGTTCCTGAACCGTTGTCAGAGTCTACGGTTATTCCTCTTACAAATGAATTATATTTTAGGCCGACTCAAGATTATTCGTTAATGGATGCAGGGACAATATGGGCTAACCTTGAAGCTGCACCGACAAAAGGTAACGCATATACGCTTGAGCAAATGCGCATTGCCCTAATTGGTGAAAACAATGGATATAATGACTATGTTTCATTTAAGGGAACTACAGTTCCTACAGAAATATTAAATGAAACTGATTGGAATAACAACGTTAATTATTGGGTAACTGACGGTAAACAGTTCTTAACATTAGCTGAGTTAACGGACTATCTCAGTGGGTTTACAGGACCGTCATCGAGATTTAAAACATCGAACCTCGGTATTATATCGACACAATGGGATTTTACATCTCTTGTTATTGCGCCTATCTTTACAGCGGAAACAATAAGCACATCATTAACAGGTGATTATCAGCCAATCCCAACAGTTTCAGCCGAGGGAAATATTCCTGTATACGATGTTAGTAATATCTTAGTTGACAGCGGGAAAAGCCCTGCGGACTTCGCTACGGCTGCACAAGGCGACAAAGCAGACTCAGCCGTCCAGAACATTGTTTTAAGCACAGGAACGGCAAACGGTACGATTAAACTAACTGTTGACGGAAACGACCAGACTGCATCGGTCTTTGGTCTTGGCAGCGCAGCGTATACAAACTCAACAGCGTATGCAACTTCCGCACAAGGCGCGTTAGCTGATTCTGCATTACAAACGGCAGAACTTAAACCCGGCACAACAAACGGTAGTTTAATCCTTTCAACGAATGGCATTGACGGTGATTCTGTAACCGTTACCGGTCTTGGAACAGCAGCATATCATCCTGAATCGGATTTCGCTACTTCCGCACAAGGCGCATTAGCTGATTCTTCAATACAAACAGTTAGTATAACTACTGGAGACAATCCGGGGACAATAAAATACAGCCTCAACGGAGAGGCCGCTCAAAACGTCGCTGTGGCCGATTTGGGCAGCGCTGCATATACTGCCACCACAGCATACGCAACGGCAGCACAGGGCGCTCTAGCCGACTCTGCGTTGCAGAGCGATGATGTTGTCGATAACTTAAACAGTACATCCGTGGATATGCCTTTATCGGCTAATCAAGGCCGTATCTTGAGTCAACAGATTGAAGCTGTAAAACCGTCGGGTAAACCTATTGGAGGATTTCAAACGTATGCGGAGAGGTATACGAATACATCTCAATACGCATCTGATTTACAGCCGATTAATGTTGGCGATACAATTTATATTGCAGCAGATGAAAACTTTACTAATCAACCGACACAATACAGGGTATCTAGTATTGGCGGAGACGGAACGATAACATATTCGTTTATGAAAATCGTCCCTGATATTGGCCGAGATTTTGTTACTACGCCAATTCGGCCAAATGAACTTGCCGACGGTGCTGTCAATAGTAATCACATACAAAATGGCGGAGTTGCAACTATTGATATTGCCAATAATGCTGTTACTAATGATAAATTGTCTACGGCTATACAATCTAGTTTAACTAAAGCTGATAATTCGTTCCAAGCGAATTTAGTAACAAACGGAACTGGCTCAGTTGTTACGAACCTTACACAGAACGCAGATAAAACGTTGACTGTTACCTATGGGAGCACATCTTCGATAGCTAATGTTGTTACTTCCGGAGACGGATTATTTGTTACTTCTGGTTCTTTCGCTAATTCAACGTTAACTCTTGACAAGAATAGCTATTACGATTTCTCAACAAACTATGTTAATTCCGGATATGTCGTAACATCGATAACAGAAGTTAAAGCCAACAACTCAATAAACATAAGAAAAGGCGGAGCTGTTAAAGATTTTAATACTACCGGCACAGGAAATGTTATCGGTAGCATAACAAAAACAGGTACAGAATCGCAAGGATATGAGTTAATGGCAAACAGAGCCGTTGCGGCGACTTCTGTTACCGCGGACGCAAGCACAGGTAACGTTGTTACAGACATGACCTTAAGTGATACAGGTGCATTAACCTATTCAAAAGGATTAAATGCTGTAACCAAACTAGTTACAAGTGGCACAGGCGACGTTTTAATTAACGCTGCTATATCTGGAGACACGTTAACCGTAACCAAAGGAAACGGTGCAGCGGGGATCCCTGACGCAAGTACGACTCAAAAAGGTATTGTCCAGCTTAATAATACGTTAACCTCAGATAGTGTTACAGAAGCACTTACAGCAGCACAGGGCAAGGCATTAAAGGCGCTGATTGATACCGGAGGCGGACAGTATGTAAGTCTTAATAACAATGAAACTGTTGGAGGTATAAAAACCTTTGAACAGGCGTTGGTTGTTCCGTCTAAAACAACGCTTAATCAGCCAGCACGAGACACAGAATACGCAACGGAAGCTCAAGTGTTTACAAGGGTAGCGAAGCCGACTACAGCGGTATTAAATAACGTTGCTATATTTGACGCTAACCGTAATATCGTAGATAGTGGTATTGCGAACACATTAATAGCAAAAACTGCGATAACTACGGCTGAAATAGAATCTGCGTTTAACGAAGTATTTGCATAGGGGGACAACATGAAATATTTAGATTTATCCGGGTTACGAGATGTTCTAACACAACTAAAAAGTATTTTTGATACGAAACAAAACAATATTACTTCAACAGGCTCAGGAAACGTATTAACCGCGCCAAATGTTGCCGGCGAACAACCCGGAATAAAACCTATCACGGATTTTGCTACGGCCGAACAAGGCGCTAAGGCAGACGGATTATATGCTGAGCGTGTTCCTACTGCATTTACTTTACCTTTTACGTCTTGGGCTGCATCTACTAAATATGATAGATATCCTTTTCAAATATCATTGAATATACCGGGACTTGCAGCAAATGATCTTGTAAGAGCCGAGTTTAATCCTACGTCTCTGCTTGTTGCACAAGAAAGCAAAGTAATGTCAGCAGGAGATACAACGGCGAACACGGCTACGTTTTATGCTCGCGTTAGACCGGGCAGTGATTTGTCAGGCGTTTATACAATTAATAAGGTGGTGGTGTAATGTTAAGTACTAATTGTCAAGGAGTCGCATCATCTGTAAACTTTATTTTATACGCATCAGGGTGGCAAGGAACAGCAATTCCATATACTCAAGTTATAACAATCAATGGACTTACTGCAAATGGATACTTTGCATCAGCACCGTCTCAAACAGTTGAACAAACACAAGCGGAACAGGCTGCACAGCTTCGCATGATGTCACAGTCATCCACATCTATAACAGTTGGAGCAATTGGCGAAAAACCTACTATTAACATTCCAATGCAAATAACGTTATTAGGGTGATTATATGAGTATAGTATACAAAGGAATGCGAAGTGTATTAGCGCCTCCTGAGCCAAAGTTTAAAGTATACGGTGTAAGAATAGACGAGACTAACTCTAATCCTGAAACAGCGTTAACTTATACGGATGACGCTGTTGGAATGTCACCTTCCGCTGTTGGCGGAGGTTACAACGCATGGGACGAAACTGATATCTTTAAAGATATTAAACCGTGTTTATTTCAAAGTGGTGCAGTTATAGGATATCTTAACAAAGATAACTATGCACAGTTTGAGAATGGAACAGCAGCAGACATAACGTCAGGTACAGCAGGAAACGTTATGATAGAAATCCCTAAAATGGCATATATGATATTTAGAGATGGTAATTATTTAAACGTTAAAGTTACTCGTTCACCGAATGCTAAGGATATAGATCCTGCGTTTTGTTATTACGGTCATACTCGCGAAACTGAGGGAGATAGAGATAATCTTTATGTTGGAGCGTATTTGAGTATTATGAGCACACGGCAATGTCAAAGTAGATCTGGAGTGACACCAACTGCATCGACAAGTTTAGCTAATTTTAGAAACAGCATATCATGGATGGAACTTGGCTACGATGTTCTCTCTTTCTATCCCCTAACGCTCCTCCAATGTCTATATATCATAAGATTTAAGAATCTTAACAGTCAAGCAGCGTTAGGTCGTGGATATGTTGACGGCAATTCTGCGTCTATCGTAACAGGCGGTACAAACACCAAGGGAATGTACTTTGGTGAGACAACCGGCAAACAACAGATAAAATGTTTCGGCATTGAAGATCTTTGGGGGAATCTTCGTCAAGTTATTGATGGATGTTTTTGCAACTCATCCAGAGCAACGCTAACAGCATTTAATAATTTCAATGATTCAGGCTCTGGATATAACAACGTTGGCATTATTAACAACACAAATACGGTAGGATATATTAGAAAAGCGGCAGGCACAAACAATCAAGGATTTCTTATACAAACATTACAAACGGCAGGTCCAACGTATTATAGCGATAAAGGTGAGTGGAATGTTACGCTGCAACATTTTTGTTGTGGAGGGAGTTTTGCTGCTTCTGATGATTCTGGAATGTTTCATGCCTATGCAATAGGAGCAACTACTACAAATCCACAGGTCGGCGCTCGCCTAATGTACCTCTAGAAAGGAGCCAATATGAGCATAGTATATTTCCCCTGTTCCTCTGGAGCTAGTTCTCCTCAATATAATATATTAGGCGATATGCCAGTGGGAACTAAAATAAAATTTAAAATAAATAATATTGATTATAATCATATTTTGGTTCAACAGGGACGACCGAGTACGTTGTACGACGCTGCTTTCGATAATGTTAGTTGGCTATTAATAGAGGATTGTTATGATGAAAGACGATGGGGAGAACTGGCAGTATCAAGCAGAGTTTATGCAAATTCAGAGATATCAACTTGGATGAATAGCACTTACTATAATCTAATAGAACCCACTGTAAAAGACATCTGTCAATCAATGCCTATACCATATCGAGAAGGAACATCGGGATCTGCGGTTACAACGACAAACCAAAAAGCATGTATATTGTCATCAAGAGAAGTTAGCACGACTGGTTTTGCGTCAGATGGATCAATGTTATCATATTTTTCACCAAATACAAATGCTATTAGAGTTGCGCTTTATAATGGCGTTGGCAGAACATGGTGGTTAAGAAGCGTAGGGGGAAACACTGCTAACACAGCATATAACGTAAAAGATGACGGTTCAATATCTGTTAATGCTTTTAATAATACCTGTGACACTCGTCCTTGCATCTTCCTCCCAAAAACAACTAAGATATCATCTCAGCCGAATCCAGATGGGAGTTATTCTATTTTTGCTGAAGTTCCAGCACCGACAAAAAGCTTTGGAGAATCTTCATGGGATGAAATAAATGAAATAGCGTTGTCAGGGAATATCCCTAGCACATGGGCAGTTGGAGATGAAAAAACAATCACGCTTTCAACCAACGAACAAATTACTCTTTGCATTTATGGTTTTAATCATGACAATATAGACACAGGAGGAAAAGCAACATTTACTATTGGTATGAAATATTTAATGTCAACGTTGAGAAGAATGAGTCCGACTTGGCCTGTTGGCGGGTATGACGGCTCAGAACTTCATCAATGGCTTAATGCAGATTTAAAAAGTTCATTGCCGGCAGATTTACAAGCTGTTATAAAAACAGCTAGGAAGTTAACAGAGGGCGGATTAAATAACGGTGTTCTTTATACACAGTCAATGGATATCTTCTTACCTTCTGAAATAGAAGTATATGGTTCTAATCCTTATTCTTGGACAGGAGAAGGAACTAAATATGCATATTACACGTCAGCGGCAACGAGAACGAAAGGACTTGCAAACGGAACACAGGCAGCCGTATTATGGTGGTTACGTTCACCTAGCAAAGCGTTACCAAATAACTTTTGTTATATAGGCTCAGACGGTCAACCTGCATCGTCATCATCCGTTAATATAAGTTTGGGTATTGGCGTATCTTGGGCTTTCTGCATATGAAAAAGGACAAAAAAAAGAAAAAATCATTGCAGTTTAGTCAAAAACTTGCGTTGACAATTGTCATTTTCTCTATGGCTATTGTGTTTTACGCTATTACACTGAACGCATTGTTGATTTTCTTAGACAAATACGGTATGGCTCAGGAAACAATAGCAACGGTTACAACGTTTGGAGCAATCACGTCAACAGCCGGAGTAGCTATCTATGGTGCCCTCTCCGGTTGGCGTGATCATTCCAAAAACAAGTTTGGCGTTACGCATATTGAACTAAACAATCAGCCTGAAAACAACGATATGCCTAAAGGATAATCCCTTGACAGAGATAAAAATACCGTATACCATAAAATTAGAGGTATTATTATGTAATGAAAGGGGTAGTCTATGGATTTAACAGAAGTTGTATTATCAGTCTTAACGCTTATTGGTGCTTTGGTGACTACGTTTCTTGTTCCATATATTAAAAGCAAAACAACATTGCAGCAGCAGGAAAGTATCCAGCAGTGGGTTGCCGTTGCCGTACAGGCAGCAGAACAGATATATAACGGTTCGGGGAGAGGTTCCGAGAAAAAGAAATACGTTAAGGATTTTCTTGCGTCTAAAGGTTATACTCTTGATACGTCCGCCGTAGAAGCGCTTATTGAAGCAGCAGTATACGAGCTTATTAACGGGTATATTGAAACAGTATAAAAAAAGAGTGCGCCGATTCTATTGAACCGACACACACGGGGACATTTGGCAAGCAAAGAAAAGAACATCAACGAATGCAAAAAGAAGAACAGAAAAATATAAGGATTAATTTAAGAATATCAGAACATCTTATGATTGTCAAGTGAATTGGAGGTTTTTATGTCTAACAGTTCTCTTATAAGTTATAAAAGGTTATCTCCGAGTTGTAACAAGCCGAGAAACCATAAAATCGATACTATTACGATACACACAATGGCCGGGAACATGACGGCTCAAAACTGTTGTGATATGTTTGCTAATGCCGCTTTACAAACAAGCAGCAATTACGCTATAGGCTCAGACGGATTAATCGCGATGTCGGTTGAAGAAGCTAATCGGTCATGGTGCAGCTCAAACGGTGACAATGATCACAGGGCTGTAACTATTGAGGTTGCCAGTCTAACTAACAAAGAACCTTTCGAGGCATCTCCTGAGGCAATGGACTCGCTTATTAAACTTTGTACTGATATTTGTCTAAGAAACGGGATTAAGAAATTACTTTGGCAAGGAAACAAATCATTAGTTGGGCAAATCGACAAACAGAACATGACGGTACACAGATTTTTTGCAAACAAAAGTTGCCCGGGAACATATTTATATAACAAAATGGGAGAAATCGCAAACAAAGTTAATTCATTCTTAGGCGTTCCAGCATCACAGATTGAGAAACCCGCCAAGCCCGACTCTAAGCCGTCTAAAATCGATTCTTATCAAATTAAGATAATATCTCCTCCTGTTAACATAAGAGTCGCTCCGGGCATTAAAAACGATGTTATAGGCGTCATTAGAGACAAAGGCGTATATACTATAACGGAAGAAGCTCAGGGCGAGGGCGCTGAAAAGTGGGGAAAGCTTAAAAGCGGAGCCGGCTGGATATCTCTTGACTATTCTAGAATGATATAAGGGGAGGATTCCCATGACAGAAAACAACGTAAGCCAATTCATCGCAAGCACAGAACAAAGATTAACTAACTTAGAGGAGTCTATGAAACATAACCACGATGCACATAAAGATATTTATACTCGCATTGAAGAAACCAGCAAAGCCGGAGTTGTAATCGATGTTCGGTATTCTACGATTATTCAGTCAATGAGTAGTCTGGAGAAATCTTTTGCGGAAGTCAAGGCAGAAGTTCGAACAGAAATAAACAACATAAAAGCTCAAGTTCAAGAGCTTATGCTAAAACCGGCCAAGAAATGGGATAGCGTTGTTATGGGCGCGATGTTAGCTATTGTTGGTGCTGTCATAGGGTATTTTATTAAATGAACGAGATATTAAACGACATTAAAGAATTAAAAGCACTAATTAACCAAGCGAAGAAAAAGCCTATGACGAAACTAGGTTTCTTTGCTTTGTTTTGCGTTTTCATTCTTTTCACCTCAGCGTATGTATCATATCTACTCGGCGCACGGTATTTTCTTCTTCCAACAGGCGCAATATGGCAGAATGAAATAGTGTGTCATATAATAACAGGGCTTTTATTTTGCACTGATATGTTCTTTCTTATTGCAATTTCATCGTCAGTGACAATAAAAACAGCAGCTAAACTATCAGTTATGTATATCCCCTTAAATTATATTTTTGATGCTTTCATTGAAAACGGATTTATTTATACAATATTACTACCGTTTTTATATATTATTGCTGTTGAATTAGTATATTGTAAAACAAGACGTATAAGGCATTGTATAGCAACAATCTTGAATTTTATTATCTTAGGTATTATGATAACCTCATATCAAGCTATAACAATGCCAATAAAGTTAGGATTGGATATAGGAATATCAGCAAACAGAGACATAGGCGTGCTGTCAAAAGTATTATATTCTATTGACTTGCTGTTATTCTTATTCATAATTCTGTATATGAAAGGAAGTGTAATGCATGGGCGGTGGATGGAGCGTATTTTTTGCCCCGAAGAAATCCAGTGTAGCAAGCATGATTCGGAAGATGATGCAGCGGATTCTTGGGTAAAAGAACTTAACTTAGGAAAGCGTATAGTATTTATGGTTCTGCTATACGCTTTCCAGCTTTTTCAGTTGCTTTTGATTCTCGTTGTTTGTAAAATAGGTAACGTATACTTAGAGGGAGCCATAATCCTAATGAGTTTTGGTGCAGCCGGCATGATCATTAAACGTAGGTGGCACAGCAAAAGCACAGCCGTATGCACATTATTAACAGTAATAACCTTTTATACCGCGGCGAGAATCTCGATACCGGCACAATACTCAATTATATGTCCTGTTCTTATTGGTATGTTAATTTCATACTCCCTATATAGAATAGCCATATACACAGAAAAAAAATAAAAATAACATCAGAGCTACAGGCAGGGGTTATACCCTGCTTGTTTTTTATGCCATATACACAAAACAACCACCGCTTATTTGTGAGGTTTAGTAGTTGACATATATTAATAAACGTGATATACTAAGGGGAGGCAATACAGATGAAGATTAACAAGCAAGCGTTCGACGCTCTCCCGTTGAGTGTGAGAGAAGATGTTAAGAGAACCCTCCGCTGTTTCAACGAAGTCCACATCACGTTCTACAACGGCGAATACCACGTAAGCACGGGAATCATGCTAATGGGCCACTACCCGGACGACCACCGCGTAATCGGCGACGTTCACAAGGATGACATCTACACACCGGATGAGCAGATAATCAACTACATCGAATCGTTCCATGATTACCCGATACAGTACAAAGGCTCACGCGATTACGACCTCATGCGCTACATGAAAGACCGTCGTTGCAAGGACGGCGTGGACGTGAAAGTCAAGTTGGTAGACGGCGCGGTGTGGCTCGTAGTTTGAGAGAACGGAAATAGAAGGAACAGAAAAAGCAGCGCAGAGTGACAGCCCTCCGGGGCTGGTAATGCGGCAGGACGGTCACAAGCCCGTCGCGGAAAGGAGAACGTATATGTATAAACTCACAAACTGGTATTTGGACAAGCACTATGACGCGGAGAGCGGTGAAAAAAGCGGTAACACCGTCCTACTTCAAATCTGTATGAGGTATCAGTGTATGTGCTGGTGGTGGAAATGGCATAAAGAACAACCGAAGGCTCACGGTCTTGCGGAAACTCTTTACTGGATGGCTTATGTGGCAATCCACAAAGCGACATTCTAGTACGGCCAAACGCACCCCGCCTGATGATGGCTTGCCGGGACAGGCCAATGGTAGAAACTTCTTGCAAAAGGTTAAGGAATTACATAATATTGAGATAACTACATAAAAACGCAGCGGCCGCCTACCCTACCAAGACTCGCGACCGCCACTGAGCAGCGCAATCATCAAGAGGGCCGCTCCATAACATTGTATAGCGGCGGCTCTCAAATTTCAAGGGG
>QMCD01000773.1_pt1 | contig 26095 bp, 26 predicted proteins | sample 1821841 | NCBI WGS metagenome assembly QMCD01 (sample SAMN01991225, study PRJNA193472) | Termite gut metagenome, whole genome shotgun sequencing project. | isolation source: worker | host: Macrotermes natalensis | reverse complement strand
CAGCCAGCTTTCAAAACTGACTGCAATATTATAGCCAATTTTGGCTATAAAGTTGCAGCCGTCTACACTGATAACAGAGTTGAGCAATAAATTGTCCCATTCAGCCGTCCAATGAGTTTATCGCCGCAAGCTCCACATCAGGCGGATACGGGAAAGTCAAGGGAGCAAAGCGCCGAGCGAAGCGAGGGTACCCTTTACTTTTCCGTATACGTCTGATACGAACAAAAAGGCGATAAGCTCTTGGGCGCGCTGAACAGCCGGACATTAGATTTTGAGCCGCGCCGCATGGCATAAATTTGAAAAACTCCGTTTTTCAAATGCGAGTTTTTAATTCTGAATATTCATTCCGAATTAAAAACATCGTGTTGTTCATTGTGTTCCGGAAACCGGAACACAATTTCAGGCGGCTGAGCCTGAAAAAAGCTTTCCGCAGGAAAGCAAAAAGGGAGTGCAGAGGGGTACCCTTTGCCCCTCGGAGAGCCCCTGCTGTTATGATATGGAGCTTTGCGGAATGTCATAACTGCTATGGGGATATATACGATACCCTTCGCCCCTTTGGAAAAACGCTGTATTTATCAGGGTTTCAGAACTTTGAGATTTCTCGTTTTTCCGGTTTGGGGTTTATTTGGGTATTATTTTTCGTTTATTATATCTTTTCCTAACTTGCTTTTTCTTCGCGATTCTTATCAGGAACCGACGTATCTTTAAAATCAATCGCGTTCGCGACGGCTTCCATCGCCCTCGCCTTTGACACCTCAAACGCATGGGCGTAAATGTCTAAAGTCGTTTCCGCGTCCTGATGACCTAAACACGCCTGAACCGTTTTGACGTCAACGCCGCTGAAAATCATTAAAGAGGCGTTCGTGTGGCGGAATCCATGCGGGGAAATTTTCTTCATTCCCGTCCGCTTGAAAAAATCTTTCAGAAAATCGCTCACACAGCCGGGGGACATCGGTTTTCCGTCCATACTCGTGAAAAGCCTGTTGGTTTCAGTCCACTTGCTTCCGAGCGAAGCCTTGTAATCATCCTGATATTCGCGGTAACGCTTTATCAGGTCAATCACATGAACGGGAATTTTCAGGCTCCTGTAGCTCCGCTTCGATTTCGGGGTGCCCGTGTAAATCCCCGTCGCCGGAGTATAATTTGACGTTCTGTTGACGGTCAAAAGGCAATTCTCAAAGTCAACGTCAGACCATTCAAGACCTAATATTTCGCTTTTCCGGAATCCGGTATAAAGCGCGACCGTGAAGAAAACGACATATTTCATATACTCCTTACGCTCTTTTTGCAGTAAATCAAGGAACTGTTGAGCTTCCTCAAGGGTGTAATGCTCCCGTTCGCGTTTTTCGTCTTTGGGATATACAATCCCGCTGCACGGATTAACTGACAGCATTTGATTCTTGATTGCGTAACGGAAAACCGCCGACATGAACTTTACATGGTTTTTGATTGAACTGACAGCCATTTTCTTTCCGTCAAAGCTTCCGCTGAATAATTCCGAAACGAAACGCTGAATATCACGGGAAGTGATTTTGTCCATTCTCATGTGACCGAACGCTTTGAAAACCCTTTTTTCATCTCCGTGATACATTTTCATTGTTGTGGGTTTCATATTTATTTCGCCGTATTCCTTAAACCAAAGTCGCGCGTAGGCTTCAAATTTCATTGCGGAAGTTATGAACCCCTGTTTGCATGACTGCTCAAAAAGAACGGTCTGTCTTTGAAGCTCTTTCTCAATCTGTTTTGCTGTAAGGTTCGCTTCGGGTTTCCATGTCATGGAGCGAAGAACTTGTTTTCCGTCGGCGTTATATCCGCACGACACCTTTATCCTGTAGGAATTGTTTCTTTTTTCTATATTCGCCATAATAATATCTCTCCTTCTGATATTTTGATTTTATGGCAGTATTTCTATTGATTTCATTTTACCATTTATGATATATTTCGTCAATAGAAATCCGCCGATTCTTTTAAAATAAATTTTATCTCCCGCTTCTGATAACTTTCTTTTTCTTCGCCGCCGCGCGTTCCTCCCGTTCTCTTTCTTCCCTTGCCGCCCTTTCGGCGCGGTGATGAACAAGCGCGGCGTTGAACACTTTCTCAAGACCGGGGTTTTCCTTTAAAACATCATTGATTTCCGAAATCTGCTCTTTAAATGCGTACACGGTTTTCAAAAGCTCGTCATATTTTTCTTCGGAAACATATTTGTACTTAATAATACGCTCAAAATCCTTGACCTCGCGCCTCAGCTTCTCGGCTTCGTGCATATACTTCGTACTCTCAAGCGCCCAACACTGAATCAGTTCAAAGGCTCCGGAATCCAGTTCGATACTTTTCACCTTGCCGCCGAAAAGGGTTTTGTTTTCCTTATAGCCGGCGGGGTTTTCAATCTCATGAAGCATACCCGTAATGCGGTTTAGTTTCTCAAGTTTTTTATCCAAGCCGGATTCCGTTTTGGCGAGTTTTTCAACCTTATCCGAAAGGGCGTTCAGTTCTTCGGAGCGACTTTGAATCTGTCCGTCAAGGTCGTCTTTGGCGCCTTTCAATTCTTTAACCTCGCCGGAAAGATTGCCTATAGCGTTTTCAAGAGCCTGTTTTCGCTTCGTACCCTCTTTTAACTGCTCAACGGTTTGGTTGCCGAGCTTTGTGGCGTCGTTCTCAATCCCGATGTCATATCCGAAAACGGCTGTCATATGCTTTGTAAGGTCCGGGTGGAATTTAAGCAAATCACTTTTGTTTACAAGTTCTTTCGCCGACACCTTAAAACCGCCTTTTTTCTTATCCTCAATAACGGGGACGAACGCAAAGTGTATATGCGGCTGTGATTCATCCATGTGGACGTAAGCTGATATTACGTTTTTCTCGCCGTACCTTTCTGCAAGGAATTTATATACTTCTTCAAAAAATGTTCGGTAATCTTTTTGGGGGAAATCAGCCGGAGCGGTGACAATCCATGAACACATAACATTGACATCTTTGCGGTTCATGCATTTTACTCCGTCCTCCGTACATCTGCGCCGGACAAAATCCCCCTGTGACATTCCATGTTTGGGCGCAAGGTTATAGTTCAGGTGTGTTCTGGTTGGGTCTATATTCTGGTTGCCGAATTTAACATACTCGCCTTTTTCGTCCTTCGCCCTCTCAAAATGGGCGAACATATGACCTGTGGCGGCTTTTGTGAATTTCTTGACGTGTGCCATAAATATAACCGTCCTTTCCGGATGTTTTGTCCGAAACGGACGGAACGTCCGTGGACAAAACTCCTAATTTGAAACTTTGTTTTAAATTTACCCTCATCATGTTCGTTTGCATGTCCTCTTCATAATACTGAAAGCTTCGCTTTCAGCTTGTGAGTTTTGCGCTTCGCACAAAACTCTTTAAAAACCGGGCGCCTTTATTCTACTCAGGCATGATACGCAAAGGCTCTTCATACCAGTCGGCGAAATGGCATAAAAAACCGGAAGCTTTGCTTTTATGCCGACTGGTATAGCAAGTTATACCAAAACGCCTTCGGCTTGCTTCGCATTTGGTAACTTGCCAGCCGTTCCCGCTGGACCCCCTCTTTTTGCTTTCCTGCGGAAAGCCTTTTTTCAAGCGCAACCGCTTGTCCGACGCGACGGCGCTGTCGAATCTGCGAATTTGAATGCGATTACGCTTGAATACTTGGCTACAGATTTATAGCCAAAATCGGCTATAATATTGCAGTCAGTTTTGAATGTTGGCTATAATTATACAGCCGTTTTTAGCTGCACTTTTATAGTCGAAAATTTCTTCCGGTGACGGGTGACGATACTTCACACACATACTATCGCGGGAGGATAAAAACAATCGTCACCGTCACTGCCGCCATCACGAACCGTGAAATCCGCTTTGATGACGCTGTTGTCGTCAAGTGTGAGAATGACCTTCCTTGCGTGGTTTGACCGTGCAAAAGTCATTGTAATATGCCGCTCGGTCAGGACATTTTCGTTCTTATTTAATATGCGGCTTAACACATTCGGCGTGACGGTTATATCGTCACTGTATTCCCGAAGCGTTTTCAGCAATTCCGTCATCGTCCCCTCAAAGGTTTTGCGCTGAACAAGCATTGAATAAAGGGCGGAAATGATTTTATTGGCGGTGTTATCGCACTCTTTTCCGAATGAAACGAACTGCCATATTTTCTTTTCCTTGTCAAATTCCAAATTGATTTGCATATCTTCAACGTCCCGTCCGGTAACGTATAGAGCCGCCGTATTCTCGGTACGGCTTGTCTTTCTCAGAATCAGCATTGTATCCGCCGAGCCTGTCAGCCCTGTTGAGCCTGAAATCGTGTTGAAAGGGTCGCTGTCGGGCGTTTTGCGGGTGTGGTGAATCAGCAGAACCGCGATTTTAAGCCTGTCAGCAAAAGCCTTGATTTTGTTCATATCCTCATAGTCGAGCGAATAGCCGCATCTGTTTTTGCCGTCGCTTCTTACTTTTTGGAGCGTGTCGATTACGATTAGCCGCGTATCGGGATTGTCGTCAACGAATATCTCTAATTGTTCGAGCAGTCCTGATGAAATGCTGTCCGCCTCTGTGGTGAAATAGATTTCCGACGAACCGTTCTCCGCAATGTGCGACAAGCGGAAATGCAGCCTGTCAACCGTATCTTCGAGAGCGAGATACAGCGTTTTTGAGCGGAGCGTTTCAAACTCCCAGACCTTTTCGCCGTGTGAGATTTTTTCGCAAAGCCACAGCGATAACCACGATTTCCCTACTTTTGGACTGCCCGCGAGGACGGATAACCCCGTCGGCAATAACCGCTCAACGACAAATACCGGAGGTTCGCACTCAAGCGACAACAAACTTCGTCCGTCAATCACGTTCAGCGGACTAACTTTCTTTATTTCCTGATTTTCCAATTTTACTTCCTCCCCTCACGCTGATTGGTTGAAATAGTCAAGCAAAGCAGATTTGCTGATAAGAATTTTCTCGCGCTTGCCTTGACCAGTTCTGATAAACGGAATCTTCCCCTGCGCCACTAACTACCTTACCGTATGCTCCGACAAGCCTTTAACGGCGGAAGCGCATTCCTTAATAGTAAGCATTTCGACTTTTGAAGCTTCGCGTTTCTCCGGTTTTGCGGAGCTTTCCGTATCCTCCAAGATTTTGGTCTGCAACAGCGAAACTATTTCCGCTATCAGCTTTTGCTTTTCGTTAAATGTCATATTTGTTCTCCTTTACAAAAATATTTTCTAAATACCCTTGACAATTCTGATTAGATTGTATATAATATAGTCATACGGGGCATTATGTAACTGGATTTATCTTTACAAAAGAATTATTTCCGGTCTCATACTATATGATAACACGACATATCAGAATATGTCAAGATAATATTCTGAATATCAGAATATTTGTATGATTGCACAAGGAGGGCATTATGTTTTACGAAAAATTTAGGCAGATTTGCCAAGAAAGAGGCGTGGCGATGACTACAGTCCTAAAAGATTTGGGCTGGAGTACGTCAAAACTGACGGCATGGAAGAACGGTTCAGTCCCGAAACAGATGTATATAGACCGGATTTCAGAATATTTTGATGTCCCGACTGATTTTCTGCTCGGATTTACAGAAGTTAAATCCCAAAGCACCTTGTCGGTTCTGAAAAACGTTCTTTCGGCTAACCCCCAGCGTATCGTTTCATTGCGGAACAGCGGGAAAATCCTTGACAGTGAAAGGAATATCATATCAAAATACATGAAATGCTCGCTTGCCTATCTTTTCGGGCAGGAGCAGGAGTATGAGCCGCAGGAAAACGACACCGCCATAACTTTTTCCGACGTGAGCGCCGCCGTTCTGATATGCGACGTGCTTGACCGCTGCGCTTCAAACGAGGAATTCAAGGTCTTGCAGATTCAGATTTCACGGATTATCATTTATAACTTGGGGCAAAAGGGCATAAAAAAAGAACACCTTGCGGACTGCAAGGCGTTCGAGGGTAATAAGCTTGATTTTCTTTACGGCGATAAAGACGGCGCCGATAAAACCAAGCGCTACGGCTTTAATTTCTCTGATGTTATGAGGATTAAGGATGAGTTCGGGGTTAGCGCGGAAATGATGTTTGCGGGGGCAGAGGGTTAAATTGAAATAAAGCAAAAATATGCGGCTTGGACGGCGATTGGTTGTCTGAGCCGCTTATATCTTTACATCATATTGAAAGGAAAAGATTCCTAACACGAAAATAAAATCCAACTTAAAGCAAGCATGTTTATAAATTTCACTATAAATTCACAAAAAATTTATTATTAAAACACTTGACATTTATTTAAGACAGATGTATTATATTAACTAAGGCATATGTCTTAAAAGGAGTTAATTTATATGAAAAAGATGAAAAAACTGCCGGACGCGGAGTTTGACATCATGAAAGTAGTTTGGGCAAATGAGCCTCCAATTACCACATCCGAAATAATGAAACAGTTGGGAAATGAAAAAGAGTGGAAAATACAGACTGTTGTATCTCTTATGCTCCGCTTAGTTGAGCGCGGTTATTTGCGTTCAGAAAAACACGGCAAGGAACGTACCTATTATCCATTGATAGATAAGGACGATTACCTGAAGTTTGAAACTGGCAATTTTATGTATCAATTTCATAATAATTCGTTTATGAACCTCGTTAATACCTTGTATGATGATGCAGCGTTAACCGACGAGGACATTGATGAATTGTTAAAGTGGGCTAAAGAACGGAGGAGTTAGCATGCAAAGTTTTTTAATTGCTTTGTTAACATGTACCATTACAATGTCAGTGCTTGTGATTTTCTACTCGGCAATTATGCCGCTCTTGGCGAAGCGTTATTCCGCAAAAGGACGTTATTACGCATGGCTAATTATTGTGATTGGATTGATTATTCCATTTAGACCGCAATTTGTAAATGTTATCGTAGAAGTAGACTTACCGATAAGAACAGTGATGCCTATTATGCAAGAAACCGATGTTACATCTGTTGCTGAGAATGCACTTAAGGTATTTCAAATTAACAACGTCACTCCTCCTACTTTGCCGGCTGTTTCATGGCGACAGATTGCAATAGTTATTTGGATCTTGGGAATGTTAGCATTTCTTTTATGTCGCTTAATAAAGCATTATTGCTTTGTTAAGATGGCGAATCGTTGGAGTGAGCGCGTAACTGACGAGAAATCGTTATCAATGTTACAAGCCCTTATAACAAAAATGGGAATAAAGAAAAACATTAATCTTTATCTATGTTCGTGCATTGGCAGCCCGATGATGATAGGTTTTGTAAAGACAAGAATTTTTTTGCCTAAAGCGGATTTAGCACAGGATGAATTAAACTTTATTCTAAAACACGAACTTATACATTACAAGAGGAAAGATTTGTTATATAAGTATATGGTGTTGGTAGCAATGGCAATACATTGGTTTAATCCTATTGTGCATCTCATGTCAAAAGCAATTGAGGTATTATGCGAAATATCCTGTGATGCAGACGTTGTACGAAGCACGGACTCGAATACAAGACAACATTACAGCGAAACAATTATTGGCGTGGTTAAATACCAATCGAAATTGAAAACAGCTTTGTCAACTAACTTTTTTGGAGGTAAAAAGAGTATGAAAAAAAGAATATTTTCTATTATGGATACAAGCAGCAAAAAAGCAGGGGTTGCTATTATTTGTTTTGCTATTGTCATTACTTTAGGGACAGGCTTCGCGTTTTCAGTAAATGCGGCAAACCCATCAAGTATAGGTACAACAATAAATAATTCAGTTCCGTCTGAAACAGTTGAAAAACACTCTAACCAAGAACAGAATACCAATAACCACGAGAACACGACGACAACGAATGAAACTGATCCACAAATGTATAATAATAACATTTATTCTGAACCAATTAACAATTGGGATACGATGAAAGAGTTAAACAATGATACCTCTTCTGATAATGATCCTTTAAGTAAATTTGAAAATAAGCTAAGAGGCATAAATGAAGAACAGTATGAATCCGTTATCGGAGACGAAGCCGTTAAAAAATTTAATGATGTTTTTGGTGATGCTTTAGGCAATGATTTTATCTTTCCTCTTGATAACAATGAGTATATGAAAAATCTTGAATATTACGGTGCCTTTTCTGTTGTTGCAGACAAAAATGAAGAGATTTATGCTATGACGGATGGAAAAGTAATATTTGCCGACTATCTCAATGGGTATGGAAATTCGGTAATAATTGAGGATAATAATAAGCAAGCTGTAATATATGGTCATTGTGATAGCGTTAATGTAAAGGAAGGTGATTATGTTTCTCAGAGTGATATAATTGGATTTGTGGGATCCAGCGGATATACTGCGGACGATCGATTGTTAATACGTTTACTTGGAGATTAGAGTGAAAATAATAATTCAACACTTAAACCACCAATAGAAAGGATGTAATTTTACATGAAAAGAAAGTTAACAGCCTTTGCTATGAGCTTAATCATAGCAGATTCCGGCAAATGGGAGTCTTACAACATATCAATATGAACCCGATTACGCATTCTTTGCAGGGTTTTATTTCGTGCATAAAGATTATACTTCTCCGGCAACGGATAGCGGTAAGAATGTTAAAATCACTATCCGAAACGCCGCGACAATTGGTGGTACTCGATATGACGTAATAAGCAAAACTTTCAGTACCACAGAATCAAGTAATACTAACGATCCCTCATATAGTAGCGGTATACAACCAGGATGCGCCAGTGTTGCGTTAGATGTTTATCCAACAAGCAGCACTCGTCCTTATTATGATGCTAAATATGAGAATACAGGTTCTACCTCTCTAAAAATATCACTTATGGTTGGAATGGATTAATCTATGCCTAACCCATGAGTGTATTAAGGAATTAAAATAAAATAAGTGTTGAATTATATTTTAAGGGTTGTTGCATGAGTCCAAACTCAAAGCAACAACCCTTTTTTGCGTAATTTCTTAGATTCTTTTAATTTCATGGCAGTACTCTCCTTCCCATAATCATATCATATTTCAGTGAAAAAAAACACTATGCAGTCGGGATTATAATAAAAAAAGAGCGCCGCACCTATTTACTGTGCGCCGCTCTTTTTATTTAACAGAAATACTGCCATTCTTATTTGGGTATTGCTTGGGGTTTGTTTGGGGATTAAAGTTGCAGAAAGTTACTGAATAAGACCCAAGATAGAACAAACACACCTTTTTGTAAATTGCCGCAAATTCAGTAATTTTCAGGGTTTTTCGCAAGCTTGATTAACTCGTAATAAACGAAAAATGTAATATGGGGTTACTCCCGTCATGAACGGGAGTAAAACGGACAAGAGAGTGCTCACGAAAAAACATGATTTTACAGGAACAGGAGATTTGTTATGAATATAAAGAGCATGTCACACTGCCAAGGCAAAGGCAGTCTTTCCCACAACAACCGTACCTTCACGCCCAAAAATGTTGACCCCGAACGGACAAAGAATAACATCACCTTTGTAAGACAGCCGATAGCTGAGGCATATGAACAATGCTTCGGCTTAGCGGTTGAAAGATATAACGCCAAGCAAAAGCGAGATGACCGCCGCATAAAAACAAGCTATTTTGAAAATACGTTCAACCACCTGCCGGACAACCATGTCATAACGGCGCCGGACAAACGAAAAAGCTTCTATGAGGATTTAGTCCAGATTGGAGACAAAAGCGACAGCGGATACGGAACGCCCGATTACAGACTGGTAGCCGATTGCCTTATCGAATATATGAAAGGCTTCTCTGAACGTAATCCGAATTTTTATGTATTCAATTCTGTACTCCACATGGATGAGGCGACGCCACATCTTCACATTGACTATATTCCGGTCGGTCATTACAAGCGGGGAGTTGGTACCCAGAACGGATTGTCGCAGGCTTTGAAGGAAATGGGATATACAGGCATTGACGCTATAAACAAATGGCGTATCGCCGAACGCAAGGTTCTTGAAAAAATCTGCAACGCCCGCGGCATTGTGATAAAGGAGCCTGAAAAATCAAGGGGAAGCTTTGCCGTTGACGAGTATAAAAAGTATAAGGACAATATCAATTCTTTACAGGAGCAGACGGAGTTTCAGCAAGATTATGTAGAGTATCTTGATAACAGGATTGAAGAAACCACGGAAAACTTTGAACGGCTTTTGAACAAAAAGTTTGACTTGGAGGACAAAAACGTCGAACTATATAAAAACATTTCCGAAAACACCACCCTGCTTTCCGAACAGGAGCGGAGGATTCAGGAAGATAAGACGGAGCTTGAAAAAATCGCGAAAAAGAAAGCTGACGTTAAAGCCGTTGAGGAAATTGAAGTCAAGAATATTCCGCTTTCTAAAAATATCGCTGTTAAAAAGTCAGATTATGACAATCTCCAAACGCTGGCGCAAAAGCAGATTGCTTCCGAAAAGTCTGAAAAGAAGCTGAAAGCGGAGGTTTCGGAGTTGAAACAAAAAAATCAGGTTTTATGTTCTGAAAATTCAGCCCTAAAGAAAAAGTTAAGCGAAAAACAAAGTATTAACCTTACTTTGGAAAACGCAAGCCTTAAACAGAAAATCGGCTCGCTTGAAAATGCGCTCGAAAAGCTTCATGCTTTTGTTGAAATGCTCGGCTTATCCGAAAAGCTGCAGCAGTTCCTTCACCCGCATATTGAGAAAAAGAAAAAATCCATGAGCAGATAAACATTTTAAATTTTGGCATACCCCCGTAAAAAATATCTCAAAAGCTCTTGACATTTACCGTTGTAAAGTGATAAAATATAAGTATACAGGGGTATGTCATAAAATTCTAAATATCTATGAAAGGAAGATATTATTATGGCTACCATCAGAAAAAGAGGAAACTCATTTCAAATAAGAGTGTCATGCGGATATGACGCTAAAGGAAATCACATCGAACAGGCTATGACGTGGAAACCCGAACCAAACATGACGGAAAAGCAAATTGAAAAGGAATTAACGCGTCAGACCGTTCTTTTCGAGGAAAAGTGTATGCAGGGACACCAAACCGCCCCTGTTAAGTTTCAGGATTACGCAGAGGAATGGTTCAAATTACACGCTGAGTTAAAGCTGAAAACCCGGACAATCGAAAGCTACCATTGGCTGAAACGGCGTGTGTACGCTGGTATTGGACATATCCGTATGGATAGAATCACACCCCGTCAAATCCAGAAATTCATTAAGGATATGACGAAGGCGGGTCGAGTGGACAACAAAAGCGGCAATAAAGGTAAACTGTCGGCTAAAACTATTAAACTGCACGTTTCTTTTATTTCAACCGTTTTCGACCACGCTTTAAAAATGCAGATTGTTCAGTCAAATCCATGCAAATCCGTAACGCTGCCGAAAATCATTCAGAAAGAGAAAGAAATCTATACTGTTGAGGAAACAAAACGCCTTATTGATTTACTTTTAAAGGAATCCCCCGAACACATGGACTTTGCGCTATTCTTTATACTGGCGATTTTCACGGGATTCCGGCGCGGTGAACTTTTAGGCTTGGAATGGTCGGATTTTGATTTCGAGTACAAAACCGTTTCCGTAAGGCGCACTTCTAACGTTACTCCGGGTAAAGGCACTTATACCGATACCCCTAAAACCAAAACCAGTAACCGCACTTTGAAATTACCGGACGGCGTTATAGAAAATCTTCTCAATTACCGGAGACATCAGAACATTGAAAAAATGAAAATCGGTTCAAAATGGACAGAGACGGACAGGCTTTTCACTCAATGGGACGGAAAGCCCATGCACCCGAACAGTCCGCACAAATACTTTCAGCGTTTCTGCGAAAGAACGGGTATGCGTTTCGTTTCAATTCACAACTGGCGGCACTTGAACGCTTCGGTAATGATAGCAAACGGCGTTGACGTTAAAACGGTTCAAACCTGTTTAGGTCATTCTTCCGCTAACACTACTTTGCAGATATACTGCCATGCGTTTCAAACGGCTCAGGCAAGAGCGATGGAAGTTGTGTCGGATGTTTTCCCGATATAAGACCGATTCCGTATAATAAAGAACAGATAAAGAACCAATCTCTTTTTTATAAAATATAAAACCTCGCAAACCCTGATAAAACCAGCGTTTGCGAGTTAGGGGGATGGTGCAGTGGACGGCGTGAAACTTGAACACACCGCTCCCCCGCCATCAATAGCTTTCTCAACAGTTGATAATGTAACCTTACTTCCGTTACCGCTGTAATTAAGTACGAGGACGAGCCTGTCATCGTTATATAAAAACACCGAGTTAAGAAACGTATCAACCAACATTACACAATAAGCTTCATCCTCAATGTCGCCATTTTTAAAACGTTCCAAAAAAAATATTATTTGTTTTTTGTCAAGTGTCGGGTCGGATATTAATTCCCGCGCGATGCCTTTATCGATATTGGCTCGCTCAGACTCTAATTCTATAAGCCTTGATTTTACACTTGGGGTGTTAGTCCCACTTTCAATGGCGTTAAGTAAATTAGCGATTTTCTTCTCGTTATCCTTTTGTCTCGCTTCTAAAGCTTCAAGCGCTGACCTGCCACGTTCCCTCACTTGGTATTCGATGACTTTATCAGCCACGGTATTTATAAATTCGTCGGAGCTTACAAGCTCAAAAAGCCCTTTGACAACAAGCTTCTCTATCCATTCTTTAGGAGCGCGTTCTTTTTTACAGTTACGGTCGTATTTACGCTTATTACAAGTGTAATAGCTGTGTACACTGCCGTTACGGCTCGTCCCGCCATCGCCGGTCATGGGCGAACCGCACAACCCGCAGAATAATTTAGCTGTAAGTAAGTAACGTTCCCGTTTGGCTCCAGGGGAAACGTGGTGTTTCTCTACCATAGTTTGCACCTTCTGAAATAAATCACGGTCAATAATGGCGGGTACACCGCCTTCGACGCGTATATCCTCATATTCGTAAATGCCTATATACTTTTCATTTTGTAGTATGCGCCGGATACTGTTCTTGTTGAACATACCGCCGCGACTCGTGCGATACCCCTCGTCGTTCAATCTGCCGTATATGTCTTTTGCCCTTTCGCCCGCTGCGTACTCATTGAAAATACGCTGAACAACGGCAGCTTGCCCCGGGTCAATCTCAAAGCGCCCGTCTAAGCCTTTTTTATAGCCGATGACGGTCTGCCCGAGTGTTTTTAACTCAAGCGCACTGTCGTACAAACCGCGCCTAACGTTCTGGCTTAGGTTTTCGCTGTAATACTCAGCGTATCCCTCAAGTACGCTTTCAAGAATTATTCCTTCCGGCCCTTCAGGGATTGTTTCTTTTGCGTAGAAAATACGGACGCCGTTCTTCTTTAACCGGTATTTATACATAGCGGAGTCGTAACGGTTCCGTGCAAACCTATCCATTTTCCACATTATAATCGCCTCAAAATGTCCGCGTTCGCTGTCGCGCAGCATACGCTGGAAGTCGGGGCGGTTATCTGTTTTACCCGACAGAGCCTTGTCGACATATTCACCTATTATATTAAGGTTGTTTTTACGGGCGAACTCGTAACAGTCACGCAGCTGTCCCTCAATAGACTCCTCACGTTGTCCGCTTGACGAATACCGGGCGTAAACTACCGCGCGCATGGGAGTTGTTTCAGATGCTACGTTAGTTTGTTTATTGATTTTGTTTCTACTCATTAAAACACTTCGTTTCCTTCGGTTATACAGAATTGTAATTTTTTATTCATATATATCGTAGCTATAATCGCTTAAAAGTTCCGGTATATTATCGACCGATAGACTTTGATGGTATTGTTCCGCTAATAATGTTTTATTAAATTCTGCCGACGGCTGTAACTTATACACTAAAGCTTCTAACTCCTCAATAGAAACATTAAAAAATTCTTTTCGTAGATTAATCCTATTTACTCTTTGAGAATTGAGTGTTTTATGTAAATTGTTTTCCAAGCCGACCGCATCATCCGAAAAAATAAAGCTGTGTACGTCAAAAGGAAAAGGCACGCTGGCATCCCCTAATTCCTTTACGCGTTCCATGGGGTCTATTCGACGCGTCATGCCTATTTTAAATACTTTATCGCCAAAAGACCCTAAGTTACTGATTATGTATACATTCCCCGCTTTGCCTGTACTTAATCTTGTTATTTCTTCTTTTTTAACTTCTACCGCCTCAAGCTGCGAATTTAATTCTAAAAGACGCATCTCCAGTTTTTTTATTTTTTCTTCATCCTCGGTGTTCTTTATTTGGTCATTGATATTACTTATTTCGGTAAGATACTTACTTTCTTCCTTTTCGACTTGCTTTTTCTCCTGTTCTAAGGCTTTTCTTTCTTCTGCTTCTTGTCTCATCTGCTCGCGTAAAGCCCTCTGTTCTTCCTTAATGCGTTCTTTTTGGGTGTAGTACTCATACTCGATTTTAACGGCTTCTATAAAAAGGTACTCTATTTCACCTATAAATTTTTTCATTGTAGGAGCTATGTTTTGATTACCTTCAATAGCAATAGATAAAAATTTTATTATTATTTCTCTTACAGCAGATAGTGCTTTATCAAGTTTACCGTAATTCAGTGTATACAAAATGTTTTGTAATTCTGCTTCAAGGGCGACAACCATTAATTTGTATAAAGCGGCGTTAGTTTTAGTGGTATATCTTCCCTCATACCTTTTTAGGCACTCATTAATAAGCTTTTTATTTTGGGTAAATAAATTCTTCAACTGTCTGACATTCAAACTGTTAAGAGGTATCTCGACAGAGGGGGAAATGTTTTCAGTAAACTCAGATATGTCTTCCCCACTTTTCAAATATGCCTTATTAGCACTTTTAAAACTTTCATACAGGTTTTTTTCTTTAATGTATTTTATATGAAGAGCTTCATTATCTTTTTTTAGTGTTTCTAATTCCGCAGTTATGGTATTTAACTCTATGCTTTTACCGGTAATTTCAGTCTTTATGGTCTGTAGTTCTTCCTTAATTGAAGCCATCGCCGCTTCTTCGGCTCGGTTTCTTAATAAATTAAACTTTTTATCATAGTCATTTGTTAATGCGGTTGTTTTTTGCTGAACTGTATTTAGTTTTACTTCTAAATCTGCGATAGTCCCTCTTAGATTACGCTCTTTTTCTTCGAGTTCTACATTGACAGCACAGTTTTGACACAGCCCGTCTCGGTTGGTTTTCATAAACAACCCATTTTTACCGCAGTGTTTACATTTTGACATAATAATAGCACCCCTAATTCTGTATAAACTTTTTATTTTGATTAATAAATGTTTCGAATTGTTTAAATACTTTTCTTTCAAGCGGCTTCTCTAAAAATCTATTACGCCTATACAATTCTTCCATCCTTTTTGCACGAATTCGTGCGGACTCCATAGATATTTGACATATTTTTGAAATATCGGAAGCTGAATGAATATCAAGTCCCCAAAGCACGCAAGCCGGACTTAAAAACCGACTGGCGAATATATTTGCTTCGGTTTCAGTTAAGGAAGTATTTACAAATACCGTCCTCGCATGAAATCCCATACTAAACGGATGTCCTAAAAAAATATGACCCAACTCATGGGCTACTGTAAAACGTTTTCGACCTAATAAAAGGGTATCATCATAAACAATAAACCATTCATTATTATCGTATATGCTTATACCTAATTCACCAGATTTAAGTTCTTTTATCTCGCTGTTTTTTAACAGCTTTATACCGTTATTATTAGCTACTTTTACAATATCAACGGGAAGGGCATTAATTCTATTATCAACAAGAGCTTGCCACGAAGCGTTTCGAGCTTTTTTATATAAACCATACACACCCTGTGTATTAATCAATTTTATCACCTCACGGGGTATTATTCCCGTAAGATAAGATATTATTTTAGAAATCTTCTTTTCTGGTTACACCAGATGCTTTTTTAAATTTTTCAATAATTCGGCGCCCGTTAGGTATTATCTCAGGAGGATTATTAGCATTGCTTCGAGCCGCACGGAATATAACTCTTTCAGAGGTTTGCTCTGTATACTTTAATATTTGTGTTAAATCTTCAATATCCGCTAAAGCCTTAAGTTTACCTGTACTATTAAGTTTTTGATATAAGGCTAATAAGGATTGCTCATCAGAATTATTGTTTGGTTGAGTAGGACTAACTTCGGCGGTTAAACCCATTAAATAGGCAGGACTAGTTTGTAATCCGTTTGCTAATACATCGACTTTACTTAATGGTATATTTAGTATATCGCCTGTTTCATACCTTTGTAAAGTAGATTTACTCAAACCTGTTCTATCCGCTAATGCTTGATAACTTAAACCTAACATTATCCGTCTATGTTTTATTAACGAGGCAATAGCTTCGCCTTTCTTACTAATATCATCAATCATTTTTATCACCCGTTTTATATTATAACACGTGTGTTTCAAAAAAGCAACATTAAATTTAAAAAATTTAATTCGTTTTTCAAAAAAATACTTGACAAAGAAATTAAAGTATGTTATTATATAAATGTCCCAAATGCGCAACGATAAGGAGGTGTATAGTATTGCTTAATAATATAAATATTCAAGAAATCAGAATTGCTATGTTTAGACAAGGATTAACCAATAAAAAGCTAGCTGAAGAAATGGGCGTGGCGCCGGCTAGCATAGGACGAAAATTAAATGGTAAGTCCGAATTTACAATATCTGAAAGTTATAAATTATGTGATTTATTAAAACTTGACCCATACCAAATTTTTTTTGCCTCATATGTCCCAAATAAGCAACATTGTGAATAGGGCTTCAAATACGCAACACTACGATTTATATGGAGATAACAATGATGAAAAAAACTAAAACAGAAATTGCTTCAATGGCTCCGGCATCCGTACATATCGACTTTAATGTGATGCCCAAACATGAAAGTGACTCACTTTGCCGCGTTCTTGCCCGTAGCGTTAAGGAAGCATTTAAAAACCCTAAATTTGCCGCTGAATATGAACAATGGTGCAAAGAGCGCCGGGCAAAGGGTATGACTTAAAATAAAAAATAACATAAGAAAAGAGCGTACATAATGCTAACGGAGAAAACATTTAAAATTTTAGGAGCTCGCCTCGTAAAACTGAGAAACCTAAAAACACCACAGGATGTGTTTGCGAAGTGTATTGGGGTAACTCGACAAACTATTAGCCACTATGAAAATTCCGACAGAATACCGGACGCTGAAACCCTCTATAAAATGTGTAAAGAGTTAGGTTGCACGGCTGATTACTTACTCGGACTGGATGATGCACCTGCCCGCGAGGTAGCCGACATTTGTAGAACGACACCGCTCACGAGGGAAGCCGCGGAGTGTTTAATCACTATGAAACAACACGAAGCGGAAGATGGTATGGACGTCAAAGCACTTAATCTCATATTAACAGAGTATCCCGCCCTGCTAGCTCACTTAGGGATGTACCTTTTCGGAAATATCAAAGGCACAGAAAACATCACGGTCGGAAATGCCCTTGTCCCGATTGATTACATCCGAGCCGGTATGCTTAAAGTCATCGAGAAAGACTTACAGCAGTGCTGTTCAGAGATACAACAGAAACAAGATACGGGGAAAGTAAAAAATCACAGCAACTCCAAAAATAGGAAGTTAAACCGCTAACCAAAAATTATTTGAAAGGGCGTTTAACTATTATGTTGCTTATTAACCAAGACAGAGATATTCAAATTAATGCTTCCGAAAGGGAGATTATGGAGTCCTTAAACTTAAAGGACAGATACTCAGACGGCAAATACTTAGGTACGAATGTAATGTACAATGACATTTTACTTGGCACTTTTGACAGCGACGCCGAAGCCGTTGACGAGATGATAAGAATTATTACCTTTCCATATGACCCTTATGTTGTCAGCGGTTACTCAGCATGGCCGGATTGGGATGAGTTAATAAAAGCAATGCTCGGTAGTCCGTTGGAAATAAATCTGTGATAGTTGAAAGGATGTGAAAATAACAATGCGTAAAACAAGAGCCGGGAAGAACAAAAACAGAATTGAATTTGTTTTATCAATTATATTCGTTCTTACCTTTTTAGCAATGTTCCTAATTGTAAACGGCGCCGAGCAAGAACTCATACCTTTTAACCGTTACTTGCTGTACTTAGGTATAAACTTCGTCATTATGATAGTCAGCGGTATAGCGAGCGGACTGATAAGCAATAAGCATTAATAATCTAAAATAAATTTCTAAGGAGGTAAACATATGTTTACAATCACTGTCAAAGGCAATACCATTGAGGAGCTTTTTATTAATATTAAGAATTTCCTCGCAACAAAACCCGATGCAAATCCCCTTACCGCGAATACCGCACCCGTACAATCTGTTCCTGTTGTGCCTGTTACCACGCCTGCCACATACGCTCCTGCACCTGTAAACCCTACGCCGCCGTCGGCTGTTGCCTCCGCTATTCCTCCGCTGACAGTTCAGCCCACCCCGGTTGCTGTGACTGCACCGGTTACCCCGACTCCTGTAACACCTGCGGCTAACCCTGTGCCTACCGCCGTTCCGGCTTACACAATAGAACAGCTTGCCCGTGCCGGTGCTGCGCTTGCTCAGTCGGGCAAAATGGAACAAGCCCTCGCACTGCTTGCTAAATACGGGGTGCAGGCAGTCGGTCAGTTACAGCCTGAACAGTACGGGGCTTTCGCCACAGAATTACGCGCACTTGGCGCACAGGTTTAAAAGGAGGAGTATGATGCCGGCTAACCTACACGCTATATTATCCGCGTCATCAGCGGAGCGGTGGCTGAACTGCACCGCCGCTCCACGATATGAAGAACAGTTCCCCGAAACGACCTCGGAATATGCAGAAGAAGGCAGACTCACGCACAGCATATGTGAATTGAAAGTGCTTAAAAAATTCACTACTGCTATCAATCAGCGTACCTATACCAACAGGCTTAATAAATTAAAAAAGGATACGCGGTACGCCGAAGAAATGGAACGCACGAGCGACATTTACCTTGAGCATTTGACAGAAAAAGCAATGGGGTACGATGCACCCCCGTTAGTAAACGCCGAGGTTAAAGTTGACCTCACGGACTACATACCCGAGGGGTTCGGCACCTGTGACTGTGTAATGATAGGGGGTGATACACTCGACATTACAGATTACAAGCATGGTAAAGGCGTCCCTGTTTCGGCTGTAAACAATCCGCAAATGAGGTTGTATGCTCTCGGTGCTTTAATAAAGTACGAACCCTTTTACGGGGGTATGATAAAAAACGTAAGAACCACTATCATACAGCCCCGGGCAATGAGCGAGGACGACAGAATAACATCCGAAACCCTAAGTGTAGCAGAGTTAAAGGCATGGGGCGAAAGCATAAAACCGATAGCGCAAAAAGCATACAGCGGGTTTGGTGAGTTCAAATCCGGCGAACACTGCCGGTTCTGCCGCGGACGCGCTCAGTGCCGCGCACGTTCAGAAACATACACCGCCCTTGAGGATTTTAAAGACGCCTTATTACCTACGCCGGAGAACCTTGCACAAGTTGAACAGGATGGGCAGGACGGCATACCCACGCCGGCTGTACTTACTAACGCCGAAATAGGCGACCTGCTGACAAGGGGTAAAAGTATTCTCGCATGGTACAACGACCTTGAGAATTATGCGCTGGGTGCGGTGCTGAAAGGTGAGGATATACCCGGATGGAAAGCCGTTGCGGGCCGCAGTAACAGAACATTCACAGACCAGGATGCCGCCCTTGCCTCTGTTATAGCATCAGGTTACGACGAAGCCCTCGTTTATGAGCGCAAACCGAAAACCCTTACCGCCCTTGAAAGTTTAATGGGTAAAAAGGAATTTGCAGAAAAAATCGGAGCCTTTATTATTAAGCCCCCTGGTAAACCTACCCTCGCTCCTGCTTCGGATAAAAGGGAACCGTACAACACTGCAACAGCAGATTTTACCGGGGTAACACAGGAGGTGTTATTTTAATGAAAGTTATGATGGATGTTATAGCTTTGAAAGATATTTACAGTGCTTGTAAGACTTTTGTCAGCAAAGAAGAAACAATATTGAAAACAATTCAATTAAGTTTACAAGGTAAAATTTGTACGGCATATGCGCTCGACAACTACAAGTTGATAGCTGTTTCTGTTCCTTATAAAGAGGGTGATGAAGGAATAATGCATATTCCAATAATCAAGCTTCCCAAAAGCGGTGAGGTTATCATAACCGATGAAAAGAATGAAATCACTTTCGATTTTCATGATAACAAGCAAACGGTCAGAAAATACGAGGGTAAATTTCCCGAAAAACCCGAAACTTTTTTCCCGAAGAAAGAGCCGATATTAAAAATCGGTTTTAACCCTAAAAAAATAAGAGACGCTCTTGACGGCTTTTTAGGTGAAGAACGCGTTGAGCTAAATTTTATTAGTCCTTTAGACGGATGCATTATAAAAGGAACGAACAAAAAAGCTCTTGTGCTTCCTATGAAATTAAATCAATAAGAAAATATTTTAAGTAATTAAAGGAGTTTAAGGATTATGTATCAAAACGATGCTATGAAAGTATTAACCGGTGAAGTGCGTTTATCATATGTGAACGTAATAACCCCCCGCACCCCACAGCAAGGCGGCGAGCCTAAATATTCGGTAACACTGCTGATACCTAAAAGCGATGTCGCTACCAAAGCGGATATAGATATGTCTATGCAGGCGGCGGCACAGGAAGCCATGACAAAAGTATGGAACGGCACCCGTCCTCCCAATCTGCGCGCACCGATTTATGACGGGGACGGAGTAAGACCGTCCGGCGAGCAGTTCGGCGAAGAATGCAGAGGTCATTGGGTCATTACAGCATCCACAAAAATGAAACCGCAGGTCGTCGGAATGGATAATATTAACGTTGAACTTGCACCCTCGGACATTTACAGCGGTATGTATGGGCGCGTAACAATCCGCTTCTTCGGCTATTCCAACAGCGGTAATAAGGGCGTAGGCTGCGGACTCGGTAACATAATGAAAACAAGGGACGGCGACCCGTTAGCCGGTACAGCTTCTGCATCCTCTGATTTCGCATCAGTCGGCAATGCGGTAGTACAACAGCCGAACATGGCGGGGTTCAATTATACCCCTAACGGTTTTACAGCACCTCCGCCTTCGCCGGTAGCCCCGCAGCCGTTGACATATAACCCTCTGACGGGTCAGCCTTTTTAAGTATTGTGCTTCTGGGCGGTTGAGCATATCAGCCGCACTCCAACGCCGCGAGGATGTGTTGACCCGTGCATCCTTAGTAACTGTGTTCAAACGGGTCAAATAATGCAAAACGGAGAGCGAGAAATCCGTAAGTATCACGGCGGCGCACTAAAAGGAGGGGAAATAAATTAATGGTTCATCACCTAAGTATCGACCTTGAAACTTTTTCAAGCATTGACCTGAAAAAATCAGGTATGTTTAAATACATAGAAAGCTCCGACTTTCAAATACTGCTTTTTGCGTATTCCCTTGACCGGTCACCAGTACAGGTCATCGACCTTGCAAACGGTGAACCGCTCCCGCAGTGGCTTCTCACGGCGTTATGTGACCCCTCTTATATTAAGCACGCCTACAATGCTATGTTTGAATGGGGTTGCCTGTCAAAATTCTATCCGCAGGAGTTACCTGCTTCTCAATGGCGGTGTACAATGGTTCACGGGCGGTTTGGACGCAACCGGAAAGGCAATCGGTTTAGAAAGCGATAAAGAAAAACTAAACAGCGGTAAAGCTTTAATCCGGTATTTTTGTATGCCTTGTAAGCCCACTAAAACGAACGGGGGAAGAACCCGCAATCTGCCTCACCATGACCCTGAAAAATGGCGGCTTTTCAAAGAATACTGCGGACAGGACGTTGTTACAGAAATGGCGGTTGAACGGCATCTTGAACCCTTTCCTTTACCTGATTTTATACAAAAAGAATGGGAAACCGACCTCAGAATTAACACCCGCGGGGTTGCGGTGGATATGAACCTCGTTAATTCCGCACTTGCCATCGGGTATGATACACGCGCCGCATTGATTAACGAAGCAATGCAAATATCGGGGATTGATAACCCTAACAGCGTATCACAACTTACCGCTTGGCTGGAAAAAGAAACGGGCGAGGAAATAACAAGCCTTGACAAGGATACCGTATCTTCATTAATAAAACGCGAAGGCAATAGCGAAATGGTACAGAGAATGCTTGAAATACGGCAGGAGCTTGGAAAAACGTCCACGAAAAAATACGATGCCGTTGCGGTGGCGGTTTGCGCCGACGGTCGCGTCAGGGGGTTGTTACAGTTTTACGGTGCGAACCGTACCGGCAGATGGGCGGGGCGTTTGGTACAGGTTCAAAATCTGCCGCGTACATACATAGAGCCACTGACGTTAGCCCGTGAATTGGTAATAAACAATCAACCCGATGTACTGCGGTTTATTTATGGTAGTATACCCGATACCCTGTCACAGCTTATACGTCCCTGCTTAATAGCGGCGCCGGGTCACGTTTTAGTTGATGCGGATTTTTCAGCAATCGAGGCGCGGGTTATAGCATGGCTCGCAGGAGAACAGTGGAAGCTTGAAGTATTTCGTACGCACGGTAAAATATACGAAGCTTCGGCGTCTCAAATGTTCGGCGTACCCATTGAAAAAATCGTTAAGGGACAGCCTGAATACGCACTCCGGCAAAAGGGCAAGGTCGCTGAACTCGCTTTAGGTTATCAAGGCAGTGTTGGCGCCATGAGAAAAATGGACTCGGGGCATCAGCTTGACAACGTGCCGGATGAAGAACTATTAGACCTTGTACATCGCTGGCGGGAGTCAAATAAACGTATCCGCGATTTATGGTATGCAATGGACAGCGCTGCCATTAAAGTGGTTGCAGAGGGCGGCAGCGTTGGAGTGGGATGCGTTATGCTATCGCACGAATACGACTATAATTCAGGAACCGATTATATGACAATCCTTTTACCTTCCGGGCGAAAGCTTTACTATGTTAAACCTTCGATAGTCGCGAACAAGTGGGGTAAACCGTCAATCGCTTATATGGGTATGGAGCAATCTACAAAACAGTGGGGAGCCGTTGAAACCTATGGAGGGAAGCTTGTGGAAAACGTTGTACAGGCAATAGCCCGCGACTGTTTATCCTGCGCGGTAGAGCGCCTTGAAGGTGCGGGGCTGCCGGTTGTATTCCACGTCCACGATGAGGTAGTTATTGATATAGACAGTAAAGCCGCAGACCTTGACAGAGTTGTAAAAATTATGTCCGAGCCGATACCGTGGGCGGCTGACCTGCCGCTTGGTGCGGACGGCTGGATAGGTGAATTTTTCAGAAAGGATTAGTTCAACCATGAAGTATATTGCATCAGTCAGCTTTGGCAAAGACAGCCTGTATATGCTCCTCCGGCTTATTGAAACCGGCGCACCGCTTGATGAGGTAGTGTTCTATGATACGGGTATGGAATTTCAAGCGGTCTATGACATACGCGACGCTGTACAACCCCTCCTTGAAGAACATGGAATTAAATATATTGAACTGTCCCCGGATTATGACTTTCTCTACAAAATGTTCGATAAACCTGTAAACGGGCGTTTAAATGGCTTTCATTATGGGTATTCATGGTGCGGCGGTCGTTGCCGGTGGGGAACTACAGATAAATTAAAAGCTCTTGATAGATATGCTGAATACCACGATGCCGTAGTTTATATCGGTATAGCGGCTGACGAAACTGCCCGACTTGCTAAAGAACATAAATCCTACAAACAATATCCCCTCGCTGTATGGGGAGTAACCGAAGAAACCGCTTTAAAGGGTTGTTACTTCGCAGGGTTTGAGTGGTTAGAAAAAGGGTATCGGTTATATGACCTTTTAGACCGAGTTTCATGCTGGTGCTGTGCTAATAAAAACCTTTGGGAGCTTTATAACATATGGCGGTACTTACCGGAATACTGGGAGCGGTTGAAAAACTTACAAAGCCGCACAGACCGTCCCATGAAAGGTATCAATAAAAGTGTGTTTGACCTTGAGGAACGTTTTAGCAACGGTTACATACCAAAACGGAGGGGGAGTAAAAAATGATACCTAGCGTTCTTATAAACGGCGATGCGCTTACTGTTCTTCGTCATATGGAACCCGGTACAGTTGACTTCATTATAACCGACCCTCCGTATGGAATTGATTATCAAAGCAACCGGGCAAAAGACCCTGATACTAAAAAGCCTAAAATCGCAAATGATAAAAGCCCTTTTATTTGGTGGCTATATGATGCTTTTCGTGTGCTGGTTGATGGGGGGGGTGTCCTCTGTTTCTCACGGTGGGACGTTCAACAGATATTTATTGACGCTATGAAAATCGCTGGCTTTACAGTTAAGTCGGTTGTGGTGTGGGATAAAACTGTTCACGGTATGGGCGACCTGAAAGGCAGTTTCGCTCCGCGCTATGAAACCTGCATTTTTGCGGTAAAAGGTTCTTATACCTTTCCGAACAGCAGACCAGACGATATTATGCAAAGCCAAAGAACTAACGGTTTAAAACTTCTTCATCCCAACGAGAAACCCCTTGACCTCATGCGCCGGTTAATTGAGGTAACAACACGACCGAACGACCTTATACTTGACCCGTTTACAGGAAGTGGCACTACGTGTGTAGCCGCCCTCCTGACTGGCAGACGGTACATAGGTATTGAACTATTACAGCAACATTATGAAACAGCACAGAAACGCTTATATGAAGCGGCTTACACTGTAGGAGGTGCTTGATAGATGAAACTCCCTAAGGAATACTACCCGACCCCGGAAAGGCTTGCCGAGAAAATGGTTTACAAGATTGACATTGACAGTATTTCAACTGTTTTGGAGCCAAGCGCCGGGGACGGCAACTTAATCACCGCCATTGCTCGAAGGATGGCGGCTAACAATTACCGGTACAGCAAAGACCCTGATTTCTCAGCAATCGACGCAATAGAGATTGACGAGGATTTACAGGCAATCCTTAAACGTAAAGAAATACGGGTTGTTTATGACGACTTCCTCAGCTTCCATACATACAAGCGGTACGACCTTATTATCATGAACCCGCCATTTTCCAACGGCGACAGGCATTTGCTTAAAGCTCTTGATATGCAGAAGAACGGCGGTCAGATAGTCTGCCTGCTGAATGCCGAAACCCTGAAAAACCCTTATACGCTTATCCGCGCCGATTTGGTGAAACGTCTTGAAAAGCATAATGCTTCGGTTGAGTACATAGAAAACGCCTTTGTTTCATCCGACCGCCCGACCGGGGTTGAAATTGCTTTGGTTTATGTTAATATCCCCATTAACTATGAGGACAGCGACATCTTAAAGAACCTTGAAAAAGCATTAAAAATCTCAGAGGTACAAAGCGAGGACACAGAATTAACCACCACGCTTGACAGCTTTTTACACGCCATTACCCTGCAATACCAAGCCGAAACCGCCGCCGGAGTTAAGCTCATCCGTGAGTTTAAGGCGTTTATGCCGAAATGTGTAAATTCCTTTACAGGAAAATACAACAGCATTATTCTTGACTTAAAGCTTTCACATTCCGACGGTGAAAAGGATTTACTAAACGGCTACCTGAATCAGGTCAGGTATAAATACTGGGAGTATCTGTTCGGCAGGAGCGAATTTCTTAACAAGATGACTACAAAGCTCCGGACGGATTATCACAGTAAATTACAGGAGCTAAAGCATTATGAGTTTAACCTGCGCAACATCCTGCAATTACAATTGGAGTTAGAGCAAAGCAAGCTCAAGGGCATTGAGGAAACTATACTTGACTTGTTCGACGAATTTGCTCATGAGCATTCATGGTTTCCCGAATGCAAGAACAACGTCCATTATTATGACGGCTGGTCTACCAACAAATGCGGTTATGTTCACAAAAAGGTTATTATTCCGCTGAACGCTTTCAGCAATTATGACGGAATGTTTTCACCGGGGTATAATGTCAACGGGAAAATATCGGATATAGAAAAGGTGCTTGCATACCTTGACACGGGTTCAAAGCTTGACACCGACGCTATTGACAGGGTTTTAAACGCTGTTGAAAAAACACATACCACCAAAAACATTGAGTTCCGGTATTTTTACGTAACGTTTTACAAAAAGGGGACGTGCCATATCACGTTCAGGAACCTTGAA
>QMCD01000539.1_pt1 | contig 26146 bp, 24 predicted proteins | sample 1821841 | NCBI WGS metagenome assembly QMCD01 (sample SAMN01991225, study PRJNA193472) | Termite gut metagenome, whole genome shotgun sequencing project. | isolation source: worker | host: Macrotermes natalensis | reverse complement strand
TACCCACAGCTTTTCGCAGCTTATCACGTCCTTCTTCGCCTCTGAGAGCCAAGGCATCCCCCGTACGCCCTTAGTAACTTCCACTTTGTGCTATACTTTGTATTTTAACGTACTTACTACGTCACTACATTTGCTCTTGTACTCTTTCTTGCTTTATCTTCTCCAGTATGTCATAGAACGCTATAGCTATATGGCTATATTTTGCTAAGTAATCTCAATCGCTCGAAGCTTACTCTTTTTCTCACTTCCTCAAGGAACTTACCCGCCCTGTCTCTCCATCATTACATGGCCTCGCCGTTTGGGATTGCAAAAGTATAACTTTTTTCTTTACCTTCTTCACTTATCCGACTTTTTTTTGCTCATTTTCTCTTTCTATCTCATTGTCAATAATATTATTTTTCTTAACAAGACCTTCTACCACTTAATTTACTCCAACTTAAAGAAAGTTTATAAGAAAAAAAACAAAATTTGGAAGTAGTCAGAAAACAAAATTATAATTTTAAAAGTATTTTTTGATACTATAATTGATGGAAAATAGGAGGTAAAAGTATTCTTTCTCCTCATAATAATATTCATTCTTTATTTTAAATAAAAAATAAGAATCTGTTGTCAACGTTAATTAAGCATCAACCTATTTCTGAGCTATATAATCAATACTGTTTTTCACAGAAAAAAGCATTATTTTCCATATCTTTTCATTTCAGAAAATGACTTGTAAACCTTTAGTAAGGGTATACATTATAGAGAAATATATCCACATCGTTGCGAGGCAGTTTCTCCGAATTGAGAAAGTATATTGAACTACTGCATGGATATTTCTCTGAATCGAGAAAGTATTCTGAACTATTGCATAAAGGTTTCTTAGCATTGAGAAAATATAGCACACTGCTACATGAAGGTTTCTCAACACTGAGAAAGTATTACACACTACTATATACATGGTTCTCACTATAGAGAAAGTTATTTTTACCATTACAGGCATATTTCTCACAACTGAGACAGACTAATAAAGCAATGCTATAGAAAAAATACTATATATACATGACTATACAGGAAATATCTTCGCCACAATATTGTTTGAAAGCCGTTAAGTCATTGTCACTAGCAGAAATGGATGCAATTCGTTCCAGAAATGGAATGTTTGAAGGTCTTCTAAAAGCCAATGCATATAACTTTAGTATATGATAATACATGTCTTTTATGGAACAATATCCTACATAATTTGAAAAGATAGTTATTTTGAGGATAAAAAACATTTTTGACAATAATCCAACAAAAAGCAGCAAATTATCTGCTTATCAACAATATTCAATTTTATCTACTATAAAAAGAAATTTATATATCTTTGTGTATTCTAAATTTGACACAAAATTAATAATACAGAAAAAGTACTTTTCATTATGTCTATAAACCAGATACTCAAGAAAAAGTTTATTTTTCTTTTGATTCTATTATTTAGCATAAATGTTTATGCACAAATTCTGAAAGGAAAAATTACAGACGTACAAGGAAATCCTATTGAATATGCCACTGTTTACATCAGTGAAATCCAAATGGGTTGTGTTACATCCGAATCGGGTGAATTTATCATTTCGCTAAAGCAGGGAAGCTATACCTGTATCATTCAACATTTAAGCTACCAAACCGTAAATAAAACGGTACAGTTTCCTCAACAATCTTACTTGGAAATAAAAATGGAACCTAAAGCCATTCTGTTGCGGGAAGTCAACATAGGTTCTGAAGACGAGGACAGGGCTTATGCCATTATTCGGAAAACAGTAGCTAAATCACCCTATTACGAAAAACAACTATTGAAATATACATCTACTTTTTATGCAAAAGGAACGCTGAAAATAAAAGATATTCCAAAACTGGCTGGCAAGTTTATTGAAAAAGAAGCACAAATTCGTAAAGGGGATACATATACGGAAGAATCAATAAGTGAGGTGGTTGTTACACCTGAAAAAAACATACAAAAAGTGATTTCAAAAAGGAGTTCATATCCCGAATCCTTTCAAATTGGTTCATCGAGTTTTGGATATTATAATATTTATAAAAATGTAAATGAGGAATTTATCTCGCCTGTAACAAAAAGAGGCTTATCCGTTTATCGTTACAAATGGGAATATTCTTATCTTGACAATGAGCTTTTGATACATCATATTAAAGTGATACCTCGTAACAGCAATCCGTTTACATTTTCGGGCTACATTGATATTATTGACGGAACATGGCATGTTTATAATTTTGATTTTAGGGGAAGTATCGACTTAGGAATTGGCAAAGCAAACTTTAGTATTAAAGAAAATTTTGTTCCTGTTGAAAATAACGTCTGGATGCCCGGAAGTCTCCATGAAGTGTTTGATGCCAAAGCAATGGGATTTGGTGGTGTAATGTCCTTGACTTATTCCATACGATACAAAGATTATGAGGTAAATCCGGCAATAAATTCCCCTAATCCAGCTGCTGAAGTGCTTCCCTCCATTCCTACTCCTGAAAAAAAACCTGTTGTTTCAAAAAAATCAGAGAAACTGACCAGAGAAATCACGGAAATAATAGAGAAAGAAAAACTTTCAACTCGGGATGCGGTAAAATTGGTGGATTTGGTCGAAGCAAAAAATAAGGAAGATTTGAAAAATAATCCCAGAAACGATAGCATAAATCCATTGGAATTGCAAAGACGATTTTTTAAAACGATTGATAGCAATGCATCCAATTACGATTCTGTTCATTGGGCAAATTATCGAACAATTCCACTTTCAGAAGAAGAAACATTCAGTTTTGTGCAAAAACAAATTAAGGACTCGATTCTGGAAGAAAGAAACAAAGAAAAGGAAGAACTGTTATCTCAAAAGAAGAATCTTAACCTATTCAAAAGTAAAACCTTTAATATGGGTATTGACTGGTTAAACAGCGTCTTGGCATTCAATACAGTGGAAGGATTCAAAATCGGAGCAAATGTCTATGCCAACAAAAGATTCAAAGATAGCGTAACATCATTGAATAACGAAGTGAATTTTGGCTATGCATTTAAAGCAAAGCATTTTTTCTTTGATGTTTCTTCCAAGTGGAATTACAATCCCAAACGATTTGCGTCTTTAGAGATATTTGGAGGAAAGCAAACAGTTGATTTTAAGCAAAAATTACAAAACGGGAAATATTTTGTAAATAGCATCAGCTCTTTATTTTTTCGGGAGAATCTAATTCAATATTACGACCGGATTTTTGTGGGAATCAAACATGAAATAGAAATATTCAATGGCTTTCAAACTTCTGCAGGTCTGTCTTATGAACAACAGCGTCCGCTTGACAACCGCAGCGACTATTCGTTTTTCTTCCGCAAAAAACGCGAATACAACTCCAACATTCCCGACAATGAATATCTTGCAAGTAATGCTGATTATGTGTCTTTTCACAGTACATTTTTATTGGATATTTCCATCAGCTATACGCCAAAAATGTTTTACCTGTATTATAGAAATGGAAAAATAAAACAGTATATTAAAAGCAAATATCCAACTTTTACGCTAACATGGAAAAAAGCAATAAGCAATGTTTTTGGTAGTAACAGCCAGTTTGATTATTTGGAACTTAATATTGCTCAAAATATTGATTTTGGTTTTCTGAAAACATTAAAATACAGTGTATCTACAGGCTTTTTCCCACATGCAAAAAGTATTCATTTTAGCAATTTCAAACACTTTGAGAGTAATAATTTCTGGGTTGTATTTAATCAGCTTTCTGGAGCATTCAATACGATGTACAATTACAGATATTCAACCAATGAATGGTTTGCTTCGGGAAATATTAAATATGAAACACCTTATCTGGTATTGAAATATATTCCCGGATTTAATAAAACATTAATAACCGAAAATCTTCATCTTTCCATTTTGAGTAATCCTCTTACAAAAGGCTATGTAGAAGTGGGTTATTCCCTTGCTAAAATATATTTTATTGGAAATATCGGTTTTTTTGTCGGTTTTGATGAATTTAAAGATGTTTATTGGAGTATTAGGGTTGGATTTTCGTTGTTTGACTAATTGGTATCAATAGATAGATAGTTCCTTTTAAACGAACCGAATTTCACAGAAAAACTAAACACAAAGCTTCAATATAAAAAACGGCAAATTCTGTGTTTATCTATACATTTGTAAACTTATCTACAGTAAAAGAAACTTATATATCTTTGTACGTTTTGATTTCGATAGTTAAAAATTATATGATCAGTTGATTTTAAAATGAATACAATTATAAAGTTTGTGCATTTTTTGACGATTTTCATCGCTATAAATGCTTTTTTGTTGAGAGCAAACGCTCAAATCATTACAGAAGAAAAACCACAATATCCTATTTGTACGGAAGATAAAAATATGATTATAGGAAAAACCACTTTGACAGAACTTGAACAAAATCAAGAATTTTGGAGTGAATATCTTATGCATTACGGGCAATACGAAGTAGAGCATAATATTATCGAACAAATTCTACAAATTTTACCAGAAAGAAATATTACTGTTACGGTCGTATTAGGAACTTGGTGTGGTGATAGCAAAGAACAATTTCCTGTTTTTGAGAAAGTGATAGACCTACTGCCTCCGGAAATTATTCCTATAAATATAATTGGGGTCAACAGGGATAAATCAGCTGGTGATTTCGATATATCTTCTTTGAAAATAGAATTTGTCCCAACATTTATTTTTTATGAAAATGGTCAGGAACTGGGACGAATCATCGAAATTCCTTCCGATAGCATGGAAAAAGACATCTTACACATTTTAAGCAATAGTAAATAGTGAAAATTATCCATACCAAGCAGGTATTATCCGATACGCTTAACCAATTACGAGAACAGCCGCTCAAAATAGGTTTTGTACCTACAATGGGAGCTTTGCACGCAGGACATCTCCGTTTATTGGAGCAAGCAAAGGTAGAAAATGATATTGTTGTTTGCAGTATTTTTGTTAATCCTGTTCAGTTTAACAATGCTTCCGATTTGAAACATTACCCCCGTGATTTGGAAAAGGATATTGCTCTGATTGAGAACCGATGTGATATATTGTTTGCTCCATCTGTAGAAGAGATGTACCCCACTCCACCTGAAGAAAAATATGATTTTGGAAAATTGGAAACAGTTATGGAAGGGCAATTTCGTCCTGGACATTTTAATGGGGTTGCGATTATAGTAAAGCGTTTATTTGACCTTATAAAACCAGATACTGCCTATTTTGGCAGGAAGGATTTTCAACAATTGGCTATTATTCGAAAATTGGTAAAAGATTATAATCTTAATATTAAGATACAAGCCATTGATACTGTTCGGAAAAATGACGGTTTGGCAATGAGTTCACGTAATAAGTTACTATCCGAACAAGCTCGAAAAGAAGCTCCTTTTATTTGGAAAATATTATCGGAGGCGAAAACGTTAATAAAAGACAAAAATCCACAGGAATTATCCTTGTGGATAAAAGAAAATTTTAATAATAATGAAGCATTTACATTGGAATATATTCAATTGGTAGATGCTGAGACTTTGGAAGAAATAAGTCAATATAACAAAGCAAAAAACATTGTGGCATGTATTGCTGTTTGGCTTGATAATGTACGACTTATTGATAATATAACGATAAAATAAAAACAATGCAAATTGAAGTTTTAAAATCAAAAATACATCGGGTAAATGTGACCGAAGCCAATGTGAATTATATTGGAAGCATTACCATAGATGAAAATCTGATGGAAGCTGCCAATATTATTGAATATGAAAAAGTTCATGTTGTCAATGTTACCAATGGTGAACGGTTGATTACATACGTAATTAAGGGAGAACGAGGAAGCGGAATTATTTGTCTAAATGGTGCAGCCGCTCACAAAGCCAATGTAAGAGATATTGTTATTATTATTTCCTATGCAAGCATGACTCCCGAAGAAGCTAAAAGTCATCAACCTATTTGTGTTTTTCCGAAAAATAATCAATTATAATTATTAAAAAAACATAAATCAGGAATTTATATCAAAAAATACACACTATCAATATTTTTTGTATTTTTGCAGATTAATAAAAAAATGAAATAATATTCGAATGGAGATTAAGAGAGAAGACATTGGTAATTTGAACGAGTTAATAACAATTCATATTGCCCCAGAAGATTATCAAGCAGAGGTAGAGAAATCTTTAAAAGAATTAAAGCGTAAAGCGAATGTTCCCGGATTCCGCAAAGGAAATGTTCCTTTTGGGATGATTAATAAAATGTATGGCAAATCGGTTTTGGCAGAAGAAATCACCAAGTTGACAAATCATAAAATATTTGGCTATCTTAAAGAAGAGAAATTGGATATTTTATTTGAGCCGCTTGCTCATCCTGAAAAAACCGAAGGCGATTTTGATAAACCTGCCGATTTTAGTTTTTCATTTGAGATAGGATTGTGTCCGGAAATAAAAGTAAATTTTGATACGGCAAAAAAAATCACGAATTACAAGATTGTTGCAGAAGATAAAGAAATAGATACAGAAGTAATGTCTATGCGTAAACGGGTTGGGAAATTTTCTTCCAATGAAGTTGTTGCAGAAGATGATATGCTTCTGGTAACCGTAATTCCTGAAGAAGGCGATGAATTTACATCTTCTCTTATTCTCAATTATATAAAAGATGATGAAGTGAAAAATTTTGTCGGCAAAAAACTGCATGACGAAATGGATATTGACACCGTTACAATTTTCAAAAGTGATTATGAGCGTTCCACTTTCTTAAAAGCAAAAATGACAGCATTGGAAACAGCACCAAAGAAAGTTCATATAAAAATTGATGCCATTCACCACATGGAACCTGCCGACTTAAATGGAGAATTCTTTGAAAAAATGTTTCCAGATGGAAGTGTTACTGATGAAGTTGGATTGAGAGAAAATATCAAAAATCAGATTGAGCTTCGCCATGTAAACGATGCTAATATGATTTATCGCAACAAAGTAATGGAAGCTTTGCTGGAAACAACACCAGTTGAATTGCCCGATAAATTTATAAAAAAATATTTGGTAGAGACCAAAGAACAATATACAAACGAGACAATAGAAGAAACTTATCCTGACATTAAGAAATCTATCAATTTCCAGCTAATTGAAGACCAATTAACACGGGATTTTGAGATTAATATTGAAAAAGAGGAAGTGATGAATTACATCGAAAGTTATATCCGCCAAAGTTATTTCGGAACAACAGAAACTTTGCCGAAAGAACAGGAAGATGTTGTACATCGTTTTGTAGGAGAAATGGTTCAAAAAGAAGAAAATGTAAAAAATGCGTATGAAAACATTTTCTTTGAAAAACTTACGCAAGGATTTAAAGATAAACTAAATCCGAAAGTGAAAGAACTTTCTTTCGAGAAATTTGTTGATGAAGTTACCGGAAAAAAAGAGACGAAAGATAAAGTAGAGATAAAGGAAACGAAAGATAAAAAAGAATCTTCAAAGCCTAAAACAACAAAGAGTAAGAAATCGGAATAAAATTAAGAATATATATGCAAGATGAGTTTAGAAAATATGCAGTAAAGCATTTGGGCATCAGTTCTATGGCATTGAATCGCTACACTTCAATCGCCAACGAATATATCACGCCCAATATCATTGAAGAACGCCAATTAAATGCGGTATCTATGGACGTATTTTCCCGCTTGATGATGGACAGGATTATTTTTTTGGGAGTACCTATTTACGACGATGTGGCAAATATTATTCAGGCGCAATTGTTGTTTTTGGAGTCGGTAGATTCTCAAAAGAACATACAAATCTACATCAATTCTCCCGGAGGAGCCGTTTATGCAGGTTTGGGCATTTATGACACCATGCAATATATTGGTCCTGATGTAGCGACTATTTGCACGGGAATGGCAGCTTCAATGGCAGCAGTATTACTTTGCGCGGGAACTACCGGAAAACGTTCTGCCTTAAAACATGCCCGTGTAATGATACATCAGCCCATGGGAGGAGCCTCAGGACAAGCTTCCGATATTGAAATAGAAGCACGCGAAATCCAAAAAATAAAAAAGGAGTTATACGAAATCATTGCTATGCACAGCAATCAGCCTTATGATAAAGTATGGGGTGATTCCGACCGTGACTACTGGATGACTTCTCAAGAAGCCAAAGATTACGGAATGATAGACGAAATTCTCCAAAGAGTTTAACTTTCAATTATCCATTGGAGATGCAGAAAATTTAAAACGTCATTGCTAATAAATTGAAGCAATGGCGTTTTATCTATTTTAAATAAAATATTTAAACAAGAAAATCCCCAAGTATGAACAATAGTCAACAACATTCACAGCATTTTAATTTATTTATTATTGGAAGCCTGTTTTTCATATTGGGTTTTGTTACCTGGTTAAATGCTATATTAATGCCTTTTTTACAGGAAGCCTGTGAATTAACAACTTTCCAAGCTTCTTTTGTTCCTTTTGCCTTTTACATTTCATATTTTGTAACAGCAATACCCTCTTCTCTTATTTTAAAAAAGACCGGATTCAGCAACGGCATGTCTTTTGCGTTAATTATTATGGCATTAGGTGCCCTGACTTTTATTCCTGCAGCAATAAGCCGGAATTATATATTGTTTTTAGCCGGTTTATTTGTCCAAGGTATCGGACTTTCCCTGTTGCAAACTACTGTAAATCCTTATACGACCATTATCGGACCGATAGAATCCGCTGCCCGAAGAATCAGTATTATGGGTATCTGCAATAAAGTAGCCGGAATGGTTGGAATCTTCCTTTTGTCCAAAGTACTTTTTAGCGGAGGAAAAGAAATTTTGAAAAGTTTATCAGGTATAACCGATCCATTACTTCGGGAACCGCTTTTGCAATCGCTGTCTCAACGTGTTATTCTACCGTATATTATGATGGCAATTGTATTACTTGTATTAGCTCTTTTAATCAAACTGGCACGGTTACCGGAAATTAATGAGGAAGAAGAGACAGGTACAAGTGAAAAATCCCAGAAGTCAATTTTTTCATATCTTTATCTTTGGTTAGGTGTATTAGCAATCTTCTTTTATGTTGGTGCGGAAGTTATTTCTATTGATTATCTTTCCCGCTATGGTACATACTTAGGATTTAGCCAGGATATAGCAAACAATTTATCAATATATGCACTTATCGCCTTAGTTGCAGGTTATTTATTGGGAATTTTCACTGTTCCCCGATTTATTTCCCAATGCAATGCATTGATTGTTCAATTATTGTTAGCCATTATTTTAGTTTGCATTGCCATTTTTAGTGAAGGATGGGTATCTGCCGGAGCTGTTATTCTGCTTAGTTTTTCTCACGCGATTATGTGGCCTGCGATTTGGCCGTTATCCATACATAATTTAGGAAAATATACCAAATTAGGCTCTGCTTTATTGGTAATGGCAATTTCGGGCGGTGCTATCATGCCACTTGTATATGGAAAATTATCCGATATGTATAATCCTCAAATTGCATATATTATACTTTTTTTATGCTATGCGTATATTCTTTTCTTTGCCTTGATAGGCTGCAAAATCGGGAAAGCTATATCAAAGTAATTTTTCAAAAAAAATAAATAAAAAGAGATGAGAAATATAGATGAAATAAGTTTAGAAAATGTGTACCGTTTGTTTGAAACAGGAGATAATGAATATCGCAGGAAGAAAGTTGTTAAATAAAACAATGAGCATGCAAAAATTCGCAATTACGTTATTATTATTTTGTTTAACCGGATTATCTGCTTACGGACAAGACAGCTTGTATGCACGTCAAGTGATAGCGACTCTTTCTTCCCCTGAATTTCATGGGAGAGGATATGCCTTTAAAGGTGATTCAATTGCTGCCGAATATATTCGAAGTGAATATAAAAAGTATAACCTTTTGGCATTAAAAGAAGATTATTTCCAATATTATACGTTTCCAATGAATATTTTTGAAGGAAATATAACCCTTGATTTCGGGAAAAGTTATCCTTCTTCCATGTTCTCTGATATATTGCAAATAGAACCTTATTCCCCGACAGTTCAAGATACTTTTAAGGTGGTTAAAGGATCTAAAAAAATGCTTAACTCCAAATGGAATACCACAAAGACAAAAGATAAGTTTATTTGCGTGGACATGACCTTATATGAGTCGGATAAAGAAGCGAAAAACAGTTGGCTTCACACCATATACCACAATTCTTTACAGGCAAAAGGATATATTATACTGAAAAAGGAAATATCCTCTATTCCATTGGCATATGGACGTTTGGCTAAATCATATACTACGGCTTATCTAATCAAAGATAGCGTAAAATCTCCTTTGAAAGAAGTTAAAGTAGATATTGAATCTTATTTTGTAAAAAGATATAAAACTCAAAATGTCTGCGGATACATAAAAGGAAAACTATACCCTGATACTTTTTTTGTAATTGGAGCGCATTATGATCATCTGGGGCAAATGGGAAAAACATATTATTTCCCCGGAGCCAACGACAATGCTTCCGGAATAGCAATGCTGCTTGACCTTGCCCGTCATTATAGCTTGCCGGAAAATCAACCCGATTATTCGATTGCTTTCCTTGCTTTTAGTGGTGAAGAAATCGGCTTGTTAGGCTCAGCTTATTTTACAGAACACCCTACTCTACCTTTGGAAAATATCAAAATAATGCTCAATCTGGATATGGTCGGGACAGGAGAAGAAGGATTTACTTTTGTGTGCGGGGAAACTTTCCCTGACGAATACCAGAAAATCGAAGAATTGAACAGCACCAAAAATTACGCACCCAAACTATTGAAACGTGGAACATCTAAAAATAGCGACCACTATCCTTTTTATGAAAAAGGATGCAAAACATTTTTCATTCACGGCATGGGAAAATCCGGACGATACCACCACCCTTCAGATATATTGGAAAATTTATCTCTGGGAGGATATAACAACTTATTTCGATTGATTGTTGATTACATAAATTTATCAAAATAATAATATGGGGAAATTATTTGTTGTTCCTACACCTATCGGCAATCTGGAAGATATTACATTAAGAGGATTACGGATTTTAAAAGAAGCCGACAGCATCTTAGCTGAAGATACCCGCGTTACAAAAAAATTATTGATACATTATGATATTAATAAACCGGTTTTTCCTTATCATCAATACAATGAACATCAACAATTAAATAAATATATTAATATTATTGAACAGCAAAACACTACCGCATTGGTCAGCGATGCAGGCACTCCTGCAATTTCCGACCCCGGATTTTTGTTGGTCAGAGAATGTATTGCTAAAAATATTGAAGTAGAATGCCTGCCCGGAGCAACGGCTTTTGTTCCGGCATTGGTCAATTCGGGATTTCCTTGTGACAGCTTTTATTTTTATGGATTTCTTCCTCATAAAAAAGGACGTAAAACAGCCATTGAAAAGTTAGCTACAATGGAAGAAACCGTTATTCTCTACGAATCTCCTTTTCGGCTGATAAAAACATTGGAACAATTCAAAGAAGTTGTTGAAGATAACCGCTTGGTTTGTGTTTGCCGTGAACTAACAAAAATATACGAAGAAAGCGTTCGTGGAACCATTGATGAAGTGATTAGGCATTTTTCACAAAAAACGATTAAAGGAGAGATTGTTATTGTTCTTCATGGAAATACTACTAACAGAATACAAAAAGAAGAAAATTCCTGATAGACACGATTGCCTCAAAGTCAAAATTGACAAAAATGCAAGAGATTATTGCACTTCACCCTTCAAGCATCTCAGACTTCCATTTAAAATAACATGATTTCGAATAGCCCCCCTTAAAAATATTCTCCCAACTTTGAGAAAGTATCTTTTTGCCCTCAAAACTGTTTTCTCAACATTGAGAAGGAATCTTTTTACTCTCGAAACTATTTTCTCAGCATTGAGAAAGTATCTTTTTGCCCTCAAAACTGCTTTCTCAGCATTGAGAAAGTATCTTTTTGCTCTTGAAACTGCTTTCTCAGCATTGAGAAAGTATCTTTTTGCTCTTGAAACTGTTTTCTCAACTTTGAGAAAGTACCTTTTTACCCTCAAAGGTGCTTCCCGCCATGTCGGCTACCGATTACGAATTATGGATGGCTATTCTATTGGCTGCATTATTTTCTTTGCAGTCAACTTCAGGCAATGCTTTCCTGTTTTTGGTTCAATATCAATAGAAACATTGTTTTTAGTGTAAGTTTGCAATTCATGGTTTCCGCCGCCATAATCATTTTCTTCGACATTCCATTTGCTTGCATCCAATGTATTTCCATCGAAATCGTCCTGCCAAACCAATTCCTTTGTATCATCAAAAACACGAATAAAATCAATATACATATCCGCCTCATATTGGTTGGCTTGATTAAGTGCCGTTACATTATCTATCTCATATATCTGTGAAAAATCACCGCCAACCGCCAAGTTTAAAATTACAAAATAAGGCTTATGGAAATAATTCCCAACAGGATAATCTCCATTGAAAGCATCAATTTTTATTTCGTAATAAGGAGTATTCCCCGGCAAAAGTTCCAAGTTTTCATCCAAAGACGGGTCGATATACATTTTTATACTCGTTTCATCCCAAGTAAAGGTAAACAAATGAAAATCATCCTGCAAGTTGACCGGATAATTATCGTCAATACAATAAGACGGGTGCGAGTAATTTGGCATAACAGCCCCCCAATGTGTTCCCCTGGAAAGAAAACGTTCTTGTGTACCTTGGATTATCCCTTCTTTTTTCCCCATTTCCATAATGTCGATTTCTCCGCATGATGGCCAGTTTGATTGCGGATTGGCAATCCGTGTTCCATCGGAAGAATATCCATTATAATCTGTCCCCATTAGCCAGATAGCGGGCCACAAGCCATTGGCTGTCTTGGGAAACTTGGTATAGATATCCATCCTTCCATATTGGAAAGAGAATTTCTTGAAAGTATTCACACGCCCCGACGTTATTTTCCATTGCGTGTTTTCAGTTGAATCATCTGACGGATTTTCCGGTTCATTGTCGGGTTTGCACATAATAAACATGCCTGTAAACAACAAGAGGAGTGCAGCTTTTTTGAGGAATAGATTAGCATTCATGAGATTTAGATCTTATAAAAGTAAAAAAAATATAATGCAAAATTAAGCTATTTACGCAACGAAAAACACTTTCAACTAATAAAATTCGTACTCAATCTCGGAGCCCAAGTCGGCACGGACAAACTCAAAGTTGAACCACAAATTCGCCGCACTCGCCGCACTTCATGAAATAGCTAAACGGCCAGGAAATCCATTATTCATCCTCTGCATATTGGACAATAACAGGATTAAAGACGCTATACTTTGTAAATGATTCATTAGATTCGAAACCTGTACCGATATAAACCGAGCCATCCGGCTTGATTTGTTTGGTCTGAGTCTGGGAATAAATCATTTTTTTATTCACGTCCCATATTAAATGTTCTGTTTCTACAATATCCCCTTTTTGAAAATTAGTAATCACAACATTGTATTTTGCCTCCATAAATTTCCTGTCCTGATAATCTATAGCATAATTGGCAGTTAGAGACATTTCCTTTTCATTATTTTCATTATAAGTAATTATCTTTACTCCTTTGGGATATTCCTTATAGCTTTCAGGGATAGTATAGCTATTTATTTCTTCAAAGAATAATTCATTTTTCACAGAAGCATTTTGGCTGTAATACAAGTGCATGTTCGTTCCCTTCTCTACAGGTGACTTTTCTTTTATTGTCAACGATTTTACAACGGAAATATCATTTTTACAGCCTGGAAATAACATAATAATAGCCGCAAATATAGCGGCTATTATTATGTTTATAAAAAGAACTTTACTATACATAGTTTAACGGATTGTGGTTGTTTCTCCAATCCAACACTCAACTTTATATGATTGTCCTTTGGAATATCCGTATCCAAAATAAGCCTCTGTCTTTGGAAAACGTGCAGCTGCTATATTTAATAGCTTCTGAGCTTCTTCTGCCCGTGCAGGATCAATAGCTTTTGCCCGTGCGAATTTATCGGCAGCAGCCCAATACGCAGCTCCCGGAACATCCGTTCCACAAGAACCGGCAGCTTCCATATATAAATTACCTACAAAAATATAAACACGACCGTCATTATGATTTAATTGCAAAATTTTATAGACAGTCTCCCTTGCTAAAGAGAATTGATTCATCTGTCTGTAACATTCTGCTATCATGAGATATGTTTTTATCTTATCCGATTCTTTTTCATACATATCCAAAGCCTGTTCCAAATAACTTAAAGCTTCTTTATATTCTTTTTTCTGGTATTTTATACTTCCCATATAAAAAGCAATATTTGCATTGGGAGATTGTTTATACAATTCTTCTACAGCAGACATAAACAAATCATTATCCGTGCATTCAGCTTTAGGAAAGAATTTTATAATCTGTAATAAAGTACGTGTATCCTGACGGTTTGCTTCAAACTTTTTAGTATATATTTGCAACAAAACAGTACAATCGGCATATTTTGAAAAACGGATATTCATATTGTTATTTACATTCCGCAGCTGTGTCAATTCATTGGCAGCCTTAGCAGAATCTTTTGTTCTATCTTCATAGGTTGCCTGATAGTCATCTTTTGAAATTCGTCCGCTGTCCAAATCATCCCGAAGATTATAAATTTCCCGCATTACTTTTTCCTGATTAATTTCCGCTTCATTCAACATAGCATCCAATACTTCGGTAATTTTATCATAAGCGTCTATCATCACTTCTGTCTCTAATTTTTCCCGTACCATATAAACTTCCGTAGTCTGGAAATAAAGGTCAAGTACTTGCGGAGACGTTTCAGTTCCTCCCAACTCTATGGATTTTTCCATATATTCCCTCGCTTTTTTATAATTTGCCGGACGGTATTTCATCATATAAACACCTATTCTTCCCAATGCATACGCTTCATCAGGGGGGTAGCATTTTATGCGTAAGTCAAACAAATCAAACAATTCCTGAATATATGCTTCTTTTCTTACACTGTCTTTTTCCTCTTTTATCATATAATCCAAAATAACGGGTCCGTTGGTAAAGATATACTTTGAAGCCATCGGACAACTGTCTACTACCCATTTCCATGGTTTGTAAGCATCCTTGTAGTTATTTTGCTTAAAAACTTCCCTATACAGGGATAAATTGGTAATACATGCAATACTGTCTTCTCCAAATTTTTTATTTACATTTTGTGCCCTCATTAACGGAGCAAATACTACTAATGAAATAATTACTAAAGTCGCTTTCTTTAAATAAGTCCTCATTTTTCTTTTTAATTTATATATTGTTTAATCTAATTTACGTCTTTGGTACCACCTTTCGTGAATACGAAGATTAAGGGTAGCCTTAAAATAATTTTCTTTAATCAATTTTGTTGCTCCTAATTGCCCGTATTCAAAGACAATACCAAATCCTGTCTTTGTTCTTTTTAATGGGAACAATATTCCCAAGTTTATACCAAATTTATTAATATGCCTTCCATTTAGCAATAAACGTGTTTGTTCCAAGTTTGCTCCAAGACTAAATGTCATACGAGGAAAATATTTGGAACTTGAATGGTTTGGCGTAATGTATCCTCCAAATGATATTTTATAAGAGTCCGACAAGGAATCACTATTTCCGTCAATGGTATATTTACTCCAATTGCCCCATGTAAAATCAACACCTACATAATATTTATCTTTTTTACTCCACGAAATTCCCGTACCTATTATGGTTGGCATTTTATGGGAATGTTTTGTATCTTCCTGACGGTATAAGGTATCTATTTCGTCAATATCATACCCCGAACCCCAGTAGGTAGAAATTTTATTAGTTCCTTTTGATTGAATAGGTATATTAGGAGTATAAACTAACCCTATCCCTATTTCTCCTTTATCTTTTATAGGGATAAAATATTGCGATCCTAACGTAAGCGAAAATCCTCTTATTTTATTAAGGTTTTCTATTTTTGAATTGAAAGAAACGCTGTCATTCCATTCGATTGTTCTGTTTTTTCCATACGTTCCAAACAAAAAAGAAGCATTAAATCCTAATGAAAAATTTTTAAATAAACGAAAAGCATTTCCCCAATATATTTCGTTTATTCCACCTTCTCCATAGTAAGAAAGATTTTGAGTAAGTGTATCCCCTTGAATGAATGCATGAGATTCTTCAATCGTATAATTCATAACCGAATAAGGCTGGATTCCGACAGCTGTCCGCCACCATTTCTGAACAGATAACCCAATGGCTAAATAGTCAAATTGCATGGTTGTTCCTTTTTGCCGGTCAGAACCACCCAGTAATGTATGAGTCTTTAGAGAAAAAGCAGCATCCATCAAAAAAGCAAGGGTATCAAAACCAATATAAGATGCAGGATTGGCAAAGTTTATTGAAGTTGCTGATTGAAATGTATATCCTGTCCCGCCCATAGAAGTAACTGCTGTTGAAGAACGCGACGTCAAGTCGCCCATGCCGAAACGAGAATATGGGGAATTTAAGTGATTTTGTGCATTCGATTGTAAAAAAACACAAAGAAATAAGGTTCCTGTTATAAAAAATACTTTGTTACTTTTTAACATTATGGTTTAAAATTAAATCCAATCCGGATATGACTAAGTTTGGAAACGTAATTATCTCGCTTTTTATTGTATTTTCAATCTTTTTTAGACTTCCACCAGTTAAAATAATTTTCAAAAGAGGATATTTTTCTTTATATTGCTCAATCAAATAATTACATTCTGCTGCTATTCCGTTAATCACACCCGATAATATAGATTCTTCGGTTGAGCTTCCTGTAATATAATCAATTTCTCTATATTCTATCAAAGGAAGTTTAGCAGAAAAATGGTGTAAAGAAGCAAAACGCATATCCAATCCCGGAGAAATGGAACCTCCTTTGTAAACTCCATCTTTTGTGACAAAATCAGAAGTAATGCAAGTTCCCAATTGTATAATCAAAACATCATTTTCTTTGAAGAAATGATGAGCAGCCACAGCACATGCCATCCGATCACTTCCTAATGTCTGAGATGTCTTATAACTCTTTTCCAAAGGAGTCGGAGTCTCCGGCGATAAGTGAATAAAATTGTAATTATTAGACAAGTAAGCATCTATATTTTTATCATGGTGAACAACAGAAGATAAAATCGCATTTTTTATTTTATACTGTTTCCTTATTATTTGAATTATTTTCATATCAATACATGATTCGGATAGAAGGTATATTATTTCTCCCTCAGCAACAACTGCCGCTTTTTGATAGGTATTTCCGAAATCAAGAATGAGATTCATTTGTTAGTTTTGCTTGTTGAAAGCGTCATTATTAATTATTAACTGTTAATTGATTTACAATATACTCTGCAAGCAACAAATCTTCTTTCGTTGTTATTTTTAAATTCAACTCATCTCCTTGAATTAGGTCTATTTCAGACCCCAAAGCTTCAACAACTGTTGCATCATCGGTAAAATAGGGTTGAAAAGGTTGTTGGTATGCTTTTTTGATTATTTCACAAGGAAAAACCTGTGGTGTTTGTACTGCAAAAAAATCATTCCGGTTAACCGCTTTTGTCTTTGTTCCTGAAGTCATCCGCAAAGAATCCTTAACCGGAACAGACATGACAGCACTACCATAATTTTTGGCATGTTCAAAACAGGATTGAATAAGAGAAGATGTAATAAACGGTCTTACAGCATCGTGAATTGCCACTAAGCCTTCCTCAGGAAGATGAGAAACTGCATTTTTTACTGATTCAAAACGTGTATTCCCACCTTCAATAAGAATATGGGAAATATTAAATCCGAATTTTCCCTGCAATTCCTGCCAATATCCAAACCATTGTTTGGGCAAAGTAACAAAAATAGTATCCGTCAATAAGTGAAAACGACGAATAGTATGCATAATTACAGGTATTCCTTGCAAAGGTAAAAACTGTTTAGGAACAGATTCTCTCATCCGAGACCCTGTTCCTCCGCCGGTTATGATTGCAAAATATTTCAATGAATACTAAAGAATTAACATTGCATCTCCATAAGTAAGGAAACGATATTTTTCTTCTATCGCAATTTTGTAGGCTTGCATTATCAAATCATATCCGCCATAAGCACAAACCATAATAAACATAGAAGATTGCGATGGATGGAAATTGGTAATAAAAGCATCTGCAGAATTAAAATTATATGGAGGAAAGATAAATTTATTAGTCCATCCCTTGAAAGGCTTGATCAATCCCGAATTAAACACGGACGATTCCATTGCTTTAAGCGTAGTGGTTCCTACTGCACATATATGTTTCTGTTTCTTTTTCGCAGCATTGATAATATCGGTAGCTTCTTCAGTAATAATAATTTCTTCCGAATCTAACTTATGTTTTGCTAAATCTTCTACATCAATAGTCTTGAAGTTACCCACTCCTGCATGTAAAGTAATATCGGCAAAATGTATTCCTTTTAATTCCATTTTTTTGACTAATACCTTACTAAAATGCAATCCTGCTGCCGGAGCTACAACTGCTCCTTCATTTTTAGCATAAATAGTTTGGTAATGTTCCCTGTCTTCAGGAATTATATCCCTCAGCCTTTGTATTGACTCAGGAACAGGCATTTGACCCATTTCAAACAATTTCTTTTTAAAATCTTCATGAGTTCCGTCAAAAAGGAAACGCAGGGTTCTTCCTCTTGATGTCGTATTATCTATAACTTCGGCAACCAAATCATCATTTTCTCCGAAGTATAGTTTATTGCCAATACGTATTTTACGTGCCGGATCAACCAATACATCCCACAAACGACTTTCTTCATCCAATTCCCTAAGTAAAAATACACTGATATTTGCTCCCGTCTTTTCTTTCTCTCCACATAGCAAAGCAGGAAATACTTGTGTGTCATTCCTGACAATTACATCATCTTCCTCGAAATAATCAATAATATCTCGAAAATGTTTATGCTCGATAGAGTTTGTTTTGCGATTAACAATCATTAAACGCGACTCGTCCCGATTCTCTACTGGAAATTGCGCAATAAGTTCTTGAGGTAAATAATATTTAAATTGTGATAATTTCATTATAGTATAATTCGGTTTTTTATCAATTGTTACAAAGTAGAAATAAAAATTCTTGCGGTATATTTTTGAACAAACGCAATAAAATCATTTTTTAGTATAAAATAGAAAAAGAAAGCTTACAAATAAATTTCTTTTTTTGCTGCTTTTAGCGTGTTAAGTATTAATCCGACAATAGTCATGGGACCCACTCCGCCTGGAACGGGTGTAATATATTCGCATAAAGGAGCTACTTCGTCAAACTTAACATCACCTTTCAAAGCAAATCCTGATTTTTTACTTGGGTCGCTTACTCTGTGCATTCCCACATCAATAACTGTTGCTCCTTTTTTAACATATTCTGCTGTTATCATCTCGCATTGCCCGATGGCTGCAATCAAAATATCAGCTGTTTTGCATATCTCGGGTAGATTTTTAGTCTTGCTATGACAAAGCGTAACGGTGCAATTTGCATTTTTTGCATTGCGGGAAAGTAAAATGCTCATAGGAGTTCCCACAATATTACTTCGTCCGACAACTACACAGTTTTTCCCTTGTGTTTCGATACCGGTTCTTTCTAACAACATGCTAATTCCCATCGGAGTGGCAGGAATATAAGCTGATTGACCTAAAACCATTCTTCCTATATTTACCGGATGAAATCCGTCCACATCTTTTTTGGGGTTGATGGAAGAAATTACCTTTTCTACATTAATATGCTTAGGTAACGGAAGCTGAACAATTAATCCATCAATCTCATCATCATTATTAATAAAATCAATACTCTCCAACAATTCTTTTTCACTAATATCAGCAGGCATTTTGTAAATGGAAGAAGACATGCCTACTTCGGCACAAGTTTTTTCTTTATTTGCAATATATGTTTCACTTGCGGGATCTTCTCCTACTAATATAGCAACCAAATGAGGAGCATGACCGGTTTCTTCTCTCAATCGTCGTACTTCAGTAGCTATCTCGGATTTTATTTGTACTGCTATACTTTTACCGTCTATCAAATTCATTATTGCATGTTTTTAAGTGATCTTATCAAATCTTTACGTCCTCCGGTAGCAATTGTTTTCATGATTTTACGAGTGCTTTCAAATTGTTTTAACAATTTATTTACTTCCTGAATGCTGGTTCCACTTCCTTCGGCAATTCTTTTACGTCGACTTCCGTTGATAACAGCCGGATTTTCCCGTTCATAAGGAGTCATTGACCCAATAATGGCTTCAATGTCTTTAAACGCATTATCGTCAATATCCATATCTTTGATAGCTTTTCCAACACCGGGAATCATACTCATCAGAGATTTCATATTTCCCATCTTCTTTATCTGCTGTATCTGATCAATAAAATCATTGAAATTAAACTGATCTTTTGCCAATTTTTTCTGGATTTTGCGAGCTTCCTCCTCATCGTATTGCTCTTGTGCACGCTCTACAAAACTGACAATATCACCCATTCCCAAAATACGGTCTGCCATGCGGGAAGGATAGAAAATATCAAGATCTTCGATTTTCTCTCCTATACCAATAAATTTAATTGGTTTTTCTACCACATAACGGATAGTCAACGCTGCTCCACCGCGTGTATCGCCGTCTAATTTGGTAAGGATAATTCCGTCAAAATTCAATTTGTCATGAAATGCTTTAGCGGTATTAACAGCATCCTGACCTGTCATAGAGTCCACAACAAATAATATCTCATTGGGATTGACAGCATCTTTGATATTACCGATTTCATTCATCATATCTTCATCAACAGCCAAACGTCCTGCCGTATCAATAATGACAACATTATGCCCCCACTGTTTAGCATGGGCAACGCCTTTTTTTGCCAAATCGACAGGCTTGTTATTTCCTTCTTCAGTGAAAACATCCACCTGAATCTGATTTCCCAGCACTTTCAACTGTTCAATTGCCGCAGGACGATATACGTCTCCTGCTACTAAGAGGACTTTCTTACTTTTTTTAGCTTTGAGAAAATGAGCTAATTTAGCAGAGTGAGTTGTCTTTCCCGATCCTTGCAAACCTGCCATCAGTATGATAGCCGGAGAAGCTTTCAGGTCAAGCTCAGCCTGTTGAAAACCCATCAAGCGAACCAACTCGTCATGAACAATTTTCACCATCAATTGGCTTGGCGAAACAGAATTTATTACATTCTGTCCCATAGCTTCTTTTTTTACCTTGTCGGTTAATTCTTTGGCAATCTTATAACTCACGTCCGCATCCAACAAGGCTTTACGGACTTCTTTCATCGTTTCGGCAATATTAATTTCCGAAATATGACCTTGCCCTTTTAATACTTTAAACGCTCTTTCTAAATTATCTGAAAGTGATTCAAACATGCTTTATATACTCATATTACTATTAAGTTGCAAAGGTACAACTTTTTTAGGAGATAAGGAATAAATTTGCCGAAACGCCATAAGCAGAAAGTATAAGGGAATGTGAGTTCAATGAATAGACCCTGAATAGACTTCGCAGGTGACTTCTAAGCATTCACACTTGACTCCTAAACACTCGCACTTGACTCCTAAACACTCGCACTTGACTTCTAGGCATTCGCACTTGACTCCTAAACACTCGCACTTGGCTTCTAAGCATTCACACTTGACTTCTAAACACTCGCACTTGGCTTCTAAGCATTCACACTTGACTCCTAGGCATTCGCACTTGACTCCTAAACACTCGCACTTGACTCCTAAACACTCGCACTTGACTCCTAAACACTCGCACTTGACTCCTAAACACTCGCACTTGACTTCTAAACACTCGCACTTGACTTCTAAACACTCGCACTTGACTTCTAAACACTCGCACTTGACTCCTAAACACTCGCACTTGACTTCTAAACACTCGCACTTGACTCCTGGATATTTTCAGTTAGCAGGAGTGTAGAGAGTGTAAATTAAAGTCTCACTTTATCCGATATAGCGGAATTTTCGTATCCGTTTCCCCATAAATCAACTGATATAAATTATACATCAGCATATAATCTAAACCATTAAAAATACCCTGGTACCAACTTCCTTCATATTGCTCAGACAGAGTAGCCCTGTAACGATAGACATACGCCCATCCTCCCTGTGCAAAATTGGTAGGGTGAGTGTTTGTTTTGAAATTGTAAGGACCTTCATAAGGAGCAGCATCCAATTCTTGCTTTATAAGTTGTTTTTCTTTATTATTGGGTTCTTTGTCATGAAGGCAACGCCAGAGACTTAGATAGAAAGTTCGCCAGTCATGCGGCTTGCTTCCTTTGTTCCAATAACAATTTTTTGTCAAGGATTTATCTGTTCTTTTTCCCCATGAATCGCCTATGGCTGCCAGAGTGGAAGCCATGGAACGATTCCATTCCTGAGAGCCGGGAATACCATTTCCACAGATTTTCCATAACATATACATATTGTTATTGCCAATAGTATATTTTATCTTTCCTGTCTGAAAATAATTTTGAAACATGTACGAAAATTTCTCTCCGTCAAATGTATTGTAAAAATATTCAATATCTTTTCCGGTAACTTTCGCTGCTGCCGCTGCTATGCCGTAACCAAAAAATGCCGTAACACCACCCGTACTTTCCGATACCGAATTACAATCCGGCTTTTTAATTTCGTATCCGCTTCCATGGCAATTCTGGCAATCGTTTTTTCCGATAAGATGAAGGGATATTAATTCAAATAGCTGTTTTGCTTCTTCTGCCAATGGCGGTACACATTTTGCGACCAAAGAAAACCCCATCATCACACCATAAGCCTCATCCTGGCTCATCGGGTCTTTCTTTTGATGAACATCATACAAACCATCCACATAAGCAGGTTGACCACTTTGCAAGCCTTTCATTACACCACTATCGGAATTGAAAATATTTTCTTTTGATATTCCCTGATTCAAATGTTTATAATGGTTTTTTCCTGTTATTGTATTGGTATCTAAATAATCCAAAGGAACATTTTCCCTGATAAAAAAACCATCAAGGCAAGGTTCTTTACCCCAGTATTGTTCACATTTATCCATTTGTTCTTTATAGATAAGCAGAGCATAACGAAGTTCTTCCAAGGTAGAGTTAGCTGCCTGCTCCTGTTTATTACGAATTAACAATTGATATTCGGTTGCGAGCATTCCCAGATAGTACCCGAAATGAACCCCATGCTGTCCGAAACATAATTTGGAACTCATATCCCGATTGCGGGAACAGACAACCATACTTTCTCCGGGCTTATCACCCATATACATAAAATATTGATTAAACCGTTGACGGTAATGTTTGTATTTATCTAAATTATCTTGCTCAGTCTGTGCTGTAATAGTATTTATAAAAAGAGAAAAAATAATTAATCCATAAAACCGTAATGTAAACTTATTTGGAAAAACTTTTTTTAACATAGCTTTTTTGTTTAGTAATGTAGTGTAAAAACTGACAATTAGGGATCAAAATAGTACAATTGTATTTATGATGATAAAAATTACGCTCCATTGCCCCAATTGCTAGAATACAAAGATAAAGAAAAGTGTAAATATATTGAGCCGCAAAATTTATCCGGTAAAATAAAAGGAAAGAAACTCCCACAAAAACAAGTGGAAGTAAGATATATGCAACCATAGGAGAAAAAACCACATCTACAAGTTTTCGATTGAACAGTTTGTATTGTAATTTGAAATAAGATTTCATTTTTATTTATTATTTGCAAGAAAAATTAAAAAATCACAATATCATTATTATTTTCCCAAACGATACAAGCTACTGTTGGCAAATGGAATGTCAAGAGTACCTTTTTTCTCATTCCAGAAATAAGCACTAAATAATAGATCATCTGAAAAATCGGTAGAATCAATCAAAAATAGAAAATGAATTTTTCCGTCTTTTTCTGTAATATTGCAGCTTTCCCACAAGATAGATTCATTTGTTTTCATATTTTTTACCTCCATCACTAAACTCGGAATATTTGTTTGGGAAGTAGTATATTGTGGGACAAAAAAATCAAAATAATATATTCCTTTCTTTGTCAAAGGCTCCTGATGTATTATATTAGAAAATTCAGTTTGTTCATTTATATGATAAGTATGTTTAAAAGGCGGAACCAACATAGTAATATCGGCATATTGATAATACAGTTGCTCTGTAATTAATTTATTTTTATTACACGCATAATGATCCAATAATGTAAAATCAGTCATTAATGTATCCAACAAAGATTGTATGGAATCATTTTTTACCGTTTGTGTGTTGAATTTTTCATCTATTTTGTACAAATTCCCATTCTGCGAAAAATAATAATCATTGTAAAGAATATCACTGATCACCCGTTGTGACATACATACAACTGGTTGTAGACTACGAAAGTGAGTCGAAGTATCCAGAATTTTTCCGATAAAAGCATTCTCATCAGGGATTTTTATACCATTCCGATTGTTCAAAAATGCCAAAAGAGTAGGAACAATATCCAAATGTGAGTTAATACTATGAAATAATTTGGGTTGTTCAATCATTGAGGAATAAACAATAAGCGGAACATGGAAAATATCCAACTCGTTTTCCGGTGGAATATTATTCATATTATGGTCTCCTGTAATAATAAAAATAGTATTTTCAAATCCCGGGCGCTGTTTATATCCGTCAATCAACATTTTTAAAGCATCATCGGTAAAAAAGATAGTGGCAAAATAATCTTTATATTTTTTGATAAATTCCTTGTCTTTTTTGGATGAAAGAGTTTGCAAAGCCGCATTGATCCGGGCATTGTACTTTTCCTTTTCACTGATAATGAAAGGAGAGTGCATACTTCCTGTATAAATAAAATCAACACGAGGAGAGGAAGGTAAACCATCAATTACCTCCAATGTCCTTCGTACTAAATCTTTATCATCATATCCCCAAAAATAATCATCAACTATGATTTTTTTATACTTTTCGGGATATGTATAAGCATGTTCTATACGGTTGACTCCGTTGCGATTAAAGAAATCTTTTGCCTGATCAAACCAACTGGGCTGACCATAAAAGAATGTGGAATAATAATTATATTTGCTTAAAATATTCAGTAATGACAAATGATACAGGTCGTTATTCGTAAAAGTAAACCCTTTCTCCGCATGTGGTGTGGATGCCAAAATGGAAGGAATTGCTCCATACGAACGATCGCTTGCAGAAATAACATTGTTCCAATACAAACTTTTCGAAGCCAAATCATTAAGAAAAGGCATAAATTCTACATTCAAATAGTTTTCAATAAATCGATTACCTAATCCTTCCACCAAAATAAACACAATATTTGGTAAGGAATCATTTTTTTTGAAGAACGGACTTAAGACATCCCTGAAATCTGTTTTTGATAGTAATGGATACTCTTTAGAAACAAACTCTTTTTCAGGGAAAAGAACATTTTTATGTTGAATTTCAGGAATATTATTATCTGTATTTTTCGAATATGTCCTATATATAAATGCCGAATGGTAAAAATAATATGATTTATTGACAATAATATTGTAATTTAGATTTGTTCTATTATTCAATCTTGTGTTGTTGGAAATAAAAAAAGTGAAAATCAGTGAGAAAAACAAAAAAGCAAATCCTGCAATTGTAATGAAAAAAGATATTTTTATTTTTTTAAATATTTTATAAAAAAAGATAATAATGAAAACACTAAGCAGTGATAAAACAAAGAATAAGAGGTAATTGCTATTAGAAGTCCTGACTGTAAAAACAATTTCCTGTAATGAATATTCAAACAAAGAAGCATCCAATGGAATAAACATCTGAAAAAAGTAAAATAAGAATCCGATATGTAGTATGGAAAACAAGGAAAGGATTGTTCCGATGAAAATGTTAGCCACTTTAAATGAAAACTTTGTGATAAAAAAATAGAAAATGAATAAACATACATTTAAAGTTCCTATCAAAAAAACATCAAATAATCCACCCAATAATTCACTTCGAAATAAATGATTGACTATATGATTGTTTAACATTTCAGCAACTTCGATAATTCGTAAGAACAGACCTAAAATAATACTTGTAATCATCCAAGGGATATAGGATTTGAAGATCTGAAATGTTGTATGTTTTAATTGCATAAAGAAGTTATTTTTTAGAAAATAATTATGCAAAGATAGCGTATTT
>QMCD01000995.1_pt1 | contig 26167 bp, 24 predicted proteins | sample 1821841 | NCBI WGS metagenome assembly QMCD01 (sample SAMN01991225, study PRJNA193472) | Termite gut metagenome, whole genome shotgun sequencing project. | isolation source: worker | host: Macrotermes natalensis | reverse complement strand
TCTGCTTTCTTTCGACTCGACGCTGCTCGCCCGGATGTTCGACGCCGATAAGGTGAAGCACGACATGCGTTTTGTCCACGGGTTCGAAGGCAGCGACGGGAACGACGACAAGCCGGTATTCATTTCCAAATTCGCAAACGCCGTCGCCGACAACAAGCACCCGATGCAATCGTTCCGCACCGCCGAGGCTATCCTGAACCGCGCCGAGGCATACGCACAGCTGGACAGTCCCGACCTTGCGATGGAAGACTACAACCTGTTGCGGCGTAACAGGATATTCGAATACACCGACGACACACAGACCTATTCCGGCGAAGACGTGTTGGAGTTGATCCGCGCCGAGCGCCGCCGCGAGTTCTGCTACGAGGGCTTCCGTTGGTTCGACCTGCGCCGTTACGGTATGCCGAGGATCGTTCACCGCTTCGCCGAAGAGGCCGGTCAGATAATCTACTATGTTCTCGAAAAGGAAGACCCGATGTACACCCTCCCCCTTGAGAACTCCATTTTGCAGAGGAATGTGAATATGGTGCAGAACCCCTCGGGCAGCGCACCCGACAGGCTTCCGACAGTTAATCCGTAAAAATAGGTTTCAGTGATGAAAAAGATATTGTTTTTAGTGCTGGCGAGTTGTTTCATAGCGGCTTGCGCAGATGAAAATCCGGTCGGCGACCCGATCGAAATAATCAACGAACGTTACGACCTGCCCGAGCAGGGGGCTTCGGAGTGGGCCAACGACTATATCGTCGACCTGTACGAGGAGAGCGGCTCGTATATAACCTACCATCCCACCCAGGCCGATTTCGTATGGACCTACGGCCCGGCGCCGACCGCAGCGCCCCGCGATACCATCATGGCCGGCGACCCGCAGTATGTCGAGCCGCTGCTGAAACTTCTCGACTCGATGTGGATCAGCGGCCTTACGCCGGAAGGAAAGAGGGGTAATTCGCTGCCCTACCGCATCCTTTTGGCCGACAAAATGTGGACGTACGATGAGAAAACCGGCGTTTATGTCAACATCCCTGCAAAGGTAACGGGCCGGAGCATCGCATTCAGCGGCGTGAACGCCGAGTTCGGACAGATGACTAAATCGCAGAAAGATGCCCTGATCTTAAGTTTCAACGCGGCTATCTATACTGACTATTACGAAGCCACCGGTATGACACCCTTCCCGGAAGAGTTCTATTCGGTGACCGATTGGGCGGCGCTGAAAGTTGCAAGCGGAGGGTTCCCGAATGACGAGGATAAGCTTCAGGCCGGAGTTATGCCTGCAAGAAGTTGGGCGGTAGTGAGACCCGGTATTCCGCCAACCTATGGCTGGAGGTATGCTTCATGGTGGACTCCGTTCATCGGCGGCGACCCCTGGACACCCGCAGGACCGGAACAGTGGAATCCAATGGATAAAGATAACTATCTCAAGCTTCTGTTCCAAGCCCCCGACTCTGAAATACAACCCTATCTCGACACCTATCCCAAAGTTAAAGAAAAATGGGATATGTTGCTCGACATGTACGAGAGTATCAATTTCGACCCGAGGGTTTTGGCCAATGCGGCCGCTCAATAATCCGTAAATGAAGGGAATAATTTCAGCCTTGCTGTTAAGCCTCGGGATCGCCGCGAATGCGGCGGCCCCGGGGCCGGCAGTAGTAAGCGGTGTATGGGACAGGGGCGATGCACGGCAGATTACGCTTTACGGGGTTGCCGATGGGAAGGTGGCGCCCATTATATCGTACCATCTCCCGGAAGACCGCACATTTTGGTTCGCATTCAACGCCCCTGACGAGGGCTTCTATGCGTTGGGCACGGGCCTTGCGGAAGACAAGAAGAATAAATACGTCTTCTATATCAAACCCGGCGACACCCTCGGCATAGCTGTCGATGATGCGGCCTGTGGGTTTACCGTACAGCCTACCCCCGAGAACGAGGCGCTGGCCCGGTGGCATGCCGCATTGGGCGCAGGAGAACGCACGGAGTCGCAGCCAACCGCCAACGTGCGCTTCGAGCGCGAATTCGCCCGCTACCGCACATTCACCCTTCCCGCAGGCGAGGCGGATATGCAACTGTTGACCTCCGACGATGCCCTGATGCGATATCCATTCGGGATGCAAATACTCGAACAGAGGCTCGCCGAAGCGGGCGCATCGCTCGACGACCGTCTGGCCGTGGTCAGCGACAGGGTGCTAAAGGGTGAAGTCGTTCTGATGGCCGCAGCGCGCCTCAGCACTATCACGGGTATAAACGATCTCACGGAGCGCCACGGCAACCTCCTCACACTGCCGGCACAACGGCACAGGATGGGGGCGATCCGGACAAGGATAGAGAAGAGCGAAAATATGTTACGGCAGAAAACCGTCGATATCAGCGGGGTCGACGCCCGCGATAAACGCATTTCGCTTTCCGACCTGAAAGGCAAAGTAGTGCTCGTCGATATCTGGGCGACATGGTGCGCCCCCTGCATCGCCGAATTGCCGCACATTAAGAAACTCATGGCAGAGTATGCCGACGGGGATATCGTCCTGCTCGGCGTCTCCATCGACGAGGCGCGAGATAAAGCCAAGTGGCTCGAATTCATGCGTGAGAACGGCGAGCACGGTATACAGATCTTTGCCGGACAAGGCTGGAACAGCGATATAGTGAGAGACTATAACGTGAAGGCCATCCCGCGGTTCATGCTCTTTGACAGGAGCGGCAACGCAATCTCGACGTTTGCCCCGCGCCCTTCGTCCCCGGAGCTGAAACTACTCATCGACAAGGCGTTGGCAAAGTAATTCTTACCCAGTGCATCAAACCGACAAAAACGCCGTAGATCGAATATCTACGGCGTTTTGGATTTTTTACAGATCGGCTGCGTCTATTTCAAATAGGTATACTCCTCGCCCTCCCTGACGATCGTAACCATCGGAGCGTCGCCCGCCTCCACATGCCCTATGATCCGCGCATCGATGCCATAAGACTGCGAGATCGCGATTATCTCCTCGGCCGCCGCCGGGTCTGTATAGAATTCCATCCGGTGTCCCATATTGAAGACCTGGAACATCTCCTCCCACGGCGTGAGGCTCTCCTGTTGGATGATCCGGAACAGTGGCGGCGTATCGAACAAGTTGTCCTTCACCACATGAAGGTTATCTATAAAGTGCAGTATCTTGGTCTGTCCGCCGCCAGAGCAGTGCACCATCCCATGCACGCCTGCGCGGCACTCGCGAAGCACATCCTTTATCACGGGCGCATAAGTCCGCGTTGGTGAGAGCACGAGCTTCCCCATCGTCATCGCCCCATGTTCCTCGATATCAACGGTATCTGTAAGCCTGTACCGACCTGTGTAAACCAGATCCGACGGCACCCCGTTGTCGAACGAGCAGGGATACTCCTGCGCAAGATAGTTGGCGAACACGTCGTGGCGCGCCGAGGTAAGCCCGTTGCTGCCCATGCCGCCGTTGTATTCGGTTTCGTATGTCGCCCGGCCGTAGGATGCAAGTCCCACGATCACCTGCCCCGCGGCGATATTGGCGTTGTCGACCACATCCGCCCGCTTCATCCGTGCCGTCACCGTGCTGTCCACGATCACCGTCCTCACCAGATCGCCCACATCGGCCGTCTCACCGCCCGTCGACCATATCCCCACACCCAGATCGCGCATGGTCTGGAGAAACTCCTCCGTCCCGTTGATGATCGCCGAGACCACCTCGCCCGGAACAAGCCTTTTGTTGCGCCCAATGGTAGATGAAAGCAGGATATTGTCCACAGCACCCACACACAGCAGGTCGTCGGTGTTCATCACCACCGCATCCTGCGCAATGCCGCGCCAGACACTGAGGTCGCCCGTCTCGCGCCAGTACATATAGGCCAGCGACGACTTGGTTCCAGCACCGTCGGCGTGCATCACGAGGCACGACGCTTCGTCTCCCGTGAGCAGGTCGGGTATGATCTTACAGAAAGCCTTGGGATAGAGGCCCTTGTCGATGTTCTTTATAGCGTTGTGCACATCCTCTTTCGACGAGGAGACGCCCCTGCGGGCATAGCGTGACGTGTTGGCCATAGCTCGTACCTGTTAATTTCGTCTACAAAGATAGTAATTTTGTCCATTAGAACGGATACCCCACCCCGAAATTCAGCGCCGTATCGCCGAGCCGGAATTTGCCGATCCAGCGGTTGCCCGCCCCTCTGCCGGGGTCGTGGAGTTTGATCCCCCAGTCGACGCGGAAGATAAAACGGTTGAAATCGAGTCGCAGGCCGAGGCCCGTGTTGAGCCCCAATTGTTTATAGAACCTGCCCGGCCGGAACACCGCGGCTTCGCTCAGCGAGGGGTCGTCGTAGTTGTCCTTCCCGGCGAACCAGATATTGCCGAGGTCGAAGAACACGGCGCTGTTTATGAAATCCCACACCGGGAAGCGGAACTCCGCATTAGCCTCCAGTTTCACATTACCGATCTGCGAGGGATAAATATCTCTGTCATAAGGCTGTGTCCCCGGCCCGAGCCGGCGCACCGTCCACCCGCGCATGCTGTTGCTGCCGCCGCTCCAGAAGAAGCGGTCGTAGGGCATCGGGGTCGAGTTGCCGTAGGACACCGCCCCGCCCGCCAGCAGCCGCCAAACGAAGCTGGTCTTCGCCCCGGTCACCATGCGTCGGCTGAAACTCGCCTCTGCGCGCACATACTGCGAGAACCGCATCCCGAAAGCGTTGTAATAAGTACCCCCGACCTCCGCGTCGTAATGCCCCTCGGATGTCATGCGCGAAACGGCGGAAAAGAGGTTGCCCATCGTCTCGACGCTCAGGCCGAATACCGACGAGTTGGAGTTCGCGCCGGGCTGCCTGAGCTGGCTGTTATAGACCCACGAGAACGAAATACCCGGCGCGAGCTGCGACTGGTAGCTTTGTTGCAGATAGGGGTTTTTAAGCCCGTCGATGAACGTCCGGTCGAGATCGCGCACGTTGATAAGGTTGATATCCACCGGGCGCAGTGTGAACGAACTGTACCGCCGGTTGTTCCAACTGTATGCCAGGCGCACACCCGAAAGCGTACGTTTATATATCGGCCTGTCCTGATAGTCTACCGACATTTCGAACCGCGTGCGCTTGTTCTGAAGGCGGCCGCGGCGGTCGATCGGCATGGGCGACATGAAGCGCGGTACGGTAACCGAGGTCACCCCTCCGACCTCATACGACCCCGTGCGCCCCGTAGTGCGCAGAAACTCATAACGCCCCGTGAGGCTGATGTCGAACAGTTCCGCCCCGCGAAAAAGGTTCCTGTTCTGGTAGCCCAGCGTCGCCCCGAGGCCGAAGAAATTGGACGACATGCTCCCCTCCAACTCCACTTTGTAGCTCTGCCGCATCGATGGAATGCAGTTTATCGTACACTTCAGCCACCCGTCGCTCCCTGTTTGCAGGCTGTCGGTAACGTTCTCGAAGATGATCGCCGCACTGCGGAAATAACCCATCCGGATGATATCGGCGTATGCCCGATTAACGGCGTCGACGTTGTAGAGGTCGCCGGGGTTGAGGTTGATAGCCTGCCGCAACACCTTTTCCCGCACCTTAGGCAGATCGTCATACAAGATCCGCAGGCCGCGGTAACCGACAGTATCCATTCTCTGGTAATAGGTAGGATCGGCGATCGCCGCCGCCGCGTCGTAATCGGGATTGACGTAAATTTCGCGGATGCGGAACGGAGTGTGGTTCTCATATTCCGGCGCACCCTGTCCGTCGTAGCCAGCAAGGTAGCGATTGACGGTCATTGTGAGCGCCACCGTGCGGTCGCCGCGCGTCGTGTCGGCCAGATAGTTTATATTATTGACCGAGAAGTTGTAGTAGCCGCGGTTGCGCAGCAGGTCGGCAATGCGCGAACGCTCGCGGTTGAGCACCCCCATGTCGAAAATATCGCCCGTGCGCACAAGCGAGTTCACCAGGTCGGGTTCTATCTCCCCGCGCAGAGATTCGTCGCGAAATCGGTAATCCACGCTCGCTATGCGATATGGTTCGCCCTGTGTGACGCAGTAGGTGACCCGCGCTCCCCGCGGGTCCCCCCCCGCCAATCCAAACGCCCGTCGTAATACCCGCGCGAGTGAAGATAGCTCTCGATATTGGCTGCCGAAAGCCCGATCATCGCCGAATCGAGCACGACCGGCTCTGCCCCGAGGTTGCGCAGGATGCGGCCCGGCAGACCGGTGCGTGCGGTATCTGCCGCGCTGTACAGCGCGGCCGGGATATTCGTGCCCAGTAGTTTGCGTGTCTGGCCCTGCCTGACGAACCGTTCGAGTTCCTCCCCGGTGATGCGCTCCGCGCGCGGGGCATGTTTGTCCGTCCCGATAACGTTGCGGTTGAGCAGGTACTCGCCATCGGGGATATAGCGCGTCACGCCGCACGAGGTCAACAGCGCGCAACAAAGAACTATATATATCGCCCGGCTGCCCACACTATTGGTTGAAAAACCCCTGTTTCTTAACAAATTCGAAGTACGAGCGCGAGATGGCGCGGTTATCCTCGCCCGTATAGCGTCGTTCGGTGAAAATGCGAGCAAGCGTAGGCAGGTCGTTCACCCGGAGCAGTTCCGCCGTCTCTTCGCTCGCTTCGCGTTCGGCCCAGATGCCGTCGATGTTCTCCGGCGAATAGTCGTGGTAAGTCTCGCGATGTACAACCCCCTCCAGGGGCAATCGAGGTGTCATCGGCGCTTCCCCGTCGGGGTATCCCAGAACCAGCGTGGTCACCGGAACTACGCCTGCGGGAAGGCCGAGTATCTCCGCGATCCTCTCCGCATTATATATCGCCGTGCCGAGGAAACAGATCCCCAGCCCGTGCGCCTCAGCCTCCAGGGCGACGTTCTGAGCGGCCAACATAGCATCGATGGCCGCTGAGGTGAACCACAGAAAGTTATCGTAACCCGGCTCCGCACCCCTCTGTCTGCACCATTTCCCAAACCGGTTGATATCGGCACAGAACGTAATCTGCACCGGCGCCCCCGAGGCGGGCTGGTTGAAGTGGCACGGGGCCAGACGCTCCAACAGCGCCCGCTCGGTCGTTACAACCATGCTGTAAACCTGCATATTGCCGGTGTTCGAAGCCCGCACCCCCGCGAGCAACACCTCGTCGAGCACCGCCGCCGGAACGGCCTCGGCCCTGAACCTGCGCACCGAACGGTGCTCCCTTATCTCTTTTATCATGGAGTATTATGAAAAAATGTCTGAAAAACAGTGCAGCCCTTACTGCTTCCTGCGCTTAAAGAACCGGCTTCTCAGTTTCCCTCCGCGCATGATATTGAGCAGATGCCGCTCGATCTTCGTGGGATAGATATCCTCGATCTTCACAAGTATCCCCGTTTCGTTCACATTCCCGAAGTCGGGATTGCGCACCGTGCCGAACACCAACATCGTGGGAGAAAGGTTCATGTAGGAGTTGATCAGCGGCGGTATCGTTTCGCTCAGTTTGCGTATCTCGCGGCCCAGTATCTTGTAATCCTCGGCATAGTTCCGCCCCGTGAAAACGGCGGCCATACGCTCCTCGTCCACATCGAGGTCGACGGGGTGGATCGGCTCGACCAGATGTTGTGTGTCGGAGAAATACTTGCGCAGGAACCAAAGCAGCAGGTCGCGCGCCTCGCGGTCGTAGTCGCCGTACATCGTCACTTTGCCGAACATGTATTTCATATCGGGGTTGTCGAATACTATCGCCCCTAGCCCGTTCCACACATTGTCGAGGGCATAGATCCCTTTCTGGTACGCAGGCTGGATAAACGACCGCCCAAGCTCGATCGTATGGGGTAGATACTCCTTGCGGAACCGTTCGCTGAAGCGGAAATAGTGCTCCGTGGAGAAGTATTTGGGATGCTCCGACCGGCAGACGATAAAGCGGTAGCCTCCGATTATCTCCCTCGCCTGCGGGTCCCAGACGATCAGTTGCTGGTAGCCGTCCGGCGCCATGTCCATCTCGTCTACGTCGATCTCCTCGCCTGTGCCTCCGCCCGCCTCGCGGAACGAAAGTTCGCGCAGGCGGCCCACCTCGCGCATAGTTTGCGGGCACTCCGCAGCGCGGAAAACGTATATCCGGTTGCCGCCCTTGTTGGTGTCGCGCATGAAATACTCTTCGGAGAGTTCGCATTCGACAATCGCCGGGTCGACCGGGTCGATAAGAGGTTTCATCGAGGTGTTTTGTTAGGAGACAGCAAATTTAGCAATTATCCGCGGAATTTCAGGAGTCTGCCTAAAAATATTACGGAATTATCCCTTTTCTGATTAACGATAATCGGGAACCTGCGCATGTGAGGGATGCCTCATTGTCTTTGTCATCTCGAAGCGTAGAGCGAGAGATCTCTCGCTCTACGCTTCGAGATGACAAAGAATAAAAAATCATTTCAACTTATACACCTCTTCTTTCAGCCGTCGTGCATGCAGGCGCGGCGAAGTGCCGTCATCGAGCGACTGCCACGGCACCGGGTCGCCGACCATGATGCGAAAATGACTGCCCCGCTGGCGGAACATCTCGTCGACAAGATAAAGCATCTCGATATTGGCCTTTATCCCGACCGCTTTGCGAAAATTTGAAAGGTGGTAGAAAAACCCGGAGAGCCGCCCGTCGAAAAACACGGGAACCACGTCGCGCCGCGAGGCCACGGCCTGTTTTACAAAACTCGGCTTCCACTCCAGATCGCATACGACCCCGCCCCGCCGCCGCGAGCACAGCCCCGCGGGAAAGGTCACGATAGGCACGTCCGACGCGAACGCATCGTTATATGCCCGCGCATACTCAGCGCTCTGCCGTCCGTGTTTGTTGATGGGGATGAAAATATCGCGCAGAGGCCCGATGTTCATCAGCAGGTCGTTCACCACAACCCGCACATCCCCGAAATATTCGGCCACCTTCTCGGCCAGCATAAGCCCGTCGAGGCCACCGAAAGGGTGGTTCGAAGCGAAAATATACCGCCCACCGCGGTCGAGTTTCCCGATCCCGTCCAACTCATAGGTTATCCCCATATCGCCGAGCGCGCCGCGGATGAATTCGAGCGACGGCAGTGCCCCGTGATTCTCGAGTATGCGGTTAATCTCCTCCTCATGTAGCGTGCGGCGCAGGTATGCAACCAGCGGCTTCACCCGTGCCAACCCGGGGCACTTGCTGCGGATGATCTCCTTTACGTCGATTTTCATACTACAAATATATTAATCTCCGACCATTAACCGTTATCTTTGTATTCTCGAAATGGCTAAATAAATGAGGGTTATGTTTTTTCTGGGTGTGTTGGCCGTGATGATCGGCGCGAATTTCTATGTTTTCTGGCGGTTGTGGCACATGGTTCCGCAGGGGAACCCGGTGCGGTGGGCGGTGCTGGCGTTCGGGGTGGCGGCCGTGTCGTCGATGTTCGTAGCGCGCCTTGTGGGGGGCATACCGGAGGGGTTTGTCGGCCTGATGGACAAGGTCGGCACGTCGTGGTTCTTTTTCATGATCTATTTCCTGATACTGTTCCTTGCAGCCGATGTATTAAGGCTTTGCGGCGTTCCGCTCGGACGTTATATGTTCGGAAGTTGGGCGGGATTTTTCTTCTCGGTGGGGCTGGTCACGGCGGTAATGGTCGCCGGGAACATCTGCTATCACCAGAAGAAGCGCGTAGAAGTTAACCTCACGATCGAAAAACCGCTCCCGCCGGACGGGCTTAAAATAGTAGCCATTAGCGACCTGCACCTCGGATATACCATCGGCAAGGAGGAACTGAACAAATGGACGGAACTGATCAACGCCGAGAACCCCGACATAGTGCTCATCGCGGGCGACGTGACCGACAAACGTGCCCGGCAGCTCGCGGAGGACGGTCTTGCTCCGGAATTTCACAAGATAAAATCTAAATACGGGGTCTATGCCTCGCTCGGCAACCATGAGTATATAAACAGGGTGAACGAGAGTGTCGAATTCATGCGCGAGGCGGGGATGACCGTGCTGCGCGACTCGTCGGCGTTGGTCGACAGCCTGTTCTACGTCGTGGGGCGCGACGACCGCCAGAACCACCGTCGAATGCCTTTAGACAGCCTCCTCTCGAATCTCGACTGCCGTCTGCCCGTGATCTTGCTCGACCACCAGCCCTACAACCTCGAACAAGCCGAGCAGAACGGCGTCGACCTCCAGATTTCGGGCCATACCCACCGTGGGCAGGTGTGGCCGATCTCATGGATCGTCGACACGATGTACGAAAAGTCCTACGGCTACCTGCGCAAGGACGCCACCCACATATACGTCAGCTCGGGCATCGGCCTCTGGGGTGGCAAGTACCGCATAGGCACGCGATCGGAGTATGTCGTGATAACGCTCCGGAGCGAGTGATTAAGAGGTTGTTGCAGAATTACACCCTCGCAATGACTGTGCGTAAGTTCTCAGGCCGGAGCCAGCGGAGGACGGGTGAAAGGTAGCGCGCGCTGGACCGCAGTCCTCCGCCTTGGGTGGCGATGTTGACGGGCAAAAAAGCCCGTCTTCCTCCCCAAAGACCGCCGAACAGTGCTCGGCGATTCGGCTCGCCGTCCACTCGCTTTCGCTCGTTGCTTCGCCCTCGCGGCTCGGCAAAGCGGAAACAAAAAGACGTTCCCCCTCTGCTCTCGCTCGCAGCGTCGGTTCGGACTGCAAGGGCTGTCTTCGCCAGCCCTACCCGATGCACACCCTGCGGCCGCGCTCCACGTGCGGCTTACCTGCCGGGAACAAGAGTGCGGCTCGCTTTGCTCGCCGCCCCAGATCATCTAAATACTCTGATAGTTAACAAATTGAAACGGATACGCAAATTTCTCCCCGCAAGAATGTGCCTCGCGCCAAGTTTCGTGCCAGCGCTGCGGGTCGATCTCCGGGAAATGCGTATCGCCGTCGAACGCCACGCCGACATGGGTAATATATAGCCTGTCCGCAACATCCATCGCCTGCCGGTAAATCTCCCCGCCGCCGATCACAAAAACTTCCTCCCCGGCCGGAAACATCCCCATGGCATCTTCCAGCGACCCAACGACCGTAGCCCCTTCAGCCGCATAGTCGGGATTGCGCGTGACGACCACATTGGTGCGATTGGGCAGCGCCCGCCCGAGCGACTCGAACGTCTTGCGTCCCATCACCACGGGATGCCCGCTGGTGATCGCCTTGAACCGGCGCAGGTCTTCGGTAATATGCCACGGCATCTGGTTGCCGCTGCCGATCACGCCGTTTTCTGCCACGGCCACGATTATCGAGATCATACCGCAATGGGTGCTTTTATGGCGGGGTGGGGGCCATAGCCCGCGAGGTTGAAATCTTCGTACCGGAAGTCGAATATCGACCGCACATCGGGGTTTATCTCCATCCTGGGCAGCGGACGCGGCTCGCGCGTCAGTTGCAGGTCGACCTGCTCCATGTGGTTCAGATAGAGGTGCGCATCGCCGAAGGTGTGGACAAAATCGCCCGCCGCGAGCCCCGTCACCTGGGCCATCATCATCGTAAGCAGCGCATACGACGCAATATTGAAGGGCACACCGAGGAAAACATCCGCACTGCGCTGATAAAGCTGGCACGAAAGCCGCCCGTCGGCAACATAGAATTGGAACAGCGCATGGCATGGCGGCAGCGCCATCCGTTCGATCTCCCCCACATTCCACGCGCTCACGATATGCCGCCGCGAATCGGGGTTTTCGCGAATAGAGTCGACCACCTGCGCGATCTGGTCAACGTGCCGACCGTCCGCCGTGGGCCAACTGCGCCACTGGTAACCGTACACAGGCCCCAGGTTGCCGTTGCCGTCCGCCCACTCGTCCCAGATCGTCACCCCGTTGTCTTGCAGATACTTAACGTTCGTGTCCCCCTTCAGGAACCACAGCAACTCATGGATGATCGACCGCAAGTGCAGCTTCTTGGTCGTCAGCGCCGGAAACCCCGCCGACAGATCGAACCTCATCTGATGCCCGAACACACTCCGCGTCCCCGTCCCCGTGCGGTCTCCCTTTTCGACGCCCTCCGCCTTTATCCTGCGGAGCAGATCCAAGTATTGCTGCATACGTTTTCCTGTTTCTAAGATGCGGGATAAGATTTCAGCTCCATCTCCCCGTCCGGTTTCAGGACGGCATAAGTGGGGTTCACGATCCACTCGCCGAGTACGATCGCCCGTCGCCCGTCGCCCATATCATAATCGACGGCCGTGTGTAAGTGCCCGAAGATAAAGTAGTCGACCGCCACGCACACGGAGTACTGACGCGCATATTGTATAAGGTATTCTTTCTCGCCCGCGAAGTAATGCGATATGCGTTTCGATTTACGGCTCTTATTCGACCACCACAACCCGAACCTCATAGCCTGATTGGGATGTACGACCACCGAGAATATCTTGTGCCAAAAACTGCGAGAGTAGAAAAAATGGTTCATAACCCTGATCCCCAACGGCTTCCGCAGATAAAGGTTGTCGCCGTGCGCTACGAACACCTCCTTGCCATAAAGTTCGAACACTTCAGCGCGGTGATGGAGCGTCAGCCCACACTCCGCGTGAAGGTATTCATATGCCCAAAGATCGTGGTTGCCGGTGAAAAAATGTATTCTGATGCCACGGTCTGTAAGTTCAGAGAATTTACCCAACAGGCGCGAGAACCCCCGCGGTATGACCCGCTTCCACTCGAACCAGAAGTCGAACACATCGCCCACGAGGAATATCGCCCGTGCGTCGGCCGAGATCTCGTCGAGCCACCTGACCACCATTTTCTCCCTTTCGAGCGAGGGCATGCGGTAGTTGAGGCCCAAGTGCATATCCGAAGCGAAATAGTACATCGCAGGCAGGGATTACAGCAGTTTGCGCACCTCGCGGGCAAGGTCTTCGCCGTACACGTCGCGAGCCACGATATTACCTTGACGGTCGAGCAGGAAGTTGGTCGGCACGCGCGATACGTTGTACTGCCTCACCGCGGGGCTGTCCATGCCCTTGAAGTCGCACACCGTCACCCACGGCAGTTTCTGGTTCTGCACGGCGAGTATCCACCGCGCCTTCTCCGTATCGAGCGCCACCTGATATACCTTGAACCCCTTGTCTCCGGCCTCGTCCCACACTTTCCGCATCTCGGCGTTGTTGAGCGTCCCCGCCGGGAGCGACGAGTGCCAGAAGTCGACGAGTATCACATTGCCCTCGAGGTTCGACAGCAGATGGTTGTTGCCGTACATGTCGGGCATATAGATATCAGGGTATTTGTCTCCATCACCCGCGAACTTTTCGGAGATCATATCCCAAAAGAAGTTCTTGCTGTCCACTTCGTCGACCTCCCGGCCCAGCGCCTGAACGTATGGCGATTCGGGGTGGTATTTCCGGGTCGAATCGGCGATCATCCGATAGTAGAGTATGTCGTTGTTCTGATCGAACAGGTATGGCTGGTGCGGAAGCCGCTGGTAGAGCGCATAGAGCGACGAATGCGACGAGGGCTGCGAGATTATGAACGCAAGGTGCTCGCGCTTGATCCTGTTGGTCTCCCTGACGAACGCCATGTAGGCCTCCCTCTGTTCATCGCCCGTGGTGTTCACGACCACCGTGCGCATCGAATCAAGAGCAAGAGCGCCGTTGCCCAGAAGCATTTTCAACTCGCGCAGGCGTTCCGATTCCGCCGACCCCTCCACTGTGTAATTCTGCCCCACGGCGCCGATCGAGTTCACCGTCACCTTTTCGTCGGGCGAAAGGAAGAGCGGGATCACGTCGTTCTCGTAATGCAGGTTGTAGAGTGTGGGCGTATTGGGCGGGGTGACCTCCAGCCGGAAATCGCCTTTTCTGTTCAGCGTGGTCGAATCGACCATGCGCTGGTCTCCGGGCAGCACCTGTTCGAGGTACACATTCCCGTCGGAATGTCCGGCAAAACGCCCGTTGAGTTTCACTTCGCCCTCCTGGGAGCAGGCCCCTAAAAGTACTGCACCTGCCGATGCTGCTATAATCCCGTTAAGTTTCATTGCTTTATATTTAGACCCGCAAAGATAGTTATAAATAACAAAGATAATAAACGGGCCCGTAAAAACGGCATGAGAGGGAAGAAAAAGGAGCGAAATATTCGGACTTTCGGCGTCGAATTTCCGGGGATGCGCAGTTTTTTTGCGCAAAGTATTGTTTCGAGCCGATTTTTGATTACCTTTGCACCACTATATCGCGGGGTGGAGCAGTTGGCAGCTCGTTGGGCTCATAACCCAAAGGTCGGAGGTTCGAGTCCTCCCCCCGCTACTAAACCCGGGATTCTTGTGGAAATCTCGGGTTTTTCTATAGTATTACTTCTGCAAATAGCTGATACTGAGGCTATACATTCTAAGGAAGAGTTGTCGGTTTGAGTTAGATAACCTTGAATATCTTTTTTCCACACAACGCCATTAGGGGACACCAATCGTTGCAGTTTTTGGCACTCTTCAAAGTTACCCTTCCTCCACAAACCACCTAATTAACAGACATATGCAAACGCATCGCCAACGAATTTAGTCAAGCTAGATAGATTTTCACCATTTTCCTCCAATCCACGCTCAATGCCCGCCAACTGATCCTTCAGAGCGTTGATAGTCGCCGAATAGACTTCCTCGCCGATCTTTCCCAAACCAAACTTGATATTAACATCGTCTATCTGCTTTTTGCACTCCGTATGCCTTTTAGTCAGATCCTTTTGAATGGACTGCTTATTTTGATTCGCATTGTTGAACGCTTTTTTTAACAGCGCAGTGAAAATTGGGATATACTCTTCAGGTATCTGAAAACTCCCCAGTATCTTGGCATACGCATCGTGCATCTTATCCGCACTATTGTTGTTGTGGCACCCGACACTATTACACTTATAATATGCCTTCCCTTTCGCAATATATCCTGTCATCAGTCGCCCGCAATCCCCGCAAATAATGTGTCGCTTTAACGGGAAATCGGGAGTTACTTTGGCGTGCTCATACTTATGTGTGGGTAATCCCGTTGACCTTATTGAAGGTTTCCTCGTCTATCAAAACTTCTTGATTAGTATCTGTAATATCGCGCATTATTGTGAATGCTGCGTTTATTTCAATGGTTCCGGGCCCACCGTTTCCTGCTCGGTACCCTCCACGGTGTTATACGGATCCCAACCGCCGGAGACGTTCAGTGCGTCTAAACTCAGTATCGGAAGGTTGACGGGGACCGTTATGCTCAAGTTGGTCAGACCACCGTTCAGACCCACCCCGGATTCGCCCAACAATGCCGCTGTCAGATCTTTAGTCAATGCTTCTACCGAGGAGTTTGCATAACCCAAAATGTCGTTCAAGCCGAAATCCAGTGTGGTAAGAGGGATCGATACGCTAAGTCCATTGAACACATTATCGAGCAAACCGCCGAGTGTTTTTTTGAGGTCGGCGATATCGAGGGCATCCAGACCTATCGTCAGGCTATCCTGCTTTTGGCTATAATCGTCTATGCCGAGGTCGGCCAGCGAGTATTCGTTATACATCTTAAGGTTGCCGGGAGCGTTAATAAGCAACTCATCCTCTATATCGAACAAAGCGCCGTTAAGAAGGTACTTGCTCTCCGCAACATCGTCGAGAAGCAAGCCTCCCACCAACCCGGGCATGGCCGCATTGATCCTGTTCAGCGTTATCATCTCCACGCCGGCACCGTCGCCGTCTATATCTTCGAAGCCCATGAATTTGGTTATCACAACCCTTTTTCTTTCACCGTCCGTAGTGTCGCTTACGATCGGGATATAGTATTTATGCGGGTTCGGGTCCCTGCGTTTTACCTCCATATCGAAACCGAACTGCGTGGGTTGGTTCGTTACGGTAACCACCGCGCCGTCGGCATAAGTCCACGGATTGAGCAGGGGGCCGAGCAGTTGCACCAACGGAACGCCGCCGTTGTTGGTTTCGAGTATGCTGCCCACTTCATGTACGATGGCTTTCAGCAAATTATCGTAAAGTATATCGACTATAGGGTCGAGAAGGGCGTTCAGCAGAGGATCGAGGAGCACACCGGCTACCGCTTCCACGATCCCGCCAAGCGATGGCTGCGGGATAAGGGGGGGGAGAGGGAGACTGATCCCGTCGAGTACAACGTCGAGCACGCCTCCGACCGCTCCGCCTGCTACATCCTGTAATGCAGGCAGAACTAAACCGGAGACAAGATCTTTCGAGACTATATCATCGACAAGACTGTACACGAGGCTGTCGAGCGCCTCCTGGGCGTCGACAAGCGACCGGTATCCCTTGAAAACCCCCACGATGCGCTGTAAATAGACTTCTTCATCGGAGTCCGTATCCGAGAACTCGATAACATCCATGAAAAAGTCGGGGTCGTCGGCGCCCAGCAGGTAGGGCAGGTTGAGCCTCGCCTGATCGAAACCGAGCTCGTAATCCGTGAGCAGATCGTTCGGCAGGGGCATGGAGATGGTGTCGCCTCCTTTACGGAACAGGTCGGGGTCGGTATTGGCTACAAATACCGCCTTATATTTGCCAACGGGCAGGGTGTCGGTGATCGAGGGCAGCGGCCAATCCTGCTCGTTGTCGCTATTGTCATGGTCGAAGTCGTCGTAGATGAGCCTGTCCTTGACAAAAGTACCGTCGTCCTCGTATATCAGATAGCGCAGGTCGAACACGCGGGGGTCCTCCCCTGTGACCCCGTCGAAATCCGCCTCGGCCCTGGTGCCGGGGGTCGTGAATGTGGCTACGAACCAGCCCTCGGGAACATCGCCATGCAGGGAACTGCCTACATGTTGCCCCTTTGTGATTTCATCGTTTGTGCATCCCGCCATAATGGCGACCGACAGTACGGCCGAGAGGATATATATGTAATGTCTCATGATAATTCGATTTTAAGTGTTGACCGTGGGATCGGGATTGCCGTCGGGGTCGATATGCGGAGTCTCGTCGGTGCCGTCCCAGTTATCGTCGTCGAGATTGATGCCTGTGTCGCCAGGATTGGCCACGAAGAGTTCCTGCCCGAGGATGACGCTCCGGTAGTCGCCGCTCAGGTTGATGGCCTGATTGGCTGCCAGATTGAATTCGTTGCCGCCGGAGGTGGCCACACGTACACGGGCTATCTGCTCTCGGGTCGCTGTGTCCACCGCTTCGATCTCCATCGTCAGCGGTGTGCCGCCGGTGGGGAAGTAGAAGCGGGAATAGCTGCTTACGCCGCCCGCGGTTGTCATCTGGTAATAACCGGTTTGTGTATAGTTGTCAGCCGCCGTTCTGCCGATCGCCATCCACCGGGAGACGAAGGAAGATGTGTGGTAGAGCCTCATATCCACCCCGTCAGGGACGCTTGTCAGCGTCACGGACAGGCCGCCCACCATCCTTACGAGGGTGGCCGATACCGACGTACCGCTGCCCGGACGGAACGGATCGCTCACGTCGTAGAACAACTCGGTGTTCTGCGGGGAGAGGTTCCCCGTCATCATGTCTTCGATACTCAGATCGGAAAGGGAGCCTTCATAGTTGATAACTATGTCGTCTGTTTGAGGGTCTTGGTTATAAAAGTCATAATTTTGCCGGTTGAAACCGAGCACAACGAGTCGGCAGGTCGACAGCGGCGAGAGAAGGACCTTGATGTCCTCGACCGGGAACAGGTCGACGTCCATCTGTACCACCAGATCGGGCGCGGCCGTGTAGTTTGCGTTATCTTCCGGCAGGGCATTGCTTTTGGTGTACGGTATCACGAGGATACGGTCGACGCTCAGGGGGTCGTCGTCGCTGAACGCACGCGTGTCTATAACGTTGTCCGCACCGATCCGCATGTCGATCTCGACAGGATCGCCCCAATCCGGGCCGCTCTGGCACGACCACAACATACATACGCCCAGAATGAGGGCCGCAGCCATGCGGTATGGGTCTGAAAATGGTTTCATACTGGTATCGCGTTCGTCGATCAATTGTTTTTATTGAGATAATAGATAAGGGGCATACCTTCGGCAAGGTATGGGAAAGTATGCCCCCATATAAGAGAGAGGTCGAACCTGTGTAGGCAGGTTACTATTCGGTTTGCGGTGCTTCTTCCAGCTCGAGATTCGTCACGGTATCCCAGTTGCGTGATATGTTGGCCGTGATGGACTCGCTGTGGGACAGGCTTGCGGGGGTGTCGTCCTGGTTGGGGCTGCCTGTTCCGGCTTCGTCTTCGGTAGTCGTATCGTCGTCTTTACCGTCTGCGCCATTCGTGCCGTCAGTGGTATTCTTAATGCCTATCGCCATCAGGGTGTTGGCGGGCAGGCCGGCTTCTTCGCCCGTGATATTCCAGGTCTTAAGATCTGTATCACCACCCTTAAGCACCAAAGTCATCTCGACCTCCCCTGTCTCGGGCACGACGGGCAGGACATAGCTGGAGCCTATATACGACCCCGGAACAAGGGATACACCGGACACTGTCTGTCCCGGGAAGACGCCGTTTACGGCACCTGTGAGGGGAATGGTCAAAACGTCGTATACCTGACTTGCAGGCGCGCCGGTACCGTCGTGCAGAAGTACGCTGGTACTGGCATGGGATACGCGAACGACAAGGGAGGTGACATTTACGCCGCCTATCTGATCTGGTATATCGGAAAGATAGACGAATATACCGGCAACCTTACGGGTCATGGGTATCGTAACATTTGCTCCTTTGTCGGCGGTGATAACTATGGGGTCATCGGCGCCAGCCGTGTCTTCTCCTGCAATGCCTGCGAATATCACATTCGTAGCGTCGTTTGCCTCCGCGATAGTTGCGGCAAAAGCGTCGAAACTGACAGGGGTCGTATCCGGGTCTGTGCCGGTGGCGGTGAGAATGCCATAGTCGGCGGCGGCTACACGTCCTACCGCTATGAATTTATAATTCCCCGGGTCGATAAGGTTTTCGCCTGCGAGTGTCGTCGAGCCGCTATTCGAGCCGGCCTCACCTATGAACCCCGTCAGGGGTATGGCATAGCTGCCGTAATAGAGATAGTCGCTTCCGTTTTGTGCGAATGCGTAGACGGTAACGTCACCCAATGCTGGTATCGGTCCCTCCTCGCTCGTGGAGTTGATATCGGCGCGGGTGTGGATCGAATTGACGGCGGTCACTTTGAATGTTACGGCACCTGCTTTGCCGCCGGTACCCGGTTCTGATTTCGAGCAAGCGCCCAAAAGCAGGCCGCACGCAGCGATCATTAAGATAACTTTTTTCATAATAGTAAAAGATTTAGTTAATAAATATGGTATTTTAATAGAGTATACTTCTACATGTCATCGGATATGATGTCGAGCGGAACGACGCGGTCCCACTCCCCGTCTATATAGACATAGACCACATGGCCGTCCGTGGGGTCGATCCGCTCCCTTATTCCGCTTACCTCGTTCCTGTTTATGGTGACGGTGGTGATATCGCGGCTGTTGCGTTCGCCGTCTGCATCCACAAAGGTGATGCTCACTGTGGACTCGCCAGCGTCAACGGTGGGCGCGAGCATAATGGTCATGGTCATGTCGATGCCGGTGACCTCGAACTCTTTGGTGACCGAGGTCGAGCCGGAGTAGTTCATCTCCCCGTCGACAGCCGCATATAGGTTGTCCACGGTGATAGAGAGGCTTGCGGCCGACGCGGGGATATTCTCCATAAATACCACCAGCATGCCCTTTGCCCTGTGCATCTTTATATCGACGTCGGCCGTAGGCGGTATGGGAACGTCGGCGGTACCTATATATATGTCGCTGTACTCGCGCCCTTCGGGATGAAGTGTTATCGTCGCGGAGGATTGGCCGAAGGTTTGCGAAAAATCGGTCTCGTTGCCTATCGCCGTGACACGGTTGGTGCCTGCGGACCAGGATTCGACGGACAGGTCGTAAACTTCGCCGGCCGGGCTCAGGGTGGCATTATATACCTGATAGTCGGACAGGGCGGCATTGTGGCGCCACAAAGTGAGAGAGTTCACATAGGAGGAGAAGGGCAGGGACTCGTCCACGACCACGATCGGATCTCCGAACTGTGCCCCGTTGGTGTAATTCTTGTCTGCCACCGAAACGACATGTTTCCATGGGTTTGCCGGCGGCTCGGCAGGCTCGCAATCTCCGTAATCGTTTATGCACGAAACCGCAAGCGCGGGGAGTAAGAGGAGCAAAAGGCTGGTAGTACAACTATACGGTTTCAATTCTTTAATAATTTTAATAATACATTATTGATAATGACATATTTTGTGTGGATTGACTTCAATATTCGTGCCATTGGCCAAGAATTGGGAAGCAGAAGTCAAGGGCTTGTTCGGAGATCTCCCCTCTCGCCGTTTTTCGCAGAATACAGGCTACATCCCGGCCATCAGCGAACAAGCTCGCAGGGGGTTAGGGTTGCACTATTTATCTCATTCAGCGTGCCCGGTAGCAGATTCAGAAGCCTATTTAAGAGTCTGTATAAAAAAGATTAATATAAAATACTGGCCACCAGTTGTTTAATTGGATGTTTATGCGTAACTTTATGTTTACCAGGGCATTAAAGTATGCGAAATTATCCAACCAACCTTACCGATAGCCAATACAGCACAATTATACGCATCATTGCCAACAACCGCAAAAGAAAACGTTCATTGAAGCCCGTACTCGATGCCATTTTCTACCTGTTAAAGACAGGTTGTCAGTGGCGTATGCTTCCCTCGGATTTCCCATGTTGGCGCTCGGTATACTACTATTTTACCAAGTGGAGCCGCGACATAAACCTTGCATATCTCTTTGAAACACAGAATACTCGACGCTACCAACGAACAAAGGGATAGTGCGGCCAAAACTCCCGGAAACACCCACCCGAACCCCCGCAAACTAAAAACACCCGCTCCGGCAGGTGTTTTCGTGAATAATATGTATTTTTGTCCCGAGGGTTATTTGACAGCAAAGCACCGCATGGAACGGAAACAAGAACGGTTGCCAAGTCGTTGCCTATTCCCTCTCAAAATCAATCTAACTATCTGTAAATTTAGATGTTAGTATCAAGCTGTACATTTGTGGCATGGTAATCGACCGTTTCCTGACATACATCCGTGCCGAAAAACGATATTCGGAGCACACCGCACTGAATTACGGGCGCGATATCCGCCGTTTTTTCGCCGATACCGGCATCGACGAGGCGGATTTCGACCCCCGTATGGTCACATCCGACGATATCCGTGCGTGGATAGTGTTGCTCACCGAGGGCGGCCTGAGCGCGGCGTCGGTGAACAGGATGACAAGTTCGCTGCGGTCGTTCTTCAAGTGGCTGCGTAAGACGGAAGCTGTCGAGCACGATCCATTCCTGCGCATTGGCAGCCAGCGAACCCCCGCGCGCCTGCCGGGCTATATCACCGAGGCTAAGATGGGCGAGGTGGTCCTCGACGTCGAGCGGCAGGCAGAGGACGACAGTTTTGAAGCGATGCGCAACGCGCTGGTCATCGTGCTGTTCTACTCCACGGGGATGCGTCTGGCAGAACTGTTGGACATACGCTTCGACGACTTTTCGGATAATTTCCACACCCTGCGGATCAGGGGTAAGGGCAATAAGGAGCGCGTTGTTCCGCTGATAGAATACGCCGCGGGAAAGGTTTCCGAGTACGTTGAGCGAATTAAATCCGAAAAAATTTGCGAATCCGCGGATAATTTCCTATTTTTAAACAGTCGGGGCAAACCCGTCTCGCGCACCGGGATTTACCGCGTTGTGCGCGGGGAGTTGTCCCGTATGGGAGTACAGGGAAAACGCAGCCCCCACGTACTGCGCCACACGTTCGCGACCCACATGCTTAACGACGGGGCCGACATACGCGAGATACAGGAGATGCTGGGCCACAGTTCGCTCGCCGCGACACAGGTCTACACCCACAACAGCATCTCGCAGCTGAAGGAGGCATACCGCGGCGCTCACCCCCGTGGGCGGAAGAAGTAAATTATTGGGATTGATTATGGCCAAAAATATCCATTCGATAACGATCGTTGCATTGCTGATACTGCTGGCGGGCAACGCAAGCGGTGTGAATCCCCCGGGCAGACAGGATTCGACGGCGATAGTCAATGAATTTACACGGGCACTACCATTGCCGGTGGTGGCCGACGGTACCTACGCCGGGTACATATCACCAGATGCGGATATCGTTAGGCTGCAACCTGAGGATTACGACGCAGCCAAGTATAAATTGGCCATCCGGATAACCGACGTCCGTATAGACGGACGCAGGGCGGTAGTCGAAGCGGCGCAGTACCCTTTGCAGGACGGCGGGGTCTGTATAAAATGGAACCTGAAAAAGAAAAGGGGCAAATGGGTGACGGTGGATAAACACAGTGAAAACAGCGTTATTTTATACGATTAAACTCAAAACAAGGAGGAATTGATTATGAACGTTAAGATCCAATCCGTGAAATTCGATGCAGACAAGAAGCTGGTCGATTTCGTGAATGCAAAAATGTCAAAGCTCGAACGGTTCGCAGAGGACGCAGTGGGTGTCGAGGTGATTATGAAGGTTGACAAAGACCACGACCACGGCAATAAGGTTGCAACGGTGATCCTCGGCATGCCCGGCGGCGAACTCGTTGCCGAAGAGCGCGCCAAGACTTTCGAAGAGGCCCTCGACGAAGCGATCGAGGCTCTCAAAAAGCAGATAGCAAAACATAAAGACCGGTTCAATAAATAGCGTACCTGAATAAACTGATAACGGCGGACCATGTTCCGCCGTTATTTTTGCCGTCTGGTGTCTCCCGACAACATAGCTATGATAGTCATCCAAAGAAATAGCCCCTTAAACGTTTTGTATTATGAAATATAAGCATAACTTTGTGCAACAACCCAAACTGTAAGCAAAACAATGCACAAAGTTACGACCTTAAACCAATTTATAATCGAAAAGCAGTCGGAGTACCCGGGTGCGACCGGCGAGCTTTCGGGACTACTCCACCATATCGGCATCGCCGCAAAGAAGGTCCACCGTGAGGTGAATAAAGCGGGGCTTGCCGACATCCTCGGGCGCGTGGGGAGCATAAACGTGCAGGGCGAGGAGCAGCAAAAACTCGACGCATTCGCCGACCGGATATTCATGGACGAACTCCGGGCGAGCGGACAGTGCTGCGGGGTGGCGACCGAGGAGAATGCCGACATAATCGTCTTCGACGAGGGCCTTTGCCGCGATGCCAAGTATATCGTCTGCATGGATCCGCTCGACGGCTCGTCGAACATCGACGTGAACGTGTCGGTGGGCACGATCTTCTCAATATACCGACGCCTGTCGCCGGTGGGGAGCGAACCGTCGCTCGAAGATTTCCTCCAGAAAGGGCGCAACCAGATCGCCGCAGGGTACATCATCTACGGCTCGTCGACCATGCTCGTCTACTCGACCGGCAATGGGGTGAACGGCTTCACGCTCGACATCTCGATCGGGGAGTTCTGCCTTTCGCATCCCGGCATAAAGACGCCCGAGAACGGGAAACTCTACTCGGTGAACGAGGGTAACTACGCGAACTTCCCAATGGGGATCAAACGCTATATCAAATATTGCCAGGAGATCGACCCCGCAACGCAGCGTCCCTACACGACGCGATATATCGGATCGCTGGTGGCCGACTTCCACCGCAATATGCTAAAAGGAGGGTTGTTCCTCTATCCGCCAACCAACTCACATCCGCGCGGCAAGCTGCGGCTGAGCTACGAGTGCAACCCGGTGGCTTTCCTCGCCGAGCAGTCGGGCGGAGTCGCCACCGACGGCAAGGCCTGCATCCTCGACCTGCAGCCCACGTCGATCCATGAACGCGTACCTATATATATAGGTTCGCGGAATATGGTGGAAAAACTTCTGGAGTTCATCGCTCCGCCCGATGCGCATGCGTATGAGTAATAAGCCGTTCCGGATTGCAAGTGCCAGCGCTCCCTGTCGGGCACAAAAGTGCGGCCTGATACAGGAATTCCGATGGTCGGACGTAGGCTAAATGGTCTGGCGATCACGATTTTTGAAATTATTTCGCCGCAAAAGTTGTGGAATAATAAAAAGAATTGTACTTTTGACCCCGCGTTCTCAAAAATAGAAGACGGGGGGCTGAGGTGATCGGAGGTGATGGACAGGTTGTTGCAGGTCCCGGGAAAGATTTTAGGCCGAATATTTTGCGAATTAAAATTTTATTCGTAATTTCGCACCCCTAAAATGGAGTAAACTGCCGATGTAGCTCAGTTGGCCAGAGCAGCTGATTTGTAATCAGCTGGTCGGGGGTTCGAATCCCTCCATCGGCTCGAAAGCAAGAGCTCCGGTAAAGAAAAATGCTGGCGAAGCCAGTGGAGTTTCGGGCAAGCGGCGATCGAATTTATTCGAAAGAGCCGATTGCACTAAACTCCGAATAATTGCGAAGCAATTATCATTTTTCGGCGGTGGGAAGCGCGCCTTTCGAAAAGCCACCCCAAAACGGGATGGGCGAGCAGGAGCGAAGCGGGCGAGCCAATCCTCGGGATGCAGCAAGAGCGAAGCGATTTGTGGGCAGAAAAAGTTCTTAAAAATAAGGGAGAAATACCAGAGTGGCCAAATGGGGCAGACTGTAAATCTGCTGACGTACGTCTTCGGTGGTTCGAATCCATCTTCTCCCACAAAGAAAAGTTGTTTTGCCAAAGGTAAAACAACTCGTTCGATGAAAAATCCCGAAGCAAATTCATTTGCGGGAGGGATTATTCCTCGAACGAGAATTTCCCGAAGGGAAATTACTTTTCAACGTTGTAAGGGTCCCGCCGGGAGGCAATGGATGGGCGAGCAAAGCGAGCCAATCCGTTTTTTGAATAGGGATCAGTGAATTGCGGAAGTAGCTCAGTTGATAGAGCATCAGCCTTCCAAGCTGAGGGTCGCGAGTTTGAGCCTCGTCTTCCGCTCGAAAAGGAAATTTTACCGGCCGGCGGAATAGCTTCGCATGGCTGGTGGTGCGTCTGAAAAGGCGACAATGAAACACGACAAAGCGAGTAAACAATTTTAAAATAACATTCAGATTATGGCAAAAGAGAAATTTGACAGGTCCAAACCGCACGTAAACATCGGTACCATTGGACACGTAGACCACGGTAAAACCACCCTGACGGCTGCGATCACCACCGTTCTTGCAAAGAAAGGTCTTTCGGAACTCCGTTCGTTCGACTCGATCGACAACGCTCCCGAAGAAAAGGAACGCGGTATCACGATCAATACGGCCCACGTCGAGTACCAGACGGCCAACCGCCACTACGCTCACGTTGACTGCCCCGGCCATGCCGACTACGTTAAGAACATGGTTACGGGTGCCGCCCAGATGGACGGTGCGATCCTCGTGGTTGCAGCAACCGACGGCCCCATGCCCCAGACCAACGAGCACGTGCTTCTGGCCCGCCAGGTGAACGTTCCGAAGATCGTTGTGTTCCTGAACAAGTGTGACATGGTGGACGACCCCGAAATGCTCGACCTCGTCGAGATGGAGGTTCGCGACCTGCTCAGCAAGTATAACTTCGAGGGCGACGATGCTCCCGTTATCCGCGGTTCCGCACTCGGCGGCCTCAATGGCGACGCCGCTTGGGAAGAGAAGATCATGGAGCTGATGGACAGCGTCGACAGCTTTATTCCGATCCCCCCGCGCGAGAACGAAAAACCGTTCCTCATGCCGGTCGAGGACGTATTCTCGATCACAGGCCGCGGTACCGTTCTTACGGGCCGTATCGAAACCGGTGTGATCCACGTGGGTGATCCGGTTGAGATCGTGGGTCTGGGCGAAAAGCAGACTTCGACTTGTACTGGCGTCGCAAGCTGCTCGATCAGGGCGAGGCCGGCGACAACGTTGGTCTGCTGATGCGCGGTATCGACAAGAAAGAGGTTAAGCGCGGTATGGTCGTTGCCAAACCGGGTTCGATCAAACCCCACACCAAGTTCGAGGCTGAGGTCTACATCCTCAAGAAAGAGGAAGGCGGCCGTCACACTCCGTTCCACCACAAATACCGTCCGCAGTTCTACCTGCGTACGCTCGATATCACCGGTGAGGTAGAACTTCCCGCTGGCGTCGACATGGTAATGCCGGGTGACAACGTGACCATCACCGTTACCCTGATCTACGAGGTGGCCCTGAACGTTGGTTTGCGTTTCGCTATCCGCGAGGGCGGCCGTACGGTTGGTGCAGGTCAGATCACCAAAATTATCGAATAAGGGCTGCTGCGGGCCTGTGGTTCGCGCGACTTTACGATCATAGAAAAGGGGAGCCTGAAACTCTTGCTCCCCTTTATATACGAGTGTAGTTCAAGGGTAGAATAGCGGTCTCCAAAACCGTTGATGGGAGTTCGAATCTCTCCACTCGTGCCAAA
>QMCD01001548.1_pt1 | contig 26172 bp, 19 predicted proteins | sample 1821841 | NCBI WGS metagenome assembly QMCD01 (sample SAMN01991225, study PRJNA193472) | Termite gut metagenome, whole genome shotgun sequencing project. | isolation source: worker | host: Macrotermes natalensis | reverse complement strand
GCTCCGTGGGGCGAGAGGAATCTTGGCGTAAAGTACGACAAAACTCCTATCGACCGACCAGCGGCCTTTCTGAATACGTCATCCGTGGAACGGATACGATTATTCCTCGACAGGTTGCACCTCTGCAGAGCCTGCCTCCGCTTCACCGGACAAGACAAGTATAACACACGAAATCGTGAAAGGAAAATATTTTTCGAAAAAATCGAAACGTTTGACGTCGAACCGTTATTGTGACGGTTCCTTGAAATCAACGAGGTTCGTAGCACTCCATCGATTCGGTGGATGCAAGTCCTATCGGACGCACTCGTGAGTTGAACCCATTGATATTCAAGACAATCGGAGAAAATCATCAGTGCCGGTGTCATTGACGCCGGGCGTCCCTCGGTCATCGGGGGCCGTGATCACGAAGGGATGGATGGGGGCGCAAGCGGCGAGTGGACCGTGTGACCGAACGGGTCGGGCAGCCTCGAAAATGATGTGACCGGACGAATCGACGAAAAAAGAATCGCGAGAAAAAAACAGCATACCGGAAGACAGCTTCATGCAAACTCCGACCGATTCGGAGCCGATCGCCGTACGCCCACAAGTATAAATTTTCACTCAAAAATCGAGAGAGACCTCCCTTGACGTATTGGTATCTTTCAGGGATGGAACCCTTACATAAAAGCCCTGATCCGTCCCAAGAATCCGACATCGCAAAAAACGGCCAAACGGGGCGGGCCGGGAGGCCCGGTGGGAAAAGAGCCGACCGGGAAGGCGGAGCGGCACACGGGGCCGGTCCGGGGGCGACAGGCGAAAGACGGCGGAGCGGGCCGAATTCCGGTGGGCTTTCGGCTCAAAAAACCGAGAAAACCGATGCTTCGAACGGCTCAAAACCCTTGTTTTCGGCGTTCATCGCGCGGATCGCCAAGGCGCCAAGTCCGAAATCGCGGCAAATCGGTGCAAAAGAGGGCGTATTTGACGGCGCACTTTCGGGCACACCGGCATATTTCGGGCCGTCAAAATATGCAAAAAGAAAGCCGTAACTCCTTGCGGTTAAAAGGCTTAGAAATACACCCCAGAGGACTCGAACCTCTAACCTTCGGTTCCGTAGACTAGGCGCATCTTAACAGGTCAAAACAACGTAACTCTTGACGTGTCAAACGTTTTCGCAAAGATGGGCGACCATCTTTTGAGTGCAAATCGATGCAAATAGCGACGTTCTTGTTTGCGCAATTCCGTTCACATGGCCCTGGCGTTTTCCCTGGGACATTTCGCACTGGTATTGCGCGATTCCGACGAACCTCGCGGATTTTTTCGGCTGCCGTTCTACTTGGCGAGTTTCGCGCCGAGTTCGAACGCCTGCTGCAATTCGAGCGGAAAAACCTCCTCGTGCCGCCGGAGTTTTTCCGGAACGTCGAAATAATCGACCTCGTACTTCGAGTAATCATCGAACTGTTTCGTGTCGCAGGAAAGCAAAACCTCGCAGGGAGCGAAGAGCTTTTCCATGATCCCCTTGGCGGTGGCCACGACGCGGTCCTTACCGTAGGTGGCTATGTCTTCCTGCTTGACGTTCATCGTGTACACGAGGGCCGTCGCCTTCTTCCGGGGAGAGAGCGGCGGTTTCTTCTCCGTGTACAGATAATACTGGAACCAGAGCCGCTCCTGAAAAGCCAGCAAGAAGCTGCTTTCCTGCATGAAGTAAAACGGCGTTCCGAGCACGAGCACATCGGCTTCATGCGATTTTTGCAGCACCGGCGTCAAATCGTCCTTCATCGCACAACGACCGTACGATTTCCCGCCGACCAACTTGCAGGCAAAGCAACTCGTGCAGCCCATGTAATTCAGGTCGACGAGATGGACGAGTTCGGCCTCGGCCCCGGTACTTTTCGCTCCGTCGACGATCTTGCCGAGCAGCGAGGCTGTGTTCTTGGTCTTCCGGGGACTCCCGTTGATCGCGAGCAGTTTCATGGCATTTCCTTTATGGCGCGTTTAGGTCGTAACGACGACTTCGATGTCCTTGTCGATGCTGTTGCGCACCGGGCAGGCATTGAGGGCGGCCAGATACTTTTTCCGGTCGACTTCGTCAATCGAGGCGTCGAACTCGACCTTCAGCGTGAGCCGGGTCACATGCTCCGGCTTGCCGGAAAATTCGGCGCCGACCGTGATATTCGTCGTACCGAGCGACTTGCCGCGATGCTTTGCCATTTCGCCCATCGTCGCCAGTAAACAGGCAGCCACGGAACCCGCGAACAGATCGCCGGGGCAAAACAACCGGCCTTCGCCGCCGACTTGCTTCGGCAAATCGGTTTCGATCACGCTCCCGTTTTTTGCATGTCTGAGCATCGTGATGCCGTTATCAGCATGCGTACAAATAATTTTCGCCATTGTTTTTCTCCACCGGTTGACATTCATTTTATCCGATTCGACGCTCTGCACCGAGAGCGATCGAAGGTTTCAACGGGCATGGTGATGAGTTTTCAATCCAACTCGTTCTCCTTTTTCTTTTTCCCTTCCAATCTTTTGATTTCGCGGTCGAAATCGGAGATGTACTCCTTGTCCTGCCGTTTGCGGAAGACCTCGTACTCGGCTTCCGCTTTGAGCTTGGCTTCCAACGCCGAGACCTTGCCGCTGTCGAGCAGGATCGGGTAGTCGGACAGTTCGAGAAATCGGTTCAGAAAATCGACCCATTCCGTCATCGTCGTGACGACGCCCCGCTGGGCGCGGTTTTCGGCGAGATCGAGATAAGCGGAGACGAGCCGGTTCAATTCTTTGACGCGGGCTTCGTTCAGGTAATTCTTGGCGATACTGACATCGGATTTCAAAATCTTGCCGCTCGGAGCCTGCTTCCACGTCGTCAAGCCCATGTTGACCTTCGCGGCGTCAGCAGAGGAGTAGATCAACTCCGCAGCCGTCTGCCCGTGAATCGCCCAATGCAGCTTGTTCTGAACCGTCGCGAAAAAGTCCTTCGTGACCGGCGACTTGGGATCGTAATCCGCCGAGAGCGCGTAGATGTCCGTGATTTTCTGGTAAAAACGCCGCTCACTGGCCCGGATTTCCCGGATACGCTCCAGCAATTCGTCAAAATAGTCGCGGCCGAACAATTGTTTTCCCTGCTTGAGACGCTCGTCGTCCAGCACGAAACCTTTGACGATGAATTCCCGCAGGGTCTTCGTCGCCCAAATCCGGAACTGCGTCGCCTGATAGCTGTTCACCCGGTAGCCGACGGCGATGATGGCGTCGAGGTTATATAATTCGACTTTCCGCTTAACTTTTCTCGCACCTTCATTTTGAACTATTTCCAAAATGGAAACAGTTGCGTCCCGCTGTAATTCTCCTTCATCGTAAATGTTGGTCAGGTGCTTGTTGATCGCGGGAATCTTAACCCCGAACAGCTCGGCGAGCGACTTTTGCGTCAACCAGACCGTTTCATCCTGGAAGACAACCTCCACCCGCACCGCCCCGTCCGGAGCCGTGTAAAGCAGAAATTGTCGATTTCTATCGTCGTGATTCGTCATACTTGCCTTCTTTTCATTCTTCGTTTTCAATACGCAGTACATGTCGCCGCTGAAGTTCATCTCGCAGTTCTTCTTCACTCGGCAGGACGAGCCGGTACTTCGACGCGAAAAGCTGCTGGCTCCCCTTCATCACCGAATAGTGAACAATCGTGTCGTCTTTGTCGGCACAGAGGATGATCCCCAGCGTCGGATTGTCCCCCTCCCCCCGTTTCAGGTCGTCGAACATCCGAACGTACATGTCCATCTGCCCGATGTCCTGGTGGGTCAGCTTCGAGGTTTTCAGGTCGATCAGTACGAAACACTTGAGCAAGTAGTTATAGAAAACGAGATCGACGTAAAAATGCGACGTCTCGCTGCTGATTCGAAACTGTCGCCCGACGAACGAAAAGCCCTTGCCGAGTTCGAGCAGGAATTGTTGCAACCGTTCGACGAGAGCCGTTTCGAGTGTGCTTTCGTGCCCTTCCCACGGTTCCAGCAGCCCAAGAAATTCCAGCACATACGGGTCTTTGACGAAATCGCCGGGAGAGGATTGGTCGGAGGCGACTGGGATCGTCGTTCGTTTCTCTGGAGCGTTCAGCCGCCGCTCGAAATCCAGCGTCTTGATACTTCGCTCTAACTCCCGGGTGCTCCAGTTCTGCTCCGCAGTTTCACGGATGTAAAATTCCCGTGCGACCGGATTCTCGACCCGCATGATGAGGCGATAGTGCGACCAACTCAATTCTCTACGCAGTGCGTAGAGTTTTTCCTCGGTTGGGAAAATGAGGTAAAATTGCTTGAAATTCCAAAGATTGGCGACGGAGAACCCCTTGCCGAATGCGTCGCCGAGTTGCCGGGACAGCTCGCGAATCAGGAAGGAGCCGTATTCGGCCCGTTCGTGGCCGGCCTGTTCTTCCTCGACGATCCGGCGTCCGATCTTCCAGTAAGCCTCGACCATGATGAAATTGACTGCGGCATAAGCCTGCCGCCTTGCTTCCGCGAGAATGAACCGAACGTCCTCGAAAAAGGGAGCATTCCTCTGTACGGCGTCGGGCTTTATGATTCCCTGTGCTTTTTTTGTCGCCTTCTTTGTTGTCTTCTTCACGGCTTTCTTTGGCATGGTTTTTATTGGTCTTTTACTTGTTTGTATGGTCTTTACGAACGCAAAATCTCGATCAACTCCTCCGCCGAGAGCTTCGTTGCTTGGTCCGTTCCTTCGAGCAGTTTGTCCGCGATGTCTCGCTTTTCATGATGCAAGCGGACGATCTTCTCTTCAATCGTTCCCTGCGTAATCAAACGATACACCGTCACGGGGCGTGTTTGGCCGATCCGATGCGCTCGATCCGTCGCCTGGTCTTCGACTGCCGGATTCCACCACGGGTCGGTGTGGATCACGTAATCCGCCGCCGTCAGATTCAAGCCGCTGCCGCCCGCCTTGATGCTGATGAGGAACGCGTCCGACTCGCCGGATTGAAAAGCGTCGACCCGCTTTTGCCGCTCCCGAACCGGCGTCGAGCCGTCGAGATACTGATACGAAATCCCCATCTCGTCGAGTTCCGCTTTCAGGATTTCGAGGTGCTTCACGAATTGACTGAACACGAGAACCTTGTGTTTGTTGTCTTGCAGCTCCTCCATGATCTCACGGAACGCTTCGAGTTTCGAGCTTTCGACCTTGCTGTTCGGCAATACCAGTTTCGGGTTGCAGCAGAGTTGCCGTAGTCGGGTGAGAGCGGCGAGAATCTGCAATCGGCCCGGTCCGGAATTCTTGTCCTTGATTTCCTGCAGCTCCTTGAGCGCGTTTTTCCTCGCCGCTTCGTACATCGCGGCTTCCTCACGGGAAAGTTCGATTTCCCGCACGATTTCCGTCTTGGCGGGGAGTTCCTCCATGACCTGCGATTTGGTTCGCCGCAGAATGAACGGATGCACGAGCCGCCTGAGCGTGCTCCGTGCCGAAGCCGAACCGTCCCGTTGGATCGGGACCGCGAATCGATCCTCGAACGATTTTTGCGAACCGAACAAACCCGGATTCAGAAAGCGGAACAGGCTCCAGAGTTCCGTCAAACGGTTTTCAATCGGTGTTCCGGTCATTCCGATCCGAAAATCCGCTTGCAGCATTGACGCCGCTTTCGCGCGGTTCGATTCGGGATTTTTGATCGCTTGGGCTTCGTCGAGGATCACGGTCGCATATTTTTTCTTCGCAAAAAGGTCGATTTCCTGTTGCATTAAGGTATAGCTCGTAATGAGCACATCCCGTTTTTTCGCGGAAGAAATCAGTTTGTCCCGTTCTGCTTTGGAGAACCCATTCCCGGCGGCGATCGGTTGGATTCGCTTGATTTTCAGCGTCGGCGCGAATTTCGCAGCTTCGCGTTCCCAGTTGAAGCAAACGGAAGTCGGAGCGACGACCAGCGACGGCCCTTGGTCCGCACGGAGCAAAAGGAGTGCAAGGGCTTGGATCGTTTTGCCGAGTCCCATGTCGTCGGCCAAGCAACAGCCGACGCCCCATTTCGCTGAACGAGCCAGCCAATCGTATCCGTCGAACTGATAATCCCGCAAATCGCCGACGAAACTTTTCGGGGCCGGAGCTTTGAAATCCCGTGCGGCGTCAATTCGCTTTTTCACGTCGTTCCAGACGGAATTTTTTTGCAACGTCGGAATCGCGTCGAAGAATTCTTCCATTCCGACAGCAGCGAGCGGATGCAGTTGAACGGTCTTTCCTTTGCTGTGCGAAAGTCGTTTGAGTTCGCCGAGACGTTTGCGGAATTCATTCGTCAGAGCAAGGAATTTTTGGTCCGATAATTTCACGAATCTGCTTTCGGAATCGTCGTCGAGCAGATCAAGCAGCTTTTGCAGTTCAATCGTTTCGTTGTCGACTTTGAGCGTTCCCGAAGCGGCGAGCCAATCCTCCGCCGAGGAAAACGACAGGTTGAAGTTGCCGAATGAGGCGGTCGAGGTTACGGAAAATTTTTCGCCGTACGGCCAGAAAACCTCGTAGCCCACGGCGTTCTTTTTTTCCGAGGCAAAATCCTTCAGCTCGGCAAGGAGGGCGAGCGCATCGGCCGGGGATTCGAAAACGTACTGATTCTCCGACTGGGCGGCTCCGTGTCCGAAGGCGGAAAACTGGGCGATGATTTCGTCGCGTTTTTTCCTTTCATCCTTGAGATTTCGCGTCGTCTGGACGTTTTTACCGCCGACTTCGCCGAGAATTTTCTCCGAACCGACGCCCGGCCTGTGTCCGGGACTGTCCGCTCCCAGAGGTCGCACGAAAAAGTCGGCCTGGATTCCTTCGCCGTTCGGAGCGAGATAAATATACGTCATCGCATGAACGGGAACCGCCGGAACATCGGCGAATTCGACCTTCGCATCGGTTTTTACGCTCATGTCCCCGGCGAGCTTTCCGAGCAGCGACGCCAACGCTCCTTGCGCCTTTTTCGGAAAGTCGCGTCCCTTCTCGCCGAGAATCGAGCGGATTTGCATCTCGGTCTTCGTCAGCCGGATTACCTTGATCCGGGTCGGCGATTCCTTGATCGTGAAGAAATCCGACTTGGAATCGTCCGGATTTCCATACTGCCCATACGCGCCGCTCTGGTGGATGTTATGGTACACCGTCAGCGGCGGCGAAAAGGAAACGTGAAGCTTGCCGTCTTTTTCCTGCATCGAAATTTCCGGCCGCGCATGGATCAGTTCGACGCGGGTCGACAACTTTTCCCGCTTCTCCGACATGCCGAAGAGAAGCGGATGCCCCACGAATTCCAGCGCGATTTCTTCCTTGAACGAATACTCGGTCGCGCTATTGTAATACCCTCGTTTGTTGATGACGCGGATTTTCGAGCAGATCATCCGATCCTGATCGGTCAGGTAATCGAGCTTGTTCTGCTGCTTGAACAACCGCGACATCGTGATCGACTTCTCTTCTCCCCACGAGCCGGACCGGGGCAGCCATTTTTGTTCGTAGGGATAGAATGCAAGGCTCCCATATTCGTAAAACACCCGCCAGATCAACCGGGCCTTGGGCTGTTCTTTTTTTGTCGCCGTTTTCTTCTTCGTCCCTTTCGGCGTTTCGCTCGCCAAGGCTTGCAGCGATTCGAGCCAGCGTTCCCATTCGTCCCGTGCGGTGAACAAATCTCGGAGCGGAACCGTTTTCGTGGCCTTGCGATAATCCGACACCGTTTTCAAATACGGCTTGACGGCGGTTTTGGCGATTCCGAGCGATTCGCAAACCTCGACGGTTTCCGCAGCTATCCAAGGGAAAGCCGATTCAGTCCTTGGGAGTATCTGAACCATGAATTGTTCGACTGCGGGCGTCGGCTTCAGTTGGAACCACGCGCTTTCATAAGCCGAGAGCAGCAGAGAAAGCCAAACAGGACGCATCGCGGTTTGCGATGTCGTGTTGATCGAGAGTTGATTCGGCGTTTTGCCGATCAATCGTTGCGCAATCATATCGATGAGGTTCCAGCATCCTTCCAGCCGCATCGGGAACTTGATGTCGACGCCGCGACTGACGTGATCCGCTTTGGCGACGGCGTATTTGGCGTTTTCCTGCACGGCGATGCGATTCCCTGCATGTAGTTCCGCGAGAGCGTGGAAAACACCGGACAAAAACGGAAGCACGGCGTTTTTAACCGCTTTCAGATTTCCCAACGACTTCAGCGCGATACGGTAGAGCTCGACGGCTTTGGAATATTCACCGGCGACGAAGGCTTGGTGCCCACCGCAAATGCCGAGTGCCGACGGTCCGTGAAAGCTCAACAAATCGGGATCGCCGATCTTTCCGGAGCACAAAGCGTAATCGAGAATCAAAACCTGCGTGACTGGATCGCATTTCGGGTCTTTTCCCGTTTCGATGAGAATGTTCCAAGTTTCGTCGAAGGAACATTCCAACTGGGAAATCGCGCGAAGCAGGAGATACTGAAGCACTAGGCAGCGAAATTCGATTTTCGCTGCCCGGAGCCAATTACGGTGTTGTTCACAGTTGGCTTCTTGGGGGACGAACAGACTCCATATCGCGCGATAAAAATCACCGACTCCGTCATACTGTTCGAGATAACGAAAAACTTCCGGCAGCGGCTTGATACCGTCGGTGATCAGGAGATGCCGGAGTTCCCGCACGAGGTCTTCCGGGTGTTTCGGGCGATCCCAGCTTCGATGTTCCGAATACGACGCCACGAAATAGCGACCGCCGATAAGCGTGAACAACACGTCGGCATATCGCTGGTACTGCCCGGACTCGACGAGATGGTGAACGATCCGTTCCCGTAAAACGCTTTTGCAGTGTAAAAACCCTTCGGTGGTAATGCCGATCCACCCGAGTTGCCGGAGTTCGTCGACGATCTTTTTGATCTTGTTTGGGTTCCAGGAATGTTTGTCGACGATGCTTCGGGAATAGCATGGTTTACCGTTGACACGTTCCGGAGTAAGATTCATGCAACCGCAGCACTCCTGGATTCGGATTTTCCGCACGGGCGCGGCGTGAATCGCGAGGAAGCAGAGCGCGTTTTTGAGGTCGTCCGGCAGGGAATCAAACGCTTCTTTCCAGTGTGTGCTATTTTTTTTCGAGGACGATTGGGCCATCGGATGGTTTCGAGATAATGAGGAGTCAAACGTGATACATTTCCGCCGGACACAGTTCGTTGAATTTTTTTTGCTCGAACAAATACCGGCGCAGTTCGAGGCAGAAATGGCATTTGCCGATGTAACCGGCGGCGTCGGGCTCGAATTTCGGGGCGAGACGTTTCTTGGCTTCAACCGGACCGCCGTCGCACAGGGCCATGAAAAACGGGGCGGTTTCTTCGTCGACCTTCGGATGCAGATTATCGACGTTCGCAACGAAAATACCGGGACAATGGCCGGTGAACAAATTGCCGTGCGGATCGATGTGGAAATGCGACGTCGAACGGAATGTCCGACCGCAGGCGTCGCCGGTAAACTTTTCGACCGGATATCGCTTCAAGCCATCGGCAAGTCGCTTTGCTGCTCTACCACAGGGATTCAAGTACGAATGAATGTTCCAGAGTGTTCCATCGGAAGGATCAATGCCGAGCAGACGACACGATTCCTGAATTGGATATTTTTTGTCGTGATCCGGCAGCTGCTCCATGAGCCGCAGCACTTCTCCGGTCCAGACGAAGGCCCCGCCGAAAACCTTGTTCGCCGCCCGGATCGCCGTTTTCGTGACGTTGAGCGGAATGAACTCCAAATGAAACAGCGACGCACTGATGAGCACGCCCGGCAATCCGGCGTCGCGAAGTTGTTTGAATCCGTCCATCGCGGTTTTTTCATTGATGCACCAGCCACCGTTGGTTTCCAGATAGTCAATCCGTACACCATGTTGGATGGCGCTGCGAATCGCATAGAGCAATCGGTCGAAGAAGAGCGAACACTCACCGCCGCCGAAGTGGATGCCGTCGAGCGAGCGTTCCGTCGACAAAGCCGACATGGTACGGTCGATCATCGCTTCGCTCATCACCTCGTCGGAGGACTTCGGTGAACAGCAATACAGGCAATGGCGGCAGGCATTGTCGCACTTGTACGTCAGCATCACGCCGCCGGAATGCAGAGGGGGAAGCAGGCAGCCTTGGTAGCGGTCACGAATTACATGATCTTCGGGAATGAGACGACCGTCATTTTGTTTGATGGAGCCTTGATTCATTGTTCAATTACCCTCCGGCCATTCCTTGCACACCAACTCAGCCTGCTCAAGGACGAGGTCAATCGCCTTTTCCTGCTTGTCCGGTGGGTAACCGTATCGTTTCAGGATTTTTTTGATTTCCAGCCGCATTCGGGCTCGCACGTTTTCGCGGATCGCCCAGTCGATGGTGATACTGTTACGGATCGTTTTAACGAGGTCTTGGGCGATGTGCCGTAGGATGTCGTCGCCAAGCACGGCAACGGCGCTGTCGTTGATTTCCAGAGCGTCGTAGAAGGCGATTTCCTCTTCGCTCAAGTTCAACGATTCGCCACGACGGTCTGCCGTCATTAAGTCCTTCGCCATCGCGATCATCTCCTCGATGACCTGCGCGGTCTCCACGGCACGGTTACGATAACGTCGCAGGGCCGTTTCCAACAGTTCCGTGAACGAACGCGACTGCACGACGTTTTTCTTCGCTCGGGTTTTGATTTCGCCTTCCAACAATTTACGCAACATTTCCACGGCGAGGTTCTTTTCCTTCATGTTCCGGACTTCGTGCAGAAAATCGTCCGAGAGAATCGAAATGTCCGGCCGTTTCAGGCCTGCCGCCGCGAAAACATCAATGACCTGATCCGTCGCGACCGCTTTGGAAATCAGTTGGCGGATTGCGTGCTCCATCTCGTCAAAACTTTTCGCTTCACGATCAATCGGCTTGTTCAGCACCGCCTTGATCGATTGGAAGAAAGCGACGTCCTCTCGGACGGCCAATGCTTCTTCGCTCGGAACGGCCAAGGCGAAGGCCGCGGACAATTCTGTAACGACTTTTGAGAGACGCTCCTTTCCATCCGGTTGGGCGAGGATGTGCTCCTGGGCTCCGGTGAGCATCGCAAGCTGTTTTTCGTAGTCGCCGGAGTTCCAAGCTGAAAAATCATAACCGTGGAACAGATCGCGGCAGACTTCGTGCTTTTCCTTGAGAATTTCGAGCGCCTTTTCTTTATCCGGGGCCGCGTCGCCGGTTCCGCCATTGTCGGTGTAGTTTTTGACTGCGTCCTTGAGCTGTTCCGCGATGCCGAGATAATCGACCACCAGACCGCCCGGCTTGTCCTTGAAAACCCGGTTGACGCGGGCAATCGCCTGCATCAGTCCGTGACCGCGCATCGGCTTGTCGAGGTACATCGTGTGCATACACGGGGCGTCGAAGCCGGTCAGCCACATGTCGCGGACGATCACGATTTTGAACGGATGTTCCGGCTTTTTGTAATTCTGTGCCAGCATCTCCCGCTTGCTTTTTGTGCGTATGTGCTGCTGCCAGTCGGCGGGGTCGGAAGCGGAGCCGGTCATCACGATCTTAACGGCCCCTTTTTCATCGTCCGTATCGTGCCAATCGGGGCGAAGGGCGACAATCGCCTTGTAAAGCTCGACGCAGATACGGCGGCTCATGCAGACGATCATCGCCTTGCCGTCCATGACTTCGAGCCGTGCTTCGAAATGTTTTACCAAGTCGTCGGCCAACAGTTTCAGGCGGCTGTCGGTGCCAACCACAGCTTCGACGGGTCTTGAGCTTTTCTTTGTGTTCGAGTTCTTCCCCCTCGGTGACTTCGTCGAACTGCTTGTCGAGAAGGTCTTTGACTTGCTTGTCGATCTCCAGCTTAACCAGGCGGCTCTCGTAATAGATTGGAACCGTAGCGCCATCCTCGACGGCCTGCCGGATGTCGTAAATGCTGATGTACTCGCCGAAAACAGCGCGGGTGTTGGCGTCCGATTTTTCAATCGGCGTACCAGTGAAGCCGATAAACGAAGCATTGGGAAGGGCGTCTCGCATGTGGGCGGCGAAACCATCGATGAAATCGTACTGGCTCCGGTGCGCTTCGTCGGCGATCACGATAATGTTGTGGCGGTCGGAAAGCAGCGGATGGTTGGCCTCGGTTTTCGTCGGGAAGAATTTATGGACGGTCGTAAAGATCACGCCGCCGGAGTCGGTCTTTAGCAGGTCGCGCAAACCAGAGCGATTTTCCGCCTGAATCGGTTCCTGTCGCAATAAATCCTTGCAAGCGGCGAAGGTGCCGAAAAGCTGGTCGTCCAAGTCGTTGCGATCCGTGATGACGACAATGGTCGGGTTCTTCATTTCCGGACACAAAACGACCCGACCCGCATAGAAAACCATTGTCAGGCTTTTGCCGCTTCCCTGCGTGTGCCAGACGACGCCGACTTGCCGGTTGCCTTCGATGTCGGAGGCTTTGACCGTGCACTCTTGTTGACGGCGTGGAACTGGTGATACCCGGCGATCTTTTTGACGTAGGAACCGCCGCTGTCCGTTTCGTAAACGATGTAGTGCCGCAGGAGATCAAGCAGGCGGCGTGGTTCGAAAACGCCTTCGATCAGGACTTGGAGTTGCGTGAGCGACGCCGGGGCCAAGCCGTCGCCGTCGATGGTTTTCCACGGCATGAAGCGTTCGAAGTTGGCCGAGAGCGAACCGAGCCGGGCATGCAGGCCGTCCGAGATAACGAGCAGCTCATTACAGGTGAACAGCGACGGAATTTCGTTTTTGTACGTTTGCAATTGACGGAACGCCGTTCCAATGTCGGCTTTTTCGTCGACGGCGTTTTTCAGTTCGAAGACGGCAATCGGAAGTCCGTTGAGGAAGACGACGACATCGGGACGGCGTTCGTGCTTGTTTTCCGTAACGGTGAATTGGTTGACGACGAGAAACTCGTTTTCACCGGGGGTGTCGAAGTCGACGACCTTGACGCGGTCGCCGCCGAAGGAGCCATCGGGCCGTTTGATTTCGACGGGAACGCCTTCGACGAGGAAGCGGTGAAAGGCCCGATTGTTGGCGGAGAGCGACGGCGTTTCCGGTCGGGTCAGCTTGCGGAATGCTTCGTCGAGAGCTTCATGCGGCAGCTTCGGATTGATGTTGCGGAGTGTCTGCCGGAGACGGTCTTCGAGGACGACCTGTCCGGAATCGCCGCGTTCGACAGTCTGTCCGCTCTGCACGGAATACCCGCGTCCGGCGAACCATTTCAGGGCGAGTTGTTCAATGGCGTCTTCGGTGATATGCATGATTCTCTATTTCTTTCCGTATCGTGTTGAATTCTCTTGGCAATGCTTGCGAACATCCTCAACCCAAGGCTCGTACCAATACCAAACATTTTGAATTAATACGCCGTAGTTCTTTTTGGGGTTTTTGGCGTCTAGGCTTTGCCATAATTGCGTATGATTGTGTATCGAAAATTTGAAAAACCCCTCGGCTTTCATTGCCTCTACCACGTTTTTTGGCAGGTATTTTTTCTTTTCAGTTTCTTTGATGACTGTGTAGGTCTTGTCAAGACTTGCATTAATTTCTTTTGCCAATGGCGAATCTTCTTTGATAAACTCAATTACTTGATCTGCTTGCCCCTTGTGATTTACAAGTTTCGGGGTGAATATAACACGATAAGCGTATTTGGGGCTGTTGAATTCAGCTTCGGATAAGTCCCCATCAAACCCTTCAATGAAGGATTGAATATTCGCCGGCATTTCTTCTGGAGAAGGCAGCGATAGGATTTGTTCTTCGGATATGGACGAAAATTGCAAGCTAAAAGAGAGATAGTGGTCAATTCCGTATTGATCACCAAACAAGGTTTTGATCAGTTCGTTATAGTTCAAACAGCACGCTTGAAATTTAGCGCTTAGAGCCGCATCGATTCGCATCGTCATCTGATGCTCAATCTCATGTCGAATACCAATAAGAAAACGCAAATTATTTGCGGCATCTTTGTCAACAGGTGATTCTTTGATGCTTAGACAATGTTCCAATCCCCATCGCTTGTACGCCCCTTTTGTTGTTTTGTCAAATTTTTTTCGTTTGCCGACAATTTCATGATGCCGATGCTCAATCTTTTTGCTTCTGTAATAAGCATGCAGAAGATATGTCCACGCTATGATCATCAGGACAATAAATGTTTCGGATTTAAAGCGAATCAAAGGGTTGTTGAAAATCTGAACAGCGGACAAGGCGGCTTCTCGTGACTTCTCAATCAGTTCAGATTTGATTGAATATATTCGCCTGTTGCGTTCTTTTCCCATGTCTGTGAGTTGAGTTACTGATTGACTGAAATCTCCCCGCTCAGCAGCTTCGGAAGCAACGCATCGCGAAGATCAGAAAGGGTGCGGGATGCAAAAATATTGTTGTGAATACGATCAACGGTTCCATTGAAAAAGTCGTAAAGGCGTTCGACAATTCCATCGGCGTGAGGACGATGATGAACAATGGGTTAGAATGGAACTTCGTCCATCTCAGGCTGATACGGTTGGGACTTCGCGGAAGGTTGCGGCAGTGGTAAGGCCCTCATTTTTTTTGACATCTCTTGAATGATCTCTCTACGTGTATGTTTTTGTAGGATTGAGTGAAGACTGCCGTTTTTGTCATGTTGATTTGTGCCATTGAAGTCGCAGCAATCCAGGAGCGCGGCGTTAGTATTATAAGCATCAATAATCCGGTCAATTTCACGTTCACTTAAATCAGGTAAACATGTGAGGTATCTAGCGAGATTTTTGCAAGAGACATCGCTGGTGCTCTCTTTCATCGCATGAATAAAATCTGGTATGCTGACCACTCTTTTTAATTGCGATACAATGTCGTTTTCGACTTTTTCCCAGTTTGATTTTATCGCCTGATACTTTCCAATAAAACCATACGGGTTGATACCAAGATTTACGGCAATGATAGGAACACCGCTTCCCATCGCATAGCCGACCTCTTGATCGGTCCAATTACTGTCATGAAATTTATCCGTCATTAGCGCAACAAAAGAATCCATCGTCGCCAAGGCGTTTTCGATGGTTTTTTGCCACTCTGCTGTTGGTTCAATGTCTTCGTGGGCGACAAATGCATGGATTCCCCAGATGCGAAGACGATCACGAAGCATCCCGACTTGAACTTTGTCTTCTGACTTATGGCTCAGAAAAACACGGAATTTGCCTTGTTCCCATATCTTGTTCTCAATATCCTTAGAAACTATTTTTGTTTTCGGATGCAGCAGCCCGGAATTTTCACGCCAATGCTGGTCTGAAGGAGTATCGACTTCAAGGAAAACAGCGCCGATATGCTCGTTGGGGCAATTGTTGAACTTTTCTAAATCCGAACACAGTTTTTTCTCGATGTCGTCCTTACGATCAATGAGAGGAAGATAAATAGAGTCCGGGATTGTTAAATATACCGCATGGCTGTAGGTTCCACCATTCCAATTGTCGAAATCCCACTCTTTGTGAACGCGAAGTGATGCGTTGACGTCGTCCTCGATCTCCTCCGCGCCGACATAGCGGCCCGGCGTCAGAATGTGCCCGTGCTCTCGAATCTCCGCCAGCGTCGCGCTCTTGCAGAAGCCCGGTACGTCGGCGTACTTTCCCTTGACCGATTTGTCGCCGCGCCATTTGTGGTAAGTGTCGGCGATCTTCTTGATGTCTTCCGTCGTCAATTCCCGATGCACCCGGTCGATCAGCGTTCCCATTTTTCGTGCGTCAATGAATAACACGCTCCCTCGACGGTCCCGGAAACGATTGTTCTTCTTGTCTCGCGTCAAAAACCAAAGACAGACAGGGATTTGCGTCGAATAAAAAAGTTGTCCCGGCAGAGCGACCATGCAGTCGACGAGGTCGGCTTCGACGATGTTTTTGCGAATCTCCCCTTCGCCGGACTGGTTCGAGGACATCGAGCCGTTCGCCAGCACGAAGCCCGCCTGACCGGTCGGGGCGAGATGATGAATAAAATGCTGCACCCAAGCGAAGTTGGCGTTTCCGGCGGGGGGTGTGCCGTACTTCCAGCGCCGGTCGTCCTTCAAGAGGTCGCCGCGCCAGTCGCTGTCGTTGAACGGCGGATTAGCCATCACGTAATCGGCCCGCAAATCCGGGTGCAGATCGCGGTGGAAACTGTCCGCCTGCTCCTTGCCGAGATTGGCGTCGATGCCGCGAATCGCCAAGTTCATCTTCGCCAGTTGCAGCGTCGTGTGGTTCGATTCCTGACCATAAATGCTGATGTCGCCGATCTTTCCGCCGTGGGCCTCGACGAACTTCTCCGACTGCACGAACATCCCGCCGCTCCCGCAAGCCGGATCGAAAACGCGGCCTTTGTAGGGTGAGAGCATTTCGACGAGCAGGCGGACAACGCAGCCGGGCGTGTAGAACTGGCCTCCCTTCTGGCCCTCGGCACTGGCGAATTTCGAGAGGAAATACTCGTATACCCGGCCCAGAATGTCCTTGCTCCGGTTCGCTTCGTCGCCGAGCCCGATGTTGCCGATCAGGTCGATGAGCTGTCCGAGCCGCATCGGATCAAGCCGCTGGTGGGCATATTCCTTCGGCAGCACGCCTTTAAGCGTCGGGTTGTCCCGCTCGATGGCGAGCATGGCGTCGTCGACCATTTTGCCGTTGTTCGGCAGCTTCGCCTTGCTCGTGATCGCCGACCATCGGGCTTCTTTGGGCACCCAGAAGACGTTCTCGGCGAGGTATTCGTCCTTGTCCTCGGGATCGGAGCCGGACTTTTTATCCGCTTCGAGCTTAGCGTGGAGTTCCTCGAATGCGTCGGAAACGTACTTGAGAAAGATCAAACCGAGGACGACGTGCTTGTAATTGGCAGCGCTCATGTTGGACCGCAGGGCGTCGGCGGATTTCCAGAGCTGGTCCTCGAATCCGAGCTTCGCGGCGGTGGTTTTGTCTTTGGTCGATTTCCTGGGCATCCTGCTGTCCTATGAAAAGTGTTCTGTTGTCGAAGTTGAGCTATTTGAAGACGTTTCGTTCTGGAATTGGTAATCCCAAAATTATACAGGAAACATGCGGAACGAACAATCAGCGGCTGTGGATTTGTTCGGCTGCAACTTCGCGTTCGGTCTACGAAATAGTATGTGAAAACTTGGACGAAGTCGGTTTTTGACGACGATGGCGGGAACTCGATTCTCACGTCCTCGAGACCGGTTTGATGCCGAGGATTTCGAGGCACTCGCGGGTTTCCCGGAGCGACTGGGCGTCGTCTCGAAAATCGGACAAAACGAGCTTCACCAGGATCATCAGGCCGCGAAGATGGGCCAGGTGGTCCAAGTCCAGATTCGGAAAATCCTCGGGGTGGTCGGCGTCGTAGACTCTCATGCTCCGGGTCAAATGGTCGACATACCCGTCGAGAGCCTCGACTTTTTCCGAAAGCTCGGCGAAGAACGGAGGCAATTGCAAGCCCTCCTCCGGGTCGGCTCGGATTTCTTCGAGGTCGCGGTGAACCTTTTCCGGCTCGGTATTTTCCACGGCGGCGACCGCCCGGACGACATGATCCCGGATTGTTTTCAGAGCGGCAAGGTCGTCCGGTGTTCGCGGTTTGGCGTCGTAGAACCGATCCATCATGGAACGGATGCGGTCGAAAAGCGACTCGCCGATGTCGTAGTAGACGTCAAAAAATTCGTCGTGGCTTGGCATGGGACTCCGGGGTAAGAGACTTGGAAATGCAAGTCGAAGCGGAGCCGCTTTCAAAAAGAAAAGGGACGGTCGAGTAGACGAGGCACGTTTTCGCTTTAGGCTCCGGCATTATTCTGTTTCCGGGTTTCCCCTTCCGTGTCTCAAGAGCCGTATACCGTGACGACCGTTACCTCGCCCCTCATCCCACCGGACATGTAGATTTCCCCCATCCGGCGGACATTGATGTACTCACCTCGGGCATGCACGAGCAGCTTCGCTCAGACGTTTCACACCCAATCTCTTGTAGATCAGATGATACCACGTCATTCCCTTCGGCGGCTTGAAGGGACGCTGGCTCAGACGATTCAAGAATCGATACATCCTCATTTGAACGTAGCTGTTGACAGAGCCGAACGCTTCGCCGGTTTGGCCGTAACGAAAATAATGCGACCAACCACCAAGGAATCGATTCAGGCGTTCGACCATTTCGTCAATCGGCATGCCGCACATCTGACTTGACGTCAGTTCGCGAATCCGATCTCTCGCCCGTTGCAGCGATTTCTTCGAGGGCCTGCGATTCCAATGGCGACGCTCTTGCCCGCGACGGGCTTTGTCGTATCGGAAAGTATAGCCAAGGAAGTTCAACACCGTTCCCGGTTGTTTCAGGTCGATTTCCTTCGTCTTTTCACGGTTCAGTTCCAATCCCATCCACGTCTCGATCTTCGATTCGACCCATTCGGACAATTGTTCGTCGAACTTTCGCGTCATGATGACGAAATCGTCCGCGAATCGTACCAGACGTGCATTGGCGAAGCGAAAAGGCCCACCCACGTCGCGAAACTTCTTGTCGAACCAGTGTAAATACAAGTTCGCCAACAGCGGAGAGATGACTCCTCCTTGCGGGGTTCCGCGATCTGGTCGCATCCTCGTCGTTCGTCCCTGCCCATCCTTCTCGATGACCGGCGTCGTCAGCCACATGCGGATCAGGTGCAAGACCTGTTTGTCCGCGATTCGCCATTCCAACGCCTTCATCAATTTGTCGTGCGGTATCGAATCGAAATATCCTTTCAAGTCGGCGTCGTACACCGTCGAACGCCCCGATTTCAGGTGCCATTCGATCATGTCGAGGGCCTGATGGGGAGAGCGTCCGGGACGGTATCCATAAGAACAGTCCAGAAAATCTTCCTCGAAGATCGGTTCGAGAATCAACAAGCAAGCCTGTTGAACGATTCGATCCTTGACGGTCGGAATCCCCAGCGGACGTGTCTTGCCGTCTCCTTTGGGGATGTGGACTCTTTTGATCGGTTGCGGTTTGTACGTTTTCGATTTCAACTCGCCGATGATCTCCTCGATCAACTTGAGGGGACCATACTCCTCGATTTCATCGAGTGTTTGTTGATCGATACCGGGTCCGCCGTTATTGCGACGAACCAACCGCCATGCCGACCAAAGAACGTCTTGCCGGTAGATTCGATCATACAGGGTGTAAAATCGAAACTTCGGCTCTCGCTTGGCCTTTTCGGCCAGTTTCCGTCTCAGTTCGGAGACTTTCGGCGGAATCGGTTTGCCTATATCGAAACGATAAAGGTTCGATTCCGTTTGTTCCGTAGTGGGAATTTCTTCCAAGCGGGTCTCCTTGCATTTAACGTTAACGAACATCAATCAGGGGACCTTTGCTCGACCGGCATTACCCGGCGTCACCACTACTATGCCCCCATCCGACTTCCCGAACGACCTTCCTTTGGTTATGCATTTCCAAAGTCAGTTGGACGAGGCCGCTTTGTGAAGCCACCGACCAGTCCGTCGTTCGGGACCTCTCAAGTTTCCGATTTAGCGTTCAATATCCGCCGTTCCCTACCACCCCGGATCGCTCGACGCTTGCATTTGCCTGCTGCTTCAGCGTCGATCCTAGACTTCACCCACATGAGGAGGCTGGTCGCGATCAAATAAAGAGTCACGAGGCCGAATGGATTTACTTTCGTTACGGCTGACATTTTCGTTCCGACGAATCCCAGCCCCGCGAATTACTTCGCGAAACCGTCGTGGAACTACACGGCAAACAGGCCATTCCGCGGCAAGCTCCTTGCAGCTTGCAAGCTAAAGCAGACTTCTTGACGATTCCCACGCTCTCTCGTTACGAAGGTCCCCGTATACCACTACGGTGTCATGCGCAAGCGCACGACAATACGCACCCTTTCGGGGCGCACGGAACACTTCGCAAGTCCTGCACATGACGCCCCAGTCGGTGACGCATGTTTCACAGGACAATTTCTTCCTTTCTGCCCGGCAAGCCGGGTGGTATGCAAAAAGGTTTCGAGAGAAAAACTTGCGAAAAAATCAGGTTGTAATCCGGCAACGTGCCGGGTCAAATTCGGTTCATCATCCTCCGGGAAAAAACGAGGTTACGGATTTTGATCACGCTTTCATTGTAACCAGACGCCCAGGCGGTTGCAAGAAGAGAAAAACGGTTTCACGGTACTTTCAGCCCCAACGCGTCGGCGATAGCTTCGGCGGCTTTTTCGACCGCCGTCGCGTCGACGTTCAGGTGGGTGACCGCCCGGACGGTCGTCGGTCCCGTCGGAAGCATCAAAACGCCATGTCGGGCGAGTTCCTCGCAGAACCGTTGCGCCGTTCCTTGTGGCTTGGCAATCTCGAAAAAGACCATGTTCGTATCGGTCGCGTCATATTTCAGCCGAATCAAATCCTGCGGCATTTCACGAATCCGGGCGGCGAGCATTTGCGCGTTGCGATGATCCTCGGCCAGCCGCTCGACATGGTGATCGAGAGCGTGCAACGCGGCGGCGGCTAGGATTCCCGATTGACGCATCCCGCCGCCGAGAACCTTGCGGCGCCGCCGTGCCAAATGAATCCAGTCGACCGGCCCGGCCAATACGGAACCGACCGGAGCGCCGAGTCCCTTGCTGAAACAGAGCGACACCGTATCGAACGGATGCGTCCATTCACGCACCACCCGGCCCGTCGCGACAACAGCGTTCAACAATCGGGCTCCGTCGAGATGGAGCGTCAAACCGCGTTGCCTCGCCGCCCGACAAACATCTTCAAGCGTTTCGAACGGCCAGATGCTGCCGCCACCGCGATTGTGCGTGTTTTCGAGAAACACCGACTTCGGATTCGGAAAATGTAGATTCGGTTCGTGAATCGCTCCAACAAGAGTTTTTGCGTCGAAAATACCACGGCGGCCGGGCAATGGCCTGACGCAAACGCTGTTGATCTGGGCATAGCCGCCCTGCTCGTAGATATAAACGTGCGAATTATCCTCGCAAAGCAGCTCGTCGCCGGGCCGACAGTGCAGGAACACGGCCAGCAGATTCGCCATCGTCCCCGACGGCACGAACAGAGCCGCCTCCTTGTCGAGCATTTCGGCACAGTGTTCCTCCAGACGTTTGACGGTCGGGTCGTCGCCGAGAACGTCGTCCCCCAATTCGGCGACGCTCATCGCCCGGTACATCGCTTCGGTCGGCTTCGTGACGGTATCGCTGCGAAAATCGTAAGGCATGAGAGAATTCTTGTTATGGTTGGCGGTCGATCCATAGATCAAGTTGGTTGGCGACTTTGACGACGTTGCCGTCCGGCTGGATCGTCGGCCATTCGAATGTCACGAAAATCGGCGTTTTCACAAAGCCGAACTTTTCGAAGATCAACGAGGAATCGACATGCCCGACCGGACGGCGAACGTCGTCCGCTTCCCTGGCGACGGCAAGAAAGCAAAATCGGTCGGCTCCCTGTTCCCGGCCCTCGTTTTTCAGCATTTCAAGCATCCGCCTGCCGATTCCCCGATTGCGGTATTCCGGCTCGAAAATCATCTCGCCGAAATAAAAGAACCGCTCCGGAACGATTCCGTGCCGCTGCAACTGTTCTCCGGTTTGTTTGACGATTTCCTCTTCGGTCGAAAGAAGCGTTCCGATGGCAACGCCGACGGTCTTGTTTTCACCAACGTCTTTTGCGACAACCAATCGCGCCGTCGGATTGGCGAGATACTCGTCGAGATGTTCCCGCTCGTTCTCTGCCGTCCCGACATAGAGATAGGGGAACTCCCGGAAACAGCGCAACCGAAAATCGGCCAACACGCCGATTCGGACGGCCATTTTTTCGTTCCGGTAGGATTGGATGTCGATGTTCATGTTTTTTGAAAACTGCTTGTTTGGTGTGATTCACGTTTCATCATTTTTCGGTCGCCCGACAAGCGAATAAACGAGAGGCATCTTTCCGTCGAAAAGATGAAAACGGCCCGGTTCGCTCTCCACGGCTCCGTGGAAGATATCGTATGGGGAGTAATCGTACTCGACAAGTTCCTCGACTGCAATTTTCTGTCGGATCAGTGCAGTGACGACATCGCCGATACCGTGATTCCAGTTGACGGTCGGTATGGCGGCTTCTTCTTGCATATCGGTGTAGGTTCCCGTTTCTTCAATGATCGGTTCTTGCGATGAATACGGATAATCGATTTTCGTGAAATCGGGATCGAACATCCAGACGACCGGATGGAATTCGACCAGCACGAACATGCCGCTCGGTTTTGTGAAACGACCGATGACACCGGCCCAACGTTCGAGGTCAGGAAGCCAACCCAGGACGCCGTAAGAGGTGAAGACGATATCGAACTTCCGGTCGAGTCGGTTCGGCAAATCGTAAACATCGGAGCAAATGAATTCGGCGTCAAGTCCGAGCGTTTTATTCAATTCTTGCGCTTTCTCGATGGCGGCATCGGATAAGTCAATGCCGACGACCTTCGCACCGAGTCGGGCGAGCGATAGCGAATCCTGGCCGAAATGGCACTGCAAATGCAGGATTGACTTGCCGCGAACGTCGCCGAGAATATTCGTCTCGATTTCATTCAGGGAATTCTTCCCAGCAAGGAAACCGTCGACGTCGTAAAATCGGGAAACAATATGTTGCCCGGTTTTCCAATTCCACGATCGGCGGTTGATTTCCAAGTAATCTGTATTCATGACGGATTTATTTTGACAAGACGGCGGTTCTACCGATTTCTCGAAAGCCGAGACGCCGGTAAATGCTTCCGGCAGTCGGATTTTCGTAGCTGAGACTCGGCACGATTCCTTCGTTCAGAAGAACTTCTGACAAATTTGACACCAATACGGATGCGTAACCGCGTCCCCGGAACGCCGGATCGGTGCAAACATAACCGATTCGGCCCATGCAGCTTTCTGTCGCCGAACTGACGATCCAGTCGTTTTCTCGAATATTCATGACTCTTCCCTTGCCGGTAGCAAGCAGATCGACAAGTTGTTCGAGCGGCATCATCAAGTCACTGAATTCGGGCATGTTCGCCCGGAGTTGCAGGATTTCTTCGGCATCTTTCACGGTAGCCCATTCGACCGAAACACGTTCGTCAATGTGCGGCACGAAATTCTCCCGTCTCAATTCCGCAAGGTAACAGCGATGTTCGGTTTGAAAGGCAATACGCTGCGAAAACGCCGAGACAATCGCTTCCTTACCCGCGATCATTTTGAAGTCGATTTCGTTTTCATCGAGAAAACGGCAAATTGCGTCAATGTCGGCCGAGTCGGATTTCGAATAAATGTGAACGCAGCCGTAAAACAGGCACAAAATGTATTCGAATGGCTCATGGCCTTCTACTGCGGGCAATCCCCACAAATGAAAACGCGGGTCGTCGAAGCCGTAATCACGAATATCAGCGACGAAAAACGTCACATGGGCCGGTTCTGCGGCGAGATAGGCAAGAACCGTCTCGCGGTCCTGTTCGGTCAATTTGCGTATTATCATGTCTTTTTTACGATTCGTTTCAACTGCTCATAAAACTCATGGTGTACTTGTCGTTCCTTGAACGGCGAATGGCCGCAATTCGGCAGGAGATATTGTTTGAACGAAACATTTGCAGATTGAAGCGGTTCGAGGACACCCTCCAGCGGATGCGGGTCTGAATTGCCGTGAATCACGAAAACGGGGCGTGAGATTTTCCGCAAACACTTCGCCAACAAACTGTTACGTCTCATTGTCGCCGCTTCCGACCAGACGGCGGAATACATCTTTCCATCGGCAGGAAACAAGTCCGTTTTATCCGTTTCAATATCGAACGTGTCGACATTATCCGACTTTTCCACAAGCTGTTCCAGTTGCTTCATCGCGGCGTTTTGATCGCTTCGACCTTCACCGCTCAATTCGGAGAGGAGCGATTGAAACAACGCGGCATCATCCGGTGAAAGCCTCGCGAGTCGACGTTCCATGATTTGAGGGGCGAAGCGCTCTTCAAACGGTGGGCAACCGACAAGCACAATTTGACTGACGAATTCCGGATGGTTTACAGCGAACAAGATCGCCAGCCACGCTCCCCACGAATGGCCGATCAGCGTCAATGGCTCGTTGAAAATGGATTTGATTTGTTCATGCAGTTCGTCGGTCAATTCCGATAGGGAATACCGAGACTGGATCGGTTCGACGACACCGATGACCTCCGACAGTTCCCGCGCGATGCAGGCAACGCTTCCCATCGCACCGGGCCCGCCATGAATGACCGCAGCTCGGTACGGCTCATTTCCATACGCTCGGATCATTTTTTTTGCAGACGAATGTCTTGAATTCTCCTTTGAACTCGTCGCCGGTCGGCCACACAGTATCGTCCAACTTGTCGACGTGCTGAAAACCCGCCTTTTGAAGCATGTTCAGATAGTCCGAATCGCTGTAGGCTTTCATCGAAGAAGCGTATTCGCTGACATGCGAGGTTTGGGCATCGACGATGAAATACCGTGTCGTTGCCGTCGCGGTCGGCTCATCCCAAAAATGTTCCTGTAAATACAGATGCGACAAGTCGGAGAACAGGCCGTGTTTCAACGTCTGCCAGGTCGCCGGAACATGCCCGCCCTCTTGGACTGCGTCAAAAGTATGCCCTTCGAGTACGAATATACCATCGGGTTTCAAATGCTTTGAAATTTTATCTAGAATGGCAACGGCATCGGATTCCTTGAAGACGTTGAACTCACCGAAAGTCAATAAAATGCAATCAGCCCTCCGATTCGAGATGAATTGACGTATGTCATCCTGGACGTATTCGATTTCCAGTCCGTTTTCATCGGCGACTTTTCGCGCATATTCAATGGATGCCGGTGAAAAATCGACGCCGATGCAATCACAGCCGCGTTCGGCAAGACGGTGCGTATAGAAACCGGGACCGCAACCGAGATCAATGACGCAAGCGTTATCCGGGAGATGATCGGCAATCCATCGGACATGGCGATCAATGATCGAATACCGTCGGCTGGCCCAATCGTGGTCCTGCGCAAGATGGCATTCGAGCATTCGCCGACTGAAATTGGAATCGTTCCACGGAATTTTCTCTCCGCATTCCCAAGGTGTAGGCGGTCGGCGATGAATGAGATCGTGCAGTTTCATGAAATTCTTCTTCGAGTCAATGTGATATATGCATTTTATCATATTCATGAAATTTCGCAACGGACTTTCCTTTCAAACTTTCCGATCGGCGAGTAGTTTCTTGGAATCAAGAATCAGTTGATGCAAGTTTTGACGTCAACGTCCTTTCTGTTTATTGTGGTATAAAAGAATGCCGCACCGATGATTGCCGGGAGAAGCGGTGACAGCATTTGGCCGATGTAGATTCCCATGAATCCCCAAGCCAACACTTCGCCCAGAAGCCAGGCGAGGAAAAGTCGCATGACGACGGATTCCAGCAGTGAATTGAGCATGGCAAAAGTCGCTTGTCCGATTCCCGTTGCGTAGGAATCGAAGGTGTACATGGTCACATAAAACAGGCAATTGATCGAACAGCATATTCGCAAATACAGGATGCCGTTTTCCACGACCGCCGGGCTTGACGGGTCGAACAGCATGATGATCGGACCGGCCAATAATTGAACGATGACGACCGTCAGGCTAGTCAACACGCAGTTCAATCCCAACCCGATCAATGTGGAACGCCGAACGCGATCCAACCGACGGGCGCCCAAATTCTGGCTGACAATCGTGATGATCGCTTGTCCGACGGCCCAACAGGGCATGGCCGCAAACGTGTTGATTTTAAGGCCGATTCCCGATGCGGCCGCCACGTCGATTCCGTATTTGTTCAGCATTCCCGTCACAAGAAGATAAGAAACATTGACGATCACCAATTGCCCGGCAAGTGGAAATCCTGTTCCGACAATGCAAATCAATTTGTCGTATCGGAAATTGAAAGCAGCATCTTTGGCACACAAGCAGGCCACGGCGATCAAAAACGAAACGGCTTGCGAAATCACCGTCGCATACGCGGCCCCTTTCGTTCCCAGTTGCATGGTCCCCACGAAAATCAAGTTCAAAACGATATTGATCGCCGTGGCAATCGCAATAAAATAGAGCGGGCTTCTCGAATCGCCCAAGCCACGCATGACCGAACAAACGGCGTTGTATCCGAAAACAAAAACCGTCCCGGCGCAGATAATCCGTACATAATCCGACGTTTCCTGCATGGCTTCCGCCGGTACGTCCAGCCAAACAAGGACCGGCTTGTAGATCGTCAAACTTGCAACAGTCATTGCCACAGCCAAAAGAGCGGACAACGAAAAGAGAGTGCCACACTACGCCGTTAAGTGTTTTTCATCGTTGTTTTTGAGTCTTTTCGCATTTTTGCATTGTGTTTTCGTAGCGGTTTCCAGTTTCGGCTCTCCCGTC
>QMCD01000683.1_pt1 | contig 26232 bp, 18 predicted proteins | sample 1821841 | NCBI WGS metagenome assembly QMCD01 (sample SAMN01991225, study PRJNA193472) | Termite gut metagenome, whole genome shotgun sequencing project. | isolation source: worker | host: Macrotermes natalensis | reverse complement strand
ACCTGCACACCCCAGATAGCGAGGAAGGCAAGTAGGCCGATTGATTTTCTCATTCAATTCAAATTTAAGTTAGACATATTTAGTTGTTGATTCTCTGCTTAATACACTATAAATCATACATGCTGGGCAAGCATGTATGATTATATCATGGCGCTTTAATTTTAACAAAAGCATAGTGTTTTTTTGTTTCTCCTGCTCCTTATTATAGGTAAGGGCAATTCAACGCTCGCAAAAATAAGGAAAAAAGATTAACATGTCATAACGAATTTCTAAAAAAAATAAGCCGGAACTGTTAAAAAGCAATTTCACACCCCTTCGGGCTTCCAAACTGTAATAATAATCCCCATTTTCCCGACGTTCCATAAGCATCCCATAAAAAAAATACCCGTCCCCTCTTCCGAAAATGCAACCAATTTCGTAAAATTGCACCACAAAACCGGTATTCCGGAAAATCTCTTCCCCAAACAACTCTCCCGGAAGTACACACTCTAATAACTGGATTATTATCGGCCTACAGACGGTCTAACGACGGTATACAGACGGTATACAGACGGTATAACGACGGTATAACGACGGTATTATAAAGACAGCACAAAGGCTGCACAAAGGCACAAAAGGCAATGCCCGGACGATGCAGTCCAAAAACCAGATCATTTAAATTTCTCACCAAAGTTATTTGAGAGCTCTTCTCGTTATTCCCCATCCCCTCTTCTGTTTTTGCCTTGTTTCCCCTAAGTTGCACCTGTAAACAATTTCTGTATTTGTCTATGGATGAGGCCATTGGTTCAAGGTCGAATTTTTCGACCTTGAATGATCCTAAGCGTGGCGATAACTTGAAGTATGCTCCTAAAGCGTTCAGTGAACGTGGTTTATACATGTTGGCCACGACCCTCAAATCGCCTGTAGCTACGGAAACAGCCATTGCTATCATTGAAACTTTTGCACAAGTTAAGGAACTGGCCCGCACCATAGCCCAACTGCATCAACACGACGAAGAAACGCAAAAATCCCTGTTGCATGCAAGCGGAGAGATCCTTTCGGAGCTTCTCTGTAACGACCTGCAAACCACAGAAACCGAAACGACAGTCAAACTGAACTTAGCTCTGTTATCTGTTGAACACACCGTTAAACGAACGGTTAAAAAGGAGTAGCTTGCCGCTGGAACAGGTGGGTCTGGTCGGTCAGATGGCCGTTTTCAACAGCGTAGAAACGCTGATTGGTAGCGGGACTGGCGAGTCCGCCGAACCGTTCGATATAAGGGCCTGTTTTAAGGTAGTCAAAGTGGTGGAGCGGGAGGGAGGGAGGGAGTTGATTTTTTCCGGAATACCAGCCTGTTTTCAGGGTGTGCCCGCTCCGGGCGTGAACAAAAGCCGCCAACCGGCCGACAGAATCCGGGTCGGCGTCTCCCCCCATAAAACAGACACAACTGACAGCCTCTCCGTATTGGTTCAGGAGCAGCTCCAGGCTCTTCTCATTCAATGGTTCGCCTGCCTCCTGTTGCAGCCACGGGCTGTGGCAGCCTGGGCAACGGTTGGGACACCCGGAGAGATTAACGGCCAGCGTCACCTCTCCGGGGATCTCCTGAAAGACAATATCAAAACTACTGAACCGTAGCATAATGCCTCCGGGCAGCCTCTTCCTGCCTTTTTTGCGAAAAATTGCTGACCCGCTTCATATAACCGATGATCCGGGTCAGGTAATCCACCTCCCGGCTTTGGCAGGCCGGACAGCTTTTCAGGTTCCGCTTGTCAATGTGCCCGCATTGGTTACACACCGTGTTGGGAATGTTGAACGTAAAATAGTTGCAGCCCTCCTTCGCGGCGATCCGGATCAACTGTTTGTACTGCTCCTTGCTCAGGTGTTCTTCCAGATTCAGGTGCAGGGCGGAGCCGCCGGTGAGCCGTTCGATATAACGTTTACCGTGTAACCGGAACTTGTCCACAATGTTCAGGGTGTCATCCTCTACAATGTAAAAATAGCTGTTGTAGCAATCCCGTTTCGCGGTGTAACCGGCCTCCCTGTCCCATTTGGCGTGTTTTACGCCGACATTCTCCGCCGGGATCATTTCGCAGTTGAACATCACCTCTTTGGTGCGGTACCGCTTGTTGGCCTCCTCGATCAGGCCCAACACCTCGCCCACGAACGCTTCGTAACGGGGATTGTCGCTGATCTCGATGCCGAGAAATTCGGCGGCTTCCACCAACCCGTTGACGCCAATAGTGAGGTATTGCCGGCCCATATTGATGTACCCGGCATCGAAGAGCGGCAACATCCCTTCGGATTGCATGTATTTCAGGTTTTCATTGTAAGCCAGTTGCACCTTGTGTACCAGGTCGACCACCTCTTCCAGGAAGAAGTGATAAGAGGCCCCTTTCCGGGCGGCGTGCTGGATGCAACGGTTCAGGTTGATGGTCAGGACGCTTTTAGATCCGGTGGAGACCCCTCCGGCCCCCAGCGTATAACTGAATCCGTTGTCCTGGATCTCGTTCCGGAGTCGGCAGCAACTGCTGAGCGAATCGGCATTGTCGCTGATGTACGTGAAAAAGGAGTGTCCGGCGGCGTACATCTCTGCAGTGAAATCCCCGTACTCCTTGTCTTTCGGCTCTCCGTCCTGCGTCAGCAGGGCCATGGTTTCCACCGGGAAGGTAAGTACGGAGCGGGTACGTTCATCGTTGAACCACCGCATAAACCGTTTTTGCAGCCAATTGAGGGAGTCCCAATGGGGGGCGCTGCCGTTGGGGAATACGAAGTTGCCGAACAGGCTTTCAAAATAGTAGCGGTCATAGTAAGAGATGTTCCAGAAGACCGCCTGGAAATTCCGGGCCCCCGTCGGTTGGTTGATGGAGTAGACGATCTGCTCGAAATAGTCCGTAATCACTTTGTCCAGGCTCCGTTGTTTTTTGGAAAGGTCCACCACTTTGTCCGCATCCAGGTAGTAATCCTCCCCGAACTCCAGCCCGATGAAATAGTTCATGTACATCAGGAACTCCGGAGTGGCGCAAGCGCCGCTCAACATGCTGGAGACCATGAACACCATATTGATAAAGCCCCCGCAGAACGATTTCAGGTTGGTCGGGGCTTTGGAATTGCCTCCGATCGGGGCCGTTCCGTTGATCAGCCAGGGGTACATGGTAATGCTGGCGCAATAATTGGCCAGGCTGGTTTCGTCGTTTTTGTAGATGTAGTGGTTGTTCAACAGATCGATGTAGCGGTCCGAAAGCTCTTTGCCGTACATCTCCTTCAGCTTGTCTGTCAGCAGCCGTCTGTTGAGCCGGATAAAGTTGGACTTGGGCAACTCTCCGATCAGGGTCGCCATGTTTTTATTCTCCACATTGGCGTTGGCGTCGTATTTGCTTCCCGAAGCGGCGTTTTTCGCATCGCAATAGTCCATCAGGAACTTGAGTTTGTCCCGCACCTCCCGGTCTTCCAGATGCCGCTGGCGGTAGAGCATATAGGCTTTGGCGACTGCGTAGTAACGTTCTGCCATCAGGGCGATCTCTACCTGATTTTGGATATCCTCCACCGTGGTATCGTTTTTGATGCTCACCCGGCTCATGATGTTGACGATGACATCATCGGTGGCGAAACTGCCGACCGAAAGGAACGCTTTTGCAATGGCATTTTTGATCTTCTCTATGGAAAAAGGCTCCCTTTTTCCATCCCTTTTGACAATGAAAGTCTCCATAATTCAATCTCTTATATAAAAATAATTCCTTCTTTGAGTGATCCAAGCCCGTCTGTTTTGGAAGCAAACGGATTCCGGAACAAATATATTGAAATAAAATAGAATCTTGCAAAGGATTTTCAAAAAAGAAAACAATTTGAATTGCTAAAAAATACAACTCAAAGAAAATCAACTGATTGAATTATTGAAATGGAAAACTTTCTAATTTTTCAGATTGCGTCGTTTGTTCAAAATTGGAAAGATTCTTCTTTTATGAGCTATGTCGCTTTTCTATTTCTAAGAAAGTGCATATCACGATTACCGGATAAAATTGGTCCTTTCGCGTGGTTCTTCCGCTTCGGGTGCGGGTGCGGTGCCGGAGTGCAGGTTTTTGAGAAGCCACGCCATGTTCCGGGCAAGCGTCCGCATCGTTTGCAACCCTTCGGCATCCCGGGCCACATCGCCGGGCTGCAAACCGTGTGCACAAGTCCAATACTGGGAAGGGACCACCGGCATGTGCTGAATGGTAAAGTATTTGTTCAGCCGGTCCAGGGTCGCCGTACCGCCGCTGCGGCGGCAAACCGCAACCGCTGCGGCGGGCTTGTACTCCAGCAACTCCGGGCAAGAATAGAAAATGCGGTCCAGCAGGGCGCACAGCGAGCCGTTCGGGCCTGCATAATAGACCGGAGAACCGACGATCAGGCCGTCCGCTTTTTGCAACTTCTCCCGCACCGTATTATAGAGATCATCCTGAAATACGCACCTGTCGAGTTCGTAGCACTTTCTGCAGGCGGTACATCCCTGTACCGGTTTGGTGCCGATAGAGACGATTTCCGATTCGATACCGGTTGTCTTCAGTACGCCGGCGATTTCAGAGAGGGCGAGAAAGGTATTCCCTTCTCTTCTGGGGCTTCCGTTCAGTAAAAGTACATGCATGGTGTGTGGTTTTTCTGCGAAGATACAAATTTTAAGACAGAATAGTTGAGAAATTTACCCCTTCGTTTGGGAAAAACAGACTTTTGTGGAACCCAATACCGTTTTTTTTCGTTACAAACTGATGAATGTAAAAATTGATATTAATTTAATTAAATCAAGTTTGTTATGATGAAATATTTTAACTCTCTGCAATCCCTGTTCCCGGGGGGAATGATCTCCAAATCCGCTGCTATGCTGGAAGAGAAGGAGGTCAATGTATCAACGGCCGTATCTACCATTATCGCTTCGTTTCTGGAGGTGATCCGGAAAAAAGGGAACAACCCCGAAATGGAAAACATCTGGAAAGAGGCCGGGAACTTAGACATCCTGTCGGGTGTGGGGCATATCTCCCAGGAAAATGTCGCTCCCGAACAGCAGGCGCTGGGAGATAACTTCCTGGAACACCTGTTGGGCGATAAAGCAGCGGGTTTTACCGATGCGATAGCCACTAAAACCGGTATCTCCAAACCGGCCACCAACCGGTTGGTCTCCATGATGGCTCCGGTTATAGCCGGATTTTTCGGGCGCCAATTGGTCAAAGAAAAGCAGAGCATGCACACCATTTTTACCGAATTGGAAAATCAAAAAGATTGTTCCAAAACGTTGGTACCGGCAGGTATATTCACTGCTTTTAAATCGTCGGGTGCCGTCGAACACAAGAGTGGTACGCATCATTCCAAAAAAACGGAAAAATCCAAAAAAGGAAGAAGCTGGATCATCTGGTTGCTTTTGATCCTGTTGCTGCTGCTGTTACTCTTCCTCTGGAGATCCTGCCGGGATCGCAAAGCGCACGATGTCGCCATCCTCCCGGTCACTGCGGTAGATACAACGGTAGCCAAAAAAGTGGCCGCTGAACGGGAAGCCCTGGAACTGACCTTGCCGAACGGGGTAAAACTGAACGCATTTGCAGGGGGGATCGAAGACAAGATGATCCGTTTCCTGAACTCGGATGAATACAAAAATGCAACAGCGAAAGACCTGGAAGGAAAATGGTTCGTTTTCGACAACATCCGTTTCGAGTTCGACAGTTCCGAAAAATTGATGGGACATTCGATGGTGCAGGTAAAAAACATTGCCGAGATCCTGAAAGCATACAAAGATTCCAGGATACGGATCGCCGGATTTGCAGACCATGTAGGGACCGAGCAGGTAAACCTGGCGATCTCCAAAGAACGGGCCAAAACCATCGAAAAACTGCTGGATCAGGAAGGTGTTGAACACCAGGTTGTCCGGACAGACGGATACGGAGAAGAGTATGCCAAACATGCCGTGACCGAATCAGATCAGGCGCGTTCCGAAGACCGGGATATCGCCCTGCGTTTTGTCAAATAAAGGGAAAAGCATGCCATGAAAAGCAAGAGCAAAACGCCCCGGAAAGAGAGAGTCGGCAAATCCGGCAACCACACTCCCCGGAAAAAGGGAAAGAGTGAAAAACCGGTCATCACCGACGAATTGAGATCGGAGATCGACCTGCTCCAACCGGACGAAAACTCCCTGGACAGAGGATAAACCCAAAGGCTGCCGCACCCCGGCAGCCTTTTTTAATGTCCGGTAATTAATTGTAAAATATATTGCATTTACGAACCGTTTGGATGCAAATGGCGTTATACATTTTGAAAATCAGGCTTGTAAGCCGATTAACAACCAAAGGAATGAGTACAAAATACTATCTGATCTCTTTTTTACTCTGTTTCTCCTGCTTATCCATGCAGGGACAGAAGGTGGCGGTGAAAACCAATCTGCTGTACGATGTGACCACGACGATCAATGCCGGAGTGGAAGTTGGCTTAGGTTATCGGTGGACATTGGATGTTTCCGGAAACTACAATCCCTGGAAATTCGACGAATACCGTTTAAAACACTGGATGGCCCAGCCGGAGTTCCGCTACTGGTTCTGTGAAAAATTCAACGGGCACTTTCTCGGCATCCACGGCTTCTATGTCGATTACAACGTCGGCGGTCTCTTTTTCAACGAAAACATGAGTAACTACCGCTACCAGGGCTCGTTGTACGGAGGAGGGATCTCCTACGGATACCAGTGGGTGGTCAGCGACCGTTGGAGTCTGGAACTGACGGTAGGGGCCGGATACGCCCTCCTCAAAGACGACAAATACCCCTGTACGGATTGCGGAAGCAAGATCCGCACCAGAGAGCGGGGCTATTGGGGGCCGACCAAGGCGGGACTGACATTGTTGTACTTTATAAAATAAGGGACTTATGAGACGGATATGGATGGGAATGCTGCTCGCCTGCTGGGGAGGAATAGCCGGAGTGACAGCACAGAAAGTGGGAGAACTACACGTAGAGAATTACGAACTGATCCGGCACGGGAACCAGATAAACGTCAGTATGTTCTTCGACGGAAACAACTTGCATGTACCGGAAAACAAAGAGCTGAAGGTACAACCGGTATTGGTATACGGAAACGCGGAGCAAGACTCTCTTTTTCTGCCTTACATGCTGTTCACGGGGGACAGGAGGGAACGGATCCACCACCGCGAGCGGGCTTTGGGGAACGCAAAGGCTCTCCGGCACGAGATTTACTCCATCAGCGTCAGTGGGGAGAACGTAACATACTACCAGTCAATCCCCTACAACGCGAACTATTTTCACTCCCGGTTGGTCCTGAAACAGGAACTGAACAGTTGTGCGGATTGTAGCCACAGATTGGCAACGATCCCGTTGGATACCTTGGTACAACGCTTCCGGATCGCCTACCTGATCCCGGAACCGCTTCAGGAGAGCGAGAAACGGATCTCTTTGGACATCCAATTCCCGCTGAACAACGACCATTTGGTGGTACAGTATGCCAATAACGACGCCGAATTGCACCGGTTGGTGCAGGACATCCGGGAAATTACCGACCAACCCCACCTGAAACTGACCGGCGTTCACCTGACCGGATACGCCTCTCCGGAGGGGAACTACGATCACAACGCCGAACTGGCCTATACACGGGCGCACGTCGTCCGGGATTTTCTGGCCTCCGTCCTTCCCGAAGAACGGGACAAGATCTCGTTGGATTTCACTCCGGAAGACTGGGAAGGGCTCTACCACCTCATCGAACGCAAAAACAGCGCCCGGGGACGGGCCGTCAGACAGATGCTGGATGAAACCCCTTCTCCGGTCAAGCGGGAGGAGCGGATCCGGAAAATGGTAGGGGCGACCGCTTACCGGCAGTTGCTACAAGAAGCTTACCCCCGCTTGCGGCGGGTCGATTGCCGGATCCGTTACCGGACGGATACCGAGGCCGACAAAATACGGTTGGCCGCATTGGTCCGGGAGAACCCCGATGGCTTGCAAGTACACGATTACTTTATCGTTGCAGCCGATTACCGGCCCGGTACGCCGGAATTTCACAAAGTGATGGAGTACGCACATGTCCGGTTCCCGGAAAACGACGACGTAGTCCTGAACAAAGCCGCCTATGCCCTGCAAACCGGAGATATCCAAACCGCCCGGGAATTGATTCGGGAAGACAACCGGATGGAAGGGCTGAACAACCGCGCCGTCCTGCTTTTCCTGGAAGGGGACTGGGACCTGGCCATGCAGCTTTTCCGGGAGGCGGAACAGAAAGGATCTTCCGAAGCCGGTCACAATTTGCGGGAGGTGTTGGCAGTGAACGATTAAATGCATCTATTTTTTATTCACCAAATTAATTACAACCATGAAAAATTTATTCTTATGGAGCGTCGTCGCTATGCTTGGAGTATTTGCGGCGGGCTGTAGCAAAGACGACCCTGTCGGAAGAGATACGGAACCGTCAAACACCGACATTGGCGTGGCGCAGTTGACCATCAGCGCGACATCGCCGTTAACACGCGCCGCGGATGAAAGCGGCGAGAACACCATCGTTCCGGCGCATGGACTGAAAGTATACGTTTTCAGCGAAGCGGGCGAATTGGTATACTCTTCGGCTTCCGAGCCGGAAGGCGTTCTTCAACTGAATGACGGCGAAGAGCTCGGTACCTACACGACGGAGCCCTTCGAAATGCCGTCGGGTGCGTTGCACTTTTTCGTTTTTGCAAACGACCCGTCGGACCTGATCCCGGTACCGACCACGGCGACGACCATGGAGGTTTTCAAGAGAATGCCCGTTACCGCTACGTACGGAGGCGCTGACGAATCCCTGAACAGGACGCTGGACATAGCTGCCGACGGCAGTTTTCTGATGGGGACGTCCTGGAAAGTACTGACCGATGTCGCTGCAGGCGGTACGGCGAGTGAACCGGTTGAGATCGGACTTGAGATCGGACGTTTAGCATCGAAGGTCACGCTGATGAACGAAAATCTGACGAGCGAAATCTTTGACGGCTCTTTTGCAGCTCCCACCTATCGTCTCGGGACGTTAGCCAAAGTGATCCATACGGCGGGTGTCTTCGTGGGGGATCTGCATCCGCTCGCTCCGAATCGGAACGTGTTGGTATACAGCTATACACACGAAAAACCCTATGTCATTGAAACCTACGGCCAGCCCTCCAGGTTCAACGACGTCGACTTTGTGCAGTACACCGCTTTCCAGTCGGCAGGGCCCGGAACGAAGTTCTACGCTACCGAGAGCACTGCGGCGCGTGATGCAGTGAATGGCGCACAGCACTATGGGGATGTAACCTACATACAGATCCGGACGGTCTATACACCCGACGCGGAAGAGATCATCAATCCGGCTGACGATACTCCCGGTACGCTCACCGGCAACACCTTCTGGGCCGGTTTCCACGAAGGTGTAACCAAGATATATAGCGCGGATCCGACCGATCTTGTGGCTGACATCATCAACGTCACCCACTATCCGGCCGGCGTGATGTACTACAAGTTTCCCGTCTTTGATCCGGGCGAAAGCGATTATGTGGTCCGCAACCGTGTACTGCGAAACTACTCCTACGAGTTTACCGTAACGAACATCAAGGAGTTGGGCGTCCCCGAAGAGGAGGTCGACTACGAGGAACCGATCGCTGAACTTACCACAGTCGACGTGACAGTGAAAGTCCGCAACTGGGACAAGGTAACGGGCGAATTAGAACTGTAATTCTTGCAGAGGTTTCCGGAGCGGCGGTGCTATTCGCCCGCCGACCGGAACCCTTTTTATAAAACGTTCCATGAAATGGTTGTTGCGCATACTCTCCTTTCTGTTTCCGGTCGTAACGGCGCTCTCGTGCATCCGGGAAGGGATCGAAAATTGTCCACCACTCCCGCCTCCGCCGACGGCGGGTTTTTGGATAACATTCGACATGCTCAACCAGGCGCTTGAATACACGCAAGAGGTACAACATTTCGGCCTTTTGTTTTACGACCTGACAGGTACCCCGGTACGCTCCGGCGAATCTTTCCCCGGCGGCCTGGTCACGGGGTTACAGTATACGGCGGATAAGTTGCGGCCTGAAGACATGGCGGCCTGGGTCGAGGGTATTGATCCGGGCGACTACCATGTATTGGCCATCTTTAACAGCGACGATAATACACAGACGAGCGATTATGATGACTACTCCACGATCATTACACATTTAGTGGGGGACAGTCTGAATTTTCGGCCACCTGCCGACTTTTTAACCGGCGAGGCCCTTATCACGGTCACCGGCCGGGAGCAGGTAGAGACCATTTCGCTCCTGCGCCACAACAACGACATCACCCTTAACATCGTATACGATGGCTACGAGTTGCAGTCCGGTATGGCACTCGATGCACGGATCTACGGCAATAATGGAGCATTTGACTACTCCGAACACGCCACCCCCGAAGACCTTTATGTTCAATCCTACGACTGGGCGCAACAGATCGATTCGGAGACGAACCTTCCGTTGAATTTCAGCCTGACGACCATGCGCTTGTGCCACCAGCGGCAGGTCATACTATATCTCGAAGAAGTGTCTGTCGATGGAACACGCGCCGGTGGAGAAGAGCCGCGCTCACTTTGGATCGACCTGGCCGCCGAACTCGCTAAGGTGACAGACAAGGCGGGCAACCTCCTCTTCGACACCGATGAAAAATTAGAAATGTACAACGCTTTCGAATTTGAACTCACCCTTGCCGCCGATTTCACCATCGTTTCTGTTTCGGTATCGGTGGACAACTGGGATCATTCGGGAGGCGAAATAGAATTGTAAATGTATGGAACGGACGAGCCGATATTTCGCATACTGCATCATCGCCTTCGCAACATTATACGCCTGCGGCAAAGAACGTGCAGGCGAACCGAACCCCACCGGAAAGCAGAAGGAGATCGAGATCGTTCTCTCGACCGCACCGGTACAAACTTCACGGGCGCCGCTCGACGGGATCGGTATGGACGAGGGGAACCACAACGAAAACCGCGTCGAGACACTCGATCTGCTGGTATTCGGGTCCGACGGTGGTTTCCTCTACAGCCGCGAAGCAACTGCTCTTACGCCGTCCGGCAGCGAACATACCTTCCGCACGCTGTTGCAGGAGGCGGAGGATACGCTGACCGTGCACCTGCTGGCCAACTGCCGCACATTGGTGCGCACGTGGGAGGCGGAGATCGATCGTACCGGGCTCCGGTGGGAGAGTGTGCACGGGCAGTTGATCGACACACAACCGGAGCGGTTGGTCAACTCGGCCTCCTTCGAACCGCTCCCCATGTGGGGGACCATTCGCGGGACCATTTCCGGTAGCTATACCCCCAAGAGGTGGGGGCCTGTACAGATGCTGCGTTCGGTGGCATCGGTAGATCTCTTCGTTGCCCGGACAAGCGCCACCGCCGGTTTTGAACTGAGCGACCTGTTCGTCTGTTTCGCGGCCGATCGGGGGGCTGTCGGAGCGCGTGGGAACGGTGCGACTGACCCCGTGCGGTATGTACTTCCTGTCGGGATGAGTTCGTCGCTCCATGCCGTCGAGGGTTCCCGGATGCAGGCAACCGGTATCGCATCCTACAATACGGATCAGGGTGCTTATGACGGGATAGCGTACCAGATGTATGTTTATGAGAATTATTTCACAACGACGTCCGACGAAAGCGCCCGGCCCATGCGTGCCGTAGTCGCCGGCATCTATGACGGACAGAAGTCCTACTATCCGATAGACTTTCTCGTGGAAGACGGAGTATACCGGCCCATAATCCGGAACTGGAAATACGAGTTCCGCGTCACCTCAGTTGCAGGTCCGGGGTACGCAACGCTCGAAGAGGCGGCCCGCGGGGTTGTGGCGGACATCAATGTAGAGGTGATCGCCTGGAACAAGGAGGACGTCACCATGGGTGTGCAGGGGCTCTATTACGCCTCGATGCCGGGCAAGGAGGTCGTATTGCAACGCACGGCAGGCAGTTCGGGGCGGCTCAAGTTAACCTATACTGTCCGGGACGGCGGTTCGGAGCAATTCTCCGTCGATTTCACCGGTGCGGAGAACGGCACACAGCAGGCGATCCCGGACGGCATCCGGAACGACTTTTTTAGCGTCGTCATGATACAAACCTCTGACGGTGCCGGCAACGGGACGGTCGTTTTTGAGATCACCGCCTTGCAGGACAACACGGCTGTCGCTGAGCGTACCGATTCGGTGACGGTCACCTTCCGCGAACTGTTCTTCACGCTCTCCATCCGGCAATTGGATGGAGCCTCGGATGGCTGGGAAGACGGCGGAGAGTGGCCGGTGGGAGGCGTATAACAGAAAATAGAAGCGTATGAAAAACAGATCAAACCGGATAAGAAATTTCGCTCTTTGGCTCCTTTGCCTGATCGCTCCGGCGGCGTGCCGGAACGACGAGACGGCATATCCCGGGTCTGTGAAGACACGGCTCCGTGTTAGCCTTGAGGTCGAAGGGATCGTGAGCGCCACGCGCGGACAGATCCCCGCCACAGGAGGCGAAGAGCGTGTCAACTCCCTCCATCTTTTCTTTTTCGACTACGAACCAGACGGCAGCGGACGCCACGTTGCGACCATCGAAGGGAGTGAACTCGGTTTCCCGCTCCTGATGGAGGACAGCTACGAAATACCTTTTGCAGCACATCCGGAACTCTTGCCGGGAGGAGACTATGTGATCCTGGCATTGGCAAACGTCGATCCCTCCGCCTATACGGGAGACCTGCACACAGACGGATTGACCGGCAGGTTGGGCACGCTGACCGAGAGGCAGCTCGTTGCACAGGCGCGCCTTTTCACCGGGGGAGCAGGCACCGACCAGACAGACGATACACACGCACCGGCATCGGACAACATTCCCATGAGTGCGCGTGTGGTGCGGATGTCGGGAGACGATCACGTGGTCATTACACTCCGGCGCGCACTCGTGCGTTTCGACATTGCCAACGACATCGCCGCAAGCCATACGCTTGTATCGGCATCGGTGTGGGGTGCTGCCGCATCCACACCGCTCTGGAACCTCGGCATGACCGCAACACCTGCGCGGATGCAACGTTTCTATGGTCTGAAAGCTTCAGAGGGCGACTTTACGAACGGGATAACGGGCGGTCTCTACGCCTTCGAAAACTTTCTGGAAACTCCTGCTCCCGGCGACACGCAGATCACCTGCATCATCCTCGGCCTCCGGCCCGTGGACGGTGGGGAGACAAGCTACTACCGCGTCGATTTATTGCCGGCAGGGGAGAGTCAAAGCCTCGTGCGCAACAATGTATACCGCCTGCGCCTGACGGGCATTGCCGGCCCGGGTGCCGAAGACGAATATGGCGCCTGGCAACAGAGTGAGAGCCTGCTCAGCGTATCGATCGATACCTGGGAATTGGACGAGAACGGACTGGTCATAACGGACGGAGAATCGACGCTTGTGCTGCCGGCCAGAGTGCTCCGGCTTACTTCCGTGGGAGGTACCTGGGACTATGTGATCCAGGCTATCGGCCGAGGCGCTCTCTCGATCTCGAAGAGCACCCTGCCTGCAGGTTTCACGGCCGGATTGGACGGGACGCTGTTGCGTATCACGACCCCGGCGCTTGGCGGTACGGCCATCCGGCGCGGCAGCATCGAACTCTCTTTCGGTGCGTTGCGCGGGGTGATCTCGCTGGTGCAATCTTCCGAATACGACCATACCCTTGAATTGAATCGCTACGAGGCGCCCCTTTACCCGGGGCTCGGGCGGAGCGGTCCGGCGGATAAAATACCCTTTAGCGTCAACGCTTCGGGAGCCTGGACGGCCACGATCTACAACACTTCGGCGGACGCTGCTAACCCGGGCTTTTCGTTCACCCCCTCCGGCGATCCGCAAACAACGCTCCGCTCCGGTGACAATCCGTTGGGGAACCTGTTTCAGGTTTACACGACGGGCGATAATCCGAGCAGTACACAGGTGCGCTACGGTTTTGTGATGATCACGCTCGACGTTGCGCCCGACAGGTACAACCGTGTCATAACGCTCGGCCAAAATCCCACGAATCAGGCAATGTATAACGACAGAACAGAAGAGAAATGAAACGGAACAATAGAATACGTGCAGTGTATTGCAGCATGGTTGCCTGCATTTTGTTATCGGCCGCCGGCTGCCAGAAAGTGATCGAAGAACCCGTCGGACCATCTGGCAAACCGTTTCGATTGCAGGTAAACGTTGCAGATGCCGGGATCCGTACGCGTTCCGCAGCCCTCTTGCCGGGCGAGGCGAAGGTTGGCGATCTCTGCCTGCTCTTCTTCGACCTCGAACCGGGTGGAAGCGGCCGTTTTGTACAAGCCTACCGGATTGCCGATCCGGCCATCGGCACTGAGTTGCAGCTTGCCGTTGGCCAGGGGGAAGGAGCTTCGCTCAGACACGGCAGGGATTATGCCATACTCGCCGTAGCCAATACGGAAGCTTATGCGGGCATGGGAGATTTCATCGACGCCTTGGAAACCTCCGTTACCGAGGCGCAGGCGCGGAAGCAACTCCTGGCGTTGCCGGCGATGTTCCGCACCGATGCACTGCCCATGAGCGGACGGACGGTCAAAACGGCCGATCGGGAAGTGGTCGATATATCGCTTGAGCGGGCCGTCGTGCGCATAGACGTGCACAATGCCATACAGGAACAGTACGAACTGATCTCCGTGGCGATATACAATGCGGCGGAGCGCTCGATGTTGTGGAATGACTCGCTGATCGACGGAATCACGCACACGGCGCGTTTTTACGGTACGGAGGACGAAGGTTCGGATGCCGGGATCGTAGACGGGAGTGTCACGGGAGGGCTCTATGCGTTCGGGAACTTCGAAAACGACCCCTATGCGAATCCCGGGTCGACGACCTCCATCGTGGTCGCCCTGAAATCACTGAAACCGCCGGCGGGTGGTGAGTTGATCCTGCCTTTATATTATCGCATACCGATCCGTCCCGACGAATCGGTACAGAACCTGATGCGCAACAATATCTACCGCGTGAGCATCCAAGGTGTGACCGGCTCCGGTTCGCTCGATGAAGAAGACGCTCCGGAGGGGATGCTCAGATTCACCATCAACAACTGGGAACTTGATCAGGACGGCTTGGTCGTAACCGACGGACAAAACACCATGGCCATTCCCGCGAAAACCATCTACTTCGGACCCAAAGCCGAGACGCGCAGTTATGACCTCTTTACCCAGGGCAGCGGAACCCTCTCGATTGTGCGAAGCGATTTGCCGGCGGGCATTTCGGCGAGCCTTGAAGGAAACCTGCTCACGATCAGCGCCGAAGCATTGTCTGCGGGCAACGATCGACGCTCCGGAGAGATCGAATTGGGGTTCGGCAGCCTGCGCGGCATGATGCAAGTGATCCAGACGCCCGACGCAACGCGGTTTATTCAACTCAATCGCTCCAAACTGCCACTCTACGCCCCCATGGGTGCGACAGGCATTACGGACGGCGAGTGGTTGCGGGTATTGGCTTCGGACGAGTGGGTTGCCACGCTGCAAAACCCCGCCCCGGCCGATCCCTCCAATCCGGGCTTCCTCTTCAATAACGGCACCACCGAGTTGAGTTGGTCGCCCGGCGGCTTAAATCCGACCTGGAGTTCGGATTCCCCCTTTGACATCCTCACGACGGGTTCTAATCCGGGCCGCGAGAACAGGCACAGTTTTGTGGTATTCTCGCTGCGGGATTATCCCGAATACAAACAGGTGCTGGTGCTTACACAGGCGGCGATGCCGCGGATCACGATAGCGCCGGATTACGATAGTCCGGTGTGGTTCTACAAAGATGGAACGCCTGTTGCTTCTTTGGACAATCGCATAGAGATCCGCGTTTCGTCCGGCACGGACATCCATACCGGCGAACCCAATGCATGGAGGGTTGAACTCACGGGTGCGGACGCGCAATATTTCGATGTACAGACGGTAACGAACGACGGCAATCCGCGTCTTTACCTGACGGCCAAAGGTACCAACTCCTCTTATCCGGGCATAAACCTTTCTACGGAAACGCTTTCGGCTTCACTCGTGATCACCTTGGAGGGTGTTACAGACGACGAAGCGGTCGAGGGCGAGACGCGCAGGACGCTCGTTGTCAATCAGGACTACTGGTCTTTCCTGCCGGAGCGGAGCAGCACGCTCTCCACTGTTCCCGTAACGGGAACCCGCAATGCGGCGACCGGCGCTTATACCGAATACGTTGAATATACCATCGACCTCCCGGCCCCTCTGCGGTGGAACGCTACGATCACAACTCAGTCACACAATTCCGGCGATCCGTGGATGGTACACCGCGCCTATCTGCTTGATGCGGCGGGCCAACCCCTTGCCGCAGGTGCGACGCTGACGGATCAGACGTCTGCACAAAAATTGCGCGTAGGTTTCGATAAGATCTATTACCCTTTGGTCGACTGGCCCGATGCGTCGCAGGTACCGCAGGCGACCATCCAGATCTCCATCGCCGGCCTGGAAGGGCAGCCCGGTATGATGGAGAGCGTTACCGTTTCGCAGGATCCGTTGCAGGCGCGACTGGGTATTGTGGATCTGAGTACCGGCGGCCCCGGCTCGCTGACCGCTCCGGAATCGGCCAACCATCTTAAATACTATCTCCAATACATGAATGCGACGGCGATGTATGGCACCGGCACCAATTCGGAGGTACGTACGGTTGTCAACCCGGCTACCGCCATGACGGTCGCAACTCTTCCCGGTCCGATCGGGGCGAACACGAACTATGTACAGGTGGGCAGTTTGCCCAATAGGACGGGCGGTACATACACGCAGGCGCACCACGATCTGGCCAATCAATGGTGGAGAGGCGGGAACGGCCTGCTGGTCTATGCTGTCGACGAACCTGCAAATACGATATTCGCCAACAGTCCGTCGTCCGGATCGTTTCAAACGATCCTCTCCGAACTCGGCTATCGCTACAAGCAACCTTCCGACCAAACGTCTCAATGGGGCGCTAAGTTGAACAGTGGGGTGGCTGATACGCGGTTGATGAAATATTTGTTGGCTCTCGGACCGTTCAAGAAAGAGTCATGGCTCGACATAGGTGATGTGTTGGACTTTCTGGCGCTCGGCTACGAGGATACGGAGTTCTACATCGATGCTTCCAGTACCGGACTCGATCCCGGTTCGCCCGGTTTTTCACAGGGCGCCGTGCCGGTCATTGTTTCGGATGCGGGTACCGAGGTGTTGCTCATGATAGATCCCGGGCGGCAACTGATCTACTGGGGCGATTCGCAAATGTTCCAACAGCAAGATCAACCGCTTCTGTTCGGAGATGCCAACCGGTACTACTCCAACGGACCGTTCGGTACCCTTCTGGGCATTGATCTGGGTACCTCGAATAAAAGCCTCTTCCTGGCCAACCTGATCGCCTTCGTCCTCAACACGGCGCAATACGGTACGCACTTCACCGATCTGTTCGACCCGGCAATGGTTTCCAATGACCGGGTGTCGTTTATGAACTGAGTTCAACAGGGTTTTAGAACCGCTGCACCCGTATCTTTTGCCGGTCGATGTAGTTCGGGAAGGGGAATTCCGGAACGGCCAGCGCCATGCCGGCGTGTATGGTTCCCCGGATCCCCAGCAGTTTACAGATCTTCTTCTGTTTGTCCTGTTGCAGGGAAATGCAGAGGAAGCCGGTGTAAAACTGGCTGATCCCTAAACTTTCGGCCATCAGGGAGCCGTTCTGGTAAGCCAGGTTGGAATCCTGACAACCGAACCGGTTATCGGACGGGGTGTGGATCAGGATGAGAGCGGTGGCATGCCGCAGGATCGGGTCTTTCCCGGCTTTGAATTCCGCTTGCAATGCCCGGAGCCGGGGCAGGTTTTCGTATATCTCCGGCATAAACGGTTTCAGGAAGGGTTTCAGCAGAAAGTTATTCAATTTCCGGGCCATGGCGCTAAAGATGCCGGTGGAGAGTTCGATCACTTTTTTCAGTACGGCCGGATCGGTCACCAACGTAAATTCTATCTGTTGCATGTTGCTGGCGGTCGGTGCGCGGTGGGCCGCCTCCAATATCTGCTCTAAGGCTTCTGCCGGAACCGGTTTGTCCGTGAAAGCCCGGTTGGAGCGGCGGCTTTTCAACAGCAGCATCACCTCTTCCGGCGCCGGTAATTTGGCCCGGTTGATGCTGTGCACCCGGGAAGCCGGGTATTCGGGATGCAGGACGGCGCCTGTCCGGCAGACTGCTACACAATGCCCGCAACCGATGCAGTTTTCCGGGTGCCGGACCAGCACCTCTTCTCCGGATTGGGAGAGGCTGAATACCTGTGCAGGGCATACGCGGATGCATTTTTTGCAACGAATGCATTTTGTCAAATCAATTTTCAGGTTTGTTTCCATGATGTATGGTATTTTTTATTGGTCAGTGTGAGTCAGGTTGATCACGATGTATTCGGAACGGCTGCCGATGCGGAATTTTCCTCCCCAGATCCCGATGCCGGAGGTGATGTAAAAATGGGTGTTTTCTTTCCGGGCGTATCCGTGGGAGACTTCGAACAGGTGGTCGGTGACCCAGTTGAACGGCCAGATCTGTCCCCGGTGTGTGTGTCCGGATAGTTGCAGATCAATGGGATATTGGGCGGTTTCGTCCAGGTTGTAGGGTTGGTGGTCGAGCAAAACGGTAAACTTTTCCGTATCGAGGCTGTCGGTTAGCTCCTCCAGGTTTTTCCGGCGCCGGTTGGAGCGATCGTTCCTTCCGACGATGTTCAGATACTTCCCGGGCGTGGCGATGGAATCTACCAGCAGGCAGATGCCTGCCGACCGGATAAAGTGTTCGCTGTTCCGCCCCCCGCCGAGGTGTTCGTGGTTTCCGGGGCAGGCGTATACGCCCCCGGAGGCGTGTAGTTGTTGCAGCGTTTCGTCCATCCGGTGTGCTATCAATGGGCGCGTGTTGTTGTCGACGATGTCGCCGCCCATCAGGATCAGATCCGGCTGTTCCCGGTTGACCAATTCCACCCAGCGTTTGATCTCGCTGTTTCCGGTGGTATAGCCTAAATGGAGATCGGAGAGGAAAACGATTTTCAGTCCGCCCGGCGGCATCGGTTTATGGGTAGCGATGTTCAGTTCCACCCGCTCTTTCCGGAAGTAGTGTATGTTCCCGTAGATCAACAAAACAGCGGCTATGCCCACGGCGAGGTATGTCAGAAACGGTTTGACCGGTACCTGCCAGACGGCCGGGGGCAGGAACCGGAAGAAGCGGTCGGCCAGTACCACGAGGTCGCGCAGAAAGAGCAGCATGAACAGGTAGAGAAAGATGATCAGCCAATTTGAGCCTATTCCATATAGTCCGCCTATGAGCCGTTCGGGCAGCAGATCCCGGAAGAAGAAGGAGAACAGGAAGGTCGAGGCCAGCAAAAAGGCTACTCCGGAAAAGAGTCCTTTCGCTACCGGTCTGTGTCCGGGAAAGGCCTGCCACAACCGGACAAAAACATAGACGTTGCCGCACAGGTATAATAACAGGAACATGATAAAAAATCCTTTCATAGGGTTTTGCCGGATGGGTTACAGGTTTAATTGCATGGATTTGGGGTATTTGACCGAGTACCCCAACCGGAACGTCCGTGTTTCTCCCGCCTGTAATGAGAATTCCCAGGTTACTACGCCCAGTTCCTCTACGTTGAAGGAGGGAGGGGTGGTCTCTTTGGAGAGTTCCACGGTGATCTCTTTTTGGGAGGAGAGCGGGTACTGCTCTTTCAGCACCATGTTGACCGGAACGTTCCGGTTGTTCCGGACGGTGAGTTGGTATATAAACTCCTGTTTCACGTCGTTCCCCAGGGTCCGGCGACTGCTGTAGTCCGTTATCTTTTCCCGTTTGACGGCTACCTGTTTGTCGCGCCCCAGTGTCAGCGAGAGGGTGGAGCCTGTGTTGGCGGCATTGATGTAGGTGGTGCCGATGTAGGTGTCTTCAAAGGTGATGTGGGCCTCTCCGCTCAGGAGGTTCAATGTTTCCCAGTTGGCGATCTCTGCCAGCAGGTATGTTTCCGGGTCCAGTTTCGGGGCGCAGTAGTAGTTGAAGGTGGCGGGGATCTCTTTGCTTTGCAATTCGATGTATTGGGACTCGCCGTTGCCGGGAATGGAGTAGGGGAGGTCGATGCGGTAGGTTTGGTTCATCTGGTTTTCCGTCAGGGTGATGTATTGGTCCGCGCCGAAGTCTTCTTCTGCGGTCTCCTCTGTTTGCACGGCTCCGGTAAAGTTTTCGGGTTCGTTGTACCGAAAGTTGTTTTGGGCCATTACTTGTGAGGAGCGCAAGAGGGGAATGGGCTGGAATGGCTTCAGGAACCAGGCGTTGAACAGGGGGGCTGTCCTCCCGTTGTTCGGGGCGGTGGTGGAGAGGTTGATCCGGATGTTGTTCCAGTCGATGCCGGTCTCCTGGTGTACCTGCGCTTTGCTGCTGATGACGACCGGTTTGTCTGTTCCGGCCACCCGGATGTCGTGGGAGGGGATCCAGCCGGCCCGGCTGATGTGGTAGCTGATGGCCAGGTTGCAATCGCCTTCTGTCCGGGAGAGGAGGTTGATCCGGAGCGTGCCCTGCCGGGATTCTTTCAGCTTCAATTGGTCCATTTCCCGTTGCGCTTCCCGGATTTTTTCCACTACGGCGGCTTGCGCTTTCTGCTCTGTTTGGAGCGTTGTTTCCAACTCTAAGGAGCGGGTTTTGTAGTAATCCAATGTTTTGGAGAGGTCGGCCAGCCCGATGCCCGATTCGCCTCCGGATGTGCTTTTTTCGATCCCTTTGCGGAGCATCTCCAGGAGGTTTTTGTTTACCCGGATGCGGGTTTCCAGTTCCTGTTGTTGCTCTTGCAGTTTCTGTAATTCGGCTTTGGCTGTTTTCAGCGCCGGTTTCTCTTCTTGTTTTTCTGTTTTTCCGGTCAGGAAATGGAATGAAGAGATGAGGGCGCCGTTGCCGGTTTTGATCCGGATGCTGCCCGCGTCGGCTTCTGCACACAGCCCATTGACCAGCAGGGTGCTTTCTCCTTTCGGCAGCCGGGCTGTTGCGGTGTGGGTCAGTTCCGCCCCTGTCATGAATACGGTCGCTTCTGTTATTTTGGAACCGGTCTCTATGGTGTTTGCCGCCTGTATACTGCCTGTCAACAGTATACCCGCTATGCTGTATAAAAGTCTTTTCATATTTTTAAACGATTGTATCTCACTAAGGCTTCTAAAAAGTAGTAATCCGCATATACCAAAGGTACGTCGATCTCTGATTTGTGGGGGATGCTGCCTACGCAGTGCATGATGAGGAAGTTGGCGTTGGTGCCGACCGGTGCCAGGTAAGCTGGTGAGGCGAGGCTGTGCAACATCCGGATGCCGGTGTCGATGTATCCTTTTGCGGGGGCGTATTCTCCCAGTTCAAACAGGGCGGAGCAGACAATGGCGGCGGCCGATGCATCTTTCAGTTTTTCCCGGAAGGTGAGGGCATAGGATTTTTCACCGGGGGTATATCCCTCTTCTGCTACGTTGAAGTCCCAGAGAGGAACGAGGTCCTCGGGCAGGTTCCGGATAAAGGTGTCTGCTAATTTTATGGCTGCTTTCAGGTAGGCGGAGTCTTTGGTTTCCCGGTACATGAGGGTGTATCCGTAAACGGCCCATGCCTGTCCCCGGGCCCAGGTGGAGTTGTCGCTGTACCCTTGTGCCGTGTGGCGGCCGGCTGCTTCTCCTGTCAGGGTGTCGTAATCTACGACGTGGTAGGAGGTGAAGTCTTCCCGGATGTGGTTTTTGAGGGTGTTGTCCGCGTGTTTTACGGCGGCGTTGTAGAATTGCGGGTCTCCTGTTACTTTGGAGGCGTAGAAGAGTAGTTCGAGGTTCATCATGTTGTCGATGATGACGGGGTATTGCCACCGGACGGTCCGGTCCCAGTTGGAGCCGCCGTTCCACGATTTGATCACGCCAAGGGTGTCGTTGTAGCGGGTCATCAGCGTGTGGGCGCTCTCCACCAGCAACGCTTTGTACTCTTCGTGCGGGTCTAAGCGGTTGGCGTTTCCGTAGGAGCAGTACATCATAAAGCCGATGTCGTGGTTGCCTGTGTAGGTTTTCAGGGGTTCCTGCGAGGCGGTCCAGATTTCGGCCTGCTCTTTCCACCAGGCTTCGCCGGTCAGTTCGTAGAGGTACCAGAGGGATCCCGGGAAGAATCCGGAGGTCCAGTCCCGGATGCCGGTGGTTTTCAGACCGCCCTCTTTGTTCATGGTGCGGGGCGAGTTTTTGCCGGTGGGCGCTCCGGCTGTTTCCAGCATGTTCCGGGTATGTGCCGCGGCAATTTTGGTGGTTTCGCCGATAAAGCGCTCTTTTTTGCCGGTACATCCGGTACTTAGGAGCGCCAGGGTCAGGAGGAGGAGGGGTAGATGGGAAAGCGTTTTCATTTTTATAATGTATAATGGTTTTGTTTACTGATCCTGCCGGATTGCGCCGCCTAAATTATTCTTTTTTGTGCGGGAATCAAAATTTTTTCGGAAGGATGCGTTGTATTTTGTGTGGATTTTTATCTTTGTTGAACATTGGCGGTGTTTTGTCCGTATATTTACAGCTGCTGAATGAACTAATAGCGAACGGTATGGGAATTAAAAAAGAGTATTCGAACGGGGAGTTGACTATTATTTGGCAACCGGAAATTTGTGTCCATGCCGGGGTTTGTTTTCAAACCCTTCCTGCGGTTTACCGGCCTTCCGAGCGGCCCTGGATCCGGATTGAGAACGCTACGACTGAGGAGTTGATCGACCAGATCAATCACTGTCCTACCGGTGCGCTGAGTTACCGGTTGGAGAAAAAGTAACTTCTGCCCGGCAATTGCCTGAAGATTTTCTGTGTTTTGAGATAGAGTGTATTCAGTCGCTCCGGAGTATTGTCCTTTGGGAGTGTGTCTTCACGATGTTTTTTTCTTGCTAAAGTATGGGGGTTGTTTTTAAACAGGCTCTACCTTGTGTGCGTTTTTCTTTTGGTGTTCTGTCTATGGAACACCTACGGAATACCTACGGAACACGTACGGAATACATTCGAAGTACTTGAGTGCATACTTTTTGTATGCTGTCAGGGGTTTTTTGACAAGGCAAATGTATGAAAAATCGGTTGAATGATCAAGTGTCTGTGTTCTTGGAGCAGGGCAAATGCACGATTTTTTTCTCTTTTTTCCCTGTCGCTTCGGCCTGTTGATTTCCCAAAGCGGTCTCCACGGCGGTTCACTAAACTCCGGCTTTCGCTGGAATCCGCAACCTCCTCAGTCGCGTTGCTCCTTCGTCGAGCAGGGCGGATTCCGGGCGCTTAGCCGGAGGCAAGTAAACCATTCGCCGTTCCCGACCACGCTTTGGGAAATCAACAGGCCGAAGCTTAGTGCGTTCCGGAATCGTCTCAAAATCGAGAAAAACAGAAGCGAGAATAGCTCTCAAATAATTTCGGTGAGAAATTTAAATAGACTCTAAACTCCGGCTTTCGCTGGAATCCGCAAGTTGAGCTTCGCTCGATTAACCTCCCGTTCGACAATAGGAAAATACTATTTTCCCATTGCTCTCACTCAATCGGTTAATTCCTCAGTCGCGTTGCTCCTTCGTCGAGCAGGGCGGATTCCGGGCGCTTGGCCGCAAGTAAACCATTCGCCGTTCCCGACCACGCTTTGGGAAATCAACAGGCCGAAGCTTAGTGCGTTCCGGAATCGTCTCAAAATCGAGAAAAACAGAAACGAGAATAGCTCTCAAATAATTTCGGTGAGAAATTTAAATAGATTCTGAACGAATCAATGGTATCCGGGGATGGCTTTCTTCTGTAAGGTCACATTTTTTTCAACGAAGAGATTCGGGTGAGATGCCATAGGAAAAGCGAGGATAGCTCCCCGCTTTAGATGTTTTCACAACGGAATAATCCTTATTGTGAATTGCTTTAAAATTGTATTACAAAAATAACTATTTTTTGTTTGCAAACAACTTTTTTATGAAAAATAAATACAAATTACTATTTTTGAAGATGAATTAATAAGTGGTGTATGAAACCTGTGTGCCGTCAAGTGTCAAAATATGCTTGTTTACAGGGTTTCATGACTTAGATGTGAAAAATACGAAGCTATGAAGACGATATTAGGATTGGATTTAGGGACCAACAGCATTGGCTGGGCGTTGGTAAACGAAGCGGAAAATAATGAGGAAAAATCTTCGATTATTCGATTGGGCGTACGGGTAAACCCGTTAACTGTGGATGAACAACAGAATTTTGAAAAAGGAAAAAGCATTACTACTAATGCTGATCGAACGCTTAAACGCAGTGCCCGTCGTAATCTACAACGCTACAAGCTTCGCCGTGAAAATTTGATTGAAATCCTCAAAGAAAATAATTTTATTTCTGATGAAATCATTTTGTCTGAGCATGGAAATCGCAGCACTTTCGAAACTTACCGCTTGCGAGCCAAAGCAGCTACGAAGGAAATAAGCTTGGAAGAATTTGCCCGTGTTTTATTGATGATAAATAAAAAACGCGGTTACAAGAGCAGTCGTAAAGCAAAAGGGCAAGATGAAGGGCAGTTGATTGATGGGATGGAGGTTGCGAAAAAATTATATAACGAAAATCTTACGCCAGGACAATTGTGTTTGCAACTTTTGCAAGCAGGCAAAAAATATCTCCCTGATTTTTATCGCTCTGATTTGCAGGCGGAATTTGATAAGATTTGGATAAAACAACAAGAATTTTATCCGTTTTTGACAGAAGAATTAAAAGAAGAGTTGCGAGGTAAAAATGAAAAATCAACTTGGGCTATCTGTGCGCCTGCAAAAGAAAAAGATGACAAAAGTAGGGAGAGTTTAGTTTGGAAATGGACAGAAACGGAGAGAGTTTGGATCAGTGATGAGGGGAAAAATGAAAATATTGAAGTAGAAAAAACACTTGTTGGAAGAAAGCGAGAAGGGAACATAGCGGAACAAAAAATTGAAAATTTAGCATGGCGTGTTAAAGGATTAACAGAAAAATTGCACCCTGAAGAATTAATTATTGTTTTGCAAAAACTCAATGGACAAATCAACGGTTCCAGCGGTTATCTTGGCGCCATTTCCGACAGAAGTAAAGAGTTGTATTTCAATAGACAAACTGTTGGGCAATATCAAATGTCGGTTTTAGATAAAAATCCGAATGCAAGTTTGCGGAATATGATATTTTACCGACGGGATTATTGGGATGAGTTTAATACGATTTGGGAAACGCAGGCAAAATTCCATTCTGAATTGACCGAAGAATTAAAAAACGAAATTCGCGATGTGGTCATTTTCTATCAAAGAAGACTGAAAAGCCAAAAAGGCTTGATTAGTTTCTGTGAATTTGAAAGCCGGAAAATTGAAGTAGAAATTGACGGGAAAAAGAAAACCAAAATTGTTGGCAGTCGTGTCATTCCACGTTCTTCACTTTTATTTCAGGAGTTTAAAATTTGGCAGACGCTCAATAATTTGGAAATTTCCGGCAAAGGCAGGAAATCGAAAAAGAAAAGAGATGATATGCCTTCTCTTTTTGCGGAACAGGAAGACCCATTGCAAATTTACGGAAAACGGCCACTTGATCAGGGAGAAAAAGAACTTTTGGCGACAGAATTATCCATAAAAGAAAAACTGAGTAAAGCCGAAATTCTGAAATTGTTATTTGAGAATCCACAAGAATTGGATTTGAATTTTCCGGCGGTTCAGGGAAATCTTACGACGGCTGCGCTTTACAAATCCTATCAACAAATCATTGAAGCAAGCGGACACGAATTGGATTTGAAAAAGCCCGCTGCCGAAATTCTGAAAAATGTGGAAGAAATTTTTCAAGGATTGGGATATAATATTGATATTTTGAGGTTTAATTCCGATGCTCCAAATGTGGATAATGAACCAATGTATAAACTTTGGCACTTGTTATACTCTTTTGAAGGCGACAATTCCAATACAGGCAATAAAAATTTAATCGGCAAAATATCAGAGCTTTATGGTTTTGAAAAAGAATATACAAGCATTTTAGCCAATGTTACTTTTCAAGACGATTACGGCAGTCTTTCGGCAAAGGCAATTCGTAAAATTCTTCCTTACTTAAAAGAGGGAAAATAATTGGCAAACCGCATAGAACCGCCGGTTTTATTATCACGTCTTATGACTTTTGTCCTGGCAACCGCTTTGGTTGCGGCGGTGGCGCTGGTTATCACTTTGTTAAAGTTGTATCCCTTGGAACGAACCCAGGTTTTCTTTCTGACGACCCAGCCGCGCGATGGTATGGAAATTCGCCTGACATCATTTGCGCCAACGGGTGAAAATATCGAAATTTACAAACAGGCATT